>WNFV01001315.1_pt1 | contig 117761 bp, 101 predicted proteins | sample 5400101 | NCBI WGS metagenome assembly WNFV01 (sample SAMN13153361, study PRJNA577476) | soil metagenome | isolation source: 115 cm soil or saprolite under grassland replicate 1 | place: USA:California | collected 2016-06-15 | reverse complement strand
CGCCGACTTCCTTGAACGCGGCCAGAGCATCACGAGCTTTCCCGAACTTGAGTCTGAACACATCGCGCACCAGAATCATGTCGCTCCTCCAGGCAGACATGCATCCGCCTGCAGCCGATCTGCCGACGGGCCGCTGTATCTGGTTTGATGACGAACGCGCGCGAACCTTTCGGGCTAGGACCGGACAGCGTTCAGGATGGCGCTCACGAGTTCGGCTGGGACCTCAGTCTGCGCGTCAGCGTCGGGAATGGCGAAGGCCCGGCGGCCCAGCTCGATGGTCGCGCGATAGGTCGCGAGGTAGGCGCGACAGTTTGGACAGACACTCAGGTGCCGATCGAATTGCGCCCGAATATCAGCCGCAAGAGCGCCGGACACGTAATCCGCCAGGAAATCAGCCACTTCACGGCAGGTCATGACGCCTCGCCTCGCAGAAAGACCGGATCGAGGAGCGTCCGTAAGGCTTGCCGCGCTCGATGCAGCCGAATATGTACCGCGTTTGACGAGACATCCAGCGCCGCCGCGACCTCGTCAACGGAGATCCCTTCGATGTCATGCATCAGTAACACCGTGCGGTACGAGTCGGGCAGCTGATCGATGCAGCGACGCACGAGTGCGCATGTTTCCTGCTGTTCAATCAGGGCGTGGGCCGCATTCGACCAATCAATAAACGAGGCTTCGTGATGGCCGTCAGGCAGGAATCGTGGCAGCCAGTCGTCGATGGGCACCTCGACGCTGCGCCGTTGCGTACGCAGACGCATCAGGCACGAATTCACGACGATCCGATGCAGCCAGGTCGAGATCCGACTGCTGCCTTCGAAGCGACGACATGATCGAAACGCCGAAACAAAGGCGTCCTGAACCGCCTCGCGTGCGTCATCGTCGTTCCGAAGCAGTCGCCGAGCGACCGCCAGCAGCCCTCGGCCATGCTCTCGAACGATCTTCTCGAACGCGGTGAGATCGCCAGCACGAAACGCCGCAACCAACTTCGGATCGTCGCGCTCGTCTGCCTGGCGTCCTGTCGCGGAGCCCGCTCGACTCACGCGCTGAGGCTACCATAACGACCTCCTCACGCCGGGCTTAACGCGCCGGTCCCTTAGAGTGAGATGTTCCTGGCATGCCTATCCTTTCGCGGCTGCGAAAGAACGCGTAAATCCACGGCATCCAATCCAAACAGAACACCCGGTCAGCGGTGCCGCTCTGGTCGGACGATGGCCGCACGCGGCGATCCGCTTCAGACGCTTGGCGGCCCTCATTTGCTAGCGGGTTCCGCGGTTCCGTCGTAGCTCTTGCAAGGCCACAAGCCTCGTCGAGTTCGGCGACGGCGCGGTAAGGGACCCGCGCAAGTCCGCCTGACAGTCAGCCGCCAGACGCGCGCTTTGCCCGGATGACGGAGGTGTGGGCGCCGGGGCGGCATGAATGGGTGACGACACCGTCTTCACAAGGAGCAGAGACATGCGAGGTACGTGGTTCGGCGCGGCGGTCATGACGCGCCTTGAAAGACGAGGCCCATATACCCCATCCAAATGATCGGAGGGCGTATGACTGTCGTCGAAACCCATCTATTTGACGTAATGAAAGAGATCGGGCCCGTGCTGCGGGCGCGAATCCGAACGTCCTGATGGCGGCTGCTTTCACCCGCGGCAACAGGCGATCGAGGTCTCGGGCGAGTACCGCGTTACCGGACGTGGCCCCTTGGCGAGCACGCTGCACGACGCGCACTGGCTAGGATGCAGCTCACGCTGAGGCATTCGCAGATCATGCCGGACGTTTACGCAACCATCGCAGGCGCCGATCGTCAGACCCAAGAGCGCTTAGCGGCCATTCTGGAGCTACGCGCGTCCGACCAGCAACAGCGTGCGATCGTCGATGCCTACCTTGCCGACCGCGAAATCGCCGGGTCCGCCCGCGTGCTGGACATCGGGTGTGGAACAGGCTTCGTCACGCGGGCGCTGGCCCGGTTGCCAGGGGTGGTCAACGCCGTGGGTGTAGACCTCTCGCCGGTCTTTCTCGCCAAGGCGCGCGAATTGTCAGCCGCACTGGACAATGTCGAGTTCCACGAAGCGGATGCGCGCTCGTTGCCTTTTGCCGCGCAGGACTTCGACGTTGTGGTGTTCCACACGACGTTGACGCACGTTCCCGAAGCCGAGCGAGCGTTATCGGAAGCGTTCCGCGCGCTGAGACCAGGAGGAAAAGTGGCCGTCTGCGACGGCGACTACTCGACGATCAGCGTGGCAAACGGTGAATGGGATCCTCTACAGACCTGCATTGAGGCCGCGAAAGCGGCATTCATTCACGACCTCTGGCTCACGCGTCGCATGCCAGCGCTTCTCCGGTCCGTCGGCTTCTGTTCGGTGCAGACGAAGAGTCATGGGTATTTACAGATCTCGCAATCGGAATACATGGCCTCGCTGATCGATCGTGGTGCCGATCATCTCTCGAGCACCAAACGAATCGGCTCCGAACTGTGTGCCTCATTGAAGGCGGAAGCGCGCCGTCGGGTTAAGGCCGGTGAGTTCTTCGGCTTCATCGGATTCGTCAGCTTTCGCGCCGCCAAGCCGGCGTAGCGACACCCACCGAGGAGGGGAAGTGCTATGGGCACATGCATCGAGCAGCGCTCCCTACGGGACTCCGATCCGAGGCGGCGGCTGGCTGATGCTGAGGTCCGGAAGGAGCGGACCACCCCGGAGGGCCTCGCGGCGTAACAAGTCAAGGTCGCCGGAGGAGTTAAGGGCCAGATTGTGGAACGAAAACGACACGTAGAGGAGGTGGCGCAATGATAGAGCACAACTTCCGGACGACGGTTGCGCGGTCCCCCGAGGAGGTCTTCGACTTCCTAGTCGACCTTCGTAACGCGCCGCAGTGGGAGCCCAACTGCCAAGAGGTCGAAAAGACATCGGACGGCCCGATCGGAAAGGGCACGACTTTCCGCGCGAAGAAGGGAATGGGCCGGCTCGAGTCGGAGATCGTCGAGTTCGAGCGCCCGGCGCATTTCGCCACTCGAGACAACGGGCGCGGGATGACCTGCGGCTTGGACTTTCGCTGCGCCGCCAGGAACGGCGGCACGGAGGTCTCCGGCAAGCTGTGGATGGAGCCACGCGGACCGATGCGTGGGCTCATGCTACTGATGCGCCTGATGATGAAGCGCACGCTCGGCGAGTTGCCCGACAAGCTGCGGCGCGTCATCGAAGCGGAGGGCTGAACACCGCGACTTCGCCGGTCCGCAATGCAGTCGACGTTGACAGAAGGGCGCATCGGACAGCCTCAGCGAACTGGTCCACGTGCCGATTGTCGCGACGGATCTTACACGGGCGGCACGGAAAAACGCACCGAAGTCGTTGCAACAACGGGCCTCGCTTCGCTTCCCGGACCTTTAGAGGCGACCACTCGGCCTGGAAATATTTCGTCTGAATGCCATCCATCGCACGGTCATTCTCGAGGGCCACTCGTCCTCTTGATCAGATGTGATTCTCGACGAAGCGAGCATCACGCACTCTCTTGCGCAGGAGATCAAGAAAATGCTGGACCGCCTTTGACATGAATCCGTCTCGTAGTCGCACGATCCTGATACATCTCTGCAGCGGCCACTCCGTGAGCCTCACCGTTTTCAGGGTCCCGCGACTCAAATCTTCGCTGACCAGGCGCTTCGAGAGAGCGGTCAGTCCGAGCCCGGCGCCTACCAGGCGCCTGACCGTGTCCGGTCACCACACGTCCATCACCGGCCGGACTTGCACTCGCTGGCTCTGGAGCCACGAAGCGACCAGTGCGCGCGTATCGGATGCCGGCTCTCGGTGAATGAACTCGCGGCCATTCAGATCCACAGCTTTCACACGGCGGCCACCCAACGGATGATCGCTCGCCGCGACGAGGAGCACTTCATCAGGGATTTCGGCGAGCACGGCCACTTGAGATGGCAACGTGTTCGAGCCGACGAATCCGAGATCGACCTCACCGCGCGTCAGGAGTTCGAGAACGCGTGCGCTGCTGCCTGGTTGGAGCGCGACCGCGACATTCGGATAGCTTCGCCTGTATTCACCAAGCAAGCCGGGCAGAATCGCGTTTGCTGCCGTAATCGTTGCGCCCACGCGCACTTCACCGGAAACTCCGTCCGCGAGATCTCTGATGACGCGAGGCAACGTTTCCACCTCGCGCATCAGCGCGTCGAGGCGCGTCCGCAGCGCCTGTCCGGCCGACGTCAGCACTGCGCGACGCCCGAGGCGCTCAAAGAGACGCACCCCCAGCGCATCTTCTACGGCCTTCACGTGACGCGATACCGCAGGTTGCGAAAGACCCACTTGTCTGCCGGTCTCGGAAAAGTTCCCGAACCGCGCCAGTGCCAGAAACGTTCGCAGATACCGGAAGTCGATGTCGGGAATCTGGCTATTCACTACTCGCATACCTTCTATTCAAACAAATCATTTCCGACATACTGCCACAGTCTCTACACTTCGTCCACCAACGAACGGGGATGGGCGCTGGGCAGCCGTCCCCTCGAATTCACCGTTCTCGCAGCGGTTGACGCCCGTTTGGATTGGGCGGACACGCACGTGAGCGGAGGAGGTGTGCGATGGCTCTCCGACTTGGCGATGAGGCTCCTGACTTTGCGGCAGAAACGACCGACGGCCCGATTCGCTTCCACGACTGGATTGGGAACTCGTGGGCGGTACTCTTCTCGCATCCGAAGGATTTCACGCCGGTGTGCACGACCGAACTCGGGTACATGGCGAAGCTGAAGTCCGAATTCGACAAGCGCAACACGAAAATCATCGGCTTGAGCGTGGATCGCGTGGCCGATCACAAGCGGTGGACCAAGGACATCGAGGAGACGCAAGGGCACGCGCCGAACTACCCGCTGATCGGCGACCCCGAGTTGAAGATCGCAAAGCTGTACGAGATGCTGCCCGCCACGATCGACGGCAGCTGTGACGGCCGGACGCCGGCAGACAACCAGACGGTCCGCAACGTCTTCGTGATCGGACCCGACAAGAAGATCAAGCTCGTCCTTGTCTACCCGATGACGACTGGCCGGAACTTCGATGAGGTGCTGCGGGTGATCGATTCGCTGCGGCTGACGGCGAAGCATAAGGTCGCGACACCGGTCAATTGGAAGCAGGGCGACGACGTCATTATCGCCGGGTCGGTGTCGGACGACGAGGCACGAGTCAGATACCCCAACGGCTGGAAAGCGCCCAAGCCGTACATCCGCATCGTCCCACAGCCGGAGGTGGTCGAGACGGTTTGAACGTTAGGTCGCATGAGCGGACCACACACGGTCCGCTCATCCATGGTTAGGGGTCTCTCAATTCATGTGGTTCGGGAGCCAGGGTGTCCTTGATGGCCAGGGCGAAAGGTGGGACGGGTCGTTTTCCAAAAGGCCCGACATGTTTGGTGCCGAGCCAAGCGAGGCGGCACATTGGGCAGCCGCGCTGTTCAAACGCGAGCACCGCATCAAGCTCCTCGAGCTCGGCCCGGGTCAGGGTCGCGATACGTCCTTCTTCGCGAAGAACGGCTTCCGCGTAACGGCTCTGGACTATTCGCGGGCTGCCCTTGACGCCATCACGGCAAAGACGCGTGCGCTGGAACTGGGCGAATCGGTGAAAGTGGTCCACCACGACATCAGAACGCCACTCCCGTTCGAGAACGACTCGTTCCATGCGTGCTACTCGCACATGTTGTACTGCATGGCGCTGACGACGGCGGAGCTACAGTTGCTGTCGCGGGAAATCTGGCGCGTGCTCCGTCCTGGCGGGCTCAACGTCTACACCGTCCGGCACACTGGCGACGCGCACTACGGTGCCGGCAACCACCGTGGAGAGGGCATGTACGAAGTGGGCGGCTTCATCGTGCACTTCTTCAGCCGGCAGAAGGTCGAGCGTCTCGCCGAAGCCTATGAGATCGTCGCGATCGATGAATTCGAAGAAGGCGGACTGCCCCGCAAGCTTTTTCGCGTCACCCTTCGGAAACCGTTGGCCGAGTAGCTTGTCGGCCGCGATTCCCGCCATTCTCCTGGAGTCCCAGCCAACATGATGGCGTCCACCGATCCGGCTTCAGCACCGGATGGGGCTCCGGTGCGCTGAGCGTGAGCGGCAGAACCTTCTGCCCGGCACGCTCGATATGCTGATTCTCAAAACGCTTTCGCGCCAGGCCTCGACATGCGCCACCAGGCGCTGATCGACGAGGGATGGGATCCGCGTGAGGCGCGGCACGAGGCACAACGGATGTTCGGAACGCCGCGCAGCTGCGCGAGGAGGCTCGGACATGTGGGGATTCCGAACGTTCGACGGCGAACGAATCGGGTTCTACGGAACGATCGAAGATGGCCAGAAGAGAGCTTACTTCGGGAACGTCGTCTCGCCCGGGTACTTCGCCTCAGTGCGCATCCCGTTCGTTGCCGGCCGCGACTTCGACGTGCGGGACGGCGCCAACGCGGCACGCGTCGCCATCGTGAGCGAAACCTTCGCGCGGCAGGCCTGGCAGACCCCTGCGAACGCCGTCGGGCGCGTGATCACGAAGGAGAATGTGATCGCGAAGGAGAATCAGCCGGTCAGGATCGTCGGCGTGGTGGGCGACATCCGCTACTTTTCGCCGACCGAGCCGTTCCAGGCGCTGCTTTATCTGCCGGTCGCGCAGGTGACGCTGTTCCGGACGACCGTCCACGCGCGCGTCAACGGCGACGGCGCCACGATCGCCGCGCTGGAGCGAGCGCTTCGGTCGGTTGACGCCCGGCTGGCGGTCGAGGCGCCGGCCTCGCTGAGCGGACGCATCGACGCCGCGAACGCTCCCGAGCGCGCGATGCGCTGGGTGGGCATCGGCGCCGGCGGCGTGCAGCTCGTCCTCGCGCAGACGGCGCTCTGGGGCCTCGTCGCGTACGCCGTCGAGCGCCGGTCGGCCGAGTGGGGTCTGCGCGTGGCGCTTGGCGCGACGCCCGCGAGCGTAGTGCGTCTCTCGGTGCGACCGGCGGCGGTGCTGATCGTCACGGGCGTGATCGTCGGGTCGGCTGCCGGTGCGGTGGCAACGGAGATCATGCGGTCATCCGGCATGAGTCACGTCGCCATCGATCCGCGTGCCGCAGTCCCGCTCGCCGTGGTGTTCACGATCGTCGCGCTGACGGCTGCCTGGTGGCCCGCTAGGAAAGCAGCCTTGGCAGACCCGGCGTTGCTGCTCCGGCGCGAGTGACTTGACGTCGTTCTGCGATGCGATCGGTAATCAGCGGTTTTTGCAGGCGTGCCTAAATCGGGCGGCGAGGAAATTGTGTCAGACCTCCTGAAGTCGTCCGATCACTTACGGGCACGTCGCGCAAAGCGGTAGACGACTCATTCGAGGTCATCCGGTCTGGGATGCCTCGCCGAACGCGTCGACACGGTGAGCCGCTCTGATCGTGCGATCGCTCAGTCGGCAGGTTTGACACCGACACGCGATTGCGTCCTGCGGCGTCGCGAGTCGCGCGATTCTTTCGTACATCGGCGGTCCAAAACCCATCCGCCGGCCGCTCACGCCGCCCTGGTGCCTGTATCTTCCATGAAAGGCCCTCCGTCTACACGATCAAGAAAAGGAGGTCAGTATGTGCGGACTATTCTTTTGGGGCTTGTGGTGGATCTTTCCTCTGGTCGGTTTCTTGATGTGCCTGGGATTCATCGCGTTTCGATTCCTGGGCGACGGACGCGGGTTCATGTGCATGGGCGGCCACCGACCGGCGCAGAGTGGCCAGCGCGCCGAGAGCCACGGTTAGTCACGCCGTCGTTCGCCGTCCCGTTGTTGTCGCGCGTCGGGCGCCGGCTGCAAGTCAGGCGGCACGACGCCCGCGCGCCTACTCGACGATCAGATTGGTCTTCGCCTCACACGCGGACCGACTCGGATCGCTCCCGACGTGTCGAAATCCCTAGCGGTATGTACCCGGGGCAGAACCCTGTAATGGCCGTGGCGAGAAAAACAACCGCAACAACACCGAGGACGATCGCGACAATCCCGCTGATGCTGCTGGTGAAGTAAAGCGTGGCGATGGCGATTGCGACGATGATCCGGACCACGCGATCCGCCGTTCCAATGTTCTTCTTCATGGGCGTCACTCCCAAATGCGCGCGTTCACACGGGCTGTCACAACGACACGATCTCCCTCGCGACTAGCCAGCTGCACCTGGTAACTCCGTAGCCAATGTCGTCATGATCTTGTCCGCGACCTGATCGTCTTGGCACAATCCAAGTCGGCAAGACGGCAGGTGTGATGCTCCTCGGCGCCGATCCGATCCAGGACATCGAGGCGCTTGGGAGAGTGGCACTCGTTATCAAAGAAGGACGGATCGTGTTTCAGTCCCGTTGACGTATCCAGCGGGAACCAGTCTCTCTAGCGGGATCGGCCGCCGCGCCCGACGACCGTCCCGCTTCGAGCTCCTCGGCCGATGCGGCCCCACCGGCGGGACCCGGTCGGGATCGGCGCCTCGCCTTCGGATCAGGATTTCCCCTCGGGCTGGTCGACGAACGGGAATCCCGCCGAGCGGCAAGCGTCCATCATCGACGTGAACGGCGTGCATTTGTTCGGAGAACCCGTATCGCGACGGCTCGCATCAGCCGATGCCGCTCCGCAGCACGTCGCGGCACTCGCGGGAGCATCAGCAGCCGTCGCGCTGTTCGCAGGTGACGCGTCCTTGTGCCGCACGGCATCCGCGACTTGATCGATTTTCGCTGCGGCGCCTTTCCGCACGGCCCGGCCGATGTCGATCGCCTGGGCGACTTCCCGCGGATCGACGCCGGATTCCGCGGCTCTTCGCGCGTGGTACTCGACACACGATTGGCAATTGGCCGCCACCGACGCGCCGAGCGCGATCAGCTCCGTCATTCGACTGTCGAAATCCATGACCGACCTCCTGTTCTCGGAGGTGTAGACGGAGGTCAGTGCTTTGGAGATACACCTGCGGATTTCGGCTGGCACGCGAATTCGTTCCGGTCGTCGCGATAGAAGTCGCAACCGCTGCCGAGCTCCTTTCGCAGCCGAGCGCGTGCGCGATGAAGCCGAATCTTGACGGTGTCGATCGAGACGCCGAGGGTCTCGGCGATCTCGGCGTTCGTCAGCCCCTCGCGCTCGCTCAAGATCACCACCGACCGATAGCTCGCCGGCAGCCGCTCGATGAACTGCCCGATGCAGTCGTTCATTTCTCGTCGAACTAGTCGCTGTTCCACGCCCGGAGCATGATCCTCGACTGGTAGGGCGTCGTCGATCGACACCGCGGCATTTTGCTGTGAGGAGCGGTTCCGCAAACGGTCGTATGCCGCGTTCGTGGCGATGCGATAGATCCACGTTGAGAGACTGGCCTCGCCTCTGAACTGGGCGAGGCCGACGCTCACTTTCGCGAACACGTCCTGCGTGACATCGTCGGCGTCAGCCGCTCCTACCATGCGCTCGAGGTAGCGATGGATCCTGGTGTGGAACTCGTCGTAGACGGTTTGAAATTCCAGCAGGCCAACGTCGGGGACGGAGCTTGACGACATGGTTGACCTCAGTTCCGCAACAGCTTTCGCATTACCAGGGCCGTCGAAGGGCAGGCAGACGTGAATTCAACCGACTGTTGCACCCCGGTCGGCACGTCTGATCGAGCGACCCGCTCGAACCCGAATCTCGGAAAGTATTCCGCCGCTGTCGTGGTTAGCATGTAGATTGCCGGCACGCGCCGGTCCTGCGCGAACTGAATGGCGGCTTCCGTCAGCTCGCGACCGACTCGGTGCCCTTGCAGTGCCGGCGCGACCGCGACCGACCGCAGCAGCGCACCATCCGGATAGATCTCCAACGCCGCGCTCCCGACGATTCGTCCGTCCTGCCGCGCGACGAGCATCGTCCCGACATGGTCGTGCAGGCCGTCGGGCGGCAAATGATGCTCTCGCAACAACCCGAGCACATCGTCGAGATCTTCCGGCCGTGCGCGCTGGATCTCCGGAGGCATGTTCAGCGCCTCATCGCCGTGATCGCGACGGGCTGCGGCTGTGGTGCGCAGCACGCCACGCCCGCCATGTCGCGCGGACTGGGTACACAGCAACCCGTCCGCTTTTGCAGGCGCTCGGCGTCACGCTGCACCGTTTCGGTATGGGTGAGCGCGTGCCGAACGGCATCGACAATCGCGGTCAGCACGGGGTCCGCCAGCTTCGCGAGCCGGTAGTGAATCCACAGACCGTCTCGTCGGGTCTCGACGAGCCCGGCCTGCCGCAAGTACGCGAGGTGCCGTGAGGTTTTCGGCTGCGGGATCTTCAGGCTTTCGTGAATGTCGCACACGCAGACCTCGCCGGTGAGCAACAGTCCGAGGATCCGGAGTCGTGTCGCGTCGGCGAGCGCCTTGAACATGCCCTCCATCGCCAATAACTGCTTCGCCATAATATCTGCCTTGACAAATATAGCATGCCCGCCTATAGTTTGTATATTCGTTTTCGCAGATACATGGAGGACGGCATGTCAGACGTTCAGCAGGCGATTCGAGAGAAATACGGCGCCATCGCCAGCGCCGTCAGCAAGGCATCCACCACGACAGGCTGTTGCGGCCCCACCGCCTGCGGTTGCGGTGACCCGATCACTTCCGACCTGTACTCGGACGGTGAAACGAGTGAGCTTCCGCGCGAAGCGGTCGCGGCATCGCTCGGATGCGGCAACCCGACAGCGCTCCTCGAGCTGAAGCCCGGCGAGACCGTTCTCGACCTCGGGTCTGGTGGCGGCATCGACGTGCTGCTCTCGGCCAAGCGGGTCGGGCCGACTGGCAAGTCGTATGGTCTCGACATGACCGACGAGATGCTCGCGCTCGCGCGCGAGAATCAACGCAAGGCCGGCGCGACCAACGTCGAGTTCCTCAAAGGCACGATCGAGAACATTCCTTTACCTGACAACTCAGTCGACGTGATCATCTCCAACTGCGTCATCAACCTGTCCAGCGACAAGGACGCGGTGCTGCGCGAAGCGTTCCGTGTCCTGAAGCCGGGGGGCCGCTTCGCCGTGTCGGACGTCGTCGTGCGCGGCGAAGTGCCCGCCGATATCCGCCGCAGCGTCGAGCTGTGGGTTGGCTGCATCGCCGGCGCGTTGGAAGAGACGGAGTACGCGTCGAAGCTGCGCGCCGCCGGATTCGCCGACGTGGAAGTGGAGCCGTGGCGGATCTACAAGGTCGATGACGCGCGGGCGTTCCTAGCCGAGAACGGGATCGACGCTGACCGTCTCGCGCCGCAGGTGGACGGAAAATTCGCCAGCGCATTCGTGCGCGCTCACAAGCCAAAGGCTACGGAGACAAAGTCGTGCTGCGGCCCGACCTGCTGCGCATGACGATGTGCACCGAGATCCAGGCGCACGGACTCGGCAGTCAGGGGCACGAGCGTGACATCGCGACGGCGGCACATTTTCAACGGACGCTGCTGCCGCCGTCGCCGTTCATGGCGCACGGCTGGACAGCCGAACATCACTTTGCGCCCGCCGGGCCGTTCGCCTTGAGCTCTTCGGCGGATCGGGCACGCTCGGCGAGCCGTGGTGCGAAAGAGCGAGCGCGACGTATTCGGCAACGCGCTGTGCAACGGCGACGTCGGCGGAACGATAGAGTTGGGAGTAGTTTCTCGACGATCGACAGGCGACGCAGACGCGCCAGCTCGTCGGCAGCCGATTCGCGTTGCTGTGATTCGTGCGAGCCATCCTAAAGATCTATTCTGACTGCCTCTTTCGGGCTCCGACTCCGTCTGACTGACGCGGCCGCGCAGATCGCGCCGGCCTGCAGCCAACATGTGAGCGCGGCGCAAGCAGCTAAGCCGGAATCGATTTTGGGTCAGAACTGTGTCACATACCCCTGGAAACTCCGGTCACAGACTGTCATTTACGGGGAGTGGTGGAGGCATATCGTTGTAGCTGGAACTTGTTGATGGGAGCTGCGTTGGTCGGATTTGGTGTGCGTCAGCACGCGCGGCCGGAATCGATTTCCAAGCGTGCTCCTTCAACCGCTCGGACATCTCTCCGCTAACCCCTCCTTCACCTTCTGCTTCGGATAACGCCACACGCCAACAGTTGACAGCCTCTCCCCAAAGGGAGGAAACTTCCCACTCCCATAGTTCGTCTATGCAAAGAGAAGCTGATGAAAGAAGCGAAGACGAAGAGCAAGAACGAGCTGCTTCCGGGCACGCTCGAGATGTTGATTCTGAAGACACTGTCGATCGAGTCGATGCACGGCTACGGCATCGCGCAGTACATCCAGATGCTGTCGGCGGACGTGCTGACGATCGAAGAGGGATCGCTGTATCCGGCGCTGCAGCGGATGCTCGTCAAGCGATGGGTGTTGGCCGAGTGGAAGATCTCGGCGAACAACCGGCGCGCGCGCTTCTACACGCTCACGACTGCCGGGAAGACGCAGCTCGGCGTCGAGGCATCGCGATTCTCCCAGATGTTCGGCGCGATCATGCGCGTGATGAAGACGACGTAGTGTCCTGACTCTCAGGAGGGTGCCGTGGGTTCTGTGCTCCGACGTCTGCTGTTCTTCTTCCAGCGGAATCAGTTCGATCGGGATCTGGAAGACGAGCTGCGCTTTCACGAGGAGATGAAGGCGCACGCCCTCGCCGACGCGGATGGCATGACCGGCGAGGAGGCGCGGGCGGCCGCGCGGCGGCGGATTGGCAATCCGCTGCGGCTGCGCGAACAGTCGCGCGAACCGTGGACGTTCCCGAGGGTGGAAACGTTCGCCCAGGACGTGCGTCACGCGCTGCGATTGACGCGGCGGGATCCGGCGTTCACCGCAACCGCCCTCGCCACGCTCGCGCTCGGCATCGGCCTCAACGCCGCGATTTTCTCCGTCGCCTACGGCGTACTCTGGCGTCCGCTGCCGTATCCCGATCCCGATCGCCTCGTCATCGTCCAGTCAGCGCAGCAGACCGAGACGGGCGTCAAGACATTCTCGACCTGGGCGCCCGTGTCGTACGAGGGGCTGCGCCCGCGCGTCACCGCGCTCGGCCATCTCGCGGCCTACACCTCGATTAACGCGCAGCTCACCGGACGCGGCGAGCCGCTGCAGTTGGGCGCGCTCGACGTGAGTCCGAATTTCTTCGCCACGCTGGGCGTCAACCCCGCGCGCGGCCGCGCGTTTCTCGCCGGCGCCACGGCGGCAGACGATGATCGCAGCGCGATTGTCAGCGATCGGCTGTGGCGCACGTCGCTCAAGGCCGATCCGGCGATCGTCGGACAGTCCATCACCGTCGACGGCGCCCCCCGTACCGTCGTCGGCGTGCTGCCGCCGGACTTCAGCTTCAGGCCGGTGATCCCCCGGCTCGGCGCGCTGCCCGAAGCGGACATTTTTCTGCTCAATCGGTGGCCCGGCGACACCGGCCGGAGCGCGTTTCTCTGGCTGCTGGGCCGCATGAAGCCGGGCGTGACGCGGGAACGCGTGGAAGCGGAATTGACCCCGCTGGTCAACGATCCGTCGATCGCGCCTCCCGGCGCGCTCGGGACCACGGGCGCGCTGGCGCCGAACGTCCGCACGCTGCCGCGCGCGATCGGCCTGCAGGAATACGGCACGGAGTCGGCGCGCACGCTGCTGCTGATCCTGCTCGGCGCGGTGTCGTTCGTGCTGCTGATCGCTTGCGTCAACGTCGCGAACCTGCAGATGGCACGCCTCAGCGCGCGCCGCGGTGAACTGTCCGTACGCATGGCCCTCGGCGCCGGACGGTCGCGGATCACGCGTCAGCTGCTGACGGAAGCAGTCGTGTTGTCGCTGCTCGGCGCGTCGCTCGGCGTGGTGCTCGCGCAGGTTGCGATCACCGTCACGCTGCCGCTCGTGCCGCAATCCGCGCTGCCACGCCTCGGCGGCATCGTGATCGACTCGCGCGTGATGGCGTTCTGCCTCGGCTTGTCGCTCGTCTCGACGCTGCTGATCGGCCTGGTGCCGGCGCTGCGCGTCGGCGGGGCGGCGTTTGGCGAAGGCTTCGCGCTGCACGCCGGCGAAACGCGCACGACGAGCGACCGTCAGGGCGAGCGGCTGCGGACGCTGCTGGTGGCCGGGCAGATCGCGATGACGCTCGTCCTCCTGATCGGCGCGGGCCTGATGATTCACAGCTTCGTGCGTCTCACGTCGGTGTCGCCCGGCTTCGAATCGAGCGGGCGCGACGGCGTCGTGCAGATCGTCAAGGTGACGCTGCCCGAACGCCTCTACGGCGAGCCCGAGCGCATCCATGCCTTCGCGCGCGAGGTGCGCGACCGCATCCAGTATCTGCCGGGCGTGAAGTCCGCGAGCCTGATCAACTCGGTGCCCTTCGGCACGATGTTCATCCGCGCCGACTTCGACATCGAGGGCCAGCCGAAGTCGAAGGGCGATGCCGGCCAGCCGAAGATCGACGCAGACTATTTCAAGACGATGAGGATTCCGCTGCTGGCGGGACGCGAGTTCACCTCAAGCGACACGGCGGCCGGGCCGAAGGTGGCAATCGTCAGCGAGCGCATCGTGCGCGAGTACTTTCCGGGTGGCCCGGCCGAGGCGCTCGGCCGGCGCGTGCGTTTGTGGAAGCGCGACGAGTGGCTGACGGTGGTGGGCGTGGTGGCGGACGTGCGTCAGAGGGGCCTCGATCAGCAGGTGCAGCCGATGATCTACGCGCCCTTCCAGCAGGATCGCAGCGGGTTCGTGCGGTTCGTGGCGTTCGTCGCGCGCACGGCCACACCCGCCAGCGTGGCCGAAGGCATCCGCGCGGAGATTCGCCGCGCCGCGCCCGATGTGCCGATCGAGAGGACGGTGACGATGGACGAAGCGGTCGCGGCGTCGGTGGCGCAGCCGCGTTTCCGGACGGTGCTGGTGGCGCTGTTCGCGATGGCCGCGACGCTGATCGCGACGTGCGGCATCTACGGATTGATGGCCTACGCGGTGACGCAGCGCCGCCGCGAGATCGGCGTGCGCATGGCGCTCGGCGCCGAACCCCGCGACGTGCTCCGCCTCGTGCTCGCGCGCGCGCTCCGCATCGTCGTCGCCGGCCTGATCGTCGGCCTCGCCGGGGCCGCCGGCGTGACTCACGTGCTGCAGACGTTTCTGTTCGGCGTGACGCCGACCGATCCAATCGCGTTCACGATCGTCACGCTGCTGCTGCTGGCGGTGGGACTGATGGCGGCATGGCTGCCCGCGCGCCGCGCGACAAGGATCGACCCGTGCGCCGCGCTGCGCGCGGAATAGATGAGCAACGGTTGAGGTAGCGCCCGTCAGAATTCCTCACCAGCGTCGTTGATGCCGGTTGTCGGCGCTTGGCACGAATCGCAAGGTCACACCCGCGTGAGGCGTGCTAGGGTGACGCCAACGGATCGGGCGCGGGTTGGAGCGACCGATGCGGAGGACGACGGAGACATGTCAGAGGCACAGCTGTTCGTGGCAACGACCGTCACTGAAATCTACGAGCGTGTCCTGGTTGGACCGCTTTTCCGGCCATTCGCGGAGCAATTGGTTGCGCGCGTGGCGCCGACTCACGGCGACAGCGTCATCGACGTCGCATGTGGAACCGGCATCGTGGCTCGTGTCGCGCGCGAGCAGCTTGGACCGGACGCGCGGATTGTCGGCGTCGATGTCGCCCCGGCGATGCTGGCCGTCGCACGTACCGTTGATCAGACGATTGACTGGCGTCAGGGGAATGCGACATCCCTGCCGGTAGGCGTCGGGGAGCAGTTCACGGTGTTGACGTGTCACCAAGGGCTACAGTTCATCTCCGACAAGCCGGCCGCGATTCGCGAGATGCACCGCGTGCTCGCACCGGGCGGACGCGTGGCGATTGCGACGTGGTGCTTCCTCGACGATATTCCGGGAATGCTCGAACTGAATGCGGTGGTCGAGCGACATGTCGGCCGGATCGTCGATTCGCGTCACAGCTTCGGAGACGCCAACGCGTTGAAGCGGCTGCTGGTCGAAGCCGGATTCACTGACGTCCAAGTGGGAACGCTTGCCCATGACGTCAGGTTCGCTGATGGCGGCCTGTTCGCGCGCCTGAATGCGATGGCGGCGATTGGCATGAGCGACAAGGGAAAGGCGATGAGCGAGCCGGAGCGGGGCGAGCTGGCGGGCCAAATCGCCGCGGAGAGTCAGGACGCCATCGCCAAAGCCACTAAGAACGGCATGTTCGTGCTTCCATTGACGACGGTTTTTGCGTTGGGCCACGTCTGACGACGGCTGAAGTACGGTAAGACCGCTCGCCCGCACCGACGATCTGTTCCGTTGTCTTCTCGAGCAGAAGGGCCGCGAGCTGCATCGGTTCGACGTGGCCCCCCCGTGTTCGCGAACCTGCCACCGGTCGGTACGCTGAACCGAGCCTCGATGTCCGCCAACAACTGCATCGCTCCGAAGTAGCCATCTGTGGCAGACACTTTTTCTGCACGTTCCACTCCGAGCACGAGGGCGATCTTGTCCATGTTCAGATGCGTCTTCATGATCTACTTTTCCGCAAAGTCGCGGATGGCGAGGTACTCGTCCCCGATCACGCGTCGCGTGAGTTGAAACGTAACCGGCGATGTTATATAGAAGTCCTATAAAGGAGTCCTATCCATGGCCGACCCGGTCGCCTCGCTCGTCAAGGGCACCCTGGACCTGCTCGTCCTCCGGACGCTCGAACTGCAGCCGCTCCATGGCGCCGCGATCGCCGAGCGCATCTTTCAGACCACCCGAAGGACGTTCCAGATCAAGGCGGGATCGCTGTTTCCCGCGCTCCACCGCCTGGAACAGGACGGATGGATCGAGGGGGAGTGGGAAACGCTTCCGAAGGGCCGCCGCATCAAGTCCTACCGTCTGACTCGCGAGGGACGCCGCCATCTGTCGGCTGAAAAGGCGACGTGGCAGCGCGTCGTCGCCGCGATGAGCCTGGTGTTGGACTCGTCGTCATAGTCATGTCGATCCTCCCCACTGTTCTGGCGAAGATTCGGGCGCTGCGGCGATCCGCACGCGCCGATCGCGATCTCGATGACGAGCTTCGCGCGTATGTGGAGGCGCGGACCGCTTCGTACGAGCGGCGAGGTCTCGCGCCTGCGGAGGCGAAGCGCGCGGCCCTCGTCGAGGTCGGGGGTGTCGAGCAGGTCAAGGAGCGCGTGCGGGACGTGCGCATCGGGTCCGCGCTCGAGGCGGCCGTACGGGACGCGCGATACGGCGCGCGAGCGCTCTGGCGATCGCCTGGCTACGCGCTGGTCGTCATCATGACGATCGCGCTCGGCATCGGCGTGAACGCCGCGATCCTCAGTGTGGTGCATGCCGTGCTCTGGCGATCGCTCCCCTATCCGGACGCCGGCCGCATCGTCGTCGTCGAGGCCGACACGCGGGCGCTGCCGAGCGCTTACCAGGCAGCTGGCGCGACGTTCGACGTGCGAGCGCAGAGCCGGCTGATCACGAGCATCGCCGAGGCCGACGGACGTGATGCGAGCCTCCTGATCGACGGCATGATGGAGCGCGTGGCCGCGGCCAGGGTGACGGACGATCTGCTGCCGCTCCTCGGCGCAACCGCGTTGCTCGGGCGAACGCTGCTCACCTCAGAAGACGCGGACGGGATCGTCGTCAAAGGCGTCGTGATCAGCCACGAGCTCTGGCAGCGTCGGTTCCAGGGCGATCCTCGAGTGATCGGCCGGCGGATGACAGTCAACAATTTCGACGCGCAGATCGTCGGCGTCATGCGACCCGGCTTTCGCCTCGTTGCTCCTTCAGCGAACCACGTTGAGGAGCAAGTCGATGTGTGGTTGCCAAAGGAATTTGCGCCCGGCCTGCTCTATCGAGGATTGCCATTGTTCGGACGCGTCGCGCCCGGCGCAACAGTCACCGAGGCGCAGGCGGAGCTCACCGGACTGGCGGCAGGTTTCGTCGCGAGCCATCCATCGGCGTACCCAAACGGACTGCGCCTCACCGTGCGGCCACTCGGCGAAGTCGTCACCCGCGACGTGAAGCCGGCGCTGATGACGCTCAGCGCGGCGGTCGGGTTCGTACTCCTCATCGCGTGCGTCAATGTCGCCAACCTCCTCCTGGTGCGCGTGAAGACACGTGAGCGTGAGCTTGCGGTCCGGCGCGCACTCGGCGCCACGCGACTCCGTCTGATGCGGCAACTCCTTGCCGAAAACCTGATGGTCGCCATCCTCGGCGGCGCATGCGGCCTCCTGTTGGCGCGGCTGGGCGTCGGCGTGCTGGATTGGCTTCGTCCGGTGCACCTCCCGCGTCAATCCGAGATCACCATCGACGGGGTCGTGATCTTGTGGACCGCGGGTTTGATCGTGATGTCCAGCGTCATCTTCGGCCTCGTGCCTGCGCTCACCTTCACGCGCGACACGCAGGGGCAGGCGCTCCATTCGGGCCGCGCGGGATCGCTCCTGCTGCGCAGCCGTCGCCTGCATCGCGGCCTCGTCCTGTCCGAGGTCGCGCTGTCGATCGTTCCGCTCGTCGCCGCGGGCCTGATGCTGCGTACCTTTATCAATCTTCTCGACGCGCCAATCGGCTTCGATCCTGCTCACGTCGTCACCGCCAGGATCCCGCTCAACCTCCACGCGTTCTCAACAACCGATCGCCGGTCGGCGTTCTATCGCGATGCCATCGCGCGCGTACGCGAGCTGCCCGGTGTCGACGCGGCAAGCGTCGGCGGCCCACTCCCTCTGGCACCCGTCCAGACGACCCAGCGCTTGTGGCGAAGCGAGGACCCAGAGCCGACGCTTTCGATCGGCATGCTGCAGAGCATCATGCCGGGCTATTTCAGTGTGATGGGGATTCCACTGCGCGCAGGCCGCGACATCTCAGACGACGACATCCGTCACCAACGGCGAGTGGTCGTCGTCGACGAGCGCCTGGCGGCCCTGTTGTGGAACGGAGAGGCCGTCGGTAAACAGCTCGGGGTCGGCGAGGCGAAACGGCCGCTGGAGGTGGTCGGCGTGGCTGGCCAGATTCGTGCGCGCGAGATCCGCGATTCCGGGACAGCGATGATCTACGTGCCGTCGCACGTGTACGAGATCGAGCAAACGCTCGTCGTCAAGACGCATGCGCCGCTTTTGACGATCGGGCCCGCTATCAAGCAGGCGGTCGAAACGCTCGACCCCGGCAGACCGGTCTTCGCCATCAAGCCGATGGACGACATCGTCGAGGCGTCAATCGACAACACGCGATTCACGATGCTGGTGCTGTCGGCGTTCGCGGTTGCTTCGCTGGTCCTTGCGGGCGTCGGGCTGTACGGCACGCTCGCCTATCTCACGTCCCGACGCACGCAGGAATTCGGCGTGCGCCTCGCGTTGGGCGCATCGGCCGCCGGCATTCTCCGCCTCGTGATCCGCGAGGGCTGTCTCCTCACCGGGCTGGGCGCGGCACTCGGGTTCGCCGGCGCGATCGCGGTGACGCGCACGCTGCAGGGATTACTGTACGGTGTCACGCCGCTCGATGGCGTCACCATCGCGAGCGTCGTCGCGCTCGTTGCCGCCGTGGCGCTCGTCGCCGTCGGCTGGCCGGCGTGGCGTGCGGCCCGCATCGAACCCTCGACGGCGCTGCGCGCCGAGTAGCACGGTCACTCGGACATCTCTCCGTTTTCTTGGAATCGCTGACTTACAGACATTGTCTCGCGGGCAAGACCTCCACTGTGATCTCGTTTGTGATCTAACCTCTCCGGTCATTCAGCTCGACATTTTGCCCAAGACGGCCAAATCGCTACTGCAGTGGGCGACGACCTTTCGAAATCTTCTTGATGGCACGCGTTGCGATCGTCCCCGGATCGGTCCGCACGTATGCGCCCTCGTCGCCGTCGCGCGTGACGACGATATCGAAGTGCACGTCGGCGCCTCCGCTGTCCAGTCTGTAAACCAGTGTACCGGTGCAGTCGGTATCCAAGCTGTACACCCCCAGTCCCGTTTCGTGTGCAATCACGCCGCCCCCGGCTGATAGTGGACCGTAGGAGAAAGGTCCCAGCTCCGTTGAAGCTGTGCACACCCACTAAGACGTGGGGGAATGTGCCTCGCGGCGCATCGTCGCGACTGTCAGATCGTCCTGTGGCCAGGTAGTCCCCCTCCAAAGTTTGGACACTGCAGCCGCCTGGGTCATCCACGTGCTGCGCAAAGCCGACGGGTGTTCGAGACGCCATCCCGAGGACGAAGACGACGGCGATCGTGAAGGATGCCAGCCGAATGGCCCGCTTGGCGGTCATGTGATCCTGTCTTGGTTTGGTTGTCGACGATTCCGCTGAAACGGATTCCGTCCGGCAACGTGTGCGGATTCTCATGAACACCTCCTGCTTCCGAGGTAAAGGGGTTTCAACTGAGATCGCGCAAGCGCCTGCTCGAATGGGTCACCGGAGGATTGAGAACTTGCGATCGAGTCGAGGGGACTTTAAGATTCGAAGGCGCCTTCAAGACAACCGATGGCCTCGTCACACGACGTCACGGCGCTCCTCGCTGACTGGAGCCGCGGCGACGGTTCGGCGCTCAATCAACTGCTGCCGCTCGTCTACTCAGAGCTCCGCCGCATCGCGGCGCGCCAGCTTCGGACGGAACGGGCCGGCCACACCCTGCAACCGACCGCGCTGGTTCACGAGGCGTATCTCCGCATGCTCGACCAGCGCCGCGTCGACTGGCAGAGCCGGGCGCATTTCTTTGGCGTGGCCGCGCAGGTCATGCGCAGGATTCTGGTCGATCACGCGCGCCGTCACCATGCGGGGAAACGAGGAGAGGGTGTTCGGTGCGTGTCAGTTGACGATGCGAAAGAAGTGCCCGCGTCGAACGAGATCCCTATCCTCGCGCTCGATCATGCGCTTGATCGCCTGCAGAGGGTCGACCCGGAGCTCGCCAGAATCGTGGAGCTGCGCGCGTTTGGTGGACTCACTATCGAGGAAACCGCGCATGTCCTCGAGGTCTCGCCATCGACGGCCAAGCGTGACTGGCGCACCGCGAAAGCGTGGCTCGCTCGTGAGCTCGGCCTGCCTGGGGCGCAGGCGTCACGCCGCCCATGACCGTCCACCTTCAGTTCGTCAACGTCTGCAAGACGATTATCCACCTGCACGGACCGTCAACGGGCTGCGAGCCGCCTCAACACAAACGTCGCCCGGATAATATCGAAACTCGTACTGGCCCGGCTGAGTCGGCGCGATGAGCGTGAATGTTCCCGAGGTCGCGCCGTCGGTATTCTTCTGCCAATTCAAACCGTAATGACAGGGCCCGGGCCCCACACTGAAAAGCCCGATCCAGTCCTCCGTTCCACCCCTCGAAGCGGTCCAGCTCACGCTCAGCTGCTCTCCAGGAGCGACGGTGTTCGCGCTGGGAGTGAGCGTGTAGACCGCTTGGTTTGGGGGAGGCTGCGGGTTGGGCTGCGGGTCGGGCTGGGCGACTGTCGGCGGCGCCGATGGCGAGGGCGCCGATGGCGATCCGGACCCACCGCAGCCGGCCAATCCCTGGGCAAACATCAGAAGCACTATGGCGGTTCGCGTGCTCGGGGTCATGGCTCGTTCTCCTTTCCGAGGCGATGAAAAGCGGCCGAACCTGGCTTCAACTGAGATCGCGCAAACGCCTGTCTTGGTGGGTCAACCAAGGCTGAAAAGGTTGCGATTGCGTCGGGACCGACTCTATGATTCCGAAGCAAGTCGTCGTGGCCATCGACGGCCTGCGCGATTTGGCGCAAGCCAGGCTCAAGCATGAAGTTGGATTGCGAGCTTCGCCGGTGACCGACGAAAGATGGGCGCGTGTGAAGGCATTGTTTCAGGCAGCCGTCGAGCGGCCGGCTGCCGAGCGCCATGCCTTTTTGGCCGCCGCGACTGCGGGCGACGATGATTTGCGCCGTGAGGTTGAGTCGCTGTTAGCGTCCGACGCGGGGGATGTCAACTTTCTCGATCGGCTGCCCCTCGCTGCGAAGGCCGTTCTTGCCGACTCGCGCACATCCCCACCAACAGCCACCGGTCTGAACCAATCTCATCCGGTCCTCGAGCCAGATCAGCGCATCGGGTCGGCGCAGGAGCCAACGCAATCTTTAATCGGTCAGAAGCTTGGCTCCTATCAGGTTCTCTCCAAAATTGGCGAAGGCGGGATGGGAGAAGTCTATCGGGCCAAAGACACCAAGCTGCGGCGCGACGTGGCGCTCAAAGTCCTGCCCAGAACTTTTGCGCGCGACGCGGAGCGGCTGGCGCGGTTCGAGCGCGAGGCGCAGATTCTGGCGTCGTTGAATCACAAGAACATTGCGGCCATCTACGGATTGGAAGAGTCCGACGGCGTGCACTTCCTGGTGCTCGAACTGGTGGAAGGAGAAACCTTCGCGGAGCGCATCGAGCGACACGGTCCGCTGCCCCTCGAGAAAGCCCTCGTTCTGAGCCAGCAGGTCGCCGAGGCGCTCGAATATGCGCACAAGAAAGGGATCACGCACCGGGACATCAAGCCCGCCAACATCAAGGTGACACCGCAAGGCGAGGTCAAGGTCCTGGATTTCGGTCTGGCAAAGATATTCGAGAGCGACCGGGCAGACGTAAACCTGTCCGAATCGCCGACGCTCAGCCCGGCTCCCACCGGCGACGGACAAATCGTGGGGACGCCGGCGTACATGAGTCCGGAGCAGGTGCGGGGCCAGCAGGTGGATAAACAGGCTGATATCTGGGCGTTCGGCTGCGTGTTGTACGCGCTGCTGACGGGAAAGCAAGCCTTTCGTGGTGAAACGATCCACGACACGATCTCAAAAGTCCTGAACGGGGAGCCAGACCGGCAGGCCTTGCCGCCTTCGACGCCCCTCAATCTCCACACCCTGCTGCGGCGCTGTCTTCACAAGGACGCGAATCGCCGGTTACACGACATCGCTGATGCGCGAATCGAGATTGAAGAGGCTTTGGCAACTCCCGCGCTCCCAGAGCCGACCGCCGCCACCGTCGCGCCTGCTCGTCCGATCTGGCGGCGACTGATGCTGTGGACCGCTTCCTCGTTGGTTTTGGCAGCGGCTGCTGGGCTCGCCGTTTGGGCTTTCAGGCCCCTGCGTGTTCCTGTGCCGCTGTCCGTCAGTCGGCTGACGATCATGCTGCCCGCAGGTCAGCGGTTGGCCGCGCTCGACCAACCCGCCATGGCGATCTCACCCGACGGAAAGAAGATCGTCTACGTTGCGATTCAGGGCGCCGGACCACAAGAGCTTTTTCTCAGACCGCTGGACAGCCAGGAATCAAAGCCCATCGAGGGGACGGAGGGCGCGGTGACTCCGTTCTTTTCGCCCGACGGCCGCTGGATCGGATTCTTCGCGGGCGGAAAGCTGAAGAAGGTTTCCGCGAACGGCGGACCAGTGCTGACCCTCGCCAACACACCGGTTCCGGGAGGGGGGAATTGGAGCAGCAAGGGGATTCTGGCGTTCCAGGGATTTCGGCTTGGAGGCCTGCAACAAATCTCAGAAGAAGGAGGCACGTTCCGGCCGCTGACCTCGTTGGAAAGAACTGAGGGCACGCACGGATGGCCGGAGTTGCTGCCGGGCGGCAATGCGGTGCTTTTCGCAGGCTCGACAACCGTCACTGGTTGGGACAACGCGCAGATCGCAGCCCAGCCGATTGGAGGGGGCGAACGAAAGAATCTCGTCGTTGGAACTCAGCCCCGGTACGCCCCGACGGGACATTTGCTGTATATGCGATCCGGAACCCTCATGGCGGCGCCGTTCGAACCGCAACGGCTGGCGCTCACGGGCGCTGCTGTTCCTGCAGTCGAGGGCATAGAACAGTCCCCAGTCACAGGCGCGGCGCAGTACAGCATTTCGTCCACGGGAACGCTGGTCTATCTCGTGGGTGGTCTTGCCGGCAGAAAAAACCGGATGGTGTGGGTGACCCGGAATGGCGAAGAGAAACTGCTGCCGGCCGCCCCGCACAATTACCAATTCCCGCGGGTCTCCCCTGACGGATTGCGAGTTGCTGTGACGATCTCGGATCTCGAGGCGCACATCTGGGTCTATGACGTCGCCGGGGATCGCCTCACCCGGCTGACCCTCGAGGGAAACGTAAACAACGTTCCAACCTGGTCACCCGACGGAGGGCGAATCGCGTTCCGATCGAACCAGGGAGGCGGCCCAGGCAGTCTGTTTTGGCAAGCCTCGGACGGAAGCGGCGGAGCGGAGCGGCTCACGACGAGCGGGTATACGCACCTCCCCAATTCGTTTTCCGCGGATGGGCAACTGCTTGCATTTCAAGAAAACAATCCGCAGACCGGACGCGACATCTGGGTGCTACGGCTCATCGATCGCAAGAAACAGCCCTTTCTGCGGACGCCCTTCCAAGAGACCGCGCCGAAGTTTTCCCCCGACGGGCGATGGATGGCCTATTGCTCGGACGAATCATCAGGCCGCTCGGAGGTTTACGGGCAGCCCTATCCCGGCCCCGGAGGCAAACGGCTGATTTCGAGCGAGGGTGGCCAGGAGCCGATCTGGAACCCGAACGGGCGGGAGCTGTTCTATCGCAGCGGGAGCAAGATCATGGCAGTGGAGGTGGACACGAAATCCGGCTTTTCAGCGGGCACGCCCAGGATGCTGTTCGAAGGAGCGTATCTCCCGACGCCTGTCGTCGTCCCCAACTACGATGTGAGCCCCGACGGCCAGCGCTTCCTGATGCTGAAGCCTGCCGAGACTCAGACATCCGCCCTCACGCAGATCAACGTCGTGCTGAACTGGTTTGAGGAGTTGAAGCGGCGCGTCCCTGCAGGACAGTGACTCGAGCGCGCTCGGCGCGCTCGCAGCAACAATACGAGGTACCTCAACGCTTCGGGGTGACTGCGGGTCGTGATCGACTCCGATGATATGCTGATTGCGACCATGCCGGCCCGCGGTTGGCAGGCGTCCGGTTGCTTCCTGGTCCTCCTCGTGCTGTCCTGCGGCCGAGCCGCTTCGGCACAGATCACCTCCGCCACCGTGTCAGGGATCATCAGAGACCAGACCGGTGCCGCGCTGCCAGGCGTCGCCGTGACGGTCAAGAATCTCGAGACCCAGCTGACCCGCTCCGCCGTCACCGCGGACGATGGGTCGTACAGCATTGCGGGCCTTCCACCGGGGCTCTACGAGGCGCGGGCCGTTCTCCAGGGTTTCGCCACGGCGCTGCAGACCGGCCTTGATCTCGCGGTTGCGCAGCAGGCCAGCTTGAACCTGACGATGAAGGTCGGCGCCAGTGAAGCGCTGACTGTCGTTGGAACGCGGGCGCTCGTCGATGTCAAGACGTCGGCGCTGTCGTCGCTCGTCGACGAGAAGACGATCGCGCAGCTGCCGTTGAACGGCCGCAATTTCATCGACCTCGCGCTTCTCCAGCCCGGCGTCGTGGCGTTCTCCACGCGTGGCCGCGCGGGGCCGTCAGGCCGCGGGCAGCAGATCGACATCAACGGCGCCAACGGGCGTGCGAACAGCTATCTGCTGGACGGCGCGAACATGAGCGGCTACGGCGGCCTGGCGGTCGCCAACGCCGCGGACACCACGCTCGGCCTCGACACGATTCGCGAATTCCGCGTCGTCACCAATGCGTTCCCGGCCGATTACGGCCGGGCGATGGGTGGCGTCGTCAGCGTGATCACGAAGTCCGGCACCAACGAGTTCCGCGGCTCGGCGTTCGAGTTCTTCAGGAACGACACGCTCGACGCGCGAAACTACTTCGACGACGAGAAGCCCGCGTTCGAGCGACATCAGTTCGGGTCGACCGCGAGTGGTCCCGTTCGCAAGAACCGGACGTTCTTCTTCGGCGGTGTGGAGTGGCTGGTCGAGAACTTCGGCGTGACGCAGGTGACCGAGGTACCGACCATGGCGGCGCGCTCGGGAGAGGTCGCCCCGGCGGTTCGGCCGTACCTTGATCTATTCCCGCCGCCGAATGGGCCCGACCAGGGCGAGGGCCTCGCGCGCTTCAGCTTTCCCTTCGATCGGACGACAAGGGAGACGTTCCTGCAGGGCAGGCTCGATCACAACGTCTCGAGCACGAGCGCGTTTTTCGTTCGATATACATTCGACGACGCGACGCGGCGGCAGCCGACGTTGCTGCCGCAGTTTGCGACCGATCAGATCTCGCGCAGCCAGTGGCTGACGCTCGAGGAGAAGCGCACGGTGACCGGCGCGCTGCTCAACACGGCGCGGTTCTCGTACAGCCGCGTGAACCTCGCCGCGGAGCTCGTCAACGACGTCACGCGTCCGGAGCTGGCCTTCGTTCCGGGGCAGACCGTGATCGGCAACCTGGTCATCGCATCACGAGAGTTCGGTCCCGAGCGGACGAATCCCCAGCACCAGAACGTCGACTTCTTTACCTTCAGCGACGATGTCACATATCAGCGGGGCCGGCACATGCTGAAGGCCGGAATGCTGGTCGAACGCGCTCACACGACGGCCGAGAACAGTACCAATGTGCGCGGCCGATTCATCTTTCCGACCGTGCGGAGCTTCCTCATGGGCGAGCCGTCGCGGTTCACCGGCGTGCTCCCCGGCTATCAGGTGAACCGCACGCGGCGGAATACGACCTTCGGCTTCTACGTCCAGGATGATCTGGCCGCCCAGGCGCGCGTGACGATGAATCTCGGCGTGCGGTATGAGTTCTACACCGTGCCGAACGATACGGAAGGTCGGGATTCAACGCTCAGGAACGTTCTCAGCGACAAGGATTTCACCGTCGGGTCGATTTTCGAGAATCCCTCACTGAAGAACATCGGCCCGCGACTCGGACTCGCATGGGACGTTTCGGGCGACGGCAGAACCGCGATTCGAGCGGGCTTCGGCGTGTATTACGACACGGACGGTCCGTTCAACGCCGCACTGCTGGCTGCCGCGTTTTCCCCGCCGTTCGCCGAATCAGTCAACGTGGTGAATCCGGCGTTCCCGAATCCGTCGCTCAACGTCGACCGTTCCGCACGCGGGGTCGATTACCACATGCGGCAGCCGCGCATGCTGAGCGGCAGTGTCACGTTCGAGCGCGAGATTGTCTCGGGTCTCGTGGCGACCGCGGGCTATGCCGGTTCGCGCGGGTACAAACTGGTGCAGGCAATTGAGGCGAATCCAGCGGTGCCGGAGGTGTCGGCCGACGGCAGGCTGTTCTTTCCGGAAAATGCCCCGCGCCGCAACCCGAACTGGGAATCGATCGAGTTCAGAACCGCCGCGGGACGCTCCTGGTACGATGCGCTCCAGCTCGCCGCCACGAAACGCTTCGGCAACCGCTACGGCTGGCACGTTGCGTACACGCTCGGAAAGGTGATCGACGAGACGCAGGGACAGATCCCGGGGGACGCGACGAACAGCTCGGTATTTCCGCAGAATCCGATCGATCCACGGAGCGATCGAGGTCCGGCTGATTTCGACGTGCGGCACGTCATGGCGATGAGCGTCACGTGGGAGCTCGCGCACGGCTGGCAGGTCAACGCGCTCGGGACGCTGCGATCAGGCGTGCCGTTCTCACCCGCCATTCAGGCGCAGAAGGACTGGTCGCGCTCCGGCAACGTGGCGCAGAGTGCCGAAGATCGTCCCAACGTCCGGCCCGGCGTCAGGCTCGAGGACATCGTCCTCGGCGGTCCAGCCAGGTACTTCGATCCGTCCGCCTTCGAACTGCAGCCGCGCGGTTTTCTGGGGAACGCGGGACGCAACATGCTGACGGGCCCCGGGCTCGTCACGTTCAATGCATCCCTCATCAGGGACCTGCGGTGGTCGTTGCTCGGCGCGAACGGCGGCGTCGAGCTGCGTCTCGAGGCGTTCAACGTCTTCAACCGCGCGAATTTCGGCATTCCCAATCGCGTGGTCTTCAGCGGCGCGAGCCAGGGTGAAGCACCGCTGCCGACGGCCGGGCAGATAACCACGACGACAACGGATGCACGTCAGGTCCAGCTCGGTGTGAAGATCAAGTTCTGATCTACTTCGGCAGATCGGATCTCGTCGCCCATTAGCGCCACGTAGGTCAGTGAAGCTTCCGCTTGCTGGTTCTGGAATGCGGAGCGGACCAGGAAGCGATTCAGCGCCTCCTGCCCGCAATCGAACAGATCGACTTGGTGATCACGGCGCAGCTTTTCGATCCGCGGCCGTTCGTTCATCTACGCCGCCGCTCGAATACGCTCGGCGTTTGTAGGAGCTTTTTCAGGCGCGCGTTTGGACGTGACGGCGCATCGAGCGCGGCTTGGAACGCAGCCCAACGCTCTGCATCGAGACCGAAACGCTGCCGATCCGGGAGTGTCTCTTCGGCCCGTGCCAACGCGCTCTCGAGCACAAACTCGCTGACCGAACGCTGCGCCGCGGTCGCCGCGGATTGTAGAACGCGCTTGGCCGATGCCCTGACGGGAACCCCATTGAGTTGTTCGAGCCGGCAGCGCGCTGAGTCGGCTCACCGCCTGAAACCCGCCGCTTGACGTTGACGTTACGTCAAGGCGCAGTATCAGAGACAAACTGACGATGGCAGGTCGCACCTAGTCAGCATTGATGAATGTGCTGACGACCCGCACGAACTCGTCTGGATGGGTCAGATGCGGGACGTGACCGCCACCGCGATACACGTGATGCTGGGCGTGAGGGAGTGCTGATGCGATTTTCTTGAGGATGACCGCAAAGAACGGTGGACTCTGGTCGCCTTCGGACAGCAGTGTCGGTCGGGTGAAGGAACGCAGTCGGTCGAGATCCACCGTCATCGCGCTTGCTGCCTCGTTCATCTCATCAATCCACGTCGGCGCATTGAAGATGAACGTCTGACGCACGTCCGGCGGCAGCTTCTCCCACATACCGGGTCCAAGCGCAACGTTCTCGACAAACTGTCGCGCACCGGCTTCGGCGTTGCCGGACTTCAACGTTTCGAGCACGGCTCCCATGCGCTGTCGGATACCGGGCATCATCGGGTGGTCTTGAATCATGCCGACCAGCGGCGGTTCATGCACACTGAGGCTCGCGAAGAGGTCAGGTTGTGCAGCCGCCAGCTTCAGCGTAATCGCTGCGCCGAACGAGTTGCCGACGACGTGCGCCGGTACCAGCTTGGTCGTCGTGATGAACGCGGCGAGGTCCGCCACGTCTTCTTCGATGCTGCCCTGCGTCGGAAGGCGCTCGCTTTGGCTGTGTCCGCGCCGGTCGTAGGTGAAGACGCGGAACGACCGAGCTAGTCCCCGTACGACCGCATCCCAGTTGTGGTGGTCACCCCATGAGCCGTGAACGAGGACGAGTGGGGCTCCGGTAACGCCGGTCTGTTCCCAAAAAAGTCGCACGCTGTTGAAGGTACCCGTTGACATGTTGGGTTCATCGTAGCAGGACGCGGCGGCAACCCGAAGCGTTCGTGCGCAATCGCACATTCATGCACCACGCTTCCGCTTGCCGGCCGTAGCGCGGCAATTGCAACATGGTCGCATGAATACGAACATCACCGAGTTCCCGAAGCGCGGACACATGCAGAAGGTTCGGGTGAACGGTTTGGCAGTCGCTTATGAGCGTGCGGGTAGCGGTCCCGCGTTGGTCCTCTTACACGGATTCTCGCTGGACTCGCGTTCGTGGCGTCCGCAGCTTGAAGGACTCTCAGATAGCTTCACGGTTATTGCGTGGGACGCACCCGGAGCGGGTCTGTCGCAAGACCCGCCTGATAGCTTCGGCATCGGTGATTGGGCGGACGCTCTGGCAAGTGTGCTCGACGCCGCTGGCGTGCGGCAAGCACACCTCGTCGGACTATCGTGGGGCGGACTTCTCGCTCAAGAATTCTCTCGGCGTTATCCGTCCCGTCTGCGCTCGCTCGTTCTGGTTGACACCTACGCCGGATGGACAGGTTCGCTCACGGCTCCTGTCGCGGAGCAGCGCCTTGAGGCGGCCCTCAAAGACTCAACGCTCGCGCCCGGTGATTTCGTGCGGAAGTACCTGCCGGGAATGTTCAGCGATACCGCGGCAGACGACATCCGGCGAGAACTCGGGACCATCATGTCTGATGTTCATCCCATCGGCTTTCGGCTGATGGCGACGGCGTTGGCACGCGCCGACACGCGGGAGTTTCTTGCGAGCATCAACATCCCTACGCTGCTCATTTGGGGAGACGCGGACAAGCGGTCGCCTCTGACCGTCGGGCAAATCATGCGTGATGCGATTCCCGGCGCGCGACTCGAGGTCATCCGCGGTGCCGGTCACCTGCCGAATCTTGAGCGTCCGAACGAGTTCAACCAGATTGTGCGGAACTTTTGCCTTTCGCTGTCGGCGCGATGAACAGGCCTACATGCGAACGCGGCCCACGGTCTCCGCCTGCCTCGACGCTCGCATCATTCCCGCACCGCATGGAGATCGCGCACAGGACGCTCACGCCGCGGTCTGCTGAGGACGCGCCTGTTTAAACGACGCGCGAAGCCAACGCGCGAACGCCTCTGGCTTCCGGACATGGAGCCGGCGGCCGAGCGCGAACGCGCGCCGTCTCAGTGGCTGACGCATCCGCGCGGCTAGTCGATCGATCTGCCGCATTTCCGCCCGCATCGATCGCAGATCACGGCAGCCTCTCAGCGTTGCCTCCAGGGCGACAAGATTGTGGTCGTCACCCAGTTCTGTCTCCAATCGATTGAGTTCGGCAATGAGCGGAGCGACGCCGGTCATCAGCGGCCTTGCCAGGCGCAGCTGATACCAGAGGGTTTTCAGCTCTTTGCGCCAGCGGTGCAGCGTCGCCGACTGCCCCGTCACGCGCGCCCGTTTCATCGCGTTACGACTCCGACGATACGAGGCGGCGACGATCGCGATCATGCCAGACCATTTGATTGCGGGGGAAGTCCACTTTCTTGCCGACTTACGCGTCTTCTCCAAGCGCTCGGCCGCTTCGGCGACGACGCCGTCGCGCAGCGCACGCGCTTCGCTTCGATCGCGGGCTGCGACCAGGCCACGGCGCAGAATTCCGTAGGTGTGCTCAGGCAACTGCTTGGGGTAGCGGCGACGAACGCGATCGAACGTGTCGATAATCGCGGTGCTGTCGCGGACCCTCGAGAGCGCCCTGGCCGCCGACTTCAAGCGCTTGCGATCCCGGCGCGGGAGCTTCGCGCCCGCTTGTCTCAAGAACGCCGCGACCGCCCGCACCTTCTTGACGCTCTTACGCGATTCATGGACGGCGCTCCGGAACTGGCTGCCCGAGCTCGTGGTGAGTACATGGGCTGTCTTCCGGAGCTGCCGGCGCACAATCTTCGTGAGCTCATCTTCGATGTGTTTTCGGTGGTGTAACTCGAACGACACGAGATCTCCTGATGGGGCGATGGGGCATGCACACACGCTGCCAGCCCCGCGAGTTACCAGGGAGCCCCGAGGCCGTTGGCACACAGCGTCAGCAGCGTGATTCCAGCAAATAGGATTCTCTTCATAGGACCTCCCGTTTACCGCAGACGCGTGGCGGTGATCGTGCATCACTATCGTCTGAGCTGTTCGTCAACACCGGAACCTGTTCGTCGTGAGGCCAGCGCGTGAGCACGTCTGTCTGATGCCGTAACAGGAGTCCATGCCAATGGCCAAGAAGCGTTCACAACGTCGCTGGGTCAGAAGGGTCAAGACGGATTCGACGCATCCACCGCCGCGGACGTTCGCCGGATCGGCGTCGCAGATCGCCCGCACGATGGCGCGGAAAGATGTCTCGCCGAAGGGGCTGGGGTCTGCCATTCGGATGATTCAGTACTTCATCAACCGTGGCGGCCGACGCCTGTCCGCGAGCCGCCGGCGCGAGCTCGAACGCGCGAAGCGTATTCTGCAGCAGCGACGGCAGTCGGTGGGATGAGCGCGCATCTGGTGATGCTGGACTTGACGCCGGGAGGCCGCGGTACGGATTGGTATCCGAAGCTGGAGTACGGGCACAACGCGCCGACGAGTCAACACGTCGGGCAGCGTCCATGAGCGAGGGCCTTACACGACTCGGTCGCAAGATGGTTCCTCACGACGAGAATGATCTCTTCGCCTCATGCCAGGTCGGCCTGGTATCCGGAGACGCAGGGTGGCATGAGCCAGGTCGGGCGTTGTTCGCCCGCCGAAAAGATGACATGCAGGACCATCGAGCTTACGGAACCCGCTTCCCCTTCGGCGCCTGCCCGGACAGCAGAAACGTCTTGATCAACTCACCATCGCCGCACACGTTCATGGCGGAAAAGCGCTTGTACCACTCACCCTCGGTTCTGTCGGCGGACTTTCGGCACGGCCGCTCAGATGCCGTAGAAGCCGCGCGTCAACCGCTCCTTGATGCGGGCGGCCTCGATCGGATTGGGCGCTGCCGCGAGCTCTTTCGCCAGCAGTCCCAGCTCCTCCGGACTGAGGCGGTTGCCTTTCCCTTCGAGCGCGCTCAACTCCGCCGTCTCGAGCGCAACTTCCTCGCCCGTCGGCTTACGCGCGATCACCCGGCCACCCGTCAACGCTTGCCGGACGAACCAGTGATACACCGCCAGCGCGTTCTTGATCACGTCGGTGCGCTTCGAATGCGTCAACTCGGCCATCTGGTCAACCAGGGCCAGCTCGGTCGCGCTCAGGACGGGTTGCACTCTAGCCATACTCTCTTTATACTCAGTTGTCACTCACATCATACTCCAATATGCTCATAGGCGTCCTCGCTGCGGCAAGCCCTGGCGTCACTCCGAAACGTCATCTGGAGCTCATCGTCCATGTCCGCCTCGGCCTTGTTGCGGCCGAAGGTCCATCGCACGATAGACGCGAGCCGATTCAGAATTATCAGGCGCCTTCGAGGACACTCGTGACGGCGAACGACACGCGATTCCATCGCTCGCGATGCTGCTCGAGCTGGCGCCTGCCGGAGGCGGTGAGCCTGTAGTACTTGGCGCGCCGGTTGTTCTCGGTCGCCCGCCAGTCGGCCTTCAGCTTGCCATCCTGCTCCAGGCGGTACAGCGACGGAAACAACGAACCCGGATTGACCTGAAACTGATCGTGACTGAGGACGGCGAGCCGCTGCGAGATGCCGTACCCGTGCATCGGCTCACGGGCAAGGATCGTCAGAATCATCAGGTCGTACCTTGAGGAATGTCTAGCTTGTCCACGCCGCTCCTTTAGGAAATCAAAGATGAAGCAACGCGCATGATCCCACTGGTCATTTAGGGCGTCAAGATGAGGCCGTGACAACGATACGCCGCATCCGAAGTGCGGCCGTATGGATTCTAGAGTGCCTGGCTCGAGAATCCAAATTGAGCTAAAATGTATGCATGAAGACGACCATTGATATTCCTGAGAACGAGTTGCGGGACGCCATGCGTTTCACGCGCGCGACCACCAAGCGTGAAGCGGTCGTCAAGATCTTGGAAGAGTTCAATCGCCGCCGGCGGATGGCCGAACTGGTGAAGTACTCCGGCACATTCAGCGAAGGGTTTCCGACCAACGATGAGATCGAGGCGATCGACGCCAAGCGCGATAGGGATGCGAATGCCCGTCCTCGTCGATAGCTCGCTCTGGGTGCACCAGCTGCGCAAGAGTGGCGACCCGGCGAAGCGCGATCGCGTAAATGCGCTACTGGAGAGCGGCGAAGCCGCGTGGTGTCCGCCCGTGCGACTCGAGCTGTGGCGTGGCGTCACCAACGACGCGGAGCGGAAGACGCTTCGCCGCTATGAGGCTCTGCTTCCCGACTACGAGATCTCTCCCGAGGTCTGGAATCGGTCGATTCAACTCGCCAATCGTGTCCGGGCATCCGGCGTGACCGTTCCGCTCGCGGATCTCGTGATCTTTGTGTGTGCCAGGATACACGGGCTCGATGTTGCGCACGACGACGCACATTTCGACGACTTAGCGAAACTCGAAGCGTGATGGCAAGTCGACGGTCTGTAACGCATTGGCGATCTCGTCGCGGTGCTGTGATCGATCCCTCGTGAACGCCTTCCTTCCGAGTCTACACCGGCGCCGCCTTATCACGTTGACGTCGCCGGCCGCTTGCGCGAGGCCGCGCAGACGTCGCTTCCACACATCAGGGAGGCTCCATGTACCGCTTGGTCCCACCATTGCGTACGATCGCGTCCGCAGCTGTGAGTGAGGGAGCCGAGCATGGAGTCTTCACGCACGCGACACGCGTGCGCGGTGCCGCTCGATCTGATCAACTCACTTGCCAGACCTCGGCCACGTTAAACTTTACATAACAAAGTCCTCTGTGTAAACTACAAGTATGCGCATCCTCCGGGCGGCCCACCTCGGCATGTGTTTCGGCGTGCGCGATGCCATCGCGCTCGCGCTCGAGCACGCCGACGCCGGCCCCCTCACGATCCTCGGGGACCTCGTCCACAATCCCACCGTCCTGAGCGCCCTCGAGGCGAAGGGCATCGCGGTCGCGCAGGACGTCGCACACGTCAAGACGCCGACCGTGATGGTGACGGCCCACGGCACGTCCGAGCGGACCCTCGCGCGGACCCGCGCCCTGGGCCTGGCGGTGGTCGAAGCCACATGCCCGCTCGTACACGTCGCGCATCGCGCCGTCGCGGCCCTCGCGCGCGAGGGCTACCACGTCGTCATCGTCGGGCAACGCGACCATGTGGAGGTGCGCGGCCTCAACGGCGATCTCGATCGCTTCGACGTCGTGCTCGAAGACGAGGACGTCCTCGCGCTCGAGGAGCATCCACGCCTCGGCGTCGCGGCCCAGACAACGCAGGCGGTGGAAAAGGTGCGGCACCTGGTCGACCTGATCCGACGGCGATTCCCGCAATCGGACGTGCGCTTCTTTGACACGGTCTGCAAGCCCACCAAGGATCGGCAGTCCGCGGCGGTCGAGATGGCACGCCAGGCCGACGTCGTCATCGTGGTCGGCGGCCGGTCCAGCAACAACACGCGCGAGCTGGTAAAGACCTGTGCGCGCTACTGCGCCCGCGTGCATCACGTGCAGACCGACGCAGACGTCCGCCCCGAATGGTTCGATGCCGCGACGGTCGTGGGACTGACGGCTGGCACGTCGACGCCGGACGACGTCATCGACCGCGTCGAGGCGCGCATCCGCCTTTGCGCGGACGCTTCGGCGGGACAAGTCCGCCTTCGCGCGGACGCTTCCGCCTCCGCTCAACCTTCGGCGGACAAGTCGGCGGGACAGGTCCGCCAGGCCGGGGTCCCCACCGCGCGGACTTTGCGCGGTGGGGTGGAGGTCGAGGCGTGGACGCGAGGAGGTGAGCATGCTGGCCAGCCGTAGCTGCGAGCGGAGCGAGCGCTTAGCGAAGGCTGGTCACCTCTCGGAGCGAGCGCGCTGGGCGATCGTCATGGCCTTCGCGATCGCGATGGCCTGGGTCGAAGCCGCAAGCGTCTTTTACATCCGCGCGCTCGTCGATCGGATCGAGCCGTACCAGGCAGACCCGCTGCCGATGAACGGAGCGCTGGGCAACGTCGAATTGTGGCGCGAGGCGGCCACGCTGGTGATGATCGCCACGCTGGGGGTGCTCGCGGGGCGCACGTGGCGCGTCCGCGCCGGTTACGCCGCGCTGGCGTTCGGCGCCTGGGACATCTTTTATTACGTCTTCCTTCGCGTCATCTCGGGCTGGCCCAGGACGCTGCTGGACTGGGACATCCTGTTCCTGCTGCCGCTTCCATGGTGGGGGCCTGTGCTCGCGCCAGTCAGTATCGCGCTGGTGATGATCCTGTGGGGCACGCTCGCGACGCAGTCGGGTGATGGTGCGACCGACGCCCGCTGGGCGTGGACGCTTGCCTGCGTCGGGATCGTGCTGGCGCTCGGCGTCTTCATGATCGACACCTCGCGGGCGCTGCTGGATGGCCGTGACGCGGTCCTGCAGGTGCTGCCGACGACGTTCAACTGGCCGCTATTCTGGGTGGCCTTGCTGCTGATGGCGTCACCGGCAGTTCAAGCGAGTCGGTTTATGGCGCGAAGAGCTGATTCGCGTGTCGATAAGCCGCGTCGCTCGCTTGAGGGTTGACGATCGTCCTACAGACGAAGGGTTTCGATGAGAGCCGAGAGCGCCGCTGGCTGCTGTCGCCGACTTGGGTAATACAGAAAATAGCCGGCGAACGGCGGGCACGAATCTTCGAGCACCCGCAGGAATGCGCCACTCGCCAGGTGAGGGGCTGTGTGCGCTTCCAACATGAACGCCAAACCGACGCCATCGATCGCGGCCTGGATTATGAGTTCCACCTTGTCGACGATCAGCGGTCCTTGGACGGCAACGGCGAGCGACTGACTGCCCTTGTCGAACTCCCACCGGTACACGCCGGCGGATCCGTGACGGAAGTTGAGGCATCGATGGTGTGTCAGGTCGTGCGGCGACTCCGGCTTGGGATGCCACTCGAAGTAGCACGGCGACGCCACGATTGCGGCCCGCTGATCGGTGACACCCTGACCGATCATGTCGCGCTCGATGAACTCCCCGAGATGAATGCCGGCATCGTAGCCCCCTGCCACGAGGTCGAATCGACCTTCGTTGGTGGTCGTGACATCGAGCACGACGTCGGGCTAATCACGCGCAAACTGTCCCAGCTTGGGCGCAAGCACCATCGTCGCAGCCAGCGGCGATACCACTAAACGCACGCGTCCCGCCGGCTGGTCTCGCAGTCCGGACACCTGGTCCAGCGCTCCGTGAATGTCGCCGAGAGCCGGAGTTGGGCATCGGGTTCGTCCCCTTCAGCCCACTCGGCAAGGGGTTCCTCACCGGAAAGATCGACCACAAGACGACGTTCGACAGCTCGGACTTCCGCAACATCGTCCCGCGCTTCACGCCGGAGAATCGGAAGGCGAATCTGGCATTTGTGGAGTGGCTGACGAAGTTCGCAGAACGCAAGAAGGCGACGCCCGCGCAGATCGCGCTCGCGTGGCTGCTCGTCCAGAAGCCGTGAATTGTTCCAATCCCGGGTACCACAAAGCTGCACCGGCTCGAGGAGAACATCGGAGCTGCGGCCATTGAGCTGACGTCCGACGATCTCCGTGAGATCGATGACGCGGCCTCGCGGGTTACAGTGCACGGAGCTCGGTACCCCGAACAGTTGGAGCAGATGACCGGTCGCTGACCGGCAGACGCGCAATGGAGAACGGCGACATGGACATCAAGAGAAGTGGATCGCAGCCCTCCGGGAAAGGTCCCGCCGAGTACTTCACAGGCACGGTACGCGTCGATCCCTTGTTCAATGCACCGGATCCGGCACGCGTGGTTGGCGCGAGTGTCACGTTCGAGCCCAGCGCTCGGACGGCATGGCACACGCACCCGCTCGGCCAGATGCTGATCGTAACGGCTGGCTGCGGGCTCGCGCAGCGCTGGGGAGGGCCGATCGAGCAAATTCGCCCTGGTGACGTGATCTCGTTTGCGCCGGGTGAGAAGCACTGGCATGGCGCCGCGGCGACGACGGCGATGACGCACATCGCCATTCAGGAACGACTCGATGGCAAGACTGCCGAGTGGATGGAGAAGGTCAGCGACGAACAGTACGGACAATAACACGTCACGCGCCAGGAGCTGTTCACTGGAGCCAGCAGGGCATGAGCGTCGATTTCGCCAAGGCCGCCCTGGCGGCCGGCCACGCGGTTGTGGCCTCCGGCCGGGACAGCGACCGCGTGTCCGGGACCTCTGGACGTCCTCGCGTTCGATCGAGAGCCCGGCGCACGGGCGATGCCGATGGTGATGCGCGATCAATTGTTACGCGACGTGCCGGCGCCGTGTGCGCGCAGGATGTCGGCGAGATCCATCCAGCCCCGCAGGCGCTTGGCTTCTTTTCGCAGATGCTCGAGGGACGGATCGTTCGGCAGCGGACGCGTCAGCATAGCGACCTCCTCGCCCGCGAGAGCGGCTACAGCAGTTTTCAGTTGTCTGTAGTCGGGGTGCGTTCGCTTTCGGGTGTCCGCATCAGCGGTGTGGGCCGGGAGCGCATCTCGCTTGCGAGCCGTGGTCGACAGGCCGCGCACCAGAGCGCGGTGCGACGAACCCCGCGCGCCACGTCGCAACGGGGTAGACGTCTCCCGCAACGGGCCGTGAGTCGGACCGGCGTGATCGCAGGAAAAACGTCGTGCAGTGAGGCCGTCGCGCTACATCGATACGAAACACGCTCTAGAACCGCGCGTTGATCCACTTCGCGACGTAGTCGAAGAAGTTCCGCAGGCTGTTGGCGTACTGGCCGGGCGTGTTCTCGCACGCCGTGCACGGAGCAAAACCGTGTGTCGCGCCCTCGATCACGATGAAATCCTTGTCTCGGCTCGCGGCGTCTTCGTAGTGAAGCTCGTTGTCGCGGATGAAGTAGTGCGCGCCCATCGCAGTGATGAGGATTGGCAGCGTGATGTTGCGGACCGCGCACCGCGTCGAGTTGTTGCTCGAGCACCAGTCGATGTCGTCCATCGAATCTCTTGAACGGATCGCGTTCGCGCTGAGAAACGACTGAAGCGTCATCACGCGGGCGCCGCCCGCAAAGCTCGCGTTGCGGGCCGCATATCCTCGCGCGGCTGTGCGCACGCTCTCGACGATTCGTGTCACCACGTCCCCGTCGTTCTTCAAGAGTTTCTGCGGCTTGACGGTACCGTGGTGAACGCCGGGATCGAGCTCCATCAGCCGCGCGCCCTCGAACCGCGTCACGACGAGCGCTTCGTCATCGGGATACGGCGCGGTGCCGGCCCGCATCTTCTGCTGCTGCGCCAGGGCCGCATCGATCAACCGGTTCATCCGCGCGGACTGCGCGGCGAAATATTTGCGGCGGAAGGCGTCGGAATAGCGCGAGGCTCCGTCGGTGTACCCGTTCGCCGGATTGAACGGATCGAGCGCCGGGTCGATTTTCTTCGGGTCGCGCTCGTCCAGCACAGACGGATTCAGACTCCGCAGACCATTCACCGACACACCGGGATGCGCGTCGGCCAGGACGAGGCCGTCGGCCTTCGGCAGACTGTCGAACGCGCCGTCGCACTCGACGAGCTTGTTGGGGCCGCGGCAATAGTGGCCGCCCTTTTCCGCGACCGCCTGATAGAAGCTCGTGGCGGGCCCGCCGCCGCTGTGTCCGAACAGGACGATCTTCGTGATCCCGGGCTGCCGCCGGAGAAACTCAATCCCCGATTTGATGTCGAGCGCATTGGCTTCGAAGTTGACCGCCGCCTCGTTGTTGTCGGACCGCGGGTTCATGGCCAGCACCATGAAGCCGCGCCGGGCCAGCTCGCGCGTCGCGGGATGGGAGAGAAAGTTCGACGTGCGGTGGATCACGAGGACGGCGACGTGCGGCGCGGGCCCGGTGTCCGGTCTGTACAGCGCGCCCTTCACCGATTGCGGCGAAAACTGGATGTAGGCGGGATTGTTTTGCGCGCGTGCGGTGGCGGCGCACCCCAGAGCGCAGAGCGTCGCGACGGATACGATCTTCTTCATCGTCTTCTCGCGGAGGGCCCGGAAGGCGCTAAAGTATGCCCTACTTGTCAGGAGTGTAGCCATGAAGCAGCTTTCGTTGTCGGCAGTCGCGGCCATGGCGGCCGCCACCCTTGTGACGGCCACAATCTCCGGCCAGGACACCCCGGCGGTCACCAGGGACCGGTTGGTCAACGCGCAGGGCGAAGCGGACAACTGGCTGATGATGAACGGCGACTATGGATCGATCCGCTATTCGAAGCTGACACAGATCACGCGCGCAAACGTCAAAAACCTTCGACTGGTCTGGGCGATGGCACTGGGCGGCATGCAGGACGTGGGACAGAACGGTCCAGAGACCGAGATGCATCCGCTCGTCGACAACGGCTTCCTGTATACGAGTGACGGCTGGGGCACGATCTACAAGATCGACGGCCGCAGTCCCAACAAGGGCGAGTTCGTGTGGGTAACCGACCCCGGAGTGAAGCACCAGGGCAATATCCCCCGCACACGCGGCATCGCGCTGTGGGAAGACCTCGTCATCGCCAATCTGCCGGACGGCCGCGTGATTGCGTTGAATCGCAGCAACGGCGAAATTGTCTGGGACAAGATGGTGGCCACGACGAACGAATTCGGCAGCAAGGAACGATTCAACGCGGCGCCCATCACGGCGGACGGCAAAGTGATTGTCGCCAACGGGGCGGGCGACAGCAAAACGCGCGGCTGGGTCGCGGCGCTCGACGCACGCTCGGGCAAAGAGCTGTGGCGGTGGTACGTGGTGCCGAAGCCGGGCGATCCCGGCAGCGAAACCTGGAAGGACAAAAACAACGCGTGGAAGACCGGCGGCGGAGGTCTCTGGCAGACCGGCTCCTACGACCCCGCGACGAGGCTCACCATCTGGGGCACGGGCAACCCGGTCCCGATTTACGATCCGCAGGCGCGACCCGGCGACAACCTCTACACCAACGCGGTGGTCGCCCTGAACATCGACACTGGAAAGCTGGCCTGGTACTTCCAATACACGCCGAACGATTCCTGGGACTTCGACGAAGTCGGCGTCCACATGCTGTATGACACGACGATCAACGGCCGGAGCCGCAAAGTCGTCGGCCACTTCGCACGCAACGGGTTCTACTACTCGCTGGATCGCACGAACGGCGAATTCCTCAAAGGCGAGCAGTACGTCAACGACTTGAACTGGACCAAGGGGCTGAATCCCAGGACCGGCAAGCCGCTCGACTACGATCCCAACCTCGACGTGCAGATCTACAATCCCGCGGCGCGCGCGCTGCGCGGCGACCCCACCAAGCGCAGCTGTCCGACCTGGCACGGCGGCATCGCGCATCAGCCGACGGCATACAACCCCGTGAACCACATTGCCTATGGCGCCGGTATCGAAGGCTGCTTCTCGCAAAACGGTGCGGCCGTCGCATTCTTGTCCCCCGAAGGCGGCATCGACGAAAAGAAAAGCGAAAAGCGCACGTACAGCACCGACCTGTACTACGGTTCACTCACGGCTTTCGACACGGTCAACCACAAGGTGATCGCCAAGGTAAAAACCGACATCGAGATTCGCTCGGGCGCGACAGCCACGGCCGGCGGGCTGGTGTTCACGGCGTTGCAGGATGGCTGGGTCGTCGCCTACAACGACGAGACGCTCGAGGAGCTCTGGCGCTTCAACGTCGGCACACCGCTCAAGGGCGCGCCGGTGACGTACGCCATCGGATCGAAGCAGTATCTCGCCGTCCAATCCGGCGGCCGCCACCTGCATCCCGTGAAGTTCGACAAGCTGGAGAATTCGAGCTATCTGTTCGTCTTTGCGTTGAACTGATGGACGCGACGCGCGGACCAGCGCGTCGTGAAGCTCCGGCGGTCAGATAGCGATCGGGCGCTTACTTGGCAAACTCACGGCACGCCTCGACGTCCGAGCCCCAGTACTCGATGCATTTGGCGCGATCCATCGGCCCTTTGCCGACGACTTTCGCGAACAGGAAGTCGACCACGAGATCGATCTCGCGTGCCTGAAACGTCGCCGGCGGATCGGGCATCGGCGACTTGAGATCGGCCTGCTTCATACCGTAACAGCGGCCGTCGCTGTATGCGAACTTGTCGAAGGCCGGCATGCCTGTGCCCGGCCGTCCACACTTGATGGTCTGGATCAGCCTGGCGCGGTCGAGCCTCGTCTCGCGCAGGTTCGAACCGTCTGGCATCTGGCTGTCCATCTTGCGGCCGTCAGCGGCCCAGCCATGACACGCCTGGCAATCGCCCTTGTGCAGGTACAGCCTCATGCCCTCGGCGACGTCGGCCGCGTCCGGCGCCTGGACACGTGACGTCATGGCCACGATCGGCATCGCGAGCAACATCGCGACTGCACACAGTTGACATGTGGTACGACGCACGATCAATCTTTCTGATCCGGCGTTCGCGGTGGCGTCCAGGCGGCCGGGAAGCGCGCGATTTTGTCGCCGCGCACGGAGCCGACCCAGATCTCCTGCCCGACCTGAATCGCCACGGTCGAGAAGTTGAAAACGTCGTTGAACGGGTAGCAAATCAGTTCCTGAACTTTCAGCGTCTTCGGGTTGATCTTGACCACGCGGGAGATCGCCATGCCGACGCCGCCGGTGGCCGGGATCTCCTGGCCCGCCGCCAGCAAAGATCCGTCGGGTGCCCATCTCAGGTTGTCGAGGCGGAATCCGACCGGAATCTCGTCGCGCGCAACGGGCGTCCGTCCGCGCGAAAAGCGAATGAACGTCTGGTTTCCCCAGCCGCCCATGTAGAATCACTTGCCGTCCTTCGAGATCTCGATGCCATTGGCGCCCGATGCCTCGCTGCCGGGCACGATCTTCCAGCCGGTGCCGGTATGCCATTCCCAGAGCTCGCCGTTGCGCTCGCCGGCCTGCATGTTGGCGCGGCCCCGCGCGGCGCCGCGCGGCTGAAAATTCGTCGTCGCAAAGCCGCCGTCGGGAAGAGGCACCACCGAGTTGAGACCGATCGGATCGGGAGCGACCGCGCAGCCGATCCAGGTCAGCGCCGGCGTCCTGCCGTGCGCGTCGAACTCGAACACCTCGATCGATTCACGGCTGCCGTGATGGACGACGTACAAGGTGTGGAGCGAGTTCCTGCCGGGGCGGAGGGCAAGGCCGTGCGCCATGAATTTGTCCTTTTCCTCCGGGTCGATCGGCCCGGGGCACGAATCGTACGTCTTGGCGTCGAGACCCTGTTTCGCCGCGGCGCTGGGGTACAACGGCGTCGCGGTCTTCTGCCGGACGTCGATCAAGGTGATCGCTCCAGGCGCTGCGTCTCCCGAAGCAATCACCCAATCCGATCCCGGCACGGCCACGAGATCTTCGGGGCCGACGAGACCGCAGATGAACTGCACATTGCCGAGCGCATCGCATGCTGACGCGCGTGGCTGTGCAGCGTTCGGAGGTGCAACGAATGCGAGCATCAATCCGAGTAGCGTCAGCGGTCTCATCGATTCAGAACGTAGAACCGTTATTTTCTCAGCAATTGTGTCAAACCTCGTAACGTGGCGCAATCACTTACGGGCACGCGACCGGCTACACGTCTTCGCGGGACGAGGTCCACCGGACGTTCGGTGGTGTAGTATGCGACCAGCTGGAGGTAGGTGATGTCTGATGTCAGCCTGAGATCATCGCTGCGAGTCGGCGGACAGCCGATGTTGGCGCGACGCGACCTCATCACCCGCGCGGCGCTGCTGCTGGGCCTCGTGTGCTGGCTGGCTGCGCCGTCGGCATTTGCCCAACGCGCCACGCTCGGCTCGGTCAACTTTCCGAACTCGGGTGCCGCGGCAGCGCAACCCTACTTCATCGAAGGCGTAAAGTTTCTTCACAGCTTCGAGTGGGAGGACGCCGCGGAGGCGTTTCGCAAGGCTCAACAGGCGGACCCCGGCTTTGCGCTCGCGTATTGGGGCGAGGCGCTGAGTCATACCGGTGGGCATCATTATCCGATGGAGCAGGACATCGCGGCGGCGCGCAAGGCACTCCTCAAGCTCGGCGCCACTCGCGCGGAGCGTCTCGCCAAGGCACCGACCGAGCGCGAGCGCGGATACCTGAGTGCGGTCGAAGTGCTGTACGGCGAGGGCGACGGCCAGGAGCGCGCGCAGCAATACGCGGCAGCGATGGGCCAGCTCTCAGCGCGGTTTCCTGACGATGACGACGCGGCCACCTTGTATGCGCTCGCGCTGATGCGCACCGCACGGCGCGGCCGCGAGAGCGTTCGGGTCGACATGCAGGCGGGCGCGATCGCGCTTCGTGTCTTTCGCCGAAATGGCAACCATCCGGGCGCCGTTCACTACATCGTTCACGCCTTCGACGATCCGTCCCGCGCGATCATCGGGCTGGAGGCCGCCGACGTCTATGCCTACCTCGCCCCCGATGCTCCGCATGCGCTTCACATGCCGTCGCACATCTATGTGCAGCTCGGGCAATGGGACAAGCTGTCGGCAGCCAACGAACGATCCTACGCGGCTTCACTCAGGCGTTCAGAGCAAAAGCAGCTCCGCGCGATTGAGGGCCAGGCGTTTCACGCGATGTTCTGGCTGCACTACGCCTATCTGATGCAAGGCAATTTCGCAAAGGCCGACGAAGCCCTGGCGGTGGCGGGACGCCACGCGAAGAACATCGACGCCGGTTCCAATCGCAGCGGCCAGTACGAGACGATGGTCGCCCGGCACACGATCGAGACTGCGCGTTGGCACGTGGCCGAGGTCGCGCCCATCATCGCGCAGATCCGGGACGCGCCCGACAGAGTCAACCCGAAAGTCGTCGGTGCCACCCTCCTGGCCGCCGCATTCAGTGCGGCGCATCTCCAAAACGCCGCGGCGGCGAAGGTCGCGGCCGCGGGGTTGCGCGATCTGGAAGCGTCGATGAAAGCGCGCAAGGCCGGCGAAACCAAGCAGGTCGAGATCATGGCGCTCGAAGCGGACGGCATGACGCTGCTCGCTGGCGGCGATCGGGACGGCGCGCTGAAGAGGCTCGCGCAGGCGGCGGTGATCGAGGAATCGATGGATCCGCCGTCGGGCCCGCCGGGCGAGCAGGATACCGATCCTCCCATCAAACCCGCGCACGAGCTGCTCGGCGAAGTGCTGCTGGAAGCCGGCCGCCCGGCAGAAGCGGCCAAGCAGTTTGCCATCGGGCTCGACCGCATGCCCAATCGTCCCAGGCTCCTGCTCGGCGCCGCCAGGGCCGCTGTCAAGATCAACGATCAGGCCACTGCCCAGTTGCGGTATCGTCAGCTGCTGAATCTTCCGGGCGGCGGCCCCGACCGGCCGGGGCTCGACGAGGCCAGGGCGTCGGCCGCTTCACCGGCCACACCGGGCGAGAAGTAAGCGCGAAGGCGCGTCCTCGGTTGCCGATCGCGGGCGCGCAGTCCGCCGCGGCGACATCTCGGTTCACGAATCCGCGCGCGAACCCGACAGTCTGGCGAGGCGGCCATGACGAACCAATATCGTGACGTCCTGTTCTTCGTCTTCACGAGTTTTTTCATTCTCATCGGACTGGTGTCCATATCTGTGCTGCTCGGCTTTCCGAAGACAGCCGACAAAAAATTCCGCGTCTGGGCGATCCGTGGCTTTGTCGCCGGGATTACCACCGCAATATTCGGCCTGTTCAAACTCTTTTTCTTGGCACCAACGCCGACGATCGTCGTCACGTTGTTGCCCCCGCAGGGAATATCCGCCCCGATTCTGAAAAGCGGCACGTACGAGTACGACGAGGAAAACGCGGGCAAGGTGCAGACACGCGGCGGCCAGGTGGTGCCGGTGTTCACGCAAGGTGGTACCTGGGAGGTCCATCTGCCGCCCGAAGTATCGAGTAGACCTACGCGTTTGAAGCTGCAGGACGACAACGGCGGATCCTGGCAGGTGCTTCCGTTCTACCCGAACTACACGCGACAGGAAATGAGCCACGGAAGGACTGGAGCGCCCCCGTCAGGAAGCGCCTGGGAGCCGCCTGGCGTCGCCGTCGTGTCCGCGGCCGAACCAGGCCGCGAGCGTTCCGCGCAGGAACAGGCGGCTGTCAGGTTCAATAACTTCGCGAGGAAGATCGGTTCCCAAGCCGGCCGGCAGCAATACCAATGGCGGGTGTTCGTCGATGAACCGCCCGACATGCTCAAGAGGATTGCGCAGGTCGACTACGTGCTGCATCCGACTTTTCCGAAGCCGTTTCAGAGCTCTCGGGATCGCGACAAGCAGTTTGAGCTGACCGGCTCGGGATGGGGCGAGTTCACCATTCTGATCACGGTCCACTACACAAACGGCAAAGAGGGGAAGACGAGCTATCCTCTCAACCTCCAGAAGGACTGGCCGGCACAGACCAGGAAACCCGCTGCCGCGAATCTGCAGGTCACGCTGGAGAAAATACGCGTCGAATGGGATGGCTCCGTGGGGCCTACGGGTTGGCTGTTCGACATCCTGGTGGATGGGAAACGGCGATTGCAGTTGCCGAAACGGAACTACGACGATGGGAGGCCCAGCGGAAGGAACAATGAATTCGTACCCGACGCTGCACATCGCCTCGTCGGCTCGTTGAGCCCTGCAAACGGTCAGGCCATTCGAATCGAGGTGAAGGGCACGCGGTCGTTTGGAGGCGACACGTCCACGGGAACCGGGATGGTGCCCGCAACCGGAGGAGCCTTCGTCGTCAACGTCACCAATGCCGGGAATCCCAGGGACGGTTCGTTCGTGTTCTATTTTTCGGCGCAGCCCATCTAATTACCCAGACGCCGGACGCGCTACGCCGGAACCGTTTCGGCCGCCTCGGCAACCAACAGGTGCTTCAGCTTCAGCACGAGGCTGATCCAGTACGTATTCGCGCCGATCGCCGCGAGCACCACCACCAGCGGAATCAGTCCCAGCAGCGACAACGCGAAGATCCCGTACGGCATCGCGGACCGCGTGGCCACGAACGAGATCTTCCAGATCAACCGCGACCACGGCGTGAGCTTCGCCTTGAAGCGCGCTTTCGCGATCGCGTGCAGTTTCTCCGGCTCGCCACCGGTAATCCGGCTCCTGAGATAGATGAGAAGCGCGAACGCGATGAGCGTGCCGGCAAGCGCGATCGCGCCGACCCAGTAGAAAGCCGGCATGCCCGTCGACCGGACGCTGCCGATCGTCATGCCGGCGAAGACGGCGATGTAGTACGAGTAATCGCCGAACGTCTCGATCCAGCAGCCCAGCGCCGATTCCTGATACTTGAGCCGCGCAATCTCGCCGTCGCACCCGTCGAGCACGCTCGCGGCGAGGCTGAGAAAGCCGGCCAGGACGCTCGGGCCGTAGCGGCCAAGACTGAACAGCCAGGCCGAGAAGAATCCCAGCGCGACCAGCGCGACGGACAGTTGGTTGGCGGTGATCGGCGTGCGGATCAACGCGATGCTGATCGGCAGCGACAGGCGCCGGTTGAAGCGCGCCACTTTGTTGTCGGTGGCCTTGTAGCTCGCGCGACGAATCGTCTGCTCTGCCGCGGTGAGATCGTCGTCGTCGAGGATCCGCAGCGCGAGATGGCCGCGCGCGTGCGAAATATCCTCGCCCGTCGGCAGAGGTGTCGCGCCGATCGATCGCGAGTGGAGCTGGCTCGACAGCTCCGTGAGATCCGCGGCACCGTCCGCGTCCAGCCTCAGCAATCCGGACACTGGCCACCCATCGCCAGCTGGCACGTCGCGGATGGTTCCGCGACCCACCGCACGCGCTGCGGCTTCTTCAAAAAGGGCTGTCGACACGACCGTTCCGGCTCCGATGGCCGTGAGTACCTCACCGTCCGGCAGCGACGCGACGACGTCCCGCCATTGGTCGGCCCTGACCAGTCGAGTTTCTCCGGGACACTCTCGTGCCGTCCATCGCATCGCGGCTTCGATCGTCTGGTCGATCAGCACGATAACCCGGCGGTAGCGCGCGCGATATGCGGCGCGCAGCACGCGCTGCGCAATCGGCAGCCCCGCAACTCTGGCAAGCGGCGACACAGCCACGGCGCGATCCATCGGAAGGTACAGCAGCGTACGGCCAGGGGTTTCGCGATTGTCTGTCACGCCTGTCGGTCTGACTGTGGGAAAGCGTCTGCGGCGCGGATAGATCGTCAGGCCGACTCCGGCCCAGAAGATGCCGCGCAGCCGGCGCGCGAGCGCGAGCGGACCCGCGGCCGCCGACGCGCCGACGACGGCAACCGCGGCAACGCTGGAGGCCTCGAGCGCGCCGAGGTTGGCGGGAACAAACGCGGACGCGAAGCTCGCCACACGCGAGAACGTCTCGATCGCCACGGCGCCGCCCACCGAGATCGGGATGCCCATCGCGCGCAGGATTGCCCAGGCTTCGACGCACATGCAGACATAGGCTGCGAGCGTGGCGCCCACGAGCACGACGAGACGCGTTGAGTTGCCGCGAACGAGGTCCAACAGCAGGCGTTCGACGTCGCCGATGAAGCGGGTAACGCGCCGCTCACTCATCCGTGTATGCAACACGCGATCGAGCCGTCGCATCGTTGCGAAAAAATAGCCTCCCCGGCCCGTCAACACGACTGCGGCGACCAGCGCGGTGGCACCCGCCACAATCGCAAAACCCCGGAACACACGAAACCACAGCGGCGACAGCGGCAGCGTACCGATCGCAATTGCCGACCCGATCCCAACGATGAGCGTGGTGCCCACGAGGTAGGCGAGCCGTTCAAGCGCAACGGCCGCGGTGGCTTCGTGCGCATCGACTTCGTCGCCGAGGAGCACGACCTTCAGCGGTTCGCCCGCGATGCCCCGCAGCGTCAGATAGCTGAACGCCTCGGCTGCCAGGCGGACCCGCGCGAGGCGGCCGAACGTGACTGCGCGCGGACGACTGAAACACCACGACCATGCCCACGTGCGCGCAAGATGCCACGCGCCGCTGGCCGCGACGGCGTACAGGCACGCCACGCCCAGGCGCGGGCCGCTGGCGAACACCAGGTGGAAATCGATGTAGTACAGCGCGACGACGAAAAGGACAGCTCCAGCGGCGAGCGCGGCCCAGGAGATGAGGGCTCGCCGCGCGTCGGGCGTCATTGGGATACGGCCGGTGCTCCCATGGCCGCTTCAGCCGCCTCGAGATCCGACACCGTGTCGATGTCGCGCCACTCCGCGTCGCCAATCTCGGCGGCGTGCATCAGTCCCCGCGCCGCGAGCTGCCGAATCCCTCCGCTCAGCGTGGTGTCACCGGCGGCTCGCGCCGCCTCGAGCGCGCCGAACAGCATCGGCGAGCAGACGAACATGCCGGTATCGAGCGCGTCGTACTCTACCAGATCCTTGCCAATCGCAACGATTCGCGACCCATCACGGCGAACTTTGGTGGCTTCGGCGGCGGCCTCAGGCGCGACCGCACGCGTGTCGACCGCCAGAATCGAGTCGGCTTTCCCGAGCGGAACCTGGAGCAGGCGGCGCAAAACACCGGCGTCGAACAGGTGATCGCCCATCAGCAACGCGAACCGCGCATCGCCAATCGCTCCTCTCGCCGCAAGCACGGAAACGCCGTTTTCGAGATGCCAATCGGGATTGAAGGCGTAGCGCATCGTCATGCCAACGGGAGCGCAGCGGTTGATCAGCGCGCGGACGCGATCGGCTTGATAGCCGAGCACGACCGTAATGCGCGTGATGCCGGCGCGCCGTGCGGAATCCAGCGTGCGCAGGATGAGCGGCCGGCTGAAAAGCGGATGAAGGAGTTTGGAGTCGCGGGTTGGGGTTCGAAAACGATCGCCGTTTCCGGCGGCCAGCACGATGGCATTCACATCGACCCTCGAGTGTGTCAGGCCACGAGCCTGCCAGACGTCAGGAGCGTGAACCACTGCCGCTCCCTCCGGGCGCCTCGCGTCCTATACGCGGTCATTCGCAACCGTCGCATTGAAGATCTTAGCGGATCAGTTCCGATTCGTCGCCACACGTAACGGACGAGCTTAAACCTCGTCCACATTTATGGCGACCTCTTGACACCGGTGCACAGATCGCAGTGGCAGGAAGCTCCTTCAGACTCGTTACGTACGGCGCGACCACGCTGGGCCGGCGCGATCGGGCACATCGAGCGCGGTGAAGATGCCCATCGGTTCGACCGACGCAACCAGCTCGTTGCGACGTGTGAGCAACTGCTGCATCTGATCGTTGCGATAGGCCTTGTGCTGCTCGTAGACGAGCATCTCGCTCCAATACTCGATCATGAGATATCGCGACGCGCGGTTCTGATCCCGGAGGAAGGAGCTGCCAAGATACGAACGACTGTGGCGGTTCGCAGCCGTCCAGTCACCGTCCGCACCGTAGAACGCTTCGAACTCGGTTTCGCGTCCCGGCTGGATTTCAAATTGCCACACAATCGCGATCATGAGGTCTCCCGGCCAGCACTCATTATACGAATGCGGCCGATGCCAGGTCCGATGCGCATGATCGGCGCACCGCCGAAGCTCCAATGGGTCGGGGTGACGCGCGCGCAAGGGCGCCGACCGCAAGCGCCCGTGCCGCACGTTCCACGGCAGCGTCCTGGCGCTCGACGCGACGGCCGGCAATCAGATTTGGAAGCGGCTCTGGCGCGCCGTACGACATCGGCTGCGGTTGACGCGTAGTGATCTCTTCGCTCTTGTCTGCGGCGGCAGGGCTTGAGATACTATGCCACCTCATCGATTTACAGATGGTCCGCCCAGGCGGCCAGGCAGACTCTCGGCCAGGAGCGATTCACCGGAGGAGTTGTATGTTCAGCAGAGCGAAGCGCGTCATCCTCGTCACCACCTGCTGCACCCTGATTGCCGCGTACGCCGCAGCGCAGGGTGGCCTCACCAAACCAAAACAGGGCCAGGGCGGCAGCGTCGTGCAAGGCGCGGCCGGCACCGAAGGCGGTGTCGGCGACAACGGTCTCGAGCACTGCCCCAAACCGATGGGCGCCCTGGCGGTCGTCGAACCGCAGAGCGAGGTGATCACCGCGCTGCTCCGTTACAAGCTCTCGTCTCCGGTCGGTCTGATCCGCATGATGATTCAGCAGTCGAACTGCTTCATCGTGGTGGAGCGCGGCGCCGGAATGCAGAACCTGATGCAGGAGCGGCAGCTCGCATCCGCCGGAGAGTCGCGACAGGGATCGAACATGGGCGGCGGACAGATGGTCGCGGCCGATTTCGTCATGACGCCTGCCGTCGTGTTCTCAGAGAACAATGCAGGCGGGGTCGGCGGCGGAGTGGGATCGTTGCTCGGACGCAGAGTGGGGGGCATCGCCGCGGTCGCTGGAGGCCTCAAGTTCAAAGAGGCGCAGACGAGCATGCTCGTCGCCGATACACGCAGCGGTGTTCAAGTTGCCGCCGCTGAAGGCAGCACGAAGAAGGCCGACCTCCATCTGGGGGCTGCGCTCTTCGGGGGTGGCATGGGCGCCGCGGGCGGCGGTTATGGGAACACGAACGAGGGCAAGATCATCGCGGCCGCGTTCATGGACAACTACAACCAGGTGGTCAAGGTCGTCCGAAACGACGCCAGTCTCCAGCGCAATGTCGGCACGCTCAAGCAGGAAGCCGCCGCAGGCGGCACGAAGAAGGCCGGCGCCGTGTTCAACGAAGGCGACGTGCTCTCGCCGAAGATCGCGAACGTGCGGCTGATGTCGGACGCTTCGGACATGAGCAAGGCTCTCGCAACGCTCACCAGAGGCGAGGAACTCGTGGTGATCGGCGGCGAGAAGGACGGCTTCATCAACGTGCAAGGCGCGTCCGCCAGCGGGTGGGTGAAGATCGTGCTCGTCCAGAAACGCTAGAGACCGGCGTGGTGTCACCACAATGGACACAATGGACACAAAGGAAATCCAACGAAGTCTTACCTTCGTGTCCTTGGTGTCCTTTGTGGTGAATTGCACGCTCGCTATGGACATGCGCAAACCGCTCTAAAGAAGTCTGCTCGTAGAGGCAACCATTCCACCGCGCCGAAGCCATATTCGAAGATCGCGGAACACCCCAAGCATCTCCTGATACGAAAAATTCGCATTCCTCCCGCTGGGGTTTGGCAGGACGAATACGCGCGCACCCTCGTATTCCTCGATCTGCAGGCCGAGCGCAACGCGGTCGCTGCCCCGCCGCCCAAAGACGACGCGAAAGAGCGTGACGCCGACGAATGCGACAACGCCCGGCCGCCACTGTTTCACCTTGCGCCGTAACATCCGCGCGCCGGCCACGTATTCTTCAGGACGCAGCGTGTCGATGCCCGGCGTGGGCCGCGGAATCAGGTTCGTGATGCCGAATCCCCATTCGGTCAGCCGATGATCGTCTTCAGTGCCGATCGGCTCCGGCACGAGGCGGGATTCGTACAGCAGCTTCCAGAAGCGGTTCGAATAGCCGGCGAAATGATGCCCGATCTCCGCCGATCGAATGCCGGGGTTGATGCCCACGAACAGCACGCGCACACCGGGCGCGATTCGATCTTTCAAAGGTCGCATATACTCGAAATTCTCGACACCGGACGCTGATGCGATGACTGCTCCACCGATTCGTGTCGACAACGTCTCGAAGCGCTTCGAGAAAACCGTGGCGCTCGATGGCGTGTCGCTCGAAGTCCACGCCGGCGAGATCTTCGGCCTGCTCGGTCCAAACGGCGCCGGCAAGACCACGCTGATCCGCGCGATTCTCGATCTCATCAAACCGGACAGCGGCCACATCGAGATCTTCGGCCACCTGTTCGCGCCGGCCGATCGCAACCGCATCGGCTATCTGCCGGAGGAGCGCGGATTATACCCGCGTCAAAAGATCGGCGCCGTGCTCGAATACCTCGGCGCGCTGAAAGGTCTCTCGCCTGCGGACGCGCGGGCGGCTGCCTCGCACTGGCTCGCGCGGTTGGAGCTCTCCGAAGCCGCCGACATGAAGGTCGAGCAGCTCTCGAAGGGCAATCAGCAGAAGATCCAGATCATCGCCACGCTCATCGCAAGCCCCGCCATCGTGGCGCTCGACGAGCCGTTGTCGGGTCTCGATCCGGTCAGCTCGCGCGTCGTCACGCGCATTATTCGCGACTGCGCTGACGAAGGCAAAGCGGTGCTGCTGTCGACGCATCAGATGGGCACCGTCGAGGCGCTGTGCTCGCGCGTGTTCATGATCGCGCGCGGCCATCGCGTGCTTTACGGACATCTGGCGGAGATCAAGCGTCAGTACTCCACGGATGCCGTTCGCGTCCGGTCGTCGGCCAACTACAGCGCCTGCCCGCTGGTCGATCGCGTCGCTGGCGAGAATGGACGCGGCCAGCCCGTCGAAGTGCACCTGCGCGACGGCGCGAGCGGTGACGAGTTTCTCCATTGGCTCGTCTCGTCCGGCGCGTCGGTCGAAAGCTTCGAACGGTTGACGACGCCGCTCGAGGAGATCTTCGTGCGGGTGGCACAGGGGACGTGAATCGGCCGTCTCGGGGACGGAGGTCCCCGGGAGGGACGGAGGTCCGCAGGGACGGAGGTCCCTGGGAGGGACGGAGGTCCCCCGGGAGGGACGGAGGTCCCCGGGAGGGACGGAGGTCCCTGGGTGGGACGGAGGTCCCCAGGGACGGAGGTCCCTGGGAGGGACGGAGGTCCCCCGGGAGGGACGGAGGTCCTCGGGAGGGACGGAGGTCCCCGGGAGGGACGGAGGTCCCCCGGGAGGGACGGAGGTGGCTGACGTCATGAGCGTCCGCAAAGCGCTGCTCGTCGCACGCTGGGAGTTTCTCACCACCATTACGCGCCGGATGTACATCGTCGCGGTCGTCGCGATGCCGGTCGTGTACGGCCTGATGCTCACCATGGCCGCGGTCACCGGACGATCGGTTGCGCGAAGCGAGGGCGCGCGCCCCGTCGCCGTCGTCGACATGGCGGACGTCATCGACCTCGCCGTCGCGCGCGACGCCGCGGCGGCGGCCCGGAATGCCCAAGCCGATCCTTTTACCGCGTCGACTCAGGCTGCGGCGGGCGCAGCGCAGCGGCTCGTCGAATACCCGGACCTCGACCACGCGCTGGCCGATTTACGCGCGCACACGGTGGCCGCCGTCTACGTGGTTGAGTCCGACTACCTCGCGACCGGCCACCTCACGGGATACAGCATCGAAAGCGGTCTGATGTCGCTGCCCGCGGAACGGCGACGGCAGGGTCAGGTGGCCGACGCGATCCGGGCGAGCCTGTTGCACGCGTCGTTGTCAGGGGATGCGCGCGCCCGCGCGTACGCGCCCGCCGCCACTGTGAAGCGGATGCATGTCAGCAGTCGCGACGTCGCACCCGAGCGCGACACGTTCGGCGCGAGCCCGTTCGCGGGCCCCTTCGGCGTGTTCTTCATGCTGACGATGTCGATTTTCTTCTCGGCGGGCTTTCTGCAGCAGGCGACCATCGAAGATCGGCAGAACCGGATGATCGAGATCCTGCTGTCGTCGCTCGACACCAACGAGCTGCTCATCGGCAAGATCTTGGGCCTGAGCGCAGCCGGTCTCCTGCAGGTGGCGATGTACGTGGGACTGCTGATCGTCCCTGGCATCGTCGTGCTCGCCATCGTCCAGGTATCGATGGCGAAGCTCGCGTTGGCGCTGGTCTACTTCATCCTGGGGTACACGCTGTTCGCGAGCCTGATGGCGAGCACCGGCATGCTCGGCAGAACGTCGCAGGAAAGCGCGCAGTTGGCCATCTGGACGCTCACGTCGGCGAGCCCGATGTTCTTCCTCGCGGCGATCTCGGCCGCGCCGAACGGTCCGCTCGCACGGGCGCTCTCGTTCTTCCCGCTGACCAGTCCGGTGACGATGATGATGCGGTTGTCGAGCACCGACGTCCCGCTCACCGACGTGCTCGCCTCCATTGCAATCGGGATTGCGGCTATTTACGTCGCGCTGCGCGCTGCGTCGAAGATCCTGCGCGCCGCCACGCTGATGTACGGCAAACGTCCAACGCTGCCGGAGCTCGTCCGGTGGATGCGAGCGGCCTGACCGATCCCGACTCGCGCCCCGACTTAAAAAGGGCCGGCGTACGGCCCCTTTTTAACACGCCACGAGGGCCTCTAACCGAACGGCGCGGACGCCACGCCTGGCGGTATCATCGCGGTACACGCATGAACGGCTCGACGCCTCCGACGGACACGACGGCCGCCGTCATTGTCGCCACGCTCGGCCGGTTTCGCATCGTCCGGTTTCTGGGGCGAGGTGGGATGGGCGAGGTGTATCTCGCCGACGATCCGCTGCTGGATCGACCAGTAGCGCTGAAGGTGCTCGCCCCCGATGTCGCCGATGACCCGGAGCGGCGCGCGTTCTTCCAGCGGGAAGCGACGTCGGCCGCGGCTCTGAACCACCCGAACATCTGCACGATCTTCGAAGTCGGCGAGGCCGACGGTCGTCCCTATATCGCGATGGAGGCGATCGAAGGCCAGACCCTCAGCGACCGGCTCAAGCACAGCCCGCTCTCAATCGACGAGACCGTCGCCGTCGCGCTGCAGATTGCGAGTGCATTGGAGCAGGCGCAGGAGCGCCACGTCGTGCACCGGGATCTCAAGAGCGCCAACATCATGATCACGTCCAAAGGCGCGGTCAAGGTGCTCGACTTCGGTCTGGCCAAGCGGGTGGCGTCCGAACCGGGCGTGGAGGGACGCACGACGCGGTGGGTCAGCAATCGTGAGATCGTGTTCGGCACGCTCCCGTACATGTCGCCCGAGCAGGCGCTCGGCCGCCTCGTCGATCACCGGTCTGATCTCTTCTCGCTGGGCACCATCCTGTACGAAGCGCTGACCCGGAAGATGCCATTCGACGGCCCGACCACGTCGGAAGTACTCAATGCGGTCGTGAACAGCGAGCCTCCGGCGATCGATCGCGAGAACCCGCAGGTCCCGTGCGGACTCGCCCTGGTCGTCGCAAAGCTGCTGGCGAAAGATCCGGCAGCACGATACCAGTCGGCGTCGGACGTGATCGGGGATCTGCGCGCGATTCAGGAGACGGGCCGCCTCGCGCGCGCGCGCGTCGTGGTGTCGCGGCGGCATGTGTTGATCGCCACGGCGATCGCGGCCGCGATCCTTGCCACGGTCTCAACGGCGGCTTGGTGGCGAACGCACCGGATCACCGTCGCCGGCGTGGGCACCATCCAATCTCTCGTCGTCGTTCCCGCGACCGTGACGGGCCCGCCGCAGTTTCAGTTCCTGGCCGATGCGATCCCGAATTCATTGACGACGAGGCTCGCCGAGCAGGGCGGGATCAGGTTGAAGGTGCCGCCGACGGCGATCGAGTTCGGGAACGTCGGAGGCAACCTGGTTCGCGTGATCGAGTCCTACGGCGTCTCGGTGTGCGTTGTGCCGAAAGCCACGGTCACCAGCGGCCGGCTGACGGTCAATGTGCAGCTGGTCGAGCCGAGGAGTCGCGACATCCTGTGGAGCGGCGAGTTTGCGAGCCCCATCGAGCGGTACGCCGAGGCCGTCGTGCAGGCGGCGGACGGCGTATCACTGGCGCTCACCGGCCGGCGGCCGTCCGCGCCGGGGACGCCGATCTCTCCCGCCACGTCAGCGCTCGAGCTCGCAATCAGCCGCGGCGATTACCATGCGCGTAACTTCAACGCGAAGTATCAGCAGGCTGACCGCGATCTGGCGCAGGCGGCGTACCGTGAAGCGCTGCAGATCAATCCGCGGACGGCCGCAGCCGCGGCCGGGCTTGCCTACCTCGAGATCTTCGCCATGCAGGGCGGCGAATCTCCCGAACGCGCACTCCCGGCGGTCGATTTGTGGGGCCGTCGCGCGGTCGAGTTCGACCCTCAAAACCCGCAGGGGTGGGCCGCGCTCGCCAACGGCGAACGCTGGCGCGCGCGGGCCGACCTCCGGAAGCTTCTGGACTACGGCTTCCACGCCGCCTCGCTCGGAGAAGCGTGCGGCCGCTGCCAGCTCGCCCTGATGCTGGGCATCGGGCAGTTCTCCCAGGTGCTGAAGCTCCACATCGCGCAGCACGACGCCGAGCTCGACCCGCTGTCCGCGTACGGCAATCTGAACAGTGCCGTGGCCCTGACCGCGCTTGGCCGGGCCGACGAAGCGTCGGCGGCCATTGGGCGAGCCGGCGTCATCGAGCCGGACGCGTTGTGGGTCCCGGTGCATCGAACGTTCATGGAAGCCGCGTCCGGATCGATGCGCGCCGCGGCGGCCGACGCTGAGGAGCTCGTCGCGCACGATCGCGTGAAGACCATGCCGCCGTTTGTCGCGAGGATCCTCGACCTGATTCGAGCCGATGCGAAGGGCGATCGGCGTGAGATCTCCCGCGTTGTGCTGCGCGTGCGCGAGCCGGCGCACGAGGGCCGCGCGACGCTGATTGAGATGCAGTACCTGACCGCCGTGGCCATTCCGATGCTCGCTCGCGCCGGACAGGCGGACGCTGCGCTCGGGATCCTCGCCGACCTGACGGCGGCCGATTCACCGCCGCCGTACGACATGGTCGTGATGAACCCGTTCCTGAAACGACTGATGGAAGACGCGCGCGCGCGGGAGATCGTGGCGCGCTCACAGGCGCGCTTCGATCTCCTGCTCAAGGCCATCGAGGAGGCACGATCGGGTGGACGATTCCCGCGCTACCTCGAGCAGCCGCTGCAGGATCTGATGTTGTCGTTGAGGGATTCCGGCCGCACCCGATAATGCGCGGCGACGGACTTGGGACGCGACGGCCGCTAGCCGGGCGGAACCACTAGAATAACGCCATGAACTGGTTATTCAAGGAAGAGCCGACCCACTACAGTTACGACGCCCTCGTGAAGGACGGCACAACCGTGTGGAGCGGCGTGAAGAACCCGCTGGCGCAAAAGCATCTGCGGTCGGTGAAAAAGGGCGACCGCATCTTCTACTATCACACCGGCGACGAGAAGGCGATCATCGGCATTTGTAGAGCGCTCGCCGATGCTTATTCCGATCCGGCGGACCAGTCGGGCAAAGCCGCGGTGGTCGACGTCGCGCCGGTGAAGAAGCTTGCGCGGCCCGTGACGCTCGCCGAGATCAAGGCGGACCGCGCGTTCGCGGACTTTCCGCTCGTGCGAATCTCGCGGCTCTCAGTCATGCCAGTGACAGATACTGAGTGGAAACGTATCGAGACGATGGCAGGTCGCTGAACTCTGCCTTGCCTGCCCTACTTGCCCTCTTTGTAGCCCGCCGGAATCGCGACGTCGGCCGCGCCGACATCGGTGGACACCTTCAACATCTCCGAGGTGATCGTCATGATCGTCGAGCGATCCTTCGGCTCGTTCTGTCCTTCCGACGCCTTCTTCTGAGCCGCGCGCCGCGTGAGGCCGCCGACGAGACCGCCGATGCTCTTCGGAGCGGCCTTCGAGTCGGTGTCCGTGGACTTCGCGTCCTGCGCCACCTGGTCGGCCGACTTCACCGCGTCGATCTTGACGGTCGACACGATGGAGGTGCCTTCGAGCTTCACGTTCTCGGCATTCATCCGGGCTAACGCCTGCTTCATCGACGGGTACATCGCCATCGCGGCAGCCATGTCCTCTGCGGAGGCGCCCGCAACCATCGGGCCTCCGAGTTTCTGTGCGTATCGCACGTAGAAGTCGGCGATTTCCTTCATCGCCGCAATCTTCGGCGCCATCCACATGTCGGACGTGAGCACGAGGCCGCCGCTCTCTTCGAGCTTCCTGCCCTTTTCCCGGAGCGTGATCGTCATCACCGTTTCCTGCGTGTCGAATCCGTTGATCGTCTTGCGCTCGCCGGTTTTCTTCACGCTGAAATCGACCTCCAGCTCTTTCTCGTTGGGATCGCGGGCCGGCGGCGCTTGCTTCTTTTCCCTCGCCTGCTCCTTCCGCATCTCCTCTTCCGCCTTCTTCTTTGCCTCTTCCATCTGGCGGCGGAGCTCGGCAAACGTGATCACGGTGTAGGTTTTTTTCTTCGCGTCGAGCGTGTAGATCTTTTCCTCGTTGAGGTCGATAATCTGGCCGCCGACGTCGGTCAGCGTCGCCATGCGCTCGCCCTTCAGCGCGCGCGTCGACGTCACGCCTTCCTTGGCGGCTTTGCCGCCAAAGAAATTCACCATTTTTCCGAACAGCCCGGCGAACTCGACGCGCCCCTTCTCGTCGGTGCGCACGTCCGCGCGGAGCGGATACGACGACACAACCAGCAACGCGAGCGTCAGCGCAGCGATCAGGCGAATGCGATTCATACGGACTCCTTGGATGGAGAGCGCTGCGATTCTACTCTTCCGAGCAGCCACCTGACGACGACCAGGAGCGGCGCCCAGGCAAGCATCAACTGCGCGAAGCCCATCCGTTCAAAGAGAAACCCTCCCAGCGCCGGACCGCCGAGCAGCCCCGCACCCCACGCGAGGTTGTAGAGACCGTACGCCACGCCGAACGATCGCACGCCCGCATCGGACGTCGCTTCGCCCATGTACGCCAGCGACGGCGTGATGACGAATGTGCCGCTGGCTGCACAGATGACGAACAAGATCAGCGCAGACTGATAACTCCACGCCAGACCGAGCACCGGGATCATGCACGCCATCATCAGCAGGCCGATCATCGTCAATCGTCTCGACCCCAATCGGTCCGACAGCCGGCCGCACACGGGATACAACGCCGTCGTGACGACGGCCGCGGCGCCGTAGATCAGACCCAGTCGCGCAGGACTCACGCCGAGTCCGCTCAGGTGCAGCGCGAGCACCGGCTCGAGCATCGAGATCGTCGCCGATATGCCGACCACGACGATCGCGCAGGCGGCAATCGCCGGCACGCGGAGCACGAGGCCGAGCGGCACGTGCTCGGTTGGCGCGTGATGCCGCGGAAACTCGAAACCCGCAAAGAGCGCGACGGCGATGACGGCGAGAACAGCGACCGCGATGAACGGCAAGCGGATTCCGCCGAGCTCGTACAACCAGCCGCCGAAGGTCGGACCGATCATCACGGCGCAGCTCGTGCCCATCATCACGATGCCGGTGACGCGGCCGCGTTCGTTCGCGTCGTACAGATCCGCGATAAGCGCGAAGCCGACAACCCAAGTCACCGCGTCGGCCGCGCCCTGCACGAGACGGGCGGCAAAGAGCCACGGAAGACCGTCGGCGAACGCAAACAGGAGCGTCGAAGCCGCGAGCGCGAGCAGGCCGCCGACCATGGGGCCCTTGCGCCCGATGCGATCGGACACGGCGCCCATCGGAATCGACACGGTCAGCAGCGTCACGCCGAACGACGCAAACAACAACCCGATCAGTGTCGGCGACGCCCCGAGCCGGCGGCTCAGATCCGGCAGAACCGGAATGGCGATCGAGTAGGCGACGATGTCCGTGAAGGTCGCAAGGGTGACGAGCGCAACCGCAGCTGCGCGGGAACTGAGGAAAGACATGGTTCTTTTTCGTGCCTTCGTGCCTTCGTGGTTGCATTTGAAGGCCCGGGCTGACACGCGTGTCCGCCCTCCGACATCATGCGTGCGGTCGTTTCTTGAGGAGGAGGCAACCGAGCGGCGGGACCGTGAGGCGCAGCGATTGATCGAAGCCGTGCGCGGCGACGGGCTCGGTGTCCACGCCACCGCCGTTCCCCACATTGCCGCCTCCATACATGGCGGCGTCGCTGTTGAGCAGCTCCGCGTAGTGTCCCGCCTCCGGTACGCCGATGCGGTACTGCGCACGCGGCACCGGCGTGAAGTTGAACACCATCACCGTGAAATCGCGGCGATCGCGCGCGTACCGCACGAGGGAGACGACGCTGTTCTCGTTGTCGTTGCAGTCGATCCAGCGGAAGCCGGCAGGGTCGAAGTCGCACTGATGCCATGACGGCTCCGCCTGATAGTGCTGATTCAACGCCTGGACGTAGCGGCCGAGCGCGGCGTGCTGCGGATCATCGAGCAGGTGCCAGTCGAGACTGCGATCGTGGTTCCATTCGCGCCACTGGCCGAACTCGTTGCCCATGAACAACAGCTTCTTGCCAGGATGCCCGTACATGTAGCCGTACAACGTGCGCAGCGTCGCCGCCTTCTGCCACGCGTCGCCGGGCATCTTGGCGATCATCGCGCCTTTGCCATGGACGACCTCGTCGTGCGAGAACGGCAGGACGAAGTTCTCCGTGTGCATGTACAGGGCTGAAAACGTCACCAGGTTGTGATGCCAGCGCCGATGGATCGGATCCTCGTGCACGTACTGCAGCATGTCGTGCATCCACCCCATGTTCCATTTGTAGGTGAACCCGAGGCCGCCGAGGTGGACCGGGCGGCTCACACCGGGCCAGGACGTCGATTCTTCCGCGGCCGTGAGGGTGCCGGGATGCTCGCCATGCGTGAGGCTGTTCAACTCCTGCAGGAAGCGGATCGATTCGAGGTTCTCGCGGCCACCGAACTGGTTCGGCACCCACTCGCCGGCCTTGCGCGAGTAATCCAGATAGAGCATCGACGCGACCGCATCCACGCGGAGGCCGTCGATGTGATACTCCTCGAGCCAGAAGAGCGCGTTCGACAGCAGGAAGTTGCGCACCTCGTTGCGGCCGTAATTGAAGATGAGCGTGCCCCAGTCCTGATGCTCTCCCTGACGCGGATCCTCGTGCTCGTACAGCGCCGTGCCGTCGAACCGCGCGAGACCGTGGTCGTCTTTCGGAAAATGTCCCGGCACCCAATCGAGAATCACGCCCAGCCCGGCCTGGTGACACGCGTCGACGAACAGCTTGAAGTCTTCGGGCGGACCGAACCGGCTGGTCGGTGCGAAGAACCCGAGCACCTGATAGCCCCACGATCCGGAAAACGGATGCTCCATCACCGGCAGCAGCTCGATGTGCGTGAAGCCCATATCCTTCACGTACGGCACGAGCCGGTGTGTCATCTCGCGATACGTGAGGAACCGGTTGCCCTCCTCGGGCACGCGCGCCCACGACCCGAGGTGCACCTCGTAGATCGCCATCGGCCGATCGAGCCACGCGCCGCGCGCCTCCCGGGCCGAGATCCACACCTCGTCATGCCAGGTGTACGCGGTGCGGTCGTGCACGAGCGCCGCCGACTGCGGGGGCACCTCGAAGGCGCGGCCGAACGGATCAGTTTTCTTGAGAATCGCGCCGGTGCGGGCGCGGATCTCGAACTTGTATTTCTCGCCGTCGGCCAAATCGGGAATGAAGATTTCCCAGATCCCCCCCGGCACGAGCAGCCGCATCGCGTGCATGCGGCCGTCCCACCCGTTGAAGTCGCCGACGACGCTCACCCGGTCGGCATTCGGCGCCCACACGGCGAAGTGAATGCCGGTCGTCGTCCCGACCGTCACTCGATGCGCGCCGAGCTTCTCGAATGCCCGATGGTGCGTGCCTTCCCCCAGCAGATACACATCGAAGTCCGAGAGCACGCGGCCATAGCGGTACGGGTCGTCGACCTCGACGATGTGATCGCCAGGATAGGTGATGCGGAGCCGGTAATCGGGCGGGCCGTCGGTGGCGTCCGGTTCGAGCCGGACCTCGAACACGCCGACTGGATCGCGTCTGGTCATCGGACGCAGGTCGCCCGTCGCGACGAGGCGCACATCGATCGATTTGGCGGCAGGCTGAAACGCGCGAACGATCGTCGCGCCGTTGTCGGCGTGCGGGCCGAGCACGGCAAACGGATCGCGGTTGAACCCCCCGCCAAGCGCCGCGAGCGCCGTATCGGCGGCGCTGGCGTTCTTCACAGCCATGACAACAATCTTATCGGCATCTGTGCTAGAAAAGCCTCCGCGAGTGTTCCTGCAGCGGCCGGCCCGCAGGCCGGTCCGCGAGGACCTGATGAAAAAAACAGCTCAGCACATCGGACGCCGACGCTTTCTGAAGACCGTGCCTGCAACCGTTGCCGCGACCGTTGCGCTGCACGAAACCGTGCCAGCGGTGCTCGACGCACAGCGCGGCGGCGGCGCGCCGCCGAAATTCGGCAAAGACGCGCTCAAGTGCTCGGAGCAGATCGCCGGCTTGCACTTCACCGACGCCGAAGAAGACGCGGCGCTCGGTGGCGTCAGCCGCAATCTCGATAGTTACGACACGCTGCGCAAGCTGAACATTCCCCTGGACACCGAGCCGGCCATCACGTTCCGCCCGTACTTGCCCGGCAAGCAACCGGCGGGCCGCTCGAAGCGGAACGCCAAGCTCACGGTTGCCAGGCCCGCAGGAGTGCAGGTGTCGTCGAACCTCGAAGAGCTGGCCTTCGAGCCGGTCACGGTTCTCGCAACGCTCATCGAGAGCCGCAGAGTCACGTCCACCGACCTCACGAAGATGTACCTCGGGCGCCTCAGACGCTACGGCGATCCGCTGCACTGCGTGGTCACGCTCACCGAGGAGCTCGCGCTGGCGCAGGCGGCCGCCGCCGACAAGGAGATCAAAGGCGGCCGCTATCGTGGACCGCTCCACGGCATTCCATTCGGTGTGAAGGATCTGTTCGACACCAAAGGCATCCGAACCACCTGGGGAGCGCAGCCCTACCAGAACCGGATCGCCGAGGTCGATGCCACAATCGTCGAACGGCTCCGCGATGCCGGCGGCGTGCTGGTTGCCAAGCTGTCGATGGGTGCGCTCGCGCAGGGCGGCGTCTGGTTCGGCGGATCGACGCGCAACCCGTGGTCGCCGGAGAACAGCTCCAGCGGATCGTCGGCCGGCCCCGGCGCGGCAACGTCGGCAGGCCTCGTCGCCTTCGCCATCGGCACCGAAACGCGCGGCTCGATCATCTCGCCCGCCTCGACCTGCGGTGTCGTCGGCCTGCGACCGACCTATGGACGCATCAGCCGTTACGGCGCAATGGGGCTCAGCTGGACGATGGACAAGATTGGACCGATGTGCAGGACGGTCGAGGATTGCGCGCTCGCTTTCAACGCCATCTACGGAACCGACGGCCGCGACGACACCGTCGTCGACGCGCCGTTCGAGTGGAATCCCGATGTGCCCTTGTCGAAACTGCGTATCGGCTACATCGCCAGCGAATTCGAGCTGAGCCCACAAGCGCCTGGCGCGTCGACCGTTCGAGGGCCTCAGGGTCGTCCCGAGCCTGGTCGAGGGACGACAGGCTCAGGGCGAGCGGCCGGCGGTGGAGCGGGCGGCCGCGGCGGTGTCGATCCCGAAGTGGCGCGGCGGCGTGCCGAGGCGCGCAACACGCTGCTGAAGAATGCGCTCGACGTGCTGCGCGCACAGGGCGGAAAGCTCGAGCCGATGACGCTGCCCGAGTTTCCGACCAACGCGATCAACTTCATCCTCGACGCGGAAGCGGCGGCGGCATTCGACGACCTGACGCGCGGCGGCGAGGTCAACGAGATCAAGAACAGCTCGTGGGGCAACTCGTTCCGCACGTCGCGGTTCATCCCCGCGGTCGAGTACATCCGCGCGCAGCGCGCGCGGACGCTGCTGATGCGTCACATGGACGCGCTGATGGCGAAGTACGACGTGTTCCTGTCACCGACCGGCGGCGCGAGCCTCAGCATCACGAACCTCACGGGTCATCCGGCGGCCTGTCTGAAGGCCGGATTCGTCGACGGCCTGCCGCAGGCGCTGATGATCACCGGACGCCTGTACGACGAAGCCAGCGTGCTGCGCGTGGCGCTCGCGTACGAACGCGCCACGAAGTGGCACACGATGCATCCGGCGCTGGACGAGAATCTGAAGAAGATGAAGACGGAGCCGGTGTAAGTCGACCTCTTCTTAGGTTCGCTCGATCTTCACCGACTGAATCGTGATCGGCGTCACGGGCACGTCCCCCGGCTTGGTTGGCGTGACGCCAATCTTCTTGACGACGTCCATGCCGTTGACGACCTCGCCGAACACGGTGTGCTTGCCGGTCAGCCATTCCGTCGGAGCGAGGGTGATGAAGAACTGCCCGCCGTTGGTGTTCGGTCCACGGTTCGCCATCGCGAGGATGCCGGCCTTGTCGAGCTTTCGGCCGGAGCCGAATTCATCGGCGAAGCTGTAGCCCGGGCCGCCCGTGCCGTTGCCGAGCGGGTCGCCGCCCTGGATCATGAAGTTCTTGATCACGCGATGGAACACGAGGCCGTTGTAGTACGGCTTCTTCACTTTCGTCTCCGTCTTCGGGTCGGTCCACTCTTTCGTGCCTTCGGCGAGGCCGATGAAGTTCGCCACCGTCTTCGGCGCATCCTTCTCGAAGAGCTCCACGGTGAAGTTCCCCGCGCTGGTCGTGAAATGCGCCAGCACCTTGCCGGACGGCTTCTTGGCCGTCTGGCCCGCGGAGACCGCGGACGCAACCGCCAGTCCCATGGCAAGAGCACACGTTCCCATCAACACACGCTTCATGTTTTATCTCCTCGTCTCGAGCCTCCAACACCTACCTACGCTAGCCTCCAGCCTCCAGCCTCCAGCCTCTACGGAACGTACAGCGTCCCCTCGCCGGCGAGCACCGACTCGCCGCCGACGCGTACCAATGTGATATCACCGTTCTCGACGCGAATGGAAATGTGGACCCGGCTTGGGCGGCCCATCTTGACGCCCTGGAGGCTCAGCATCGCGCCGGCTTTCCCCGGCGGCACCACGTGGTGCCGCACCAGATAGCAGCCGAGAGGACCGCTCGCACTGCCGGTCGCCGGATCCTCGGCGACGCCGAGCGCAGGTGCGAACATGCGGCTGTAGGCGGTTACCCGATCGCCGCCGGGCTCCGGAGAGAACAGAAAGACTCCGCGCGCGCCGCCGCCCGCCGCATCCAGCAGCGCGTCCAGCGCGCTCCCGTTGACCGCGGCCTGGTCGACGGCGCTGCGCGTGGTGAGCGGGACGAACAGAAACGGTACGCCGCACGACACCACCTGCACCGGTAAACCATCTCCGCCGATCGCCGATGGCGGCAGCGACAGCGCGGCGGCTGCGGCCGCGCGATCGACGACTGGATCACCGAACACCGGATTGGACTGAGTCATCCACGCGAAGGTCAGGTCGCTGCCTTTCCACGTCAGCGCCACAGACACCGGACCAACACCCAGACCGAAGACGAACATCTCGCGTCCGGCCTCGATTGCGCCCGAGCGCGCGAGCGCGAAGGTGCTGCCGATCGTGGGGTGGCCGGCCATCGGCAGTTCGTCGCCCGGCGTGAAGATGCGCATGCGCACGTCGGTGTCCGGCCGGTCGGCCGGCAGCACGAACGTCGTCTCCGAAAAGTTCATTTCCTTCGCCACCGCCTGCATCGTGTCGGTGGACAGCCCACGGCCGTCGAGCACAACCGCCAGCTGATTGCCGCCGAAGAGGTGATCGGTAAAGACGTCGTAGTGGAGATAGCGGTAGGATCGCATTCAGCACTTTACTGTAGTCGACAGTTAACAGTCGACAGTTGACAGTTGACAGTGTGAGTTGACAGTTCGAGACGACTGTGGACTGTCAACTGTAAGCTGTCAACTACGGGAGCCCCTATGCTATATGCACATTTTACGACGAGCGAAGGTACGTTCACGATTCAGTTGTTCGACCAGGACGTGCCGAAGACCGTGGCGAACTTCGTGGGTCTCGCCGAAGGCACGAAGGAATGGACAGACCCACGCACCGGCCGCAAAGGCACGGGCCCGTACTACAACGGCACGATCTTCCATCGCGTGATCGACGGCTTCATGATTCAAGGGGGCGATCCGCTCGGCCAGGGAACGGGCGGCCCGGGCTATAAGTTCGCGGACGAATTTCATCCCAAACGGCGGCACAGCAAGCCCGGAGTACTGTCGATGGCGAACTCCGGACCGAATACGAACGGTGGTCAATTCTTCATTACGCTCGCGGCGACGCCGTGGCTCGACGACAAGCACAGCGTGTTCGGCGAGGTTACCGACGGGATGGACGTCATCAGGAAGATCGGCAGCACGCCGACGAGCAAGCCGGGCGACCGCCCACTCAAGCCGATGACGATTCAGTCGGTGACAATCGAGAGAAAAGCATGAGAAGCCGTACTTCGTACTTTTCTAAGCGCCGTGCCGCCGTAGAAACGCGGCCGCCTCCCGATGGTTCTTTTCCTGTGCCAGCGACAGCGCGGTCTTTCCTTCGCCGTTCGCGGCGGCGACGTCCGCGCCTTGCGCGATCAGCGACTTGATGGCGTCGAGGTTGTTGTTGGACGCCGCAATGTGAAGCGGCCGCCAGCCGCCCGCGTCGGGCGTGTTCACGTCGGCCCCTCCTCCGAGCAACAGCCCGACGACGAACTTGTGATTGCCGGCGAGCGCCGCGTGCAACGGCGTGTTGCCGTTCGAGTTCCGCGAGCGGGCGGCGACGCCTGCATCGTGCGCGAGCAACAGCTCGGCGATTTTCGCATGGCCGAAGAATGCGGCCAGATGCAGCGGCGTCCAGCCGTCGGTGCTGAAGCCGTTGACGGCCGCCGCGTCGGCGGCGATCAGCCGCTCCGCGCGTTCCCATTCACCGGCCGCGCAGGCTTCGAACAGCGTCAAGCTGGCGCCGCGCGCCACGAGCAGGTTCAGAATGTCCTTTTGACGATGATAGACAGCGGTTAGGATGGCGCTTTCTCCCGTACGGCTGCGCGCATCAATGAGCATCGGGTCCGCCGACACCATCGCCTTCACACGCTCGAACTCGCCGGCCTTGATCGCATCGATGAACGCGGCGGTGTGTGAGGCGGTCTCGGTCATGGTCCGATTTTAGCGTGACGAGAACGATTTGAAGCTCTCCACGTTTCGCCCCCCCTGTCCTCCGTGTCCACAGTGGTGCCGAGTTTCCTTGGCGATCGTATTCGCAGTCGCCTGCAGCGATCTCGCATCCGCGCAAACCACCGAACGGCCGCCGCTCGGCAGCTCGATCACCGTCGACGCGCTCGGCGCCTTGCCCGCCAGCGCGAATCTCTTCGCCTTGCTCGACACCGCGGTCCCTGACGTGATTGCCGACCGGCTCGACACCGGCGGACTGAGCGCGGCGGATCCGGCGCGCATCGGCGCCCACGGCAGCACGTGGACGCAGACGCTCTTCACCCTCGGCGACGTCGACATCACCGATCCGAGCGGCAGCGGCACGCCGCTCATCGTTCCGGGCGTCGACGCGTGGGCGCGCGTCGATGTCGCTACCGGTCTCATGCCCATCGATCGCAATGCTCCAGGGCTTGCCGTCACGCTGATTCCGCGGCAGGCGTCGGCGGACTGGTTCCGTCGACTCGACCTGATGGCGTCGCCTCCGGCTCTCAACGCGGGAGGCGCAACCTGGATCCCGCCGTCGATCACCCGCCTCGACACGTGGCTCCACGCCAACCTGCTCGGGGCCGGACCCATCGTCCGCGACAAGCTCGGCGTGTTCATGACCGTGGCCGCCACACGGTCCACACATTTCGAGCGCAGCAGCGTGGCCCGGATCGACGCCAATGTGGCCTCCGCGTTCATCAACCTGGTCGCAACACCGCGTGCTGCCGACGACATTCGTACGGTCGCGTGGCTGCAGCGCTCGCGCGATCCGATCGCGAACCATGCCGCGCTCGGCCAGCCCAACGCCGGCGAAGAAGATGTCGGCGTGCACGCCCAAAGTACGTGGGAACATCGATTCGCGGGGCGGGACGCAAGCGTGCGGGCGTTCGCGGGCTTCACCACGCGCAACCGGACGAACGAATTGGCCGCGCCAGCATTCGCCGTGGTCGAGCGCCTGCGCGACGGACCGATCCCGAACCTGCTGGACGACGGGCCGGGAATCAGCCGTGCGTGGTCTCTCGGCGCGCGCGTGCGCGGTCCGCGCGCCGCCGCAGGCGCGGGTCGGCACGACCTGGCCGCCGGCGTCGAGATCGCAAACGGATTCATGTCGACCTCGAGCTCGTTTGCCGGGCGCGTCGGCGAGTTGATCAACGGAATGCCCGCGCGTCTCTGGGAGTTCAGCGATCCACGGGAACCGTCGCGATGGCGAACGACTACCGTGTCGGCATATGCGGGCGACACGGTCGCACTCGCGCCGCGCGTGACGATCAATGGCGCGCTGCGGTTCGAAGCCTCGAGCGGATCGCGCCAGGCGGACCAGGCGCCCGTCGTGTCGTGGCGGAACTGGTTTCCTCGCGCGGGCGTGCACTGGGCAGTCATCGATTTCTGGCAGCTCGGCACCTTCGGCCAGTACAGCCGGTACGGCCACCGGCTGCCGCTTCGCGATCTCGCGTACGGCGATCCGACCGCACCGTCCGGCACGGTGTTTCGATGGAACGCGCCGATCGGCACCACTGCGCTGCAACCGGGCGCCATTGGACCGCTCGTCCAGCGCGTGGGACCCGGAACGCATGGCGATGCGAGCTTCAGCGCAATCGATCCGGGCCTGCGGCGTCCCGTGATGGACGAAATGATTCTGGGATTCGAAGCCCGGCCGCATCCATCGACCTTCGTCCGCCTGGCCGCGATCGGCCGCCGCGAACGTCACCTCATCGGCGTCGTCGACATCGGTGTGCCGCAATCCACGTATTCGACGATTGGCGTGCCCGATCCCGGCATCGATCTCATCGGCTCGGCAGACGATCAAATCCTGATTTTTTACAACCGATCGCCGAACACCTTTGGCGCGGATCGGTATCTGCTGACGAACCCGTCGGACGATGTCACGTCGTTTGTCGGCGCTGATTTCACCGGACAGGTGCAGGCGAAACGCCTGTACGTCCTCGCGGGAGTCACTGCGGGACGCTCGGAAGGGCTCTCGGCGAACCGCGGGTTCGGGCCGCGCGAAAACGACGCCGCGGTTCTCGGCGAGGTTTACATCAATCCGAACGCGCGCGGCCATGCGCAGGGCCGCGTGTTCACCGAGCGCGGTTACACCATCAAGACCGCGACCGCCTACCAGTTCCCGCGCGACGTCACATTCGGACTCGTCGGGCGGTACCAGGACGGCCAGCACTTCGCGCGGCTCGTGATCGTCCCGGGGCTCAACCAGGGAGCCGAGGCGGTGCGCGCGTTTCGCAACGGGCGGACCAGGTTCACGTTTTCGATGACGGTGGACGCCCGTCTGCAGAAGCGATTCACGATCGGCGGGTACGGCGTGACCGCCGTCCTCGATGCGTACAACGTCTTGAACCAGGCGCTGGAGGTCGAAGAGTTCTCGGTGACCGGCGCGACGTCGCGCCTCACGTCGGCCGTCCAGCCGCCACGCGTGGTACAACTTGGAGTCAGGATCCCGTTTTAGTCGTTCGTCGTTCGTCGTTCGACGTTCGACGTTCGTCGTGCGCGGCGGCCAACCGGGGCCGTTTGACGAATGTCCAATGTTGCGGGAGATCTCGACATGACGTCGCTCGAAGCGCTCCTTCAGGATCTTCGCTACGCCGCTCGCAGCTACCGGAAGACGCCAGTGTTCACGCTGGTGGCGCTGGTCACGCTGACGCTGGCCATTGGCGCGAACACCGCCATCTTCAGCCTTCTCAACGCGCTCGTGCTGCGCGATCTCCCGGTCCGCGACCCGGGAACGCTCGTGCAGCTCTCCAGTGTCGCGCCCGGTTCCACGTACGAATCGGGCCTGACCTTCCCGATGTTTCGCGAGCTGCCGGGACGCCAGCAGATCTTCTCCTCGGTCATCGGGTGGCTCGGCAGCACGGTCATGAACATCCAGACCGAGCATGACGACACGCGCGGCGCCATCTGGGTCGTGACCGCGAACTTCTATTCCGAGCTCGGCGTTCGCCCGATGGCCGGACGCACGATCGGCCCCGGCGACGTGGATGACACGACGCTCGAGCCCGCGCGCGTGGCGGTCATCGGGTACTCGTTCTGGCAGCGACACTACGGCGGCAATCGGAACGCCATCGGCCAGCGCATTCGCGTGGAGGGCCAGCCGTTTACCATCGTCGGCATTGCGCCGGAAGGTTTTCGAGGCCTGAACCTCACCGTCGAGCCAGACGTCACGCTGCCACTCACCGCCTACCCCCTCATCAGCGACAGCCCGGTCGCGTCGCTCGGACGCGGGACCTCCTTCTGGGTGCGGACGACGGGACGGCTGAAACCGGGCGTCACCATCGAGCAGGCGCGCGCGGCGCTCGACACGTTGTGGCCGGAGCTCAAACGCGCCACGGTGCCGGCGCAGTACGCGGGTTCGCAGCGCGATCGCTTTCTCGCGACACGTCTCTCGGTGACGCCGGCCGGGAAGGGCGTGGAACAACGGCTGCGCGACACGTTCCTGCAGCCGCTCGTCATCGTGCTCGGGATTGCGAGCCTCATCCTGCTGATCGCGTGCGTGAACCTGGCGAGCCTCATGCTGTCGCGCGCGGCGGCGCGCACACACGAAATGGGTGTGCGGTTGGCCCTCGGGGCGGGCCGCGTTCGAATCGGACGTCAGATGCTGATTGAAGGTCTGCTGCTCGCGGCGGCAGGCGCCGCAGGCGGCGTGCTGTTCGCCTTCTGGAGCAGCGCGGCGATGGTCAAGACGATTTTCCAGGATTACCTGGTAACGGCGTCCCTTGACGTGACTCCCGACAGCCGCGTTGTCGCATTCACTGCCGCGCTCGCAACACTCGTCGGCGTACTGTTCAGCGTCGCGCCTGCGTGGGCCGCTGCCCGCGTGCCGGCCGTGGAGCTGCTCCAACAGAGCGCACGGACGACGAGCGGAAGCGGACGAGTTGGCAAGTGGCTAGTCGCCACGCAGGTTGGGCTGTCGCTGATCCTGCTCACCGCGGCTGGACTGCTCGTGCGCACGCTGCAGGAGATACGCAGCATCGATGCCGGTATGCGTCCCGACAATGTCGTCGTCGCCTATCCCGCGCCGCGACCTGGAGGGTACGGCAACGTGAACAACGACGTGTACTACCCTGCGCTCGTCGATCGGATGCAGGCGGTGCCCGGCGTCCAGCGGGCGGCGGTGGCGTTGTTCAAACCGGCCGGCGGCGGCGTTGGCGGCGGCGAGCGCGTGTCGACGATCGACAGCCCGGCCGATGGGTCCGGCCTCGAATCGCTCTTCATGTCCATTTCACCCGGCTTCTTCGAGACGATTGGGATCGGGCTGAAAGGCGGACGAGACTTCGCGTGGAGCGACGACTCGCGCGCTCCATCGGTTGCGATCGTGAGCGAGAGCCTGGCCCGCCGGTTGTTCCCCGACGGAAACGTCATCGGCCGCCACATCCGTGCGGGTGTCCTGCCGCGGCGCCAGGACTCAACGATCGTCGGCATCGTTGCCAACGCCCACGTTTACGACTTGAAGGATCCGAATCTGTCGGCCGTGTACGTGCCGGCGCTGCAGGAGCCCAACAACAGCTGGAAATGCGTGATCGTGCGCGGTCGGGGCGTGTCATTCCCGCCCCTCAGCGAAGCCATCGCTTCGCTCGGGTACGAGCGAAGCGGACACACGCAGGCGCTCAGCTACATTACCGATCGGGTGCTGCTGAAGGAGCGCGTCACCGCGATGCTCGCAACATTTTTCGGTGGGCTCGCGCTGCTCCTGGCGGCCATCGGCTTGTACGGCCTGATGTCGTACGCCGTCGCCCAACGCCGGCGCGAGATCGGCATCCGGATCGCGCTCGGCGCTGACGCTCGACGCGTCGTGCGCACGGTCGTGGGCGAGGGCTTGCGGGTCACGCTCGGTGGCGTCGCCGTCGGCTGCGCGGCCGCCCTCGTGGCGGTGCGCCTGGTGAAGTCGCTGCTGTTCGGCGTCAGCGTGTACGACCCTTTGACGCTTGTGGCCGCGCCCGCGCTCCTCGTGGCGATCGCGATCGTCGCCTGCCTGGTGCCGGCGCTTCGCGCGGCACGTGTCGACCCGGTGATTGCGCTGCGCGCTGAGTAGGTCCTTGGTCCTTTGTTCTTGGTGCTCGGTCCGTCCGTGGTCCTTGGTCCGTCCGTGGTCCTTGGTCCGTCCGTGGTCCTTGGTCCGTCCGTGGTCCTTGGTCCGTCCGTGGTCCAGGGTCGAGACCAAGGACGAAGGACGGACGAAGGACGAAGAACGGACGAAGGACAAAGGACGGACTAAGGACGCAGGACGGACCAAGCCCCAAGAACGAAGGACCAAGGACCGTAACTACGCAACGCGGCCATCGGATCGATCGTCGACGCGCGATAGGCGGGAATCGCACCGGCAATCGCCGCGATCAGGATGAAGAGTGCCGCGGCGCCGGCCAGGGTCGTTGGATCGTTTGGGGACAATCCGTACAGCAGCGATCGCGTGAACCGTCCCGCCACCAGCGCGCACTGTACGCCGACGCCCACGCCCAGCACCGCAAGCCAAAGCCCCTCGCGCACGATCATGCTCAACACGGAACGCGGCGTGGCCCCCAGCGCCATCCGGATGCCAATCTCCCGCGTGCGGCGAGCGACCGCATAGCCGAGCAAACCGTACAACCTGACAGAGGCGAGCAGCACCGCGAGTCCGGCGAAGAACGAGGAGAGCCACGCGACCAGTCTCTCCTGCAGCAGCAATGTGTCGACCTGCTCATCGAGCGTGTACACGTTGCGAACGAAGTGCCGGCCGAGCGACGACACGACCCGGCCGTACGCCTCGCGCACCGGCTGCACCGGTCCGCCGCGCGGATATGCGCGTTCGGAACCCGGGCGCGCTGCGGCTCCCGCAGCATCGGCCGGAACAGCACGGCCACCTGCGGTTCGCGAATATTACCGATGGGCGCATCGTCGACGATGCCGACAATCTCGATCGAGCGATGCTGCGGATCGCGCGACATGCGGACGCGCTGGCCAATGACGGAAACGCCGGCAAACAATTCACGGGCGCATGTCGCGTTGACAATCGCAACCGGTGGGCTCTTCACGTCGTCGTCCCATGTGAAGTCGCGTCCCTGCAGCCGGGCGATGCCGACCGTCTCGAAAAACCGCGGCGAGATGACCTCGGACAGACCGCTCGCACCGTGCGGCCCTCCGGTTGTCTCATCGCGCGAGTGTCTCGGGCGAAAGTGGAAAGTTGAAGTACGCCGGAAAGACTGTGGAAAACCCAACGGATTCGGCGCCGGGAATCCGCGCAAGCTGGCCGCCAGCTCGAAGAAGCAGGACCGGCCGAGATCCGCGCCGCGGTCCCTTGACACTCGGCAGTTCAGTTTCCGCTGTCGACTGTTCCCATCAGCGCCTGTCGACTGACAACTGTCGACTGAACTATCGGTTCGGCTCCGAAACCATCCTGACGACTTCCCCAACCTGCGCCTTCGGAATCTCGTCGCACGTGGCGATGTCGGCCTGCGCGATAATGCCGAGGAGCCTGCCGTCCTTGTCGGTCACCGGCACGCGGCGGATTTCCGCCCGCTCCATTGTCGCAATCACGGTCGCCACGTCGTCGGACTCCACGACCGCCTGGATGTTCTCGCGCGACATATGTGCGCCGACTGAGCAATCGTTGGAATGACGCTCGGCGATATGCCGTACCGCAAGGTCGCGGTCGGTGATGACGCCCTTCAGCGCCATGGTCGAGGTGTCGTCGACAACCGGCACGAGGCCCACGTCTCGGTCGCGCATGATCTCTGCGGCCCGGCTAATCGAATCCTGCGGCGTGACAACCTCGGGATTCGCCGTCATGATCTCTCGAGCTTTCATACCTTCCTCCGTATGGCCCTGGTGGGTTACCCGTTTCCCGGCCCAACAGGCATGCAAGCCTCAATCCGACGACCCAGGAGCGCGGTTGAGCCGATTCTCGCGCCCATTACGCACTCTGGAGTGAGAGGGAGGCGCGGATGCGGATTCTCGGGCTCGTCGCTGTCGCGATTGCGGTCACACCGGCTGCGGGGTTGTGCCAGACGCATACAACGCCCGTGGCGCGCGTCGACGTTTCGGCGTCGATCGGCACGGCCAGCATAGGAAGAGCAGGTGGCTTCGAATACACCGACTGGTCGCAGTCGTTCTTTCGCGGCGCCGGCGCGGGCTTCTACTGGACCGACCACGCGAAGAGCGAGGTGGAGATTGGATGGCTCGGCGAAAGCAACCGGTATGGGTCCGACACCACGGTCCAGTTCCCGGACGCGCCGCCGTATGTGCGGGCGTATGCGGCGCAGGACTATCGCGACTTGACGGTCTCAGTCGCGCAGTCGTACCAGTTCGGTCACAACGCCTGGTTTCATCCGTTTCTGTCCGCCGGCGTCGACGTCGACCGCCAGCGCGAGGAAACCCGACGGCCCGCGCAAATCGTATCCGTGCCTCTCGCGCGTGGCGGTTACCAGAACGTCTCCGTGCCTGCAGCAAACCGCACAGAGAATACCGTCACGGTTCGACCGTTCGGGACGGCCGGCTTCAAGACGTATTTCTCCGACCGGACGTTTTTCCGCGGCGAGCTCAAGCTGGGCTTCGGCAGCAGTCGCATCGAGCAGGTGGCCTGGAAGGCGGGCGTCGGGATTGACTTCTAGTCGAGGAGGAACTGTGTGGAAGCGATCGTTGGCTTTGGTCCTGGTCCTGGCGCTGATCGCAACAGCGTCGCGGACGTTCGCCCAGGATTCGCCGGACCTGTGGCGTCGGTACGCCGAGCATCTGCCGGTCGGCGCGGTCGTTCGTGTCCGCACCGTCTCGGGTACCAAGTTCATTGCGGCGCTCCTGAGCGTCGACGACCGCGGCATCACGCTGAAACCAAACACGCGACGCCCGGAGCCGCTTCGCCACATCGCGTTTGACGACCTCGCGCAGCTGGAGCTGAAGACCGGGCCGAGGGCAGGCGCCAAAGCACTGGTGGGCATCGCGACAGGCATCGGAGTCTTTTACGCCATCGTCGCGGCGCTGTTGATCGCCTACACGGATTAGAGGTTGACATGAAAATCATTGGCGCCACGCCACTCCTCGCCGTCGTGATACTTGGTGGTTGTGCGTCCGGGCGAACCGCGGCACAACCGCCCGCCACCATTCCTCAGGCATCTCAGGATGTCTGGAAGACCTTCGCGGCAAAGCTGCCCATCGGATCGACCGTCAACGTCGGTACGACCGATGGACGCCGCCTGACCGCCGTGCTGCTCGTCGTCGATCGCGACGAGATCATCGTCAAACCGAAAACGCGAATTCCCGAACCGGAACAGCATGTGCGCTTCGACCGGCTGGAACGGCTCGAACTGAAGCGCGAGAGCCAGGGCGGATACGGCAAGGCTGTCGCGATTGGAGCGGGTGCGGGCGGAGCCGGGTTTCTCGTGCTGCTGTTGCTGGCGCTGGCCTCATGGGATTGACGAGGTTCGCGGCATCGCTATCGCGCGGACATGCGCCTTGACAATGGATCGAGACCGACGGACAGTGGTCACATGCGCGAACGAATATCTGCCGTCGCCGGAATTGTTGCGGTCGCTGCGGCGGCCTTGTGGCTCGCTTCGGGGACGATCGCGGCACAGGCTCAGCGACCCACGGCCCGGCCGGCTGCAAAAGCGTACACACCGCCCCGCATGGCGGATGGTCACCCGGATCTCCAGGGGATGTACGACGTCGCCACCATGACGCCGCTCGAGCGGCCCGCCGGCCTTGGCGATCGGCTGGTGCTCACCAAGCAGGAAGCCGCAGCGCTCGAGCAGTACGAGCAGCAGCGCCAGGTCAAGAACGACGCACCGCTGAAGGGCGACCGTGAGGCGCCGCCGGTGGGCGGCGAAAGGACGACGCCGAAATCGTACCTGGAGTTTCTGGAGCAGGCGGGTGGCGGCGTGGTCGGCGGCTACAACAACTTCTGGCTCGCCGGCGGCACGCAAATCATCACGGTGAACGGAGAAAAACGCAGCTCGATCATCGTCGATCCACCCGACGGGAAAGTGCCGCCGCAGAAGCCCGATGCGCGAAAGCGCAATGCGGCGTTTCTCGCGGGCGCGGTGGCCCCGGATGCCGGCGAGGCGGCGGCCGCGTCAGGTCCTCCCGGCGCGTTCGACGGTCCGGAAGTCCGGCCGCTCGCCGAGCGATGTCTCCTCGGGTTCCTGTCGACCGCGGGACCGCCGTCGCTGCCCAACTACTTCTACAACAACATGAAACAGATCGTGCAGACGTCGACCTCGGTGATGATTCTCAACGAGATGGTCCACGACGCTCGGGTGATTCGCATCGGAGGTCAGCACCTGCCACAGACGGTTCGCAGATGGATGGGCGATTCGGTGGGCCGCTGGGACGGCGACACGCTTGTCGTCGATACCACCAACTTCACGAAGAAGACCCAGTTCCAGGGGTCGAGCGACCAGCTGCACGTCGTCGAGCGTTTCACGCGGACCGGACCGGACACGCTGCTCTATCGGTTCACCATCGAGGATCCCGACACGTGGGACCGGACCTGGACCGGCGAATACCCGTGGGTCACGACGAAAGAGAACTTGTACGAGTACGCCTGTCATGAAGGCAACTACTCGTTGGCCAACATGCTCAAGGGCGCGCGATTGAAGGAAAAGGAAGACGCCGAGAAGAAGACCGAGAAGAAGTAGAAGCCAATCAGCGCCCGCCCGGCAACGTGAACGTCAGCGTCGTGCCGGCGCCGCGCTCGCTGGACGCGCGGATCGTTCCGCCGTGCGCCTCCACCAGGCTCTTCGCAATCGTCAGGCCGAGTCCGGATCCACGCGACTCGGGCCCTTTGTGGAACCGATCGAACGCACGCGCGAGATCTTCTCGAGTCATGCCCACGCCGTTGTCGTGCACTGCCACCGACACGTCTCCGTTCGGCGTCGCCGTCACCCGGACGTCGACCGACCCGCCCGCCGGTGTATGGCGCACCGCATTCGACACGAGGTTCGCCAGGACCTCACGAATGCGCAGCGGATCGATCGGGATCGGCGCCACGTCGGCCGGCGCGTCGACGGTAAGCGCCACCTGACGCTCGGCCGCTTCCCCGGCGAATGCGCGAACGACGTCGCGCCCAAGGCCGACGACGTCCGTTGACTCCTTTTGCAGGTTCAGCGCGCCGCTTTCCGTCAGCGCAACCGTCCGAAGGTCCTCGATCAGACGCGACAGGATGTGCGTTTCCTCCAGCACCTCCGTCAGGTGGCTGTCGTCGCGCGGATAGACGCCGTCGAGCAGACCTTCCAGTTTGCCCTGCATGATCGTCAGCGGCGTTCTCAGCTCGTGGGCGATGTCGGCCATCATGTCGCGTCGCTGCCGATCGTGATCCTGAAGACGCCCCGTCATCGTGTTGAACGCGCGCGCCATCGCGCGAACCGGCGGAGGCCCATGTTCGTCGACGCGCACTGAATAGTCGCCGGCGGCGACGCGTTCGGCCGCCTCCATCACCGCCCCGAATGGCATCCCCACTCGGCGCATGAACACGACAACGAAGCCCGCCGCGACGACGACCCCCATCACGCCGCCCGTGATCAGAAGCGCCGCGCCGCCGCGCCCCATCGGTCCGGCAATGCCAAGAGCCGTCGCGGCGAACCATGTGATGGCCCACACGCCTGCGACGCTGAATGTGAGCGCGACGATCGCAAGGCTGGCGAGCCGCCGAAAGAACCGCAGGCGCGTCACGCGCCTGTCGTGGAATCCGCTTCGCGGGGGCCACGGCTCGTTCTCGGGCCACCACGGCGGTCTGCCACGCCCGAACCGATGCCGTCGCATCAGCCCGCGAACTTGTACCCGACGCCGTGCACGGTGAGCACATAGCGCGGGCGCCGCGGATCCGGTTCGAGCTTGCGCCTCAGGTTCTTGACGTGCGCGTCGATGGCGCGGTCGAACGATTCCACCTGCACGCCGCGGATCGCGTCCAGGAGCTGGGCGCGCGTGAACACGCGGCCCGGTTGCCGCGCGAGCGTCGCGAGCAGCTCGAACTCGGTTGACGTCACATCGATCGGCCGCTCGCCGACCTTCGCCTGCATGCGTCCCTTGTCGAGCGTCACGTCGCCTGCGCGGATGATGTCGCCGCGCTCCGGCGCGGCGTCGATCCGGCGAAACACCGCGCGGACGCGGGCCACGAGCTCCCTGGGACTGAACGGCTTCGTGATGTAATCGTCGGCGCCGAGCTCCAGGCCGACCAGCTTGTCGCGTTCGTCCACCCGCGCCGTCAGCATGATGATCGGCACGTTCGACTGTTTGCGCACCGCCCGCGTGACGTCGAGGCCATCCATCTGCGGCAATCCCAGATCGAGGACGATGAGATCGGGCCGCCTGGTGCGGGCGATCATGAGCGCGTCGCCACCGGTGCCGGTGGTGGTCACGCGGTAGCCCGCACGCTCGAGGTAGTCCCGGGCAATCTCGGCGATCCGCGGCTCATCGTCGACGACCAGGATGTGCTTCATCTCACACGTGCGAGTCGGAAGCAGCGGCGGGACGCGCGCCCTGTTCCGCATGCGCGCGACGGTGCCATTCGTCGAATTGCGGCGGCACGCCTTCGTACCAGCGCGATCGGCGGTGCCACCCTCCCCGCCAGAATATCCCGCGCAGGACGAAGAGCCAGAAGAGGATGAACAGCAACGGAAAGAACGGGAAGAACCCGAAGCCGAAGCCCCACGGCCTCGGCCATATGACCACCGGGACGCCGCCTCCTGGCGAGGCGATGAGCCGGCCGCCTTCGGCCACACCCTGAGCCACGCCGAGGTTGTAGCTGTAGAAACCAACGACCGCAAGAGCCGCAATCGCGAGGGCGCCGGCCAGCAGCCGGAACCCGAATCGATCACCCATGACGTCCTCCTCAGACAATATTCACAAGGAGTGTCGCAGGCGATGATGAATGAATTGTGAACGTTCTGCGAACAACCTGTGCGTTGTCCCGCTGCGGTCCGACAAATTGCCGGCCTTCAGATGGTGGGGTTTCGTCGATGAATGGCGAACTCGCGGTGGCCGAGACGTTCGGTCGCGGTGGGCGTCCCCGAGCAGACGTCGACGACGGTGTCGAAGAGCCTGGTCGCGGCGACACCGATGGGCTCCGACGTCGTGATCACGCCGCTTACGTCGAGGTCGATGTTGTCCGCCATGGTCTGCGCCGTCCGGGAATTGCCGGTGATCTTGATGACCGGCGCGATCGGGTTGCCGGTCGGCGTCCCCAGCCCGGTCGTGAAGACGACGACTTGCGCACCGCCGCCGACCATGCCGGTGACGGACTCGACGTCGAGACCAGGGGTGTCCATGACGGTCAACCCCTTTTTCGTGATCGGTGCGGAATAGCCGATCACGTCTTCGAGCGGCGTGCGCTCGCCGGCCTTGTGCGTCGCGCCGAGCGATTTTTCCTCGATCGTCGTCAAGCCGCCGCGGATGTTGCCCGGCGAGGGCTGCGTCCCGCGAATGTCGAGGCCGAGCGCAATCGCTTCGCTCTCTACACGGCCGATCACCCGCAGCAAACGCGCCGACGTATCAGGGCTCGTCGCGCGCGCCGCCAGCAGATGCTCGGCACCCATAATCTCGGCGATCTCGCCCAGCACCACGGCGCCTCCGCGATCGACGACGGCATCGGCGACGCGTCCGAGGACGGGATTCGCGGCGACGCCCGACGTGTAATCCGATCCGCCGCACTTGACGGCCAGCACCAGCGATGCCACGTCACACCATTCGCGCGCGGCGGGCGCGATCTCGGCCGCCAGCGCATGTGCGATCTCGATGCCGCGCGCGGTGGCCTTCACCGTTCCGCCTTCGCTCTGAATGGCGACGATTTCCGCCGGCTTTCCGGCGTCACGCGCCGCCTGCGCGAGGTATTGCGCGACGACCTGCTCGCAGCCCAGCGCGACGACCAGCACCGCGCCGACGTTGGGATGGCGGCAGTACGCCGCGAGCGTGTCGTGGGTGAGGTGGAGATCCGGACCGAGTTGGCCGCAGCCCGCGAGGTGCGGCAGCGCGGTCCCGACCGGCGCGATTGACGCGGCAATGCGCTCGGCCACAACCGCCGAGCAGATCACAGTGGGGACCACCAGTACATGGTTGCGCACGCCGATGCGGCCGTCGCTACGCCGAAACCCCTGAAATTGTCTGATGTCCGTCACGCGGGCTCCCCGTTCAACCCCGTCTCAGCGTCGGCGTCCGGCGGTTCGGCGATCCGCGGGGCGGCCGGTGAAGACGGCGCCAGGTCGCCGCGCCCGCGTGCGCTCGCGACGTTGTGCGTGTGCACATGCGTGCCAGCCCCGATGTCGGAGGTGGCCACGCCAATTGGGCTCCCGTATTTCACGACCGGTTCACCCGAGCGGATGGCACACAGCGCGACCTTGTGTCCGCGCGGGATCCGTTCGTTGACGTTCAGCGTGACGTGATCGATCCGGATCGTCTGTCCGGGTTCGAGCGCTTCGAGCGCCGTCGCGACGTTGTCGCGCGCGCTGATGATGACCGCGGGATTCATGAGCTCACGGGATCGGCTCGTCTCCGTCGTTGACGCGCCATCGACATGATTGGAATGTCCAATCATACTCCGAGGCATAAGATCCTTCCGAGGACCAGCGTGCATTGCGAAACACAGACGAAACGATCTACCACGGTGACGACTCAATTCGGCAACGTGCCCTCAGACTAGAATCTCACGCGCAGCCCGATCTGCATGTCGCGCGGATTGTTCCTGTCCTGATTCACGAACCCGAACGTCGCGTTGCGGGGGTTGGTGTCTGGATTCCAGAGCACGGTGTAATTCAGCGCGTTAATCCACTCGAGACGCAGCTGCAGCGTCATCTTGTGCGGTCCTGAGAAATTCTTGAACAGACCCGTGTCGAGGAGGTGCAGCTGGTGCGTCCGCACGCCGGGAAGCGTTGACGGGAAGTAGCGGACGTTGTTGCCCAGCTGAATGCGCTGGTCCGCGCGCTGCTTCACGGGATCGTCGATGCCGTTGGTCTGCACGGCGCCGTCGTGGAAGTAGAAGCAGGAGACGTCCCAGGCGGGCGCGTCGAGCCCCAGGATCTGGCCGTTGACCGTCTTGCCGATGCTCGAGCCGAGCGACGCGGGGTTGCCGCAGCTCGAATCGTAGTACGAGCTGTTCCAGGTCAGCGGGAACCCCGACTGATACTGATACGTGCCGCTCACCTGCCAGCCGCCGAGGATCGCGTCGATCGGCCCGCTCCACTCTTTCCCCCATCTGTGGGCGCGGCCGACGGGCAGTACCATGCTGGACCCGAGCGACAGGCGATGGGGTCGATCGTTGGGCGACACGCGATCCTCGAGCAGGTCTTCTGCGGCGTTGAGGTACTTCAGGCTGTCCCGCGTCCTCGAGCGCGTGTATTGAATGGTGAACGAGTTGCCGCTCCGAAAGCGCCGTTCGATCTGCACGGCGCCGGCATTGTAGGAATCGGAGCCTGAGCTCTGCTCGATGCCGAACGTGCCGAACTCGGGGAACGGCCGGAGGAGCTGCTGCCGCTGCACGGTCGCGCTGTTGAGGGTGCTGCCAGGCAACAGGCCCGCGAACGGATTCGCGACCTGCTGCGTGAGAAATGATTCGTTCGTCGTATCGCGAAAGCGCGACGTCGACAGGTAGCGGATCGGGATGCCATTGATGTCGCGGAACACCGGAATGTTCCTGCCGCGCGAGCCGGTGTAGGTTGCGGCGACGACCCAGCCGGCGCCGAAATCGTGCTGCACGGCCATTTCCCACCGTGTGTAGTACGGCGCCTTGCGGTTCGGCTCGACCAGATTGTTGGTGGTCACCTGACCGCCGCCGGCCGGCGAGTTGCCGGTGAGGTTCTGACCAAGCGAGCTGGCGAGGCCGAGCGAGCCGCCAACCGGTTGCACGAGCACGCCATCCGGAAGCGGGTTGGAGAGGTTCGCGCCGGTGAAGGTGAGTCCGTTGTCGAGCGTCGTGAGGACCGGTGTGCCGACGGAAAAGCCCTGCTGGTTGATGTTGTCGAAGAACAGATCGTACGAGAACAGCCCGACACCGCCGCGCAGCACGGTTCTCGGGTTGAGGAGGTACGAGATCGCCGCGCGCGGCAGCAGTTTCATGAGCGTGTCGTAGGTCGCGCCGTCCGCGAAGAGGAGGCCGCCGGGCGCTCTGAAGCTGCTCACTGGAATCTCCGCGATCGGGTTCCTCGCGTACGCCGCCTGCGCCGCCGCCTCGATGGGATTCGACACGCTCATGTCGAACCCCGCCACGTTTCGGTTCTGCGCTTCCGTCATCCCAGGGTTGACCTCGAGCCGCAGGCCGAGGTTCAGCGTCACCTTCCGGTTCACGCGCCAGTCGTCCTGCGCGAAGAGTCCGTGATACTGCTGCGAGAACTGGCCGGGAGATGCGATCTCGAACTGGCTGGACGATGTGCCCGGCGTCGCGACGTTGCCGCTCGCCACCGTCGGCAACCCGAGCAGGAACTGCGCCCACGACTGCGCGCGGTCGTTCTGCGCCGCAGAATTGTTCGCGCGCGTGTACGCGCCGTTGAACGCGAAGCGGCCGCCGGGAAATCCGTCGTTCGTGATGGCCCACCGCTGCAGCCGCATGTCGTATCCGGCGCGCACGGCATGCCCGCCCCAGACGCGCGTAAGCGTCGGCGCGAACGACAAGGTGTGCATGGGCCGGTTGAAGCCGTTGCCGAAGTCGGACCGCATCGATCCGAGCGACGCGATGGTGGAGCTCGCATTCGTCGTGCTGAAGCTGCCGAAGGTGAAGAACGGCAGATACTGATAGCCGTTCATCACCCGTATCGCCGTCGTCGAGAATCCGAGTGTCGCGGGATCGAAGGTCTGCGCCGGATCGCGGTACTCACCGAACCTGGTGAAGCTGACGCGAGTATCGAGCAGCAGCCGGTTGCTGAGCGTCGCCGTGTATCCGCCGTTCAACCCGACATTGGACCGGTAGTCGAACCCTCGTGTGACGGCGAAGCCGTTGATGAGGCCGTTGTCACTCGCATTCGCGGCGTCCTGCGCCCAGTTGTACCGGTCCTCGCGCCGTTTGTTGACGTAGGCCGTCGCGAACAGACGGTTCGACGCCGTGAAGTTGTGATCGAGACGTCCCATCACGGCGTTGTAGTCGTAGGGCCGGAGCTGATTCGTGAAGTAATTGCTCTCGGTGCTGGGACGATTTGCGGCCGGATAGAGCGCCGCGTAAGCCGTGGCCACGGGATTGATCATGTTCGAGGGGATCAGGTTGTTGGGGAACGCGGTTCGAGCGGCGGTGGTGCCCGTGGCAGTAAATGGATTGTAAATGAGCGTGGCGAACTCGCTGAAGTCGCCCTTGCGCATCTTGTCGGTCGGCACCGTGTAGGTGGCGGGCTCGGGCTGCACGTCGCGCAGGTGCTCGAACGAAGCCATGAAGAACGTCTTGTCCTTCACAATCCGGCCTCCGGCGGTGCCGGTATAGCGGTTGTACTCGCGCGTTGGTTTCGTGCCGCCGGCGCGCTTCGTGAGCAGCGGCATCGCCGTGCGGCTGCCATCGCGATTGAAATACGCCGCCGCACCGTGCAGCGAGTTCGTGCCGCTTTTGAGCGCGAGGTTCACCACAGCGCCCGCCGTGTGTCCCGTCTGCGCATCGAACGCGTTGGTTTGCACCTTGAATTCCGCAATCGCGTCCGACGGCGGCGAGAACCCGACACTGCGGGCGTTCGACACATTGGGCGCGCCGTCGATCCTGAATTCGTTGCCGCCCTGCGTGCCGTTCGCGACGATGCCGCCGAGGTTCGCGTTGTCGGCGGGCCGCGCGAAATGAAGATCCGACGCATCCATGATGCCGGGCGCGAGCCGCGTGAGCATGTATGCCGTGCCGTCCCCGAGCGGCAGCTCCGCGATCTGGTGGGCGCTGACCGTCGTGCCGGTGACGCCGGTGGTGCTGTTCAGCATCGGCGCATCAGCGGTAACCGTAATGGTCTCCTCGACTCCGCCGGCCGACATCGTGATGTCGACGCGCAGCACGTCGCCGACGCCCACGCTGTTGTCGGGCCGCACGACTTTCTTGAAGCCCTGCAGCTCGGCGGACACGGAGTACGTGCCGGGATTGAGATACAGCACTTCGTACAGGCCCTTGCTGTCTGTGACGACGTGCTGCGACACGCCGGTGTCCCTGTTGGTCACCGTCATCGTCACGCCGGGCAGGACGCCACCGGTCGTGTCGACGATTGTTCCGGCGACGGCGCCGCGAAACCGCCAGCGCTGCGAGGCAGAAAGGAGGCAGCCCAACCCGGCGATGAAGCAAAGACGTCATGGAAAAAAGGTCATACCACAAAAATGGTATAACCAACGGCCTCAGCCGCCCGAGCGATCGCAACGATGCCGTTCATCACCGAACACTTCCTGCTGCACGGAGAAACCGCCCGCCGGCTGTATCACACCTACGCCGCCGACGAGCCCATTCTCGATTACCACTGCCACCTGTCGCCGCGCGCCATCGCGGACGACCGCCGGTTCGCCAACCTATTCGACATCTGGCTCGAGGGCGACCACTACAAATGGCGCGCCATGCGCGCCATTGGTGTGCCGGAGCGTTACTGCACCGGCGATGCCGACCCGTACGAGAAATTTCTTGCGTGGGCACGGACGGTGCCCGATACGCTTCGCAACCCGCTCTATCATTGGTCGCATCTCGAGCTGGCGCGTTACTTCGGTATCGACGATCCGCTGAACGAACGGACCGCGGAATCGATCTGGCGGCGCGCCAACGCGCGTCTCGCCGACGCGGACATGAGCGCGCACGGCATCCTTCGACGATTCCGGGTCGTGTGTGTGTGCACCACGGACGATCCAGCCGAGACGCTCGAGGACCACGAGCAGATCGCGCGGTCGTCGCTCGACACCGCCGTGTACCCATGCTTCCGCCCCGACGCGGCACTGCGGACCCAGGAGCCAGACGTCTTCAACCGGTGGGTCGATCGCCTTGGCGCGGCCGCGGACATCGAGATATCCCGGCTTCCGCATCTTCTTGACGCGCTGCGAGCGCGGCACGGCGATTTTCACGAGCACGGCTGTCGGCTGTCCGATCATGGGCTCGACCGGTGCCATGCCGAGCCGAGCACCGATGCCGGAGCCGCGCGCATTTTCGATCGCGTCCGCGGCGGAGCGGCGCTGGAACCTGACGACGCGGCGACGTTCGCGAGCTACCTGATGCTGTTCTTCGGGCGCCTCGACGCCGAGCGAGGCTGGACCAAACAGCTGCACCTCGGCGCGCTGCGGAACGTCAACTCGCGGATGCTCGCCTCGCTGGGGCCCGACACGGGTTTCGACTCGATCGGCGACTGGCCGCAAATCCGCGCGCTCGGCGCGTATCTCGATCATCTGGCGCGAGAACACGCGCTGCCACAGGTAATCGTGTACAACGCGAACCCGGCCGATAACTACGCGTTCGCGACGATGATCGGCAACTTCCAGGACGGGACGATGGCCGGCAGGCTTCAGTGGGGCAGCGGGTGGTGGTTCCTCGATCAGAAGCAGGGGATCGAGTGGCACTTGAACGCGCTGTCGAGCACCGGTCTGCTGTCGCGCTTCATCGGCATGCTGACCGACTCGCGGTCGTTCATGTCGTATCCGCGCCACGAGTACTTCCGCCGCGTGCTGTGTAACCTGCTGGGCGCCGACATGGACCGCGGGGAGCTGCCCGGCGATGACGAATTGGTGGGCGGGATGATTCGGAACATCTGCTACTCGAATGCCGCGCGCTATCTCGAATTGCCGATGGCCTTATGACGAATCGGCGCGATTTCCTGAAAGCTCTGGCTGCGGGCGCGGCCCTGGCCGGGTCTCCGTCGCGCGCGTGGCTGCGAGCGCAGCGCGCCAGTGATCCATGGGACGAGCTGCCGCGCATTCTCGCGCGCATCAAGCCGCCGACTATCCCTCGCCGCGATTTCGATGTCATGTCATTCGGCGCTGTCGGCGACAACGTGACAGACAATACGGATGCGTTCCACGCGGCGATTGCCGCGTGCAGCCGCGCAGGCGGCGGCCGCGTCGTCGTACCGCCCGGTGCGTTCCTCGCTGGTGCGATCGAGGTGAAGAGCCGCGTGAATCTGCACCTCGCGTCGGGATCGACGATTCGCTTCACCCGCGATTCGAACAAGTATCCAGTCGTGTTCAGCCGCTGGGAAGGCATGGAGCTGATGAACTTCTCTCCGCTCATCTACGCCTTCGAGCAGGAGAACGTCGCCATCACGGGAACCGGCACGATTGACGGCAACGCCAGCTGCGAGCATTGGTGGCCCTGGAAGGGACGCACCAACTGCGGCTGGACTTCGGGGTCGGTGAACCAGGACGCTGATCGCAGCGCGCTCATCGGCATGGTCGAGAAGGGTGTTCCAGTTCGCGACCGCGTCTTCGGCCCTGGCCACTACCTTCGACCGCAGTTCATCCAACCCTATCGCTGCACGAACGTGCTGATCGAAGGGGTGACGCTGCTGAACGCGCCGATGTGGCAAGTGCATCCGGTGCTCTGCTCGAACGTGACGATCAAAGACCTGTCGATTCACTCCAACGGCCCAAACACCGACGGCTGCGATCCCGAGTCGTGCCGCGACGTCCTCATCACCAACTGCTCGTTCGATACGGGCGACGATTGCATCGCCATCAAATCCGGTCGCAACGCCGACGGCCGCCGCGTGAAGGTGCCGTCGGAAAACATCGTGATTCAGCAGTGCCGGATGACAAACGGGCATGGCGCCATTACGGTGGGGAGCGAGATTTCTGCGGGCGTGCGGAACGTGTTCGCGGAGGATTGTCGGGTCGACAGTCCCCTCCTCGACTTTGCCGTCCGCGTGAAGAACAACGCCACACGCGGTGGACTGATCGAGAACATCTTCGTTCGCAATCTCGAGGTCGGCCAGGTGGCGAAGGCGGCGCTCGCCGTCGACTTCTATTACGAGGAAGCCGACAAAGGGGGATTCACGCCCATCGTCCGCAACGTCGTGATTGAGAAGATGAAGATGAAGAAGGCGGAGTACGCGCTGTACCTGCGCGGGTTCCCCAACGCCCCGATTCGGAATGTCTCGCTCGTCGACTGCGATTTCGAGGGCGTGGCCAAACCGAATCTGCTCGAACACGCCGACGGTGTGTCGCTGCGAAACGTCCGAATCAACGGCCGTGTGCAGGACCGATGAGCCGTCGAGCCAACGGTCCAGAGCCGGCGGCGACTAGAGCGCTTTAGAGTGCCTTGGGCTCAGCGCTGGATGACCCCGGAAGCACTCGCCAGCGCGGCGATGACGGGGAAATGATCCGAGGCCGCCGGAGCGTCGACGATGCGGCCGCGGAGCGCCGTGAGGTTCTTCACAAACAGCCAATCGATCGGATGCCGCTGACCGAAGGATGTCGGACCGCGGCCGCCAGCTTCGCCGAGGGCATCGGCAAACGCCGCGGCGTTGAGGTACCCGAACATCGACGCCTGCAGGATCGGCCCGTTGTTGAAGTCGCCGCCAATCAGCACAGGCACCTGCCGTTCGGCATGGCTGGACTGATCGACGAGGATTTCGGCGATCTGCCGGCGCTGGAGCACTTCGTTGCCGCCGCTCTCGATGTGCGTGTTGTAGAGCAACAGACCGGCCGTGCGCGCCTTGAGCGCAATCCGTCCACCACGGCGCGGCTGAACCGGATTGACGGACCATCGCCATCGGTCCTGCGCGGCGAACCGCAGCACGCCGGAATCGTCAATCGGAAATCTGCTGAGGATCGCCTGTCCAGTGACGGCCGGCTTGCCGTCGCGCGCTTCGCCGATTTCCTGGAATTCGCCGGCGCTTATCCAGTTCATGCCGAGTGCGCGCGCCAGTTCGCGCGCGACGTCGCGATAGCGCGTTCGCCGGCAGTCGCGGTCGACTTCCTGCAGCAGCAGCACGTCCGCGTCGAGCGTCAGGAGCATGGCGAGCACCGAGTCGTACGCCGCACCACGCTCGATGTTCCACGTGATGATTTTGAGGTCGCCAGGCGAATCATTCGCCCGCTCCACCCGGCGCGGCTCGCCGACGATACGGTGGATGTCGCGATCGCTCATCAGCGGATCGGTGGCGTAGCCAAAGAGACGGAGGACGCCTGCCAGGCCTGCCGCGAGGCACAACTTGCCCATAGGTTTTTGAAACGCTGAACGTGAGACGTGCCAGGGGAGTCAGTTGAACTGTAGCACAGCTGGGCCGGCTGGCGCGGCCTTACGCTCTGAAATTCTTCTCGACGCGCCGCAGAGCCGGGTCCGGAAGAACGCGGCCGGCGACCGACGTCGAGCGAACGCGGAAGCGCCGCCATTTCTTCGAGAAAGAGCGATTCCAGTACATGAGCAGCCCCGTCACCATCAGCACGAAGGGCGCGACGCCGATGACGACATAGAGCGCCATCACCCCGTAGTAGACGGAGGGTGAGCCCCACCGGCCGCCAAAGCGGCCGAAGTGCAGCGGATACACGAACAGAATTGCCTTGGTTCCAACCGTCGCGTCCGAGAACCGATCGCTGCGCACGACGCGAGCGTCCGCCGGTTCGAGGTAGACGTAGTTGAGGCCGACGCGATGCCAATCGCGCGCCTCTTTCGTCCGCACCGTCACGGGATCGCCCGCGTTCTGCGGAAAGGAGAGCGAAATCGCGGTTGCTCCAGGCTGCGCGTCTTCAGCCGCGCGCAGAAACTGCTCCAGAGCCACGTGGCGATCGCTCCACGCCGTCGACGCCTTTGGCGGGCCGACCGTGACTTTCGTGCCTGTGACCCGTTCGGTGGCTTGCTTGTACAGGGACGGAAATGCGAAGTACGCGCCGGTGAACGCGACGACGGCAAGCGCCAGGCTGGAATAGAAGCCGATGATCTTGTGGAGATCGTAGTTCTGACGCTTCCACCGTGCGCCCCAAAGATACTTGAAGCCGAACCGCCAGTGCGCCGTGCCCGGCCACCAAACGATCAATCCGGTGACGCTCATGAGCACCGCCGTCAGGCCGACGAAGCCGTTCAGGAACTCGCCGCGGTCGCCGGCGAGCAGATACGCGTGCAGGTCGAAAAACCATTGCATCCATTTGTCGTGATAGTCGTCACGACCGGTGATCTCGCCCGTGTACTGATTGACGAAGGTGTGGATGCGATGTCCTTCGGGCGACGTCGAGCGGTAGTTCCACGCGTTGTCAGGACCGGCTTCACCCCAGCCCGCCTGAATGAGGCGATCCTCGGGGTGTGCGTGCTGAATGCGAGCCGTGAGCTCGTCGATGGAGAGGCGCGTCGCCTGTGGCTGCACGTATGCGGTGCCCGGCGTCGTCATCCGGTTGAGCTCGTAGCGAAAGACGACGATGGCCCCCGTGAGTGCGACTACACCAACCACGGGACCGAGAATGAGACCGAGCCAAAGATGGATCTGCCAGAGCCATCGTCTGGCGGTGGAGCGGCGCGGGGAATGGATGAAGGACATGGACGACGCTTAGAACCGGATATTCGCCGACAGCGACACCGAACGCGGCGAACCGAGGAGCCACGCCGTGGCGGACCCCGAGTCGGCGTAGACCTCATCCAGCGTATTGTCGAGCCTCAGGTCGAGCGCCAGCTTGCGCGTCGCCTTCCAGCGCGTGCCGAGATCCAGCACCGAGTACGAGGGTATCAGAGACGCGGCCGTGTTGGTGTTGTCCGCGAAGCGCCTCCCGACATAGCGCAGGACGGCTCGCGCCTGCCAGGACGAGGTGGGATCCCAAAAGGCCAGGACATTCGCGCTCCTTTCCGGAACGTTGAGCGGCACGTTGCCTGCCAGCGACACGACGCTGGTACCGATGGTGGCCTTGAAATCATCGAAGCGCGCTTTCAGCGCAGTACCGTTTACATGAACCCGCACCTTGCCTACACTGACTGCGACCGAGGCTTCGACGCCGCGCGACGACTGCTGGCCGACCTGTTCGGTCAGCGACGGGTTGAGGATGCTGGGCGTCAGCAGATCTTCCTTGACGATCCGGTAGGCCGCAAACGTCCATTCAACCCGACTGTTCAAGAGCGACTGCTTCACGCCCGCTTCGACCTGCCGGCCAGGAGACAGATTGAACCCCTGCTGATTCGCAGCGATGCTCGAGAGCGAGTTCACGGGATCCGACGCCGCAGCGTACTGGCCGTAGACCGCGAGTCCGGGAATCGGATCGTAGACGGTTCCCACGTTCCAGCCGGGGGCGTTGTGGTCGCTGTTCGTCGTCGCGAGCACGAGCTCGTCATAGCGGTTCACATGGTAATGGTCGGCTCGTGCGCCAACGACCAGGGAGACCTTGTCGCTGATGCTCAGGTGATCTTCCGCGTAACCCGCAATCTGGTTCACATGGATCCGGTAGAACGGCTTCGATTCCTGATTGTAGAAATCGAGGTAGTCTCCCGGATTGAACGTGACGGCGTTGACCAATGACGTACCGCCACGGACATTGTCGTTGCGCTTGTAGTAGTTGCGGTTCAGGTCGAAGCCCACGAGGACGTCGTTCTTCCGGCCGAACAGCCTGCCGCTCTGCTTCAAATAGCCGCTGTCGCCGTACTGCGTTTCGTATGTGTCCTTGATGTCCCGGAACTGCGTGCGCCGCACCTGTTTTGTCGCCGGCACGTAGGCGTACGTGGGCACGTCGTGGTAAATCCGGTCGTGATACATCACAAACGTATTGTTGTGGACCGAGACGGTCGGCGACCGCGTCCACACGGTCTCGAGATTGGTCCAGTCGTCGGTGAAATTCAGCTTGGCGTCCGCCACGTTGTAGTTGATGTACCGCAAGCCGTCGACCGGCGCGTTATTCACAACCGGAGTACCGAGGTACTTGCTCGGGTTCTGATTCCCAAAGTCGTTCGACGCGGTGAACCGCAGGTTCTTCGTGGCGTCGAACCGAATCGATCCGGATACGGCAAGGCTGTTGGATTCGCCGCGTTCAACCCAGTGCTGCGACGTGTACTGGCTCGCATCGAACCGGTAAGACACGCGCTCGCTCAGCGGGCCGGTGCTGTCGATCGCCGCGTGATACGTGCCGAACCTTCCGGCCGCGAGCGCCACCTCGTTTCGCCGTTGAGCAGCGTCCGGCCTTCTGGGCACAACGTTGACCGCGCCGCCGATTGCGCCCGAACCATAGAGAACCGATGCAGGGCCCGAGAGCACGCCGATGTGATCCACGTTCCACGGATCGAACGGAAAGCTGACGACACCGCCCGCGTTGTAGATCTCCATGCCGTTGTACAACTGCTTGACAGAATTCTGGCCGGTGAAGCCCCGGGCATTGAGGACGTTGCCGCCGCTGCCCATCGGAGCGGACGACGTGATGCCCGGTGCCAACGCTTTGGCGACGACGAGCGTCGGCGTTCCCAGATCGCGAATCAGATCGCCCGACACAACGGCGACACTCGCTGGTGTCTCGAGCGGCGAGAGTCCGAGCCGGCTCGCCGTCGGTGCCGGCTTCGACAGCGTGTACGGAGCGGTCCCCGACACTTGGACGTCTTCGATGATGCCGGCGATCTGCAGCGTCACTGCCAGCGCTTGCATGCCTCCGCCCACGGTGACTTCCTGCGTCCAGGGGACGAATCCGGGGGCCTGCACCTGCACGACGGCACGACCGGGCGCCATGGCATCGAAGACGAATGTGCCGTCGGCGTTGGTGCGGACGGTGCGCGGACGACCCAGTCCCGGTGCGGTGAGCGTGACGTTCGCATTCACGACGACGCCGCCCTGCGGGTCGGCGACGCGCCCCCTCACCGAAAAGGTTTGAGCGCCAGCAGCAGCGGCCAGACAGAGTCCGAGGAACATCACAAGTACGACGCGACGAATGATCATCGATCCCTCAAAGCCGTAGGAATGAAAGTGGCGGAGCGTTTTCTTGTAACACGGATGCAGACGACTCGGAGCCTGAAGAGTTTCTGAAGTCTTTGTCAGGCGCGGGACACACAACCGCCGTGGTTGGGGTTGTGAAGCGTTATTATCCACGAGCCAGCACCTCACAACCTGTTTTTGAGTACGCTGGCCACGACCTGACGGAGACGAAGCCAGAATGGAAGCGCGAATGCGACGCGGATTTGTGACGGCGGCATGGCTCGCGGGCGTAATCGCGACGGGCGCGGCGCACGTGACGGATCAGAACCTTCTCAGGCCGGATCCGCAGGACTGGCTGATGTACTCGGGCACGTACAACTCGCATCGGCATTCACTGCTGAAGCAGGTGACTTCCGCCAACGTCGCCCACCTGCAGGCGAAATGGGTGTACCACATGGCCGGGCAGGAGGCGATTCAGGCCGTCCCGATCGTCTCCAACGGCGTGATGTACGTCTCGCAGTTCAATCGCCTCGATGCCATCGATGCCCGCAGCGGCAACATCGTCTGGCAGTATCAGCGGCCGCCGCTGACGCGCGGCGCTCAGCGGGGCACGGCGATCTACAACAACAAGCTGTTCGTCACGGCCGCCGACGGCGCGCTCGTTGCCGTCGATTCGCGCACCGGACATACCGTGTGGGAGACAAAGGTCGCCGCTCCATGGCGTCTCGCCGGCCAGGCCCCCCTGGTTGCGAAAGGCAAAGTGATTGTGAGCGGGAACACGCCAAGCGGGTTCATTCAGGCGTACGACGCCGAACGCGGGACGCACGTGTGGACATGGAACGCGATCCCGCAGAAGGCGGGCGACCCCGGCAGCGACACCTGGGCCGGCGACTCGTTCAAGCTCGGCGGAGGTCCGGTCTGGGTGAGCGGCAGCTACGATCCCGAGCAGAACGTGATCTTCTATGGAACGGGCCAGCCAGGTTCGCAATGGGCCGGCGAGGTGCGCGAGGGCGACAATCTCTACACCAACAGCATCGTTGCGATTGACGTCGACACCGGAAAAATCCGGTGGCATTTTCAGAACACGCCGCACGACGTGCACGACTGGGATTCGCTCGAGATGCCGGTGCTCGTCGACGCGCCCTTCCGCCCGTCAACGAGCTCAGGGCGCCCAGAGGCTGTCGAGGGGCGCGGCCAGCCGCGAAGGCTGCTCGTGCAAGCCAACCGCAACGGCTTCTACTACATCCTCGATCGCACCAACGGCAGATTCCTGTCGGGGACACCGTTTGTCAGCAAGGTGGACTGGGCGAGCGGCCTGAGCGCTGAGGGACGCCCACTCCTGACGTTTGGACACGAGCCGAGCGTCGAAGGCAGTCACACGTGTCCGTCGACGGCCGGCGCAACCAATTGGCCATCACCAGCGTACAACCCCGATTTGAATTACTTCTTTCTGGTCGCGCAGGAGGGGTGCGGGATCGTTCTCCGGACGACCGATCGCCCGGGCGCGGGCGGCGGCTATCTCGAGAGCCCGAAGCCGGAGGAAGCCTGGCAGCTGTACGTGCGGGCGCTCGATGCAACGACCGGCAGGAAGATCTGGGACTACCAGCAGATCAGCTCGTTCCACTACGGGCCAGGCGTGCTGTCGACGGCGGGCGGACTCGTGTTTGCCGGTGAGCACAAAGGTCAGATCAGCGCGCTCGAGGCGCGCACCGGTCAATCGCTGTGGCATTTCAACACTGGCGATCTGATCACCTCGTCGCCGATCAGCTACGCCGTCGATGGGCAGCAATACATCGCGATTTCGTCCGGCACCAACCTCTTTGCGTTTGCACTGCCATGAAAAGATGCCGATGACGCGACGTCTTATGGTGCTCGCGTTCGCCATCGTCGTGGCGAGCCCTGCCTTCGCTGCGCAGCAGGCCGGCGGCGCTGGCGGGCGCGGCGGTAGCGCTGCGGGTTCCGCCAATCCATTCCTGGGAAATTCGCAGGCCGTCGGCGAAGGACGGGACATCTACAACCGGACCTGCACGACGTGTCACGGCCCGGACGGCGCCGGAGGTGAAATGGGACCGGCGCTGGGCGCGCCGGGGCGCCGATACGCGCAGGCGACTGACGCGCAGATCTTCGACGCGATCAAGAACGGCATTCCCGCGACGCAGATGCCGCGGTTCGGCGGCCGGCTGCAGGACGACGACGTCTGGAAGGTGGCAGCGTACATCCGCGGGCTTCGCGGAACGGCCATCGATGCGCCGGCCATCGGCGATGTTGCGCTTGGCGAACAGATCTTCTGGGGCAAAGGCGAGTGCGGGAATTGCCACGTGGTGAAAGGCAAGGGAGGACTCGTCGGACCCGACCTCACGAACCTGGCCGGCACGCGCAAGACTGTCTCGATTGTAGACGCGCTCACCAAACCGCTGCACAAGGTGTTCGGCGACGGCGGAGCCATTCCGCGGATTCTCATTCCCAACACGACGTATCAACCCGTGCGCGTGACGACCGCCGCCGGGAACGTGATCACGGGCGTGCTGAAAAACGAGGACAGCTACTCGCTTCAAGTCATGGGAATCGACAACGAACTGCACATGTTCGATCGCGCCAAGGTCAAAGTCGTCTACGAGACCAGAACCCTGATGCCGACCGACTACGACAAGCGGCTCGCGCCCGATGAGTTCAAGAACCTGCTCGCGTACCTCACCAGGCTTCACGTTCCGGCACCAAAGCCATGAAACACATCGCGCTGCTCGCATTGTCCGCGCTGTCGATCGTCGTTCAGGGCAAGCCCTTCGACTCGTCTGCTGCTGCCGGCCTCGCTCAGGACAAGCCCTTCGACTCGTCTGTTGCTGGCGCGCGCGCTCAGGACAAGCAGCGCGCTGCCGACTATCTCGTGTTTGTCGGCAGCTACACGAATCCGACGCCGACCACGACGTCCGCGTCCAAGGGGATTTACGGCTTCCGGTTCGATTCAAGGTCAGGAGCGCTCAGCCCGCTCGGTGTCGCCGCCGAGGCGGTGAACCCGGTGCACGTGTGGGCGCATCCAAGCGGCACGTTTCTCTACGCAGCGAACTGGGAAACCGGCGACAAGATCGTTGGCGACACGGTCAGCGCCTTTGCGATCGACCACTCGACTGGAAAGCTCACTCTCCTCAATAAGGTGAGCGCTCACGGCGACCGGGCGAATCAAGTCGTTCTGGATCCGAGCGGCAAGGTGGCGATGACGGTGACGTACAACAGCGGCACGGTGACCGCGTACGGCATCGAGGCCGATGGCAAGCTGAGCGAGGGTTTCTACACCGACCAGCACACCGGCCGGCCGCTGAGCTCCAGTCAGCCGGGCCCGCGTGCGCACGGTGTCGTGTTCAGCAAAGACAGCCGGTTCGTGTTCGTCGCCGAGCTCGGACTGGATCGCGTCTACAGTTATCGCCTCGACACGGCCGCACGCAGCATGACGCCGTTCGATCCTCCGTTCGTCAACCTGAAAGGCGGCTCAGGCCCAAGACGACTCCAACTGCATCCGAACGGCAAGTTCTTGTACGTGAATCACGAGACCGATTCCGCCGTCAGCGTCTTCGAGGTCAACGGCGGTGGCTTGAAAGAAATCCAGTCGCTGTCGACGCTGCCCGCCGATTACAAGGGCAACAACACGACGGCCGAGATTCAGATCGACGCCGGAGGCCGGTTTCTCTACGTGACCAACCGCGGTCACGACAGCATCGCGGTCTACTCGGTGGATCCGGCGAAGGGCACGCTGACGAAGACCGAGAACGTGCCAAGCCTGGGTAGGACCCCGAGAAACATCACGATCGATCCGACCAACGCATACCTGATCGCGGCCAATCAGGGCGGAGATAACATCGTCGTGTTCCGAATCGATCACACGACCGGCCATCTGACGCCGACCGGATCGCAGCAGCCCGTAGCGCAGGCGGGCGGCCTCGCGTTCGTGAAAGCGCGGTGATCGGAGGCCGGACCTGCTCAGAACACGAACTTCACGCCAAGCTGCAGCTCCCGCATCGGTTTTCTCGTGCTGTTGATGGTTCCAAACAGCGCAGGATTCGCCATCGACGTGTTCGGGTCGTTCCACACCGGCTGGTTGAACACGTTGAACGCCTCGAGCCTGAACTGCAGGCTCTTGCTGCCCGTGAGCTTGAAGCTCCGAATTATCGACGAGTCGAAATTGAAGATCCCGGGCCCGATGACGATGTTTCTCGGAGCATTGCCGTAGGCGCCTAAGTCGTTGAGCACGAACGCACTGGTGTTGAACCAGCGCTGGATCGTGCGATCTCCGTCGTTGGCATCCTGGCCGGTCAGATTCGGCCGGTCCGAGCCCGTGCCGGTATTGGACCGATCCGAACCGCTCGTGACGTTCCGTGGGAAGCCGCTGGATTTGCTGATGATCATGCTGACCTGCCACCCGCCCAGAATGGCGGCGCCGATACCGGTCTGCGCCATCGGTTTGCCGTCGCCGAACGGCAGCTCGTAGAGAATCGACGACACGAACCGGTGCCGCACGTCGAATACCGACAAGCCCCATTCACACTGGAAGCATTCGCTGTTCTGGGGAAACAGGGGGTCGCCGTTGAGCACGCGGATGCCGCTGCCGTTGTCCGTCGACTTGGATAACGTATAACCAGCCAGCACTGACAGACCGTGCTCGAGCCGCCGCGTCAGCTTGACCGCCAGCGAGTTGTACTTCGCTTCCGCGACGTTGCCGATCTCTTGAATCCTGGTGAACTCCGGATACGGCCTTCGGGCCTGGGGGTTGCCGACCAGGCCCGGAGTCACCTCATTGCGATCGAACATCCGTTCGAGCCGCTTGCTGCGAGACCCGAGATAGCCAACCTCCAACGCTGTCGAGCTATTCAGCTCGCGCTGAACGTTGAACAGGTATTGGAACATGTACGGCGTCTTCCGGTCGTACATGTTGCCGAGCACGTAGTGGTTCGAGATGCAGATGAGCGGCGGTTGCACGCCGCAGGGATTCGTGCCTGATCCCCTGAAGGGGCTCGCCCAGGTCAGATCCGGCACCAACGAGTCGGCGGTGTCCTGACGACGCCCCGCCGCGTTGCGCGCCATGTCGAAGCGCGGATTGCCCGTGTCCTGCATGTAAAACACGCCTGCACCTGCACGAAGAGACCATTTGTCGCTTGGGGTCCATGCCCAGCCCGCTCGAGGCGCGAAATTCAACTTGTCGTCGTTGATGAGCCGGTCACCCAACCGGCCGTCGCGGGCCGTCTTGATGTTCGGGTTGAAGCGTATAGGGGAATCCTCGTAGAAGTCGCCTTGGCCGATCCGCACCAGCACCGGATGGCGGGACAAGTCCTGCACGGGAAGCCCGACGTCATGGAACGGCAGGTACGCGTTCATCAGCGTGCCGCCTTTGTCGAGCCATGGCGGCGTGTATTCGTAGCGCAGGCCGAGATCGAGCGTCATGGTGCTGCGCAGTCTCCACGTGTCAGTGATGTAGTAAGACTGGCTGACCGAGCGGAATTCGGTGCGGGCCAACGCAACCGACAATTCGGAGAGGCGCTCGTAGCCGAGCAGAAAATCGGCAAACGCGTTCCCCGGGGTCGGGGTGGTCCCCTGCGGCGTGGTTGCGTTGCCGTTGAACTGAAAGCCGCCGCGCGGGAACTGATTGCCGACCTGGTTGTACTGATCGTAACGAATACTTGCCCCGACCTTGAACGAATGCGTGCCGCGAATCCACGACACGTTGTCGATGAACTCGTACGCGTGATTACGATTCGTGTAGGGTCCTTCGGTGCTGTCCCCAAAACCGCTGAGCCCGGTTATGCCGATGCTCGGAATGCCCCACGCCTCTGGCGGAATCGCCACCATCCCAGGTATTTTCAACTCCGAGACGACGTCGCGCTCGAAGGCCAGCTCGCGCCCGAACGTGTTGAAGAAGTAGTTGTACCCGAATCGAAACTCGTTGACGACGGTGGGAGAGAAGATATGCGTATTGCCGATCATTCCCTGATGGACGTGGTTGAGCAGCTTCGTGCCGTTCAGCTTTAGATTGGGCGAAATCTCGTTCTCGTCGCTATAGCTGTACCGGCCCATCCACGTGGACGGCGCACTCCGCACGAAGTCCATGCGCTGCGTGTACTGTTTCTTGTTGATAACGCGATTCTGCCGGGACACGTAGTTATTGATCACACCCGACGCGTTCGGTTCGGGATAGAACTCGAGCAGTTTGAGCGACGTCGGATGGATGCGGTTAACCGGAATCTGGTTGCCGGGAAACGCGGCGCACGTCCGGGTTCCGCCAACGACGGTGCACTGGGTTGGATCGAGCAACGGCGTGGCGAGCGACGAGAAATCTCCAGACCTCATCGCCGTCGAGGGCAAGGTGAAGTTGTTCTGGAACTGTTTGCGATCCCTATACCCTTCGAAATTCGACATGAAGAACAGATGGTTCTTCCAGACTGGGCCGCCGGCTGTATAGCCGTACTGATCCCATTTGAACGGCGCCTTCGGCGCAGCGGCTTGCGCCGCGTTAAACGCGAAGGGCCGCGCGTCGAGCGCATCGTCGCGGTGGAACTCGAACACCGTGCCGTGGAACGCGTTCGAGCCCGACTTGGTAACGACGTTCACCTGGCTAGCCGCGCGGCCAAACTCGGCCGAGTAGATGCCCGTCTGCACTTTGAACTCTTCGAGCGCGTCGACCGACGGCAGGAAGATGTAGGTGTTGAAATTGACGTCAGTGTTGTCGACCCCGTCCAGCGTGAAGTAATTGAACTCGCGGCGCTGGCCCGAGATCGAGAGCTGCTGGTTGGCGCGCGAGCCGCCCTGCCGGTCGCCTGCCTGACCTGCGCCCGCGAACTCGGCGCTCACGTTCGGGCTCAACGCCACGAGCTGCAGAAAATTGCGGCCGTTGAGCGGCAGTTCGACGATGCGTCTGTTCTCGATGACGGTGCCGATGGTCGCATTCGCGGTTTCGACCAGCGGCGAGACGCCTGTCACGGTCGCCATTTCTGAGACCGTGCCCAACTCGAGCGTGAAGTTGACGCGCGCGGTCTGCTGCACCTGCAATTCGATGTCGCGGGTCGCGGTTTTGAAACCCGCGAGCTCGCTCTTCACGGTGTACGTCCCGGGCGGCAGCGCGGGAAAGTCGAACAGGCCCACCGCGTTGCTCGTGGTCGTACGGGTGGCATTGGTGGCTTTGTTCACAACGGTTACTGTGGCGCCGGGCACCACGCCGCCAGTGGAATCTTTCACTTCGCCGATGATGGAGCCCAGGGTCTGCGCGACACATGGCGCGCAGAGGACCAACCACGTCAATCCCACAAACAGAGTCCGGCGCATAGGAAAGGCTCCTTCTGAAAAAGGGGTGCGGCGACGCGGATCGACGCGGTGACGAGTGTCGCGACCACAGAACCGACGGCGAACCCCAAAGCCTGCGTGCGTGAATGAAACCCGGAGGATCGCTGCGCACATCTGCGGCAACGCGACGCGGGAAGGCTACGCCCGCCCGTAGGCGCAAGTCAACGTGAAACTCTGCCGGTTCTGGGGGGCCGACACGCGAAGTTCAGTGCGCTGGCAGAACTCTCGGTTAAGATCGGCGTCTAACGATTAGAATGCGGACGCGACGGCCGATATCGTGGTCAACGGCTGCGGTGGCCACGATATTGGCGGCGCCCCCGGCCGCCGCCCAGTCCTCCCTCGCCGGTGAAACGATTCACATCACACGCACGTCCCGACCGATCACGATCGACGCCGATTTGTCCGACGAAGGCTGGCGCAACGCCGTCCGCGTCGAGAAATGGTACGAGGTCAGCCCCGGCGACAACACCGAGCCCGCGGTCAAGAGCGTCGCCTTCCTGACCTACGACGATCGGTTCTTCTACGTCGCGTTCCAGTTCGACGACCCGGATCCGCGCCAGATTCGCGGCCCGCTTGGCGATCACGACGGCGTCAACGGCCAGGCCGACGACATGGGCGGCATGTTCCTCGACACGCTGAACACCGGACGCACCGCGACGCTCTTTCTCGTCAACGCCCGCAATGTCCAGTACGACGCGGTCATTGACGATGCCACTGGCGAGAATCAGTCGCCGGATTTCTTCTGGGACTCGGCGACGAAGATCACGGAGCGCGGCTGGAACGTCGAGATCCGCATTCCGTTCTCGTCGCTTCGGTACAAGAACGTCGATCCCCAAACCTGGGGAATCCTGCTGTACCGCAATTACCCGCGCGGCTTCCGGTATCAGATTTCCTCCGCGAAGCTGCCGCGCGGCGGCAACTGCACGATCTGTCGGGAGAATCCCGTCACCGGCATCGGCCGCTTGCCTTCCGGCGCTCATTTCGTCGTTGCCCCGTACGTGAGCGCAAGCCAGGCGGCACAGCCTCGCGATGGCGTGGCCGGCGCTGCGCTGGTGGGCGACGTCAAGCCGCGCGGCGGCGCCGACATGAAGTTCATTCCGAACGCCGACAACGCGATCGACTTCACCGTGAAGCCCGACTTCTCGCAAGTCGAATCCGACACGGCTCAGATCTCCGCGAACGAGCGCTTCGCGTTGTTCTTTCCCGAGAAGCGGCCGTTCTTCCTCGAGGGCGTCGATCTGCTGCAAACGCCGATTCAAGCGGTGTACACCCGGACGATCTCGGCCCCGCGATGGGGCGGACGGGTCACCGGCAAAGAGGCGGGCATCCGCTACACGGCGCTCGTCGCCGACGATGCGGGCGGCGGTCGGTCGATTCTGCCTGGACCCAACGGGTCGTCGTTCGCGGACCGGGATTTCGGATCGACCGTGTTTGTCTCGCGCGCGAAGCGCGATATCGGACTGTCGTTCGTGGGCGGGCTGGTGACCGATCGCGAAAACCGCGACGGCGAGGGGCGCAATCGGGTGGCGGGGCCCGACTTTCAATGGCGCCTGTCAGCCTCCGATGTCGTGACCGGCCAGGTTTTATTCAGCGAGACGGCCACGCCGAACCGCCCGGCCATCACGAGCGAGTGGAACGGCGGTTCTCTCAGAGGGCACGCGGCACAAGCGATGTACCAGCACAGCACGACCCATGTTGACTGGGTGGCGCAGTACCGAGACTTCACGACGGGATTCAGAGCGGACGCCGGCTTTGTTCCGCAGGTCGGATATCGGAGCGAGTTCGTCAACGGCGGCTATACCGTTCGGCCGAAACGCATCGTCTCGATGGTTCGGCCGGCCGTGGAACTGGAGCATCAGGAAGATCAATCTGGAGCGCTAATTTCTCGACGGATCGACCCGCACGTTGTGATGCAGACCCGTATGAATGGATTCGCCGGCGTCACGTACAGCGACAATCGGACGCGCGCCGGCGACGCCGTCATCCGCCGTCGAATGTTGAGCGGCTTCGCCCGGCTCAGTCCAGCACGGTGGATCAGGACCTTGGGCGTCGATGGCAACGTCGGCGAAGACATCGATTTCGCCAACGCGCGGCCGGCGCGTGGCAGCAGCATCAATGTCTTCGCATCCATCCAGCCGACGGACCATTTGGAGATCGAGGTCCTGCGGAACCAGCGGGCGCTCGACGTCGACTTAGAGGGGAAGCCACGCGCGCGGCTCCTCACGGCCCGCGTGTCGCGTGTCAAATCGACCTACACGTTCACGTCGAGGATGTTTGCGCGGATCATCGCGCAGTACGAGTCGACGACGCAGGATCCGTCGCTCTTCCGATCGCGGGTCGACGCGAAGTCAGGCAGATTTTCGGGATCCGCTCTGTTCGCCTACAAGATCAATTGGCAGTCGGTGATGTTTGCCGGATACGGCGACGAGCGCGAGCTCTCGTCCGATGCCAATCGGCGGCTACTGCCCAGCGACCGGCAGTTTTTCGTGAAGCTGTCGTACGCGTTCCAGCGGTAGCCGAGACCGGGGGCGCCACAAGGAATGTCAGATGAAGCCTTACGTCTCACGATGGCGTGCATGCGGACTGCTTCAATACCGGCACGCCGACGCTGCCGGCTTGACGACATACGTCTTGAAGTTGCGCGCTTTCGGGTCCATGCAGCCTTCCAGATTCAGCAGCTCGACTTTGCGAAAATCCGCGGGCGCGGTCTCGGCCTGCAGCGCAATGTACCCGCCCGTCAGCGGCGTGCCGTCCACTTTCACTTTGGGATCAGTAGGCGACGCACTCCCGCCCCCAATCTGCGGCTTGGTGTATTCGAGGACCGTCTGTCCATCGATCATGTGGCGGACGAGTTCGTCCCCGTGCACGAGGACCTCGACGCGCACCCATTGATCGCCGTCGTACGTCTTCGATGTGGAATTCGTGCAGTGCGGCGTGTGAAGCTGCCCGTTCATCACGATATGCGTCCCGGGCGTGCAGACGTTCGCGGTCGAACGCGGCTTGCCATCGCTCAACCCGCCAAGCAGCTGGACCTCGATCGAGATCGGAAAGTCTTGATCTTTCAGCATCGTCTTCGGATCGGGCGAATGGAGCATCAACCCGTTGTTGCGTTTCGCCCAGGCGAGTGACGGCCCTGCAGCAGCCACCTGCTCGCCGACGAAGCGATACTCGGCGGCCAGGAGGTAGTACGAAAACGGCTGCTTGTAGAAGATGTGGCCGAACTCCCGATCGAACGTCGTCCACTTGTCGTAGCGCACCTTCAGCAGTCCGTCCTCGACGCGGAACGTGTCGTTGACGTTCTCGCCGAGATCGTGGCGCGCGAACTTGATGACCCAGTCGTTGAGATCGCGACCGTTGAACAGCTGCAGCCACTCCTTGCGGGTGCTGTCGTTCTGCTGGGCGGTCGCGGCTTGGGCGCCGAAGCCTGCCACGGGGCGAAGATCAGACTGGACGACAGCGCCCATTATCGCCGCCGCTGAAAAGGCGAGGACGCGGACAGAGCGGACGAAAGTGTCGAGCATCATCCCGCTATCCTACGCCTTGCGCCAGCGCCGCGAGCACTTCCTTGTAGAGATACTTGGCGCCTTCAACGCCATTCAGCGGGCCCGCTTCGTATTCGAGCGCGAACGTGCCCTTGAAGCCGCCGGCCAGCATGACGCGGACCGACCGCTGAACGTCGTTCTTGTCGCCCCAGCGGTCCCAGTACTTCGCGTGGACGTTCGATGACGTGTACGGCGCCAGCGCCTTGAGGCCGTTGAAGAGCATGTACTCGTGCTCCCAGTTGCAGAAGTCCGGGGTGGCGTCGCAGTACGGATGGTTGACCGTGTCGATGATGATCCGCAGGTTCATGGGATCGGCCGCAAGTCCCCAGTGATTCTCGAACGTGACTTTGATCCCGAGGTTGCCGCCGACATCGGCCATCTCCTTGTACGACTCGATGGCGGCGTTCATCAACGGCACGATGTCGAGGTTCCGTGGATACCCGTCGCCGCCGTTCGCTGTCGCGTTCGGCCGGATTTGCGGACCGAGCGCCTGCGGTGAGTTCATGCGCATCGATTTCACCCCAAGCACCGCGCAGCCCTCGAGCCAGCGCTTGGCCATGGCCACGCCGGCTTTGCGTCGCGCGTCGGCCTCTGGTGATCCGTAATCGGCGAGGCCAAACGGTGCATTGTTGGAAATGTGCTGGACCGTGGTGCCCGTCTTCACGAGAACGCCGGCCAGCCGGTCCAGCCATTTGCGTCCGGATGGGCTCGTGGGGTTGAAGCCCGCGCCGCCACCGCCGCCGTCGGCTGTGGTCATGAACATCGTGTCGTCGGTGACGTCACCGAAGAGGCCCGAGAAGATGTCCATCCGCGTGACGCCCGGAAAGTTGTCCTTCGTCCATTGCGGGAAGTCCAGCATCGTGATCTCGCCATACTTCTGCTTCATCTCTGCAGCCGTCGTCCGATCACGATTCGCTGGCACGGTCGGAATGGTCTGGGAGGTCGGACCACCGGCTGCACCGGCGACTGCCCCGCCTCCCCGGCCAGCCGCCGGGCGCGTCTTGAACAGCTGACGGATCGGCCAGGTGCATCCTGCGATCCGTTCGAGCCGTGCCTTCTCGGCCAGACTCTGTGCGACAGCGCCCTCGCGCGGCGTCAGGAGCACACCAGCGGCCGTGAGGCCAGCGCCGGCTGCCTTGAAGAAATCACGTCGGTCGACCTTGGACCTGTCGTTATTGTGTTCGTTCATAGGAGTTCGACTCTGAAATGCGTCCCTACCTTGCTCTTGTGTTCATCGCTTCGTGGCGATTTCGGCGCGGAGGCGCTCTTCCTGCGCTCTCAGCTCTGGCGTGAACTCTTTGCCGAAGTCGTCGGCCTCGAACAGCGGCCGAATTTCGACTTCAGTCCCGCCGTCGAACGGCGCGCGCTTGAGCCACTCGACCGCTTCGTCCATGGATTTCACCTGCCACAGCCAGAATCCAGCGATGAGCTCTTTTGTCTCGGCGAACGGCCCATCGATGACGGTCCGGTTGGCGCCAGAGAATCGCACGCGTTTTCCCTTCGAACTGGGGTGGAGGCCGTCTCCCGCCAGCATGACGCCGGCCTTCACCAGCTCCTCGTTGAACTTGCCCATGTCAGTCAGAAGCTGCTCGCTCGGCATTTGCCCCGCTTCCGACTCCTTGCTCGCCTTCACGATCACCATCACGCGCATTGCGGTCTCCTTTCGTTTCCTCTAGATGCTCGTCGAATGGGGCACCGCGATATCGACACGCCCCTGACGCACTACTGTAGAGGTTGGCGCGGAGTTCCATTCGATCTTGCCGTCGCGCTCGACGACGGCGGCAAGTGGTCCTTCTCGTGACGGAGCATTGTTTCTCGAGCGCCCCTCGCGAAGGCGTCATCGTCATTGTGGCTCAACTGGTTCGACGACGCGCGCGCGCGTGCCGGTGAAGTAAACGGCGCCTCAGCGCCTTCGATTGATCGCGTTCATTGCTTGCACCGGCGAGATACAGTTCGAGCGATAATCCCCCGTTCTTCTTTACTGTTCTCTCATGAGGTGGTGCTATGGCCGCACCGAGAATCGTGCTCACCGGTTTCGCCGCCTGTGCCGTCTTTCTCCTGACGGCATACCTCAGCCCCGGCCGAAGCGCGAACACGCTGTTGGCACAGGGCGCCGCAAAGATTGGGAATCCCATTACCGGCGACGGGCTGCCGAACCCGGCTCCGAAGGTGACGCGCAACTGGGGTCAGCTTCCTGCGGGCCGGAAGTGGGGGACGTCGGCCGGTGTCGACATCGATCCGATCGACGGACACGTCTGGGCGTACGAACGCTGCGGCGCCGGCGCGGCTGGCGGTGCCGGTGGCGGTGGAGTTACGTGCGACACCAACGTGGTGGACCCGATCTTCAAGTTCGATCGCAACACGGGCGCCGTCCTGGCGAACTTCGGCAAAGGCGTGATGGTGACGCCGCATGGCATTTACGTGGACCGGCAGGGGAACGTGTGGATTGCCGACTTCGCGGGCAATGCAGCCGGCACCAAGGGGCATCAGGTCCACAAGTTCAACCCGAAGGGCGAGAAGCTCCTGAGCCTGGGCGTCGCGGGGAAGCCGGGCAACGCCGACGGCCAGTTCAACCAGCCCAACGACGTCGTCGTAGGGCCCGACGGCAGCATCTACGTCTCCGACGGGCACGACGGTCAGGGGATGACGACGGCCGCTGCCATCGCGGAAGGTCTCACGCGCGGCGCCACGGGGCGCATCAGCAAGTTTTCGCCCGACGGCAAGTTCATCAAGTCGTGGGGGAAGATTGGCCTGCGCCACGGCGAGTTCCGGACGCCGCACGCGCTGGCGTTCGACTCGAGGGGCCGCCTCTGGGTGGCGGATCGCGGCAATCATCGGATCGAAATCTTCGATCGCGACGGCAACTATCTCGAGTCGCGCTACATGTACGGACGCATCAGCGGGATCTTCATCAAGGGCGAGACGGTCTACGCGATCGACTCCGAGTCGGGTCCCTTGAACCACACGAATTGGCGCAACGGCGTGCGGATCGGCCCGCTCGACGAGGATCGCGTCGTCGCGTTCATTCCGCCGTTCGAGCGGGAAGACCGCGTGTATCAGGGTGCGGCTGGCGAAGGGGTCGCGGTCGACGCGGACGGCAATGTCTACGCAGCGGAAGGACCGAACTCGATGGTCCAGGCGGGGGGCGCGTTCACGAAATACTCGGTGAAGTGACGATATGAAACGCATCTCGCTTGCCGCCCTTATTTGCCTTGCCGCAACCCTCGCTACATCTGCGCAGAATGCGCGAACAACCGCCGTGCCGGGTATCGACACCTCAGGCATGGATCGATCGGTTCGGCCGCAAGACGACTTTTTCCGCTTCGTCAACGGCGCGTGGGTCGACAGGACGCCCATCCCACCGGACCGGTCGAACTACGGCACGTTCGCAATGCTCGGCGAGCGGTCGCTCGAAGCGGTGAGAGGGATTCTCGAGGCCGAAGCCATCAAACCAGCGGCGCCCGGCTCGATGGATCAAAAGATCGGCGGCTTCTACAAAAGCTTCACGGACGAAGCGGGCATCGAGGCGCGCGGCATCCAGCCGCTCGCCGGCGAGCTCGCGGCGATCGATGCAATTGCGGCGGTCAAGGACTTTCCCGCCGCCTTCGCGCGCGCCGCGCGGACGGGCGTCAGGCTGCCGATCTCCGTCACAGTTGGACAGGATCCGCAGCGCTCTGATGTCTATGCCGTGCTCATCTCGCAGTCGGGACTCGGCATGCCGGACCGCGATTACTATCTGCGACGGGACGAAAAGTTCGTCGGCATTCGAAAGGCGTACACGGACTACATCGCGAAGCTGTTCACGCTTGCGAACCAGAAGGATCCGGCGGGCGCGGCGGCGCGCATCCTCGCATTCGAGACGGGAATCGCACGAGCGCAGTGGGATCGGGCGCGCTCGCGCGACCGAAACGCCACGTACAACAAGATGGCGCTCACCGCGCTACAGGCGGCCACGCCGAATTTCGACTGGCGCGCGTACTTTTCGGCCAACCTCGCCGCGACAGCCGCCGACGCCGTCAACGACGTCATCGTCCGGCAGCCGGATTTTCTCCACGCGATCGACGCAGCCATGGTGGCGACTCCGATCTCCACGTGGAAGGAATACCTCACCTTCGGTCTGATTAGCGGGTACGCCGACGAACTCCCGGCCGCGTTCGTCAACGCGCAGTTCGACTTCACCGGCAGGATGATTGGCGGTCGTCAGGAGATGCAGCCGCGCTGGAAGCGCGCGGTATCCGCGAGTGAAGCGACGCTCGGCGAGCCCATTGGCAGGCTCTATATCGATCGCTACTTCAAGGGCGACGCGAAGGCCCGGATCGACGCGCTCATTCGTAATCTGCTCGCCGCGTTCAAGGTCGGGATCGACGAGCTCGAATGGATGTCGCCCGCGACGAAAGTGCAGGCGCAGGCCAAGCTCGCCAAGTACACGCTGAAGATCGCCTACCCCGACCGGTGGCGCGACTACTCCGGCCTCGACGTGAAGTCCGACGACCTCGTCGGCAATGTCATGCGCGACCGCGCCTTTCAACATGGCGAGATGTGGGGACGATACGGCAAGCCGGTGGAGCGCTGGCGCTGGGGCTTCACGCCGCAGACGGTCAACGCGTCATATAGCGCCACGAACAACGAGATCACGTTTCCAGCCGGCATTCTTCAGCCGCCCTTCTTCGACGTGTACGCCGACGATGCGGTGAACTACGGCGCAATCGGATCGGTGATCGGCCACGAGATCAGCCACGGCTTCGACGACCAGGGACGGAAATCCGACGGCGACGGCAATCTCCGCGACTGGTGGACCGAAGACGATGCGAAGCATTTCGACGCGCTGGCCACGCGTCTCGGCGCGCAAATCGAGTCGTACACGCCGCTACCCGGCATGAAGATCAACGGCCGTCAGACGATGGGCGAGAACATCGGAGACTTGAGCGGCATTGCCGTCGCGTTCCGCGCGTACAAGATGTCTTTGAACGGCAAGACCGCGCCCGTCATTGGTGGCTTCACCGGCGACCAACGGTTCTTCCTCGGCTACGGGCAGGTGTGGCGGTATAAGGCGCGCGAGGAAGCGCTGCGGAATCAGCTGCTGACCGACGCGCACTCGCCCGGCCTGTACCGCGCGTTCGTGCCGCTCACCAACATCGACGCCTTTTACACTGCGTTCAACCTGCAGCCCGGGGACAAGCTGTATCGACCGCCAGCCGAACGCGTGAAGATCTGGTGACCTGACCGCGCGGCCGCCTCGCCAACGACTTTCGAGATTCGTAATCGACTTCCAGGTTTCTCCTCGTCTGACGCCGCGTCGAGACGCCACCTCGACGGTGGCTAGGTTGCGCGATGGCCATGGTCAGCGCGTTGTGCGTCGGACATGCGAAAAAAGTCGAACGGTGTGTGACCATTTGACCACGGAATTCAGATTGCAGGTCTGGGCACGCGCCATATGGAGATCGCGCACGTCGAGCCGCTCCGACGAAAGTGCGAACCTCGTCGGTCATTGACGGTGCAGCCGCGCCGCGATGGCAGTCGCGATGACCTGCGCCGCGCGCGCGTTCGGGTGACGGTCCCACGACAGGCGCCACTGAGGATCGAGCGGCACGAGCAATTGCGGGAGATCTTCCCCGAGGATCCGCTCTCGAAGCGCGCGCTGGGAGTCGTCTTCGCGTCCGAACTGCGGCACGACGATGAGCGAAGCGGCGCGACGGGCATGCGCCAATTGCACGATCGCGCGAAGCACGTCGCGCGTCATGCGGACGCCCTGTTCGACCGTCTCGTCACGCCGATACGGCACGAGCAGTCGTGCGAGCGATGCCACGCGCGAGGCGTGTTCCGCGGGACGCCAGACGAGTCCCGGCGCGAGGTGCGGCCGATCGCGATCCAGATTCCGGCCGAACAGTTCCGTCATGAAGATCGACACCACGGCGATTGGCTGACGGAAGTGCGGCAGCTCGCGCTCGAGCCGCAAGTACATCTGATCGGTGCTGTAGCCGTGGACCGCGAGGTTCGCGTTCTGGACGCCAAGCATCGCGCCGGCCTGCGCCGGGATCGACTCTTCCCAGGTGAGCCCCTCGCCAAACATGACCGACTCGCCCGCGAACACGACCGCCACGTGCTCGCGATCGACCGGTTCGTCCACGCGGCGGACGCGGTATCCAGCGTGATCGATCGCGTACTCGATCGTTCGTCCAGCGACGACGCTGCGGCCCGTGCGCGACGGCGCGAGCACCCATCCGAATTGCGGGTCGACCTGCCTTCGCGGTTCTTCTTCGGCCACGAGCCACTCGGTTGGCCGCGGATGCGTCCAGCGCAGCGCGAGCTCACTTGCCGCGACAGCCAGGACGGCGGCCACGACGACCTGGAGCACGGTTCCCGGCATCCGCAGAATCAGACGCGCCAGCCGCCATCGGGCGCTCGCGATCGAGACACCCGCCACGCCGACGACAAGGCGCACGATCGTTTCGATCCGCACGTACCACTGGCGCGGGATGAAGAACGACGGCAGGAAGTGGCGGTCGAGCCATAATTGGTTCGCAGCGACCGCCGCGGCAACAAGCGCGACACCGAGACCGGCGGTGGCGATTTCGACGATCAGCAGCGCAGCGGACCGGTTGCGTCGAGGAGCAGCTGCCTTCCGAGAGGCGGACGGATGCATCTGATCGGACCTATGCTAATCGGTCGAGGATCACCATGCCTGGTGTAGCGCGCGGTGCACAACTGGACCGGCTGATGCGGCCAGTCCACCGGTGGGTCTGGGGGGACGTCGATCGCCGGCTGCGAAAGCTCTTGACGTTTGCCGACGTCGAAACCGACGGCGGCCGCGATATTCTTCGCGCCGCCGAAGTCACGCCGGATCCTCTGTTGCGGCGACTGTACCTCGAACACGCGATCGATGAACTGCATCACGGCGATTTGTTCCGCGACCGTGGCGCGGCGCTGTTGCGGGGGCGGCACACCCATCGTCGCCTCCTGTTCAACGGCAATCCGTTGCCGGGCGGCCACGGTCTGGACGATCTGTCCATCGATGGCGAACCGGATCATCGGCTGCTCGCATTCCTGCACGTCGCGGAAAAGGCTGCGGCCGGCCGATTTGCCATCTATCGCGAGATGGTTGACGACGATCCCGAGACGCGCGCGATCTTCGAGGAGATCTTGCGCGACGAAGTGTTTCACATGAACTACACCTACAAGCAGCTGACCCGCATCTCACCGCAGGCGTATCGACGGCACGTGTGGCATGCGCGCGGCAGGCGACTGTGGAACCGATATCTGCGCGTCGCCGCGGCAGTGGCGGCATTGATCGGCAACACCTTGCTGACGGCGATGTATTTCGTCCTGCTGCCGCCGTTCGCATACCTCGCGAAGCGCGATGCGCGGCGCGAACCGACGGGATGGATGCCGACGTCGCGCACGCGACACACGACACCGCGGAGCCAGTACTGACATGAAGATCCTCGGCATCTCCGCCCATTATCACGATTCGGCCGCCGCGCTCGTCATCGACGGCGTGCCGGTCTGCGCCGTCCAGGAGGAGCGGCTCTCGCGCCGCAAGCACGACGCGGGATTTCCGATCAGCGCGATCGGCTGGTGCCTGGAACAGGCGCGGCTCGATCCGGCCGATCTCGACGCGGTCGTGTTCTACGAGCGCAGCATGTTGAAGTTCGAGCGGATTTTGACGTGCACGCTGCGCGCTTTCCCGCGTTCGTGGCGATCCTTTCCGCACGCGATGAAGAACACCTTGGGCGAAAAGGTGTGGGTGCGGGGCATCATCTCGTCTCAACTCGGCGTGCCACGAGAGAAGATCCTCTTCACCGATCATCACGCCTCGCATGCAGCGGCGGCGTTTCTCACGGCACCCACGCGGCGTGCCGCGATTCTGACAGCCGACGGCGTCGGCGAATGGGCGACGCTGACGGTGGGCGACGGCGAACGACGGCCGGACGGCACCGCGGACATCACGCTGAGACGCGAAGTGCGTTTTCCGCACTCGCTTGGGCTGCTGTATTCGACGTTCACGGCCTATCTCGGATTCAAGGTGAACGAAGACGAGTACAAGGTGATGGGGCTCGCCGCGTACGGCCGGCCAACGATGGTCGAGCAGGTGCGCAAGGCCATCCGACGGTTGCCGGACGGGGCGTTCGCGCTCGTCCCTGAATTTTTCGAGTTCCAGACGACGGCCGATCGGTCGTATTCGCCGAAGTTCGTCGATCTGTTCGGGGCGGCCCGCCATCCGTACGATCCAATCGATCTGGAGTCAGCCGAGGGACGGCGCTTTGCCGATTGCGCCGCGAGCGTTCAACGCGTACTCGAAGAGACGCTCGTCGACATCGCCGCGCGGCTTCGTCGCGAAACGGGGCTGCCCGATTTGTGTTTCGGCGGCGGCGTCGCATTGAACGGCGTCGCGAACGCCCGCATTCTCGCCGAGTCCGGATTCGATCGTCTGTTCGTGCCGCCCGCGCCGGGCGATGCCGGATGCGCGTTGGGTGCAGCGCTCTACGCGGACCGAATCTATTTTCGCAATCCCGATCGCGACGTGCCCGATCATCCATTCTGGGGTCCGGCCGTCGATGCATCCGGTCTCGCGCGAGCGGCGCGCGAGGACGGTCAGGGCGTAGAGGAGCTCGACGAGCCGTCGCTGGTCGAGCGCGTTGTCGATGATCTCGCCGCCGGGCGGATCGTCGGGTGGATGGAGGGGGCGTGCGAATTCGGTCCGCGCGCACTCGGGCACCGCAGCATTCTCGCCGCGCCGCATTCATCCGAGATGCGCGGCCGGCTCAACCGCGACATCAAACGCCGCGAAGACTTCCGACCGTTCGCGCCCGTCGTGCCGATCGAGGCCGCCGATCGGTTTTTCGACTTGCCGCCCGGCGGCGCACGGCTCGGGCGCTACATGTCGGGCGTGTTTAACGTTCGACCGGAATGGCGGTCGCAACTTGCCGCGGTCACGCACGTCGATGGCTCCGCACGCGTGCAGGTCCTCGAACGCGCCATGGCGCCACGCTTCCATGGGCTCCTCGAGGCGTACGGCCGCCGGACGGGTATCCCCGTGCTGTTGAATACCTCGCTCAACGTCGCCGGAGAACCTATCGCGACGCAGGCACTCGAGGGCTACATGACCTATCGCCGCTGCGGCATCGACCGCCTCGTCGCCGGATCGACCATCGTGAGCAAGCGCGCCGCCGACGCGGCGCCGTCGCTGAAGGAGTCGGGCGCATGGTCCTCAAACAACGTGGCGGCATCCACCGTCGCCTGATCATGGTCGCGAGCGCCGGCGGGTCGATCGCCGACCTGGCGCGGGGCTTGTGGCGTGGCGATTCGGGCAAACGTTGGCTCGTGCCGCTCGCCGTGTTCTTGTGCATCTTCGGCGTGGTCCTGATATTCGCGACCGCCGTGGAGGCGCTTGCGCCGTTCATCTACGCGATCTTCTGAACATGTGACCGACCTCCGCGCGTTCCTGGCGTGTCCGGCCTGCCGCGGGGAGTTGTCATCGGAGTGGACGTGCGCCGGCTGCGGCGCCCGCTTCACGGCGCCCGACGGCATTCCGAACCTCCGGCTGACCGGCGATCCGAAAACCGAAATCGTCCGGCAGTTCTACGATCGGACGCCGTTTCCGGGATATCCGCCGAACGACACCCTGTCGGCTTTTCGCGCGCGCGGCGACCGCAGTCAGTTCGCGCAGTTGCTCGATCGCGCGATTCGGGCCGACGCGCGAATCGTCGAGATCGGTTGCGGCACGGGGCAGATGTCGCTGTACCTCGCCCGCGCGGATCGCATGATAATCGCAGCGGATTTATCGCGCGCGGCGCTCGAACTCGGCGTGGCCGCCGCGCGCCGGTACGCGGTCGACCACGTCCACTTCGTCGAGACGGATCTGCACCGCCCTGGGTTGAAGCCGGCCTCCTTCGACATCGTGTACTCATCCGGTGTGTTGCATCACACGCCCAATCCCCGGCTGGCGTTTGCCGCGCTGACGCAACTCGTGCGACCGGGCGGGATCGTGATCGCCGGCGTGTACAACACGCTCGCACGGGTTCCGCTCCGTCTGCGGCGAGCCGTCGCACGGTTCACGCGATTCCGGGTGGTGCCGTTCGATCCGGTGCTGCGCGATCGGCGTCACGAACCGGCGCGGCGCGATGCGTGGCTCCGCGATCAGTATCAGCATCCCGAAGAACACTGCCACACGGTCGCGGAGATCAAGCGGTGGTTTTCAGAGACGAACGTCGAATATCTCAGAACGTTCCCAAGCACAGTGCTCGAAGACGAATCCGGAGACCTCTTCGCCCGCGACGCGGATGACTGGACCGTCGAGCGCTGGATCGCGCAGCTCGGGTGGATGTGGACGCTCGGCGGCGAAGGTGGCCTGTTCCTGACGATTGGCCGGCGGCGATAATCGGGTTGGCCGGCGGCGGGAGCGCCGTTACCTGGGTCGGCCCAGCAACAACACCTTTACGCGGGCAATCGTCGCTTCCATTTTGGGTCTGCAATGTCCGCGACGTCCTCCGGGACGCCCTGTGTCCTGCGCCAATCGTGTTCGAAGATCGACCGGAGCTCCCGGACGACTCTGGCATCGCTCACGATGACGCCGAGTTCGCGGCGATCGTCGAGCTCCACTCTTCCGAGGCTCTGGCTGCCGACGAATGCGTGACGTCCATCTCGAACGATCGCTCGCACGTGAAGGCGGCGTCCCGGGTATTTCTCGATCTTGAGCGTGGACTCGAGGCGCGGGGTCTTGCCGATGATTCGTACATCGAGACCCGCGCTCGCACGTTCCGTGAGCAGCTGATGGATCGCTTCGTCGCTCAATCGCGGATCGTATACTGAGGAGCTCACGGCGAGCGCCGCGGATGAAGGCCGACAACCGTTCTCGCGCGTTCTCCGGGCTGACCACGAAATCCCTGCTCCCCGAACTGTAGGCGCGTCGCGTCCCGTCGGCATCAAACAGCTTCAGCGCCTCCCTCACCAGAGTGCGGTTGGTGGTGAGAATGCCGAAGCTGCGGCTCTTGTAATCGAGCCGCGTGTAATTGAAGCCGTACACGTGCAGCAATCGCCAATCGACAATCATCATTTTCGCGTGATAGCGCTGGAGATCGTCGGCCGTTCGCGATACGACGGCTCCGGCATCCAATAGGCGCAGCTCGAGTTTGCGGAGGTCGCGCGTGCCGCCGCGGTGTTTGCTCGCAATGATAACGCGAACGACGACGCCACGGCCGACCGCGGCTTCGAGACTGCGTGTCACCGAGCGACAATCCAGACGAAAAATCAGAATCTCGATCGTCTTTCTGGCATGCTTGATCGCGTTGAGAATCGGCGCGATGCCGCCCTCGGGTTCAACCAGCAGCTTCATGGTCTTGAGAAATCATCGCGCGCTCGAACCTGTGGGGAGTGTACGATTGCAGCGACCAGCCAAGTGAGCAGCGTCAGCCCGGATCGTCGGAGCATAAAGACGACAGCATACCGCACCACCACACGCGGCGAGGGCGATTCTTCCCGGTCTTCCGGAGCGCACGTGATGCAGACGGCGCGACGCGGTCTGATTCCCGTCCTCACCGCGGCCGCGTGCGCAGGACTTCTCGCGCAGACGGTGGCGCTGCCCAGCCGGCCGGATTCTGTGAAGTTTGCGGCGATTGGCGACAACGGCACCGGCGAGCGGCCTCAGTACGAGGTCGCGCAGCAGATGACGAGCGTGCACTCGAGGTTTTCATTCGACCTCGTGATCATGTTGGGCGACAACATGTACGGCGGCCAGAAACCCAGCGACTTCGTCAAGAAGTTCGAGCAGCCCTACGCGGCGCTGCTCGCTGCCAACGTGAAATTCCAGGCGGCGCTTGGCAACCACGATCGGCCCGAGAACGTCTCCTACCCCCCTTACAACATGAACGGCCAGCGCTACTACACCTACGTCCGGAAGAACGTTCGGTTCGTCGCGCTCGACAGCAGACTCATGGATCGCCAACAGCTCGATTGGCTCGATGCGACGCTGAGAGACTCGCGCGAGGACTGGAAGGTCTGCTACTTTCACCATCCGCTGTACTCGAACGCGAGCCGGCACGGATCCTCGATCGACCTGCGTCTCCTGTTGGAGCCGATCTTTCTCAAGAACGGGGTGAACGTGGTTTTTTCGGGCCACGATCACGTGTACGAACGGCTCAAACCGCAGAAAGGCATTTACTACTTCGTGTCGGGTGCCGCAGGCCAGCTGCGCAGAGGCAATATGGAGGCATCGGACCAGACGGCGGCGTCGTTCGATCAGGACCAGAGCTTCATGCTGGTGGAGGTTGCTGGCCTGGACATGTTCTTCCAGTCCATATCGCGCACGGGTCAGGTCGTGGATTCGGGCGTGATCCACCGGCAGCAAAGGTCGCCGAGTTAACGTGCCGCGCCGAGTCGGCAACCTGCGCGCGAGGATTCCACGGCTGTGGGAATTTGCGCTGGAGCACTTGCTGCTCTTGCCTGCCGGCGCAGCGATCGCGCTCGTCTGGGCGAACCTTCTTCCGGAGAGCTACTACCGCTTCAGCTACGCGATCGCCTTCGCGGTGAACGACGTCGCCATGGCGTTCTTCTTTGCGCTGATGACCAAGGAAGTGGTCGAAGCGACAGCGCCCGGCGGCGTGCTCCATCCATGGCGGCGTGCGCTGCTCCCGGTCATCGCGGCAATCGCCGCCACGACCCTCTCGGCACTGATCCACGTGCAGGCGGTCGAGCTGCTCGATGAGCCGGCGCTGACCGTGGCCTGGCCCGTGACGTTCGCGACCGACCTTGCGTTCAGCTATTTCGTCGCGCGAATCATCTGCGGCCGGCATCCGGTCATCCCGTTCGTGGTCCTACTCGCTATCGCGTCCGACGCACTCGGAGGCGTGGCGATCGCGGTGTTCCATCCCACAGAGGTTCATCACTTCACCAAGGCCGGCGCGGTGCTCGCCGTAGCCCTCGGCCTGGCGATGGCGCTGCGGCGAGCGCGCGCGAGGAGCTTCTGGCCGTACTTACTGATTGCGGGCAGCACGTCGTGGTTCGCGTTCTGGTGGAGCGGTTTGCCGCCGGCGCTCGCGCTGGTGCCGATCATGCCGTTTCTGCCTCACGCGGCTCGCGATCCTGGATTCTTCGTCGACGCGAGTTCCGACGCGAAGGACACGCTGAGCCGATTCGAGGTCTCGTGGAGATACCCGGCCCAGATCGGTCTCTTCTTCTTCGGGCTCGTCAACGCGGGAGTGGCGTTCCACGCGCTGGAGCCCGGAACGTGGGGACTCCCGATGGCGGTTCTCGTCGGCAAGCCGCTCGGCGTCCTGATGGGCGCCGGCATCGCACTCGCCGCGGGTCTGGATCTGCCGTTTCGTCTCGGCTGGCGCGAACTGGTCGTCGTCGGCTTCATCGCCGCGATCGGTTTCAGCATCGGGCTGTTCTTCTGCACCGCGCTGTTGCCGCCCGGCCAGCTGCATTCGGAAACCAGCATGGGCGTGCTGCTGAGTGTTGCCGGCGCACCGCTGGCGCTCGTGGCGGCACGCCTGCTGCGCGTTGGGCGATTCGCGCGCTGAGACGAGCCCGCTCGCTACTTCGCCGACCCCAACACGAACCCGATCGACCGTTCGATGGGATTGTAGAAAGTTCCGTAGTCCGGGGACGAGACGTTGTTCTGCACGTCGCGGTCGGCGGAAGCGCCAAAGACGTTGTACATCTTCAACCCGGCGCGAAATCGGTACTTCCTGAACCGCCAGGGCCGCGCCAGCGAGAAATCGAGCGTCCGAACCGCCGGCAGCCGGCCGGCGCGGTTTCGAACGCCCACGAAGTCCTGAAACTCGTCGACCGACGACCACGGGAATCCCGATCGGAGTTCCAGCACCGGGGCAAAGTCCCATCGTCCCGGCAGGCCGAGAGTCCCGCGAACGAGCAGGCGGTGACGCACGTCGGTCGGGATCAGGTTGTGCTCATTGGCGCGAAGGATCGGGTTCCGCAAGTTGCCAAAGAACTGATCGTAGTTGTTCAAATCGGCCTCGCCTCGTGCCCACACATACGAGATCGTCACGTCCCGCCGCGCGCCACCGAGATACCGCGTCGTCGCCTCCAGTTCGCGGTACGCGGACGTGCCCGTGCTCATCAGGCGCGATTCTCCACGCGTCGGATCGGGTGACAGAATGTACTCATGCGAGCCACGACGCCGCAGGAACGCGAGCTTCACGAGCGAACGGCGGCCGAACCGCTGGTCCCATTCGATGTTCCCAACGGTGGCTTCGGGCGTGCGCAAGCCGACATCGACGACGTTTCGGAATGTGACGATCGCGGGCAATGCGTTCGGCAGGAACCGCGAGACCGTATAGGGCTCGAACGACGGAAAGGCCTCGACGTTCAGCGGCGTCCTCTGTACGAATTTGCCAAAGCCGCCGCGCACGACCGCTCGCCCTTCGGGCAGCACGCCGAGCGCCACGCCCGCCCGCGGCGAGTAGTTCACCTGTTCGACGACCGGATCACGATCGAGGCGAAACCCCAGCTCCAGCGTGGCCCGGGGCCCGAGATGCCAACGGTCCTGAGCGAAGAGCGCGAGCTCCAGGCCGGATGCCTCCTGCGCGGTGCGCGGCCCAAAGACCGTCCGCTCGGCCAGCGAACCGTCGAGGCGACGGATTTCGACAGGTCGACTGAGGCTGAAGCCGTCGTACCGTGAACCCTGCAGATCGATGCCGGTCTTGAAGACGTGCTCCCCCCGGCCCAGCCTGTGCGAGAGGCTGAGAGCCTCGACCCATTGCTGACTGGCGACTTCGCGCTCCTGATCGTTGAAGAAGCTGCCGCTTTGTGTCTGCGGCATAAAGACCATCGGCGACTGGCTGTCCGTGTTGACGTTGACCTCGAACACTCGAACCGAGAGGGTGGTTTCGAGCACAACGGTCGGTGCGATCGCGAACCGATCGACGGCGCCGATCAAGACGCCGCTCTGGTTGAACCGAGGCGTCACGTCGCGCGGTCGAAACGTGTTCATCGTCGCGCCGGTGATCCTGCGCGGAAACATAATCAGGCCACCGCCCAGAGTGTGTCTCGCCGACGTCACGGCATCGACGCGCGTGAAGGAATCGAAGCTCTTCAGCCTGATCACAGGATCACCGTCCAGGCTCCGGATCGGTGTGGTGATGTACCGGAACTGCAGGTCCTCCGCGAAGAACACGTGATTCTGCTTGAGAGGGCCGCGAATCGAGAATCTCGGCTCGAACGCGCGCACGCCGGCGAACGACCGCCGGACACTCGGGAGGAAATTTCCGGGCTTGATTTCCCACGTGTTCGTTCCGCGGCGCGTGTGAATCTGCGTCACGCTCGACGAAAACCGTCCGTATTCCGCCGCGAACGGATTGGCGAGTACTTCGACCGATTCAATGCTCTGGCCGGGCACGTCCAGATCGAAGTCGCCCGTCGACGGATCGATCAGGCTGGCGCTGCTGACCTGGAGCGCACCCTGTGTGGGCTGCCCTCCCTTGACTCTCAGCCGTCCATCGGGGCCACGAACGACACCGGGCAGCAGCTGCATCAGACTGTGGAAGTCGTCGCCGGCGAGCGGCGCGACGTCGAGCACATCGCCGGACAGCATGTCGCTCATCGTGACCGGCTGCACGCTGTCGGTCGGCGATGGCGACACGGCGTGCACCTCGACCTCCGGCA
>WNFV01000306.1_pt1 | contig 118559 bp, 114 predicted proteins | sample 5400101 | NCBI WGS metagenome assembly WNFV01 (sample SAMN13153361, study PRJNA577476) | soil metagenome | isolation source: 115 cm soil or saprolite under grassland replicate 1 | place: USA:California | collected 2016-06-15 | reverse complement strand
AGGCCGGCAGAGGCAGATGGACGCCGATCGCTGACCGGGTCAAGGTCGCCTTCCACGGCCAGGAGGGCAACGGCAACGGCTAGCCGCCCTCGCGGTGCTGGTCGAGGTAGGCCATCACGTCGCGGCGGAAGTAGCGCCGGCTCCGGCCGAACTTGACCGATGGCAGCTCGCCGCGGCGGGTCAGCCGCTCCACGGTCGAGATCGAGACCTTCAACAGGCGGGCGACCTCTCGCACATCCAGCAGTTCGCCCGCATCGTCATGCGGCATCGTGGCTCCCCAGCCCGAGAACGTGTCGGGCCGGATTGTGCTGCCTACTGCCATGTCCTGGCCACCCACTCCTACGCTTGACGGCTCATGATGGCTCTTGCGGCATTATGCGGGAAGTGCGAGTATCCGGTCGAGCGGCCGGTTGGACGGACGTGCTTCCCCAGCCCGAGCCGTCCAACCGCCGCCAGACGTACAAGCGGCCCGGCACGAGGGTTAGCTCGCACCGGGCCTGACCACAGGAGGAGGGACCCCTCCCATGGCTGGACAGGACTCTACAACCCCCCAGCGGTTCGACCTGGAGCCAGACCCACAGCCGGCCATCAGCGACATCCTCGAAGGCGTCGCTGTCGCCTTGCAGGCGGCGGTCGAGTTGGCCGAGCCGATGCAGACCAGCGCCCGAACCTTGACGCTGCTGACGCGGGTGCAAGCGGCGGCCAGCGGGCACATCGACACTGACGAGCTGCTCGCGTCGCTGCGCCGGCTCACCCGGGGGTGGCAGTCGTGACGATCACCATGGTCTATGCGCCGAGAGGTCTTCGCGGCCGTCGCCGACCAGCTCACCACCGACGAGCAGGTCGAGGTCCGGCTCGCGCTCGGCCTCGACCAGTCCGGCGGCGCGGCGTGACCGCCGCCATGCCCTCCAATCGCGAGGCGGCCTTCAAGGTGGTCGTCCGCCTCCGCGGCGACCTTGCCCGGCTGGAACGCCTCACCGAGGTGCTCGGCACCAACCAGCCAGTCCCGCTCGAGGTCATCCGCGCGATCCAGACGTTGCAGGACTGGTCCGCGGAGCTGGTCCGCACCGGCCGGCCGAAGCGGAACTCATAGGCTGTCCAGACCAGCGGGCCCTCGCGCGGCGGCGGGGGCCCGCTGCTATGCCACGATCGGACGCTCCGCCCCGTCGTCGCGGCCGCCGGCCAGCAGCGCCCGCTGGCGCGCCTTGAGCCCGGCGACCTCACCGGTCCACCACTTCAGCGCCCGGCGGGTCGAGGGGCGGTCGAAGCTGTCGATTTCGTGCGCGGCGCGGCACTGTTGCTCGTGCCGTTCGGCGGTCAGCAGCAGCGACTGGACGCGGCGCAGCTCATACTCCGCCGCCCGGCGGCACGGCACCGAGCAGTACACCCGCGGCCGGCCCGTTTCGGGCTGATCGAGCAGGGAACCGCAGCTCACACACTCGCTCGGTTTCTCCACGGAGACCTCCCGAAACCTGGAACCCGTAGCCACATCGAGTGCCCTTGCGCGGGGTCTCGGCGCTTGTCCGTCTCGACGCGTCCAACCCCGCCCCGGTGGGGTGCGCGAGCCGGGATCGACACCAGCTCGCGCGCCACCACCTCGCGTGGCGTGGGCGCAGGTCGAGCTGCTGCGGGCAACGGGCCGCGCTCGACCTTCCGGAGGAAAGGGCCGGTTGACGCCCACACCGCACGGCTCAGTCAGCTGCGGCCTGGGACTTTGCCCCAGCCTTTGGTGGTCGCCACTGGCGGCTGGCCGGCCAGCTCCTCGTGGATGACCTCGGTGTCCTGCGGCCAGGGCAGCAGGGTTGGCTGCACCAGCGTGATCCCGCGCGTGTCCAGCTGCTTGATCGGGGCTTGGGTCATGACGATCGCCTCCGCTTCGGCTTCGATGGGTCGACCACGTACACGTTGTGCTGGTCTGGGCGTGGCCGCTGCGCGCGGAACGCCTCGGCGACCTCGGGCGGGAGGAGCTGTCCGGGGACGTAGACCAGGTCGCCGTAGTGGACGTACCCGGGTGCCAGCGTGCCGGGCGAGCCGGGCGGCGGTGGCGCGTCGGCGGTCTCCTGCGCGCGGAGGTCGCTCGGCTGCGACCGGTCGGCGGCCATCATGCCGCGCCCTGGAGGTAGCGGTAGACCGCGAACGCGCGGGGTCTGGCCACGCCGACGTCGCCGCGCCAGTGCGCGATGATGCCGATTTGGCCCAATTCGGCATATCTTTCGGTCAGGGTCTGGACGACGAACTGGAGGCGCTGACCGATGAGCAGCTGGCTCCAGTCGCCCACGAACAGGTCGGTGGCCCTGGTGGTCATGGTGCCTTGGGTGAAGATGGGGATCTGGTTGGTGACGATCTTCTGCAGGTCGGCGATCCCCGCCGGGACGGCGAGCGGCTGCCCGGTCGAGTCGTAGCCGGAGGCGTACTGCTGTGCCAGCTTGGCGTTCCACAGCAGCGCGTTGGGGCTCTCGTTGAAGCTCTGCGGCAGGAAGATGGTCTGGATGACCTCGTTCCAGTAGGTCAGGGCGGTCTGCGCGGTGCCGTTGGCGCCGGAGCCGAGCACGCTGGAGGCGGCGTTGGCGAGCAGGTTCGCCAGGATCCCCTGCGGGTTGGGCGGGACTGGGAAGGTGGTGTTGAACCCGGTTGCGCCCGTCTCGCCGCCGGCGATGACGCCGCCGAAGAGGGCCTGCTGGTCGAGCTTGAGCGCGACCGCGGCGGCGATCGCGTTCTCCACCACGTCGTTGACGTTGGGGGAGTCCATGAACCATTCCATCGAGCCGACCAGCAGCGCGCTCATGGTCTTGCTGTCGAGGGTGACGTTGTCGAACACGGGGTCTGAGGCGGTGACCGTGCTGCCCTCGGCGCGGAATGCGGCGGTGGGGTCGGTGGTCAGCCGGCCGATCTGCACCGTCTTGGCGTCCATCGGGACGACCTGCGCGCCGGCGCGCATGACCGCGGCGATGTTCCTTGCGCGGTCGATGATCCGGCTCGCCCAGACGGTCGGCACCACCGCCGACCCGCTGGTGGTCGACATCGAGTTGAGCAGGCTGCCGAGCGAGCCGTGCTGCCCGACGACCGCCTCCTCCCGGCGCGTCTCCGCCTGGCGGTAGGCGGCGACCACCGGGTGGTCGGCGAACGACTGGCCGGCGGCGACGGCCGCGGGGCGACGGTCGCTCAGCCGCACAAACGGGGCCGGCTGGTCAGGCCGTGGGGTCGGCACCGGGTCCGGGTCCTGGCCGGCGGCGCCGAGCTGCTCGAGGGCGGCCGGGTTGCCGCTGTTGGCGATCTCGGCGAGGCGGCGGCGGCGGACGTCCAGCTCCCCGACCGTGGCGCGGAGCTCGTCACGTTCGCGGTTGAGGCCGTTCCACTCGTCCCGGATGGCGTGGGGATAGCGCCTGCCGCGGTGGCGCGCGTCGATCTCGGCAAGCCGCGCGTCGATCTCGCCGAGGCGTTCCTTCTCGTTCATGGGCCGCTCTTTCTCTCAACGTGGCAGCCTGCCCGGGCAGGCCGGGATGCAGGGTCCCGTCCTGCCCTGACAGGTCAGGTCGTTCCACGGAGAGCGGCCCCCAGCAGGTCGGGCGTGGCCAGGCGCTCAACCCTGGCAGCCGATCCGAGCGGAACCATCATAGCCCGTACGCCGGTTCGTCAGGCTGGCGATGGCCAGGCGGATACCAGAGGCGGACGGGCCCGCCAGGGTCGAGCAGCTCCTCGTCCAGCCGCCACCAGGCGACCTCGCGGAGCATGCGGAGCGCGCCGAGCCGCTCGCCCAGCTCGAGCAGGAACAGGCGCTGCGCCTCGGTGACGGTGTCCAGCTCGGCGGCCATCCACAGGACCATCTGGCGCAGCCCGTACAGCTCGCCATCGTCCAGGCCGGCGCAGTCGACCTCGAACCGCTCTGGGAGCATCGTCACCTCCTAGTGGAGTGCCCGGCCGCGGTGGTCGCCGGCCGGGCACAGGGTTGAGCAGGCTAGCCGACGTCGTAGCCGAGCATGCGCCGCTCCACCTGCTCGATGCGCGCCGGCGCCACGTGGCCGCGCAGCGCGCTGCGCACGTCGGGGGTGAGCACGGCGATGACGCCGAGATGATCGTCGGTGAGGCTGCCGAGCGGGCAGCCGTTGGGGCAGTGCACCTCGTCGAACGGCATGCGCCCGCAGTGGGAGCACATGTGCCCGATCGCGGGCTCACGGTCGGGATGGTGCCGGTCGATGACCGGGAAGATGAGCGTGCTCATGCGCCGGCCTCGTCGGGCTCGCGGAGTGCCATGTATTGCCAGTGGTCGAAGTGGCCCAGGACGCAGTCGTCGTGGACATCACACGAGCCAGCGTGATGCTCTCCTAGCTCCATCAGCAACAGGCTCTGGGTGGCGTCGTACATGTGCCACATGTGCTGAGGCGTGCGGCGGGAGAGCAGCTCGTCAAGCGCGTCGTCGTCGTGGGTATAGACGTGCCGGACTGCCGCGATGGCGTCGAGCATCGCGGACTTGTGGCTGGTCGTGGTCGCGCTGAGCTCGAACGCGCTTGGCGCGCAAGGTGGCCGGGGGCTCGGCGCGCGCTTGAGCAGGCCGCAGTCCAGACAACGGTCGGTGTACTCGCACTCGCCGGCCCGGTCGTGCTTGGGCCAGCGGTGCCGCTTGGGTGTCTCGCTCATGTCCTGTACCTTCCTGGTGTCTAAGTCTTCGCGGTCCTGGTCGAACGTTGGCCAGGGCCGCGCTGCGTCAAGGGCGGGCCCTTGGCGGGCCGCGGGCGCAGGTCACGTCTCCCGTCCCGGTCGGGTGCGCGGCGGCCGGCCGCTGCCGGGGCAGAGCTTGCGGTTGCCCTGGCCACCGCCGCGCCGGTCCTTGACCAGGTAGTGCCGCTCGACGAGACCGGCCTTCAGCCGCCGCAGCCGGGCGCAGTGCTGGCATGGGCCGTGCCGCACGCCCTCATCGGCGAGCCGGTCGAACAGACGATCGCTCACCGGGACCGCCGCCTCGGCGAGTGCCGCTTGCACGTCTGGCAGTGCGGGCAGCGCGCGTCGGCGCCAGCGGGCCCCTGGTGGCGCCGACACGGCTGGCACGGACCGTTGATGCAGGTGTGCCGCTCCAACTGGTCGAGCGCGAGATACATGTCGTCGACCAAGCACATCTCCAGGTCGATCACCCGGCCGCGCGCCGTGGCGTAGGTGGGATGCGGGATCACCTCGACCTCGGCATCGTCGCCGAACGCCTGGGCGATGACGTCACGCAGTTCCGGGCCGGTCGGGTCGTGGTCCCACGTGTCGCACTGGGCGGGGTCGAGCACGACCTTGCGCGGTTCGATCGCTGGGGCGGCGGCAAGGCCATCCGGGACCCCGGTGACATTGTCGTGCTGGGAACCGACGTCGACACCCTGCCCCTCTACAGGGAATATGGTTGGTAACCCTGGTATAGGGGTGACACGGTCAGAGGGCTGTTCCGGCTGCTCAGCCGGCGTGTCACCGGGGTCTGGCGTGTCACCGGTACCGGTGACACCGTAGGTCAGCACGTAGGTGTTGCTGGTCTGCTGGCCGCGGTGCTGGATGCGCCGTCCGCGAGTCGTCCAATTCGGATCGTCGGGTCGCTCGAACACGTCCTGCCGGCGGACCATGCCGGCTGCCTCCAGCCGGCGCAGATGCCGCTGGACCGTCCGAGACACGACCCTGGCGAGTTGTCACCGGGGTCTGACCTGCGGGTTTGCGCGAAACTGTTCCATTGGAAAGGTTCGGGTCGTGCAGGCGCGAGATGCCCTGCTTGGCTAGGACGTGCTCGCGTTCGAGCCACAGTTCGATCCGCTGCCGGTCAGCCATGGGCGCTCACCCGTCTGCGGGCGGATGCGATCGTGCGGTCGGCGTCGCGACGGGTGTTCGGCCCCTTGGGGTGGCCGGGGATGGAGATGGCGATGTAGGTGTCGGCGAGCCGGTCGAGCACCTGGTCGCCGTAGCCGCGCTCCAGGGCACGGCAGGCCGCCCAATACAGCGCGGTGTTCTGGTCCCGGCTCTGCCGGCCGAGCCAGGCGACCAGTTCGGCGGCGTCGCCATCCACCGCGGCCACCGCCCTGGCGACGGTCGGCTTCGGCTTCGGCGGCAACAGGATCTCGACTAGCCACCCCGGCATGGGGGACGGCTCGCGCGGGAGATGCCATTGCTGGCGCGTGGGCGGCTCCTGCGGCGCGTTCCCGTTCCGGCGCCTATCCGCGTATGTGTCCCAGAGCCAGCGGTAGCGACGGCCGCTCGGGTGCACGCTCGGCGGCACGACGATGTAGCCGCCTTGGCCGCGCACGTCGATATGGCGTGGCAGCCGGCCGGGGCTGTTGCCGAGCTCGAGGCCGTCGGGGTAGGCGAACACGAGATGTAGGCCGAGCCCGCCGGTCAGCTGCGTCAGCGTCGACACCTGGCCATGCTCGTCGGTGAGCCGCTCCCAGCCGGCGCGACCCTCGGCGCCGTCGATGTCGATCACCAGCCAGCCGGACGCCCGGCCGGTTGGGATGCCGACGTTGGCCCAGGGGTCGCGCTGCCACCAGGCCCAGACGTGCTCACGGTGCGAGCTGGCGTCCTGGAAGCCGTGCGAGCCGGCGGTCGGGACCTTGCTCTTGATGCCGAGCGGGAACACCGGCAGGCCGATCGAGGCGTAGTGCAGGGCGGCGTCGCGGCGGTCGCTCATGACGCGCCACCCAGCGGTGCGCCGAAGCAGGTACAGATACCGGTGCAGGGAATAGGGACGGTGTCCCTATTCTGCCGGCGCCAGGCAGCGAGGCTGACCACGACAGGGCGGCGGGGTAGCATGGCGAAGGCGCCTTTAGCCGGGTCGCTGGAGTCGAGCCCCTGGGGGTCGCAGCCCAGGGGCTCCTTCTTTGGGCTCACCGGATCGGCTCGGGGGAGTTGAAGACGGGGCGCAGCCGGGCCTTCTGCTCGGGGGTCAGGTCCGGGGCGGCGGCCACGATCGCGTTGATGTGCTCGTCCTGCCGGGACCGTTCCAGCGCAACGAGGAAGTCGGCCTCGAGCGTGGTGGTGTCGGCGTCAGGATCGTGGCGTCTGGTGGCGGCCCAGCGGGCGCGGGCGCTTCGGGCCTCAGCGTTCAAGGGCACGGCAGACCTCCGTCTGCTCGTACCCCGCCGAGCAACACAGCGCGCCGGTCGCGCGAACCCTGCACGGGGTTTCTGCTAGCGGCATGTTAGCATCCGGGGTATGTCTGGAACGGTGCTGACGCTGTCGCCGCGGATGCCGCTTGATCGCGCGGAGCGGATCGTCCGCGGCCGGGTCGAGCGCGACGGCGTGGCCGCTCTATCCGCGGCCAGCAGCGACCGGCGGCAGGTGGCGCAGCTGCGGCGGCTCGCCGGCCGGCTGGCGGACCTCGCCTACCACCTGGGCGAGCATGGTGACGGCACCACCAGCCTGATCGTGCTCGCCAGGCGCGACCGCCCCGTCGCATGGCGAGGCGACGCGAAGGTCGGCTGATTCAGCCGCTGACCTGCACCGACGATACGTACCCAAGTCTGGCATCTTTGACGGGTCCAGGGAGCCGGTTGCATAGGAGCCGGTGAAGCGGCGCCGGCCGCCCGGCGAGCCGGTGAGGCGCTCCAGCCCCTCGACGGCCGCCCAGGCCAGCCCGGCGGCGCCGGCGAGCGCGCCGGCGCGCAGCAGCCCGCGGCGGCCGAAGTCGGTGCGGTGCGGGCGCTGCGGCCGAGCCAGCAGGTGCCACAGCGCCAGCGGCAGGGTGGCCAGCGCGGCGCCGACGTGGACCTGCATGGCCGTGACCGGCCCGAGCGATCGCAGCAGCCCGGTCGAGTGCCCGATCCCGGTCGCCAGCGCCACCGCCACCAGCACGGCCAGCCCGAGCCCCACGGCCCTGCCGCGCCGCGGCGGGCGCCTGGCCAGAGCGCGGCGCGCGATCACCGACTTCCACGGCCCCAGCAGGAGCAGCGCGAGGCCAGCGGCGGCGTGCGCGCCGACCACCCAGCGTGCCCAGCCGGTCCCCACGCCGAAGGCGAGCCCGCCCGTGCCGAGCGCCAGCAGCAGCCCGCCCAGCAGGGCCAGGTTGGTGCGCCGGCCGGCGCTGATCCGGGCCAGGCTGTCTCACCTCCGCGTCGTGGTCGGGGCCGTTCCGGTGGTGGTCGTCGGGGCGGTGGTGGTGGCCGGCGCCGTGGTGCTCGGCACCGGCGCGGTGGTCGGCGGCGGCTGGAAGCCCGGCGTCGGTGCCGGACGTCGGACGCCGGTGGAGGGGTCGACGGTCAGTTGCTGCTGCGGGAACCGGTTGGCGATCGGGTTGCCCTGGGCGTCCCGCGGGAGCAGTGCCTCCAGGTCGTGATCGTACCGGCTCGGAATGATCGGGTTGCCGTCCTGGTCGACCAGGTACACGTCGTGCAGCGGCCGTCCCTGGGCGTCGAACGGGAAGATGTTGCTGATCTCGACGCCGTTCTGCCGGAGCCCGGGCACGAAGAATTTCCCCTGGGCGACAGCGGGCGTGGGCGTGACCGTCACCGAGGTGCCGGCCGCCAGGCCGCCGAGGAAGATCAGCGCGAACACCGCCAGGCCGGTGTTGGCGAGCAGCCGCAGCCGCCGCGCCCGGCGGGTGGTCGCCCCCCGTCTGGCGATCGCCACCGAGCCGACCACCGCGCCGGCGGTGACGAGCAGGCCGAGGAGCGTGCTGCCGAACAGCGACGGCACCGGGAAGCTCGTGCCGCTCTGCGACGGCAGCACCGCGCTGAGGAGCTGCACCGCCAGGTAGCCGCGCAGCACCCACCACGCCGGCTGGAGTTGCGGCAGGAAGTCAGGTCCTGGAAGGCGGCGCGGACGGCGCCGGCGTAGCTGGCGACGTCCTCGGCGACGGTGTCGTTCATGCCGACTCCTTCGCATCGGGGCGGAGCAGGTCCTCCATGGCGCCGGTGAACGACCGCCAGGTCTTGGTCGAGGAGGCCAGCAGCGCGCGGCCGGCGTCGTTCAGCGCGTAGTACTTGCGGTGCGGGCCCTCCTCCGACGGCACGACGTAGGAGGTGAGGTGCCCGCCCGCGTACAGGCGCCGGAGCGTCCCGTAGACCGAGGCGTCGCCCACGTCCTCCAGGCCGGCCAGCCGCAGCCGGCGCACCACGTCGTAGCCGTAGCCGTCGCGCTCGCGGACGACCGCGAGCACCGCCAGGTCGAGCACGCCCTTGAGCAATTGTGTCGTATCCATCGATCCTCCGACCGCATCGGCTCGGGCTCGGCACTATTACACACTACAGAGTACTGCGCGGACAAGACCAGTAGGTGCGGCCCTATCGGGAGGATGATGGGACGAGGTCCGGGGCGCGAGGATGAGGGGGCGGGATGGGGGAGCCGGTGGCGGAGCACCGCTTGCGGAAGGTGCCATCGGAGTCGGAGCGGCGGGAGCTGGTGGCCAGGGCGCGGGCGGTGCTGGACGCCAACTGGCGCGGCAGCTCGACGGTGCCCTCACGCTCGCTCTACCCGCACCAGTGGAGCTGGGACGCGGCCTTCATCGCCATCGGCCGCTCGTGGGTCGAGCAGGAGCGGGCGCAGCGCGAGCTGGAATCGATGTTCGAGGCGCAGTGGTCCACCGGCATGCTGCCGCACATCAAGTTCGACCCCCAGGTCCCCGACGACGCCTATTTCCCCGGCCCCGGTTTCTGGCAGGCGGACCGCTCCCCCGCCGCGCCACGCGGGGTGCCGACCTCTGGCATCACCCAGCCGCCACTGCATGCGCGCGCCGCGCTGGAGATCTGGCGGCACGCCGGCGACCGCGCCGAGGCGCTCGCCTTCCTGGGTCGGCTGTATCCCAAGCTGGCCGCCCAGCACGCGCACATGGCCCGCTGGCGCGACCCGGACGGCCACGGCCTGGCCGCGATCGTCCATCCCTGGGAGTCCGGCCAGGACAACTCGCCGCTGTGGGACGCCGACCTCGACCACCTGGAGATCCCGCCCGGCGCGCTGCCGCCCTACCAGCGCTACGACGTGCGCCACGCCGACGCGGCCGACCGGCCCACCGACGCCTCCTACGACCGCTACGTCTACCTGGCCGTGACCTTCAGGGAGCACGACTACGACGACCGCGCGCTGATCTCGCAGCGGCTGTTCTGCGTGGAGCCGCCGCTGTTCAATGCCATCTACCTGTGGTCGGAGCTGGCGCTGGCGGAGATCGCCAAGCTGGTCGGCGCCGAGGAGGGCCCGCACCTCGCCGCCGCCGGGCGCATCCGCCAGGGCATCGTCCGGCGGCTGTGGGACCCGGAACAGCGGCGCTTCCTGCCCTGGGACGCCCGCACGCAGCGCCGCATCCACAAGGCCTCGGTCGACGCCGCCATGCCGCTGCTGGACCCGGAGCTGCCGGAGCCAATGGTCACGGCGATCGTGGAGGAGCTGCGCTCGCCGCACTTCGACCCGCCGAGCGGCATGGAGCACTTCCTGATCCCCAGCTACGACCTGCACGGCCGCGGCTTCGACCGGCGGCGGTACTGGCGCGGGCCGGTGTGGATCAACACCGATTGGCTGGTCTGGCGCGGGCTGCGCCAGCACGGCGAGACGGCGCTGGCCGGCGAGGTCGAGGACAGCATGGTCGGCCTGGTCCGCTGCTCCGGCTTCCGCGAGTATTACGACCCCTTCGGCGCCCAGGGCTACGGCAGCGACGACTTCAGTTGGACCGCCGCGCTGCTGCTGGACGTGCTGGGGAACCGCGCGGGCGGGCTGTCGTCGAGCGCGTGACCATCGCCTTTACACCGGCTTTCCGCGGTCACCCCAGGGTGCGACCCCATGGACGCCACCCCGGAGCCAGCCGAGGACGTGGCTGCTGGTCCTGGCCGCCGGCCGGTCCGGACGGCAGGCCCACCTGCTCCTGCTGGAGGTCAGCCACGAGGAGGCCCTGGCCGGCCAGCGCCGCCCAGCCGGCCGCCCGGCTCAGCGCCGGCGGACGTCGATCGCCAGGACGAGGGTGAAGGCGCTGAGCAGGCCGGCGCCCAACAGCGCGGCGACAGCCCGATCGGGGAGCGTGGCGGCGGCGACCAGCACGGCGCCGGCCAGCAGCACCGTGGCGACGGCGGCGGCGATCTTCCAGTCATCTCCGATCAAGAAGTCGTACCAGAAGCGGGCAAAGCCGCGGAGCAGGCTCATGGCGACGCCTCCTCCGGAACCTGCGGCGCGCTGGCGCGCCCGCCGCGCAGCCGCGGCAGCGCGCGCACCAGCCCGCGGCTGAGCAGCAGCCACGCCGCCAGCAGGCCGAGGATGGCGACCGTCCCGCCCGGCCAGTGCAGGCTCTGGCCGCCGCCGCGCACGATGCCGAGCCCCTCGACCGACCAGAAGGTGCCGAAGCTCGCCAGCATCAGGCCGACCCCGTACTTCAGGGTGTTCTCGGGGACGCGCGCCAGCGGGCGGTGGGCGGCGGCGCCAAGGGCGATCACCGCCACGCCCGCCACGGCGGCGCCGACCGCGGCGACCGGCACGTTGCCGGCGTTCAGTCCGAAGGTGATCACGATGAAGACCACCTCGACGCCCTCCAGGAACACGCCCTTGAACGAGACCACGAACGAGAACCAGTCCAGGCCGAGCCGGGTCCCGGAGTCGGCGGCCGCCGCGGCGGCCGTCTGGGAGGCGAACGCCGCCTCCTCGTCGTGGGTCGCCAGCAGGCCGGACGAGCGCAGGATCGCCTTGCGCAGCCACTGGAGGCCGAACACCAGCAGCAGGCTGCCGACCACGAGCTGCAGCAGCGCCTCCGGAAGCCAGGTGGTCAGCGCGTACCCGGCGGCCAGGGTGAAGGCCGCCAGCGCGGCCACAGCGGCCGCCACTCCGGAGAGAGCGGAGCGCCAGCTCCGGGTGGCCCCCATCGCCAGCACGATGGTGAGCGCCTCGACGAATTCCACGAAGGATGCGGTGAAGGTCGCCACCAGCAGGCCGAGCGTCACGCCGAGGTCCATCCGCCAAGCCTACCGGCGCCGGCGCCCGGCTACACGTCGGTGGCGGCCGCGGCCGTGCCGGCGGTCTTGATGCCGCAGCTCGGCGCCGACCAGAAGAAGGCGTTGGCGAGTCCGTCGTGGGCGTTCTCGGCGCGGCTGTCGAGGTGGACGTGGTCGCCGTGGCCCTCGGCGCCGGGGCCGAGGATGCCGCTGAAGCCGGCGCTGCGCGCCGCGAGCGCGATCCTGCACAGCGAACCGCCGGGCGAGACCACGTCCGCGGCGGTGCCGTACTGGTGCTGGCTGTTGGCGGCCCCGCCGACGCGGCGGTTGCAGGCCACGCTGCGGAACCCGGAGCTGACCAGCAGCGGGACGTCGTGGAGCTGGTGCCGCAGCGCCTCCAGCTTCCACATGAGCCGCCGCACGTTGGTCTGGACCTCCAGCGACGAGACCTTGCCGCCGTCGAAGCCGCCGCCGCAAGCGGCGCTGTCGTCCAGCTCCGCCAGGCTGAAGTGCGCGGGGGTGCAGTCGGGGTCCTGGAGCGCGTAGATCTTCGCGTAGGTTCCGGGGCCTGCCGTGCCGTTGGCCGGCAGCCCGTAGCCCGCCTGGAACCGCGCGACCGCCGCCCGCGTGCCCGCCCCGAAGACCCCGTCGATGGCCACGAAGCTGTGGAAGGCGGCCCAGCCGGCCACCCGCACCTGGAGGTTGGCGACGTCCCGGCCGCGCATGCCCGTGTGCAGGGTCCTGGTCCAGCGGTAGCACTCCGCCGCGGCCGGCGCGGTCGCGGCGGCCGCGCGGCCCGGCACCAGGATCGCGGCCACGACCAGCAACAGCAGCCCGACCGCCCGAAGCACCCATCCCCGTCCACGCATGGCCAAGCCTTCGGCAGGAGCGGCCCGCCGCTGTACTCGCGCAGGTCGGGGCGGCCGTGCGGAGGACCGCCGCTCAGGCCGGGTAGTCGAGCACGGCCATCATGCCGCTTTCGGAGTGGTACAGATTGTGGCAGTGGGTGAGCCAGCGGCCCGGGTTGTCGGCCTCCAGGTCGGCGACCACCGTCTCCAGCGGCAGCACGATGACCGTGTCCTTGCGCGGTCCCCTGCCACTGCCGTCGCGCACCTGGAAGGTGTGCCCGTGGACGTGCATCGGGTGGAACATCGACGACAGGTTCACGAACCGCAGCCGCAGCCGCTCTCCCCGCGACGCCGGCAGCTCGGCCATGTCACCGCCGCCGTGGCCGTTGATGGTCCAGCGCCACTGCATCATGTCGCCCTCCAGCACCACGTCGTGGGCGCGGTCGGGGTGCCGGTCGGGCAGGGCCACGGTCTCGGCCGCGCGCAGGTCGCTCATGCGCAGCAGCCGGCGGCGCAGCTCGCCAGGGTGGGCACGGGCGGGCGGGGTGGCGCCGGCGGCGGTGCGCACGACCGCCATCCCCTGCCCGCCCTTGCCCTCGGCGACGGCGACGAGCGGGAACGCACCGTCCCCGAGGGTGACCTCGAGGTCGTAGCGCTCCCCCATCGCCAGCAGCACGGTGTCCACGGTGACCGGGTTCACCGGGAAGCCGTCGCTGTGGGTCACCGTCAGCCGGTGCCCGCCGAGCGCGACCCGGAAGGCCGTGTCGGCGGCCACGTTGACCAGGCGGATGCGGGCGCGCTGCCGCGGCAGCGCCCGCAGTGTCGCCGGCGCCGCCGCCCTCCGCCCGTTGACCAGGTAGTGCGGGTAGGCGACGTCGCCGGCGTCGCCGCCGAGCAGCGCCGACCGGAACCCCGGCATCCCCGCCATGCCGCCACCGGCGCCCGCGCCCATCCCGGTGCCGGCGCTCATGCCGCGCATGCCGCCGCCGAGGGCCCGCAGCACCTCGTCGGGCGTGCGACCGGTCCCGTCCAGCCAGTCGTCCAGCACCACCACCAGCTCGACGTCGTAACCGCCGGCCTCCCGCGGGTCGTCGACGATCACCACGCCGTACAGGCCCCGGTCGAGCTGCACCCCCACGTGCGGGTGGTACCAGTAGGTGCCGGGGTCCCGCAGGGTGAACCGGTAGGCGCCGTCGTGGCCGGGCGCGATCGCCGCGGCCGGCAGGTCCGGGACGCCGTCCTGGTCCCACGGCACGGCCATGCCGTGCCAGTGGATCGTGGTCGGGTCCGGGAGGCGGTTGCGCAGGCGCACCTCGAGCACCTCGCCGCGGTTGCCGCGCAGCAGCGGACCGGGAGCCGCCTGGCCGTACGCCCAGGTGCGGACCACCCGGCCGCCCACGTCCAGGTCGGCCTCGGCGGCGGTGAGGGTGACCAGGCGGGCCCCGGTGGCGGGCGGGGTGGTGATGGGCGGGCCGGCGACCGGCTCTGCCGCCGGCCCGCCGTGCCCCGGCTCCGGACCGACCGGGGACTTCCTCGACGCGTCGCCGGCAGCGGCCAGGCGCACGCCCGTGGCGCCGCTGGCCATTCCCAGCAGCGCGAGCCCGCCGCGGGTCAGCGCCTGGCGGCGGGTCAGGCGATCGCGGGGTGGCATGGGGACGGCTCCGGTCTGTGGGGATGGGCGGCTGGGAGGCCGACCCTATGGACCCCGCCTAACCGGTCGCTAACGAACCGTCAGCGCCCTGGAGGTGACTCGCGGCAAACGCGAGCCCTCGCCGATGTCTCCGCAATCAGCGGCGCCTATTTACGGGGGAAACGGTCTGCTCGGAGGAATACGAAATAGACGGAATTGATCCCCGGAACCACTCGGCTCAGCCGGCACGAATTCGAGGTAGGTAGATATGCTCGACCGATCTACGCAGAATCCGCCAAGACTGGAAGGGTTCGGAGCGTTGACCTCGCTCGGCGGAGAATGGTTCCCTATCCCATCCCCTAAGAGGACAGCGCCTTTTGCCGCCCTCTGGCTGATCACCCAGATTGGAAGGAGATTGCCCTTGGCATGCCCGTGATACAGGGAAGCCCTCGCCACGGCCTTTCCCAAACCGAGCGGCGAGGGCTCCCGGTGGCCAGCACCGCGCCGCTAGCCAGCCAACCGGGGGGCACCGGTGCTCGGTGCCCCCCGGATCGCTGTTCGCGGTCCCCGAGGGCTTGCCTACCCGTCCAGGCGGAAGTCGGGGTCGCTGGGGGGTTCGGCAACGTCCATCTGGGCCTTCTGGAGCTTGCCGGAGTAGTCCCAGTTCAGCGCCTGCCAGGAGGTGAACTGCTCCAGCACCCAGATGCCCGACTGCCGGCTGCCGTTGCCCGACAGGCCGTTGCCGCCGAAGGGCAGGTGGGCCTCGGCGCCGGAGGTGGAGTTGTTGACGCTGACCATCCCGGCGGTGCACTGCTCGGCGAACTGGAAGGCGGTCCTGGGGTCGCGGGTGTAGATGGCGGCCGACAGACCGTAGCCGTGCCCGTTGGCGAGCGCGACCGCCTCGTCGGGGCTGCCGTAGGCGGCCACGCCGACGATCGGGCCGAAGGTCTCGGTGCGGTACAGCTCGTCACCGGCGGCGACCCCGGCGACCACGGTGGGATGCGCGTACAGGCCGGTCTCGGGGTCGCCGACGAATCCGTGGCGCGGGTTGGCGGCGGTGATGCGGCCCACCCCGGTGGAGCCGTAGCGCTTGTGGTGGCCGGCGATCATCCCGAGGAAGCCCTCGAACCGCTCCAGGTAGGGCTCGCCGAGCAGGGGCCCGTAGAGCACGTCCTGGAACGGGTCGCCGATCGGCGCCGACGACACCGCCCGGTCGAAGCGCTCCAGGAAGTCGTCGTAGACGCGCTCGTGCACGATCGCGGTGCCGAGCGAGGTGCAGCGCTGGCCGGCGGTGCCGAAGCCGCTGAACAGCGCGCCCTCCACGGCCAGGTCCAGGTCGGCGTCGGGCGCCACCACCAGCGGGTTCTTGCCGCCGAGCTCCAGGCAGGGCGACTGGAGGTGCCGGCCGCAGAGCTCGCCGAGCCGCCTGCCCACCGCGGTCGAGCCGGTGAAGCCCAGCTTGTCGACCAGGCCGTCCTCCAGGGCCAGCTCGAGCCCTTCGAACGTGGTCCGGCCGTCGGCCTGCACCAGCTGCAGGGCGTCGGCCGGCACCCCGCCGTGCCAGAGCAGCTCCGCCAGCGCCCGTGCCGCCGCGCCGGCCTGCTCGGAGGGCTTCCAGACCACGGTGTTGCCGCACAGCAGGGCAGGCACCAGGTACCACGAGGGCACCGCCACCGGGAAGTTGGCGGCGGTGATCACGGCCACCACCCCGAGCGGCCGGCGGAAGGTGAAGAGCTGCTTGTCGGGCATCTCGCTGGGCACGGTCTGCCCGTAAAGGCGCCGGCCCTCGCCGAGGAAGAAGGTGCAGGTGTCGATGACCTCCTGGACCTCGCCGAGCGACTCCCGCAGCGGCTTGCCGATCTCGCGGGTCACCAGTTCGGCCAGTGCCTGCTTGTTGGCCTCCACCAGCCGGCCGACCTGCTGGACCACCCGGCCGCGCAGCGGCGCCGGCAGCGCCGCCCAGGCAGGCTGCCCGTCGCGCGCGGCCCGGCAGGCCCGCCGGAAGGTGGCGTCGTCCGCCAGCTCCAGCTCCGCCACGACCTCGCCGAGCTTGGCGGGATTGCGGGAATGCAGCACCCTGGACTCCGCCGGGCGCGCCGACTCCCCGGAGACCACCGACCCGAGACGCACCGTGCGACCACCTCCTGGGACGATCTTCGACGATAGGAGGCCGGGCGGACAAGACGCGGGAGGGCTGATGCCGCGGGATCGCCAAGGTGAGGAGCTGGCCGCCGCGCTGCGGGCCGCGGTCGGCGGCGAGGTGGACTTCGGCGAGGGCCGGCGGGCGGAGTACTCCAGCGACGCGTCGCTGTACCGCTGCGTGCCGCTGGGGGTGGTCTTCCCGCGCGACGCGGCCGACGTCGAGGCCACGCTGGCGGTCTGCCGCCAGGCGGGCGTGCCGCTGACCTTCCGCGGCGGCGGCACCAGCATCGGCGGGCAGGCGGTCGGGCCGGGCGTGGTGGTGGACTGCTCCCGGCACCTGAACCGGATCGTCGAGCTCGACCCCGAGCGGCGCCTCGCCCGGGTCGAGCCGGGCCTGGTGCTGGACGACCTGCGGGCCGCCGCCGCCGCCCACGGCCTGGACGTGGGGCCGGACCCGTCCACCCACAGCCGCTGCACGCTCGGCGGCATGGTCGGCAACAACTCGTGCGGCTCGCACTCGCTGGCCTGGGGCCGGACCGCCGAGAGCGTGGTCGCGCTGGAGCTGCTGCTGGACGACGGCAGCCGCATCACCGCCGGCGCGACCCCTGCCGAGGCGGCCGCGCGGGCGATTGCCGCCGGTGGCCGGGCCGGTGAGCTGCACGCGGCCCTGCGGGCGCTGGCCGCGGACGGCGAGGCGACCATCCGCGGCGCGCTCGGGCGCTTCCCGCGCCAGGTGTCGGGCTACGCGCTGGAGCACCTGCTGCCCGAGCGGGGCTTCGATCTGGCCCGGGCGCTGGTCGGCAGCGAGGGCACCTGCGCGGTCGTGCTCCAGGCCGGCATCGCCCTGATCGAGCCGCCCGCCGCCCGCGCGCTGGTGCTGGTGGGCTTCGACGACCTCCCCGCGGCCGCCGACGAGGCACCGGCGATCCTGGAGCACGGGCCGCTGGCCTGCGAGGGCATCGACGTCGAGATCCTCGACACCGTGCGGCGCCGCGGCGGCGCCGTTCCGGCGCTGCCCGACGGCCGCGCCTGGCTGTACGTGGAGGTCGGCGGCGCCGAGCCGGCCGAGGCGCGGGCCAGGGCCGACCGGCTGGCGCGCGAGCTGGCGGGGACCCCGGGCGTCAGGGGGACGCGCTCGGTCGCCGACCCGCGCACCCAGCGCGCCCTGTGGCGGATCCGCGAGGACGGCGCCGGGCTGGCGACCCGCCTGCCCGACGGGCGCGAGGCGTGGCCCGGCTGGGAGGACGCCGCGGTGCCACCGGAGCAGCTCGGCGACTACCTGCGCGGGTTCTATGCGCTGCTGGGACGCCATGGCCGCCATGGCGTGCTCTACGGCCACTTCGGCGAGGGCTGCGTGCACGTGCGCATCGACTTCGACCTGCACGCCGAGGGCGGGCCGGCGCGCTACCGCGCGTTCGTGGAGGAGGCCGCCGACCTGGTCGTCGGGCTCGGGGGCTCGCTGTCGGGCGAGCACGGCGACGGGCGCGCCCGCTCGGAGCTGCTCCCGCGCATGTACGGACCGGAGGTCATCAGCCTGTTCGAGCGCTTCAAGGCGATCTGGGACCCCGGCGACCTGCTCAACCCCGGGGTGCTGGTGCGCCCGGCCCCGCTCGACCAGGACCTGCGCCCCGCCGCGCCGAGCCGCCCCCTGCCAGTGGCGCTGCGATATCCCGACGACGCCGGCGACCTCGGGTTGGCGCTGCGCCGCTGCGTCGGCGTGGGCAAGTGCCGCGCGGCGGCCGGCGGGGTGATGTGCCCGAGCTTCCGCGCGACCGGCGACGAGCGCGACTCCACCCGCGGGCGCGCCCGGACCCTCCAGGAGATGCTGGTCGGCGGGGTGGTCGCCGACGGCTGGCGCTCGACGGCGGTCCGCGACGCGCTGGACCTCTGCCTGTCGTGCAAGGGCTGCAAGCGCGACTGCCCGGTCGAGGTCGACATGGCCACCTACAAGAGCGAGTTCCTCTACCAGCACTACCGCTGGCGGCCGCGGCCGGCCGCCCACTACGCCCTCGGCCTGCTGCCGCTGTGGGCGCGGCTGGCGTCGCTCGCGCCCGGGGTGGCCAACCGCTTGACGGGTGGGCGGCTGAGCGGCGCGGCGCTGCGCCGGCTCGGCGGGATCGCGCCGGCGCGGCCGCTGCCGCGCTTCGCGGGGCGCGCGCCGCGCTCCTGGCGGCGCGGCGCCGGGCGCTCCGGGCAGGGCCGCGAGGTGCTGCTGTGGGTCGACACCTTCACCGAGCACTTCGTGCCGCAGGTCGGCCGGGCGGCGGTGGAGGTGCTGGAGGCCGCCGGCTTCCGGGTGCGACTCCCCGAGCGGCCGCTGTGCTGCGGGCTGACCTGGCTGTCGACCGGGCAGCTCGGCGGCGCGCGGCGGCGGCTGCGGCAGGCGCTGGACACCCTGGAGCCGGCTCTGGCGACCGGGATGCCGCTGGTCGTGCTGGAGCCGAGCTGCGCCGCGGTGCTCCGCGACGACGTCCGCTCCTTGCTCGGCGACAGCGAGCCGGTGCGCCGCCTGGCCGGCGCCACCCACACGCTCGCCGAGCTGCTGGAGCGCTGGGCGCCGGACTGGCGCCCGGGGCCGCTGGACCGCCGGGTCGTCATCCAGACCCACTGCCACCAGCACGCGGTGCTCGGCAGCGACGCCGACGACCGGCTGCTGGAGCGCCTCGGCGTCCAGGCGGTGCGGCTGGACGCCGGCTGCTGCGGCATGGCCGGCAACTTCGGGTTCGAGGCCAGCCACTACCAGACCTCGGTCGCGGTCGCCGAGCTGGCCCTGCTCCCGGCCCTGCGCGCCGAGCCGCCCGGCACCGTGGTGCTCGCCGACGGCTTCAGTTGCCGCACCCAGATCGAGCAGCTCGCCGGCAGGCCGGCGCTGCACCTCGCCGAGCTGCTGCTCCAGGCCCTGAAGCCGGCGGATCAGCCGGTGCTGTAGCCGGGGTCGGGCAGGTGGACCCGGAAGGAGGCGCCACGGCCGCCCGGCCGGTCCTCGACCCAGGCGCTGCCGCCGTGGAGCTGGGCGAACACCCGCACCAGCGCGAGCCCGACCCCCAGGCCCGGCGCGTGCGAGGCGGGACGCGGGCCCTGGCGGAAGGGCTGGAAGATGGTCTCGCGCAACTGGGGCGGCACGCCGGGGCCGGCGTCGTCGACAACCAGCAGCGCGCCGTTGCCGTGCTGCTCGACGCGCACCCACACCGGCGTCCCCGGCGGGGTGTGCCTGGCCGCATTGGCCAGCAGGTTCTCGACGATCCGCTCGACCTTCGGCGGGTCGACCTCCAGCCGCAGCGGGCAGACGGCCACGTGCACCGGGCGGTGCTCCAGCAGCTCGGCGCTGGCGTCCTTGACCACCCGCTCGACCAGCTCGCCGAGGTCGACGCGCTCCCGCTCCGGGCTGACCGTCGGCTGCGCGAGGCGGTCCAGGTCCAGCAGGTCGTTGAGCAGGCGGTCCATCTTGCGGGCGCTCCTGCTCAGCCGGTGCAGCAGGTCGGCGACGTCGTCGCGGCCCAGCTCCAGGTGGCGGCGCTGCAGGGTGATGGCGATCCCCAGCACCGAGGCCAGCGGCGTGCGCAGGTCGTGCGAGACCGCCTGCAGGAAGGTGCTCTTCATCTGGTCGAGCGCGCGCAGATGGCGCGTCGAGGCCTGCTCGCGCTCCAGGCTGTCACGGAGCTGCTGCTCGACCCGGCGGCGCTCGGTGACGTCCCTGGCGACCACCAGCTGGCCGGTCGGCCAGCCCAGATGGTCGGTGAGCGAGGACACCGTCACCTCGTGGGTGCTGGTCCCCATTTCGATCTCCTCGATCGCCTCGCCGTCGCCGAGCGCGAGCTGGTCCTGGACCACTCCCGCCCAGGCCGGTAGGACCCGCCGAGCCGGCTGGCCGACAATGCGCGCCAGCGGCAAGCCAAGCAGCCGCTCGGCCGCGACGTTGGCGTCGATCACCTTGCCGCCGAGGTCCAGGACCACCACGCCCTCCCCGATCGTCTGGAAGATGCGGCTGCGGGCGATCGGCCGCAGGTCCAGCAGGTGGAAGCGGAACACCGCCAGGACCATGAAGACCACCGTCAGCAGGAACGCGAAGCGGGTGAGATCGACCCGGCCGAACGGCACGACGTTCAGCGTGGTGAGCAGGTGCGCGACCAGCGGAAGCGCCAGGCTGCCGAGCAGGAGCGCGTTCTGCCGGCGGTAGGGCCTGGAGGTGCGCGTCATCGTCACCACGAAGGCGCCGAGACACAGCCACGTCGCCACGTTGAAGTAGACGAAATGGACCCAGAACAGCGGCCCGTACCGCACGATCGGTGCAGCGCCGGGCGCCGGCGACGGCAGGTAGGTGTGGAACAGGTGGTGCGTCGAGGGGATCGCCAGCGCCGCCAGGACCACCAGCGGCTCCACCGCCAGCAGCCCCAGCAGCACCGGGCTCGGCCGCCGCAGGCGCCCGGCGTACTGGAGCACGAAGATGATCGAGGCCGGCGCCAGCGCCACCAGGCCGACGTACTTGAGGTCGCAGAACAGCCGCCTGGTCGCCAGGTCGCCGGCGGCGAGCTCGACGGCACGCGCCACGCTCCATTCGACGAGGGCCGCCAGCACCACCACCAGCGACGTGGCCGTCGGGCTCCTCCGGTAGCGCCAGCCGTACACGGCGCAGGCGGTCAGGCACCCTGCTCCCCCGAGCAGCAGCAGGCTGGTGCCCGACCAGCGCCAGCTCATGCCCCCAAACGCCCCCTTGGGGAGCCGCGGCGCTCCCCATATCAGCAAAAATCCTCGTAGCGGGCTACTCTCCGCTGTTGCGGACAGTGAAGTCAACTGAGGGCTCTTGCCAGTGGACCTGCGGCTGACCTGGTTCATGCTCCCCGGACAGCGGCCGTACCGGGAGCTGCACTGGTTGTCGCGTATGCCCGGGGCCGGGATCACCGCCGTCGGCGAGCCGCGTCCGCCCGAGGACGTGGAGTTCGTCGCCCGTCCGTACCGCCAGCCGACCACGCGATTCGTGGAGGCCGGCGCGCTCGCCTGGCTGCGCGGGCTCGACTCGCTGCCGGAGACGCCCGGGTGGCTGGCCTCGCTGGAGCTGTGCTCGCTGGTGACCGGGCAGGTGAGCGCACTGGCGCGGCGCCGCGGCCAGCGCCAGGCGGTGCTGGTGTGGGCCAACGACCCCGCCACCCCGCTGTACCGGCTGCCGCCCTACCGGCAGGCGCTGCGGCGGGCCCGCTCCGCCGACCTGTTCCTGTGCTTCGTGGAGGCGGCGCGCCAGCACTGCCTGGCGCTCGGGCTGGAGGCGGAGCGCTGCGCGGTGGTGCTGCCCGGCGTCGACACCGAGCTGTTCCACCCGGCCGCCGAGCCCGTGGCGGAGCCGGTCGCGCTGTTCGTCTCGCCGCTCGCCGCCAACAAGGGGATCGACCGGGTACTGGAGGCCCACCGGCTGGTGCGGCGGCAGCTCCCGGAGGCACGGCTGGAGGTACTGGGCCGCGGCCCCCTGGAAGGACAGGTGCGCCGCGAGGCGGAGCGGCCGGGCAGCGGGGTGACCTTCCTCGGCGCCGGCGACCGCGGCCGCGTGGCCTCCGCGCTGCGGCGCGCCGCCGTGTTCGTGACCGCGCCGCGGCCGACGCCGGTCTGGAACGAGCAGTTCGGCCTCGCCTACATCGAGGCCATGGCCAGCGGCCTGCCGGTGGTCACCACCGTGTGCGGCTCCAACCACGAGGCGGTGCGCGAGCCGAACCTGCGCGTCCCCGACGACGCCGAGGCCCTGGCCGCCGCGCTGCTCGGGTTCCTCGGCGACCCGCGGCGCCGCGCCCGCGTCGGAGCGGCCAACCGCCGCACGGTGCTGGAGCGCCACCAGCTCGACCGCCAGTGCGAGCGCCTCGGCGAGGTCCTGCGCCGCTTCAGCGAGCGCTAGCCAGTCGCCGGAGCTGTGGCCCCAGCCACTGCCACACCAGCTTGGCCCCGCCCTTGCTGAAGTGGACGCCGTCGTAGCGCACCTTCACGCCATCCATGCGGTCCACGTAGCGCCCGCCCGGGCACAGGAAGCTCCTGAGGTCGAGCAGCACCATCCGGTCCCTGTGGGCGGCGACGAAGCGGCCGAGGACCTGGTTCAGCCATTCGCCCCTGGAGGGATCGTCGCGCGTGGCGGCCAGCGACTTGTCCAGGCCGGTGTCTGGCTGGTGGTAGCAGGGCACGTTCAGCATGGCGATGCGCCGGCTCGACGGCGCCACCAGGTCGTAGGCGAGCTGCAGCTCGCTGTCCAGGTACTGCTCGTACTCCGGGGTGGCGGGCTCCAGCACGCGACCGTCGACCTGGTGGTCGAGCACCTCCCAGCCCCCGAGCATCATCAGGGTGACGTCGGGATGGAAGGCGGCGGTCTTGTCGCGCCAGCGCGTCGGCCAGGTGGTGCACTTGGGGTCGACCGGCTGCACGCTGCCGGCCAGGACGATGGGAGCGCGCACCAGACCGCAGCCGAGCTCCGTGTCGCCGCCAAGGATCATCCCGCGAACAGTCCCCCTGGGGTAGTAGAAGCCGAGGGTGAAGCCGACCGAGTCGCCGACCAGGTAGACCCGGAAGGCATTGCCAGGGTTCGGCCTGCTGGCCGGCTGGCCGGGTGACGGTGTCGCCGTGGTGGGCGAGGGGGTGACGGTGGGCAGGCCCGCCGCGCCGGTGGCGCCGCTGAGCGCGACCCCCTCCGCCACCGGCACCCGCCCCGGCGCGGTGGTCACCGCCAGCAGGGCGACGATCGCCACGGCCACGCCGACGGTGACCGGCCGCGCCAAGCGCCGGCGACGCAGCGCGCCGCGGCGGATCGGCAGCTCGACCAGGCGGTAGGAGAGGATCGCGGCCACGAAGGTGGCGGCCATCCGCAGCGCCAGCAGCCAGGCGCCGTGGAGGTGGACCCGCTCGGGGGAGATCGCCACGAACAGCGGCCAGTGCCACAGGTACAGGCCGTAGGAGATCCGCCCGATCGCCGGCAGCGGCGGGGTCGAGAAGATCCGCCTTACCCAGCCACCCGGCTGGGCGGCCACCATCACCGTCAGGCCGCAGGCGGCCGCGGCCATGGTGAAGCCGCCCAGGTACATCCACCGGACGGTGTCGGGGATCAGCAGGAGCATCGCCAGGAAGCCGCCGAACCCGACGACGGCGGCGACCTGGACGAGCGCCCGCGGCAGCGGGCGGTGGTCCCACATCGCCAGCACCACCGCCAGCGCGCCGCCGAACAGCAGCGCCTGCGCGCGCGTGTCGGTGCCGTAGTAGAGCCGCGACGGGTCGACGCCCGGACGGTACAGCGCGGCCATCGTCAGCGCCGAGGCGCACAGGGCCAGCAGGGTTCCGACCAGCAGCGGCCGCAGGCGGCCCCTGGCCAGGCGCAGGCCGGCGATCAGCAGCAGCGGCCACAGCAGGTAGTACTGCTCCTCGATGCCCAGCGTCCACATGTGGGTGAGCGGCGAGGAGTCGCCGAACTGCTCGAAGTACGACAGGTGTGTGAAGGCGAAGCGCCAGTTGGCCACGTACAGCAGCGTCGCCAGCGCGTCCCCGCGCATGCGGGCCAGGCCGGTCGCGGGCGCCAGCAGGGCGGCGTAGGCGGCGATCCCGCCGAGCATCAGGAACAGCGCGGGCAGCAACCGCCGCGCCCGTCCGGACCAGAACCGCTTGAGGTCGATGGTCGCGCGCGCCTCCCACTCCGCCAGCAGCAGGGTGGTGATCAGGTAGCCGGACAGCACGAAGAAGAGGTCGACGCTCAGGTACCCGCCGCGCGGCCACGACACCTCCCCGTGGTAGAGCATGATGGTGAGGATCGCCATGGCCCGCAGCCCGTCCAGCGCGGGCTGGTAGGCGATCCGGCTGGCACGCGCCGGGCGGGCGGGTGCCCCGGCGGCGGGCGCCGCGTCGGCGGGCGGCGGTCGCATCACTCAGGTCCCTCCACTCTGGCGGAGCGCGCCGGCCAGGTAGGCGCCGGCTTCGCAGGTGCGCATGAGCAGCAGGCCGGCGGCGTGTCCAGGGTCGGCCGCGAGCAGCCGGCGGTGACGCCAGAGGGCGGCCGTGGTGGCGCCGATCTGGACGGATACCGCGCCGGGGTTCCGCCGGCGGTAGTGCGGCAGGCTCTTGCCGTAGTAGAAGCGCTTGCGGGCGACCCCGCGCAGGGTGAGGCGGCCCTCGTGGTGGACGACCAGGGTGTCCGCCCAGGCCAGGGTGGCACCGGCGGCGAGCAGCCGGTTACGGACGTCCGCGTCCTCGGTGCCGGTCACGTCGCTGAACCCGCCCGTCTCCCGCAGCCAGGCGGTGCGCAGCAGCCTCGGCGACTCGATGCGTGGCTCGCCGTGGTAGCAGCGCCGCTCCAGCGTGCGGCAACCGGTCCAGAAGCCGCTGCCGGCGGTCTCCTCCGGCAGGAACACGCCGACCACGTCCGGCGTGGAGGCGGCTGCCAGGGCGCGCTCGACCGAGTCCGCGGCGAGCTCCATGTCGGCGTCGAGCCACAGCAGCCACTCGCCCCGCGCCTTGGCGATGCCCAGGTTGCGCTGCTCGCTGCGCTCGGGCCCGGCGCGCATCGCCAGGTCGGCCAGTCGCAGCGTTACCTCCCAGGTGCCGTCGTCGCTCCAGTTGTCCACCACGATCAGCTCGGCGACCGGCCGGGTCTGCGCCCGTACGGACTCGAGGCATCGCTGGATGGTGCGGGCGGCGTTGCGGGTGGGCACCACCACCGAGACGAGCGGCTGGCTCATGGTGGCTCCTCGCCGTTGGGCGGCGGCTCCTCGGCCTGGCGCGGCAGCAGGGCGCGGTCGACGCCGCCGCCGCTCGGTGCCAGCAGCTCGGGGCGGGCCCCCCTTGCAGGCGGCAGGCTCGCGCGGACGTCGCGCAGGGTCCCCAGAACCAGCAGCGCCAGGCCGGTCCCGGCGAGCAGGTGCGGCAGCAGGCTGCCGGCGGCGAAGTCGGGGCTCAGCGTGGCCGCGGTCGGCAGCCCCCGGATGAGGATGGTCACCGGCACCGCCACCAGCGCGAGCAGCGCGGCCAGCAGCAGGACCCGCGGCGCTGGGGCGTACACCAGGTCCCAGAGCACCAGCAGCACGGCCAGCACCAGGCCCGCGCGACCCCCGAGGAAGGTGAGCAGGGCCGCCAGCGCGAGCCACCCGCCCACGGTCCCGCGGACCGGGCGGCGGGGCCGGCCGGGCGACGAGCCGAGCAGACCGCGCCTCACGGAGCCGGACCTCCCTCGCCGCGATCCTCCAGTGCGGGCGCCGGTGCCGGCGCCGGTGGCAGGGGGCCCGGCGCCGCCGGGTCCGGCCGCGCGGCACGGCGCCGCCGCGGCACCACCAGCAGCCCCACCACCAGGGCGAGACTGGCGAGCGAGGCGGCCAGCGACGCCGACGCCCACCGCTGCGGCTGGAACTCCACGGCGATGCGGTGCTCCCCGCGGTCGGCGATGCGCCAGCCAACCGAGTAGCCGTCGATGACCCGCGGCGGTCCCAGCGGCTGCCCGTCGAGGGTCGCCTGCCAGCGGGAGTCGTAGCCCTGCCCGAGGACCAGGTAGTAGGGCCCCTGCGCCGCCTCGGTCGTCAGCGTGGTCCTGGTCGCCGAGGACGAGGTCACGGTGATCCGCGGCGCGGTCGCGGCCTGGGCGTCCTCGCCGGTCGGCTGCGCCGAGCCGGTCTGCGCGGCGGCGCCGGCGGGCCTGGAGGCCAGGTCGAGCAGGCCGACCAGCCAGCCCGGCGAGGTCTGGAGCCGGTGGTCGCCGGCACCCAGCCGCAGCGGGTGCCCGGGGCAGGCCCGCAGCGGCAGGTCCTGGCCGCTGCTGAGCTGGTTGAGGGTGCCGTCGATGGACACCTCGAGCGGCCGACCGTCGATGGTCCCGATGGCCACGCAGCCGCGCAGGCGGCTGGACCCGGAGGCCTGCGGGATGCGTGCCCCGCCCGCGTCGATCCCGCTGATCCGGACCTGGCTGCCAGGGCCGATCACCTTGGTCAGGGTGAGGCGCAGCCTGGACACGCGCTGCTTCGGGAAGCGGAGCACGCTGGTGCCCGCCCGCAGCGAGACCTTGCGGGGCGGCCCGCCGTCCAGCGACAAGTCCGCCCCGGTGGCGGTGTCCACCCCGACCAGGCCCTTGGGCACGAGCTGGGTCACGCTCACCTGGTCCAGCGTCCGGGTCGGGAAGCGCACGTCGATCCACTCCCCCACGCCGCGCCCGGCCGGCACCCAGGCGGTGTCGGAGTCGCCGTCCAGCGCCTGTGAGGCCCGCAGCCCGATGCCGTCGAACGCCCGGGAGGAGGAGTCGGCGATCACCTGCCCGGAGGCGCCGGCGAGCTGGTCCACCTGCGAATCGGCCAGGCCCGGCCCGAACCGCGCGAAGCCCGAGAGCTGCAGTGTGCGGCTGTCGGGCAGCCAGAAGCTGCGGTCCAGCGCCCGTTCCTCGTCGTCGTCGAGCCTGGAGGGGTCGCCGTCGGCCCGCGCCAGCACCACGTCCAGCGGGGTGGAGGCCAGCCGCTGCCTGGCGCGCGTGTCGAGGCCGCCGAGCAGCCCGCGCAGCCGTCCGGCGAGGCTGACCCCCTCCGACACCTGCACGCCGGGAATGGCGATCTCCGAGAACCCGACCGGGTTGAGGCCCGGGCCCCCGCGAGTCCGGGTGATCTCGACGGTGACCTTGGAGGTGGTCGTCGGCGGCAGGGTCACGTCGACCGACGGCTGGTCGGGCACGTCGGCGTCGACGGTGCGGCCGTCGAGCTCGATCCTGACCCCAGCGATCTGCACCGGCCCGCCGAGCACCGGCCGCAGCGTGACGCTGGAGACGATCTGCGGCTGCTGGAGCTCAAGGGTGATCGACTGGCCGACGGCGGCGCCGAAGTCACCGGTCATCCAGGCGGTGGAGGGGTCGCCGTCGAATGCGAAGGCGGGCTTGTCGTTGGGGACGGGCCCGAAGATCGAGCCAGAGCTGGTCGCGGTGACCGAGCGGGCGCCGTTGAACACGGCGGTCGACTGGCGCCGCGGATCGCCGAACAGGCTGAGCGTGGTCGTGCCCGGGTTGAGGGGGTCCTCGGCGCGGAGGGTCGGCGAATAGCTCTGCCCGAGGCGTGGCACCCGCCAGGCGCGGCGCCGGTTGGTGTCGGTCAGCACGAGGTGGGCGCCGTCGTCCAGCGCCAGTGCCAGGTCGTCGGAGCTGACGTCGCCCAGGAGCCGGTAGGCGGGCCGCCCGCGCAGGAGGCCCAGCCGCTGGAGCCCCGGGAGCGCGAAGTTGTCCCCGTCGATCAGCAGCGCGCCGCTGGCCGGCTCGGCGCGCACGATCGGCGGGGAGTCGCTGACGGCATAGCGTTGCAGCGGCGGCAGCGAGCCGGCGCCGGGCGAGGGGTCGACCACTCCCTGGCCCGGCCTGCCGTAGCTGGCGTCGCGGTGCAGGCCGGGGTCGCGGGCCAGCGAGGCGGCCAGCGCCGAAGGCGCGGCGCCGCCGGCCTCCTGCCACTGGACGTCGTTGCGGAGCAGGACCTGGCTGGCGCCGAGATAGCGGGCCATCGCCGAGACGCCGCCGAGGTCCGGCGCGCCGGCGGCGAGCGGCACGTCCAGCGCCGCCAGGAAGTTGGACTGCTCGGGCGAGCCGTTCGGCACGGTCGCGCGCAGCACCGAGGGCCGGTCGAGCAGCGAGGCGGGCAGGTCGTCCGGGCCGCGCAGCCCCCAGGTGTAATCGGCCTGCACCTGGCCGGGCAGCAGCAGCACGCGGCTGGTCGAGGGTCCGGCGTTGAGGTCGGCCGCGGCCTGCCGCCAGTACGCCGGCACGCGGAACCGCTCCAGGTTCAGCCCACCGGTCCAGGCGGGCAGCACGGCGACCGCCACCACGCCCAGCGCCACGATCGCCGCGATCAGGCTCGACTGCCGGCTGGCCGTCGGGCGCCAGCCCCCGCGCCGGCCGGCCACCTCGGCGACGCCCACCGCGACCAGCAGCGTGATCCCCAGCGCGGCGAGCGCGCCGGCCTTGTTGGTGGTCCGGAAGGCGATCGCGCCGGGGACCGCGGCGAAGGCGCGGTTCAGCAGCCGGCCGAAGGGGGACGGGTTGTCGGTCGGGAACAGGCCCACCATCACCGGCACCGCGACCGCCAGCAGGATCGCGCCCAGCGCCCGCGCCCGGGCCCGCGAGACCAGCGCCCCGAGCACCGCGGCGACCGGCAGCGCGAAGGAGGCGAGCACCACCAGCGGGTTGGTCAGGTAGGCGGCGAAGTTCGGCAGGAACAGCCGGTCCCCCGCCCGCCCGTACAAGGTCCACAGGCCGAGCAGCCGCAGCGTCTCCGCGTAGGAGGAGACGCTGCCGACGTCGCCGGGTTGCTCGGTGTCGAAGGCGATCGAGGCGCCGCTGCGGGCGGCCAGCACCGCCGGGACCAGCCAGTACAGCGACACCAGCGCGGCCAGGCCGAGGCAGCGCAGGGCCGGCCGGGCCAGCTCGCGCCAGCCCCGCCCCAGGGCGATCACGGCGTAGACCAGGTAGCAGGGGACGCCCAGCAGCATGAACAGGCTGACCACGCCGGCGTTGCTGCCGCCGCTGACGAAGAACGCCAGCGCGAACGCGGCCGGCCAGCGCCAGGAGCGCGGCTCGCGCACGGCCCGCGCCAGCGCCAGCAGCAGCCATGGCGCCAGCGCGTAGGGCAGCAGGACCGGGTTGGTCGCGCCGGCGACCACCACGTAGGGGTTGGCCACGTAGAGCACGGCGGCGGCCACCCGGCCGGCCGGGTTGGAGCGCCGCCCGGTGGCGGCGTCGCCGCCCCCGGCGACCTCGTGGAACAGCCGCACCGCGCCCCAGGCGGCGACGCCGAGCAGCAGCGCACGCCACAGCCGCACCGCCAGCCACGCGTCCGCGCCGAGCGCCCGCAGCGCCAGCACGAGCAGCGCCACCGGCGCCGTACCCGTGTCGAAGTTCGGCTGCCCCAGGTAGGGGTCCGGCCGCCAGGACGACAGCGCGCCGAGCAGCGTCCGCGCCGGCGCCAGGTACAGCTCCGGCCGGGTGTCGGGAGCGACCTGCCCCCAGTCGGTGCCGAGCAGCACCGCCAGCAGCACCGCGCCGAACAGGACGTAGGCCGCCGGCTCGGCGTAGTCCAGCGGGCGGCGTGGTGGGCGCGCGGGCGGCGCGGGCGGCCCCGGGGGGTACGGCTGCGAGTCGACCCTGACGAGCTCCCGTTTCACCGGGGCACCCCCCTGGGGTTCCCCGGACCCGTCCGGGCGACTCATGGGGCCGCCTCCACGGGCTGGCGGCGGCGCTCCAGCACCCAGCAGGCTCCCAGCAGCGCCGTCACGGCGGCCAGCGCCGCCCCGACGATCCCGGTGACCGAGTGGTGCGGGCCGAGGGCGATCACCGCCACCTCGATCACGACGGTGGCACCGAGCAGCCGGTGGACCTTGCGGTCACCGGCCGCGATGCCCGAGAACAGCAGGAGCTGCACCAGCGCCAGGGCGGTGCCGAGCGCGGCGAACAGCGGCAGGTCCGGTCCAACGTCCCGGTAGGCGGCGCCGAACGGCAGCGTCACCGCCAGTTCCGGCGCGGCCGCCACCACGACCATCAGCGCGACCCCGAGCGCGGTGATCGCCGCGGCGGCGCGGGCCAGCAGGCGCCGGCGGGCGGCCGCCTCGGTCGCCAGGCGCGGGAACACGATCGTGGCCACGAACTGCGGCGCCCAGTAGGCGATCTTGGCGACCACCGCGCCCGCCGCGTACAGCCCCGACGGCTCCGCGGCCAGGTAGTGGCGGGCCAGCAGCAGGTCCACGTTGGTCAGCAGCAGCAGCCCGAGGAACGCCAGCGCAGCCGCCCCTACCTCGCGCCCGAGCGCCGCGGTCGCGGGAGCGGGCCGGGGGGCGCCCGACGGGACCGCCGGGCCGCCGGGCGGGGCACCCGACGGGACGCCGCGTCCGGCCAGCATCGGGCGGAGCAGGGTCAGGGGCAGCAGCATGGCCAGGACGGAGCCGGCCACCGACGCGGCCAGCGCGCCGTCGACGCCGTGGCCGGCGGCCACCAGGCCGACCCCGACCGCCAGGCGGGCGCCGGCGTTGAGCAGCAGCGCCGCGGCCAGCGCGCCGAACCGCTGCACCCCCTGGAGCATCCCCTGGAGGGCCGAGACGAGCGGCAGCGGCAGGATGTTGGCGGCCAGCCACAGCGCCGGCACGATCGAGCCCAGGTGCAGGAACGCCGCCAGCGCCGGCGCGGCCGCCGCCACCGCCAGCCCGAGCCCGAGGCTCACCCACGAGACCGCCACCAGCGTTCGCGACCACAGCTCCGCCACGGCCCGGCGGTCGCCGGCGCGCAGCGCGGTATGCCGCGCCACCACCGCCTGGAGCGCCAGCCCCGGCACGGTCCCGATGAGGATCACCGCCAGCAGCGCGCCGAGCGCGCCGTAGGCCGCGGGCTCCAGCAGCCGCAGCATCACCAGGTTGAAGGCGTAGTTCAGGCCGTTGGCCACGGCCATGGCCGGCGCCACCATCAGGCCGGCGCGAGCCAGCGAGGGCCCCGCCGCCAGCGGCGCGGCGACACCGGGGTCCATCGCCCTGGCCAATCAGCCACATCCCGGAACGCGGCGGGAGGCCATCGGCACGACCTTGAGCACGGCCGAGGCCAGGCGGGGGTGGTGCGGGAGGGTCTTCCACGCCAGCCGCACGGCCGGCTGGTAGGCGAGGCCGTAGGCGAGCATGCGCCAGGCCACGTCCGGCGACGCCCGCCGGCCGGCGGCCTGTCCAGGCGGCCGCCGGAAGGCGTACACCCGCAGGCCGTTCCACCAGCGCGGGTCCTCCTCCCGCTCGGCGGCGAGGTCGAACAGCAGCTCGTAGCCGGGGTGGGCGGCCAGGTAGCGCTCGGTGGCGCGGGCGACCATCGGCCAGGAGGCGTCGTCGACCACCACCAGCGCGCGGTCGGCCAGCCATGGCTCGGCCACGCCCAGCGCCAGGTAATGGGGCAGGCGCCCGTGCGCGCCGTCGTAGAAATAGACACCGACGGGCGCCTCCAGCAGCCGCTCGCGCCGCAGCAGCCGGAAGCAGTCGCCCTCCAGCAACCGCAGCCGCTCGCGGTCGACCCAGCGGTCCAGGTTGCCCAGCAACTCGTCCCTGGTGGCTCCGGAGTCCAGGTTGAATTCCAGGAAGTTCTCGATCGCGTAGAAGGGCGCATGCTGGTTGCCGAGCATCGCGCCGATCAGCGACAGCCCCTTGAAGCTGCCGACCTCCAGATAGGCCTCGCCCGGCTCCAGGTGGGCGGCGGCGAGGCTCAGCAGCGCCAGCTTGGACTCGGTGGCCATGCCCGGGACGTCCGCGAGCAGCGCGCGGAAGCGCCGGTCCCGCGGGTGCGGGGCGGCCAGGTCCCCGTCGAACGCGCGGGGCAGCTCCGTCCGGAACGCTTCGAGCCGCATCGCTCCCCTTCCCACCGTGTTGCCTGTTCCGCGGGCGAGAGCCTATCGTGCAACGGTCGGTAACAGCAGTCTATTTTCGACACAAAGGTTTGTGTAGGCTTCCGCAAGGAAGCCGTGCTGCTGCGGGAGGCCGCTGTGGGTCGTCGGGTGGGGTACGTGCTCGTGTTCGTGGGGTTCTTCCTGCTCTTCCTCGCGCTCTCGGTCCGCTTCTACGCGTACCCGAGGCTCCAGAAGGCCCCGCTCGACCAGTACTCGACGCCGGTTGCGGACGGCACCGCGACCTACTTCAACAAGGCGCAGCTCAAAGAGGTGACCGCGCAGGTCCAGAACATCCGCACGGTCAAGGGCGACGCCAAGGCGGGCAACGCCAGCACGGCCGTATGGGACAGCTTCGTGATGACCAAGGACGTCGGCGACGACGGCGTGCTGCGGGCCGCCCAGGAGCGGGTCGCCATGGACCGCGTCACCGGCGAGTCCAAGCACTGCTGCGGCGACCAGCCGCCCCACAGCGGGCTGACCTTCAAGTTCCCCTTCAACACCCAGAAACGCACCTATTCGTTCTGGGACACCTACGCCAAGCAGGCGTTCCCGGCCACCTACGCCGGCAGCGAGCGGATCCAGGGGCTGGAGGTCTTCCGCTTCGAGCAGCGCTTCAGCAACGTGCCGCTCGACCGGCTGGAGGTCAGCGGCGCGCAGGCCGGCCAGCCGAACGTGGCCACCGTGCCGGCGACGATCATGTTCAGCGACGTCAAGACCCTGTGGGTGGAGCCGCGCACCGGCATCATCATCAAGGCCGGCGAGGACGCCACCCAGATCCTCCAGACCGACACCGGCGTGCCGGTCCTGACCGCCTTCAAGGGCTCGCTCGTCTACAACCAGAAGACCATCAGCGACAACGTGGACGACGCCAGGACCGCCGTCAGCCAGCTCCGCCTGATCCAGTGGATCCTGCCGATCGGCGGGCTGGTGCTCGGGGTGGTGCTGGTGGTGGTCGGTGTGGTGCTGCTCGGCCGCGGCAACTCGGGCGGCCAGCACGCCGCCGGCGAGACCCAGGAGATGGAGCCGCAGCACCAGGCCGAGGCCCCCTGAGCCCACCCAGGAGCCGCGCGGGCCTGTGGGCCGCGGTGGCGCTGGCCGCGCTGGCGCTGGCACCCCTGCTGGCGCGCGGCTACGTGCTCGCCTACGACATGGTGTTCGTGCCGCGCATCCCGCTGGGGCGCGACCTGCTGGGGCTCGGCACCTCGGTGGCGCGGGCGGTGCCCAGCGACCTGCTGGTCGCGCTGGCCTCGCGGGTCGCCCCGGCCGAGCTCGTCCAGAAGCTGATCCTGGTGGGGATCTTCGTGTTCGGCGGCTGGGGTGCCGCGCGCCTTGCGCCGGTGGCGACCGCGGCGGGTGGCGCGGCGGCCGCGGGGCTGTTCGTCTGGAACGCGCACGTCTACGAGCGGCTGCTGATGGGCCACTGGGCGCTGCTGGTCTCCTACGCGGCGCTGCCCTGGGTCGTGGGGGCGGCGCTGGACTACCGGGCCGGCAGGGCACGAGCCCACCGGCTGGTGGCCGCGCTGGCGGTGGCGGCGTGCGGCAGCCCGCCGGGGGCGGTGATCGCCGCCGGGACCGCGCTGGCCGTGGTCGCCGGCCGGCCGTGGCGGCGGGCCGGGACGGTCCTGGCGGCCGCGCTGGCCCTCAACCTGCCCTGGCTGCTGCCGAGCGTGCTGCGCTCCGGGGGGGTGCCGGTGCGGCCGGCCGGCGCGGCCGCCTTCGCCTCCAGACCGGACGGGCCGTTCGGCACGCTGGGGAGCCTGCTTGGGCTCGGCGGCATCTGGAACGGGCTGGTCACCCCGCCGGGGCACGGCGCCTGGGCGTGGTGGCCGGGGTTCGCGGTGGTGCTGGCCGTGGCGGTGATCGGCTGGCTGGTGATCCTGCGCCGCTGGGACCGCGGCGCCGCGGTCGGGCTGCTGGTGGGCGCGGCGGTCGGGCTGGCGCTGGCGGGCGCCTACGCCGTGCCCGCGCTGCGGGGCGCGGTCGACTTCGCGATCGCGCACGTGCCCGGCGGCGGGATGATCCGCGACGCGCAGAAGTTCGTCGCCCCGCTGGCGCTGGTGGAGGCGATCGGCTTCGGCGCCGGCGTGGAGCGCGTGCTGGGGATGCTGGAGCCGTCGCGCTGGCGGGTGGCGGCCGCCGCCGCGCTGGTCGCCGCGCCGGTGCTGCTGGTGCCGGGGCTGGCCTGGGGAGCGGCCGGGCGCCTCGGCACCGCCGCCTACCCGCCCGACTGGCGGCAGGCGCGGCAGGCGATGGCGGCCGACCCCGAGCCCGGCGCCATGCTGGTGCTCCCCTGGCACCTGTACTTCGGGTTCCCGTGGAATGGTGACCGGGTGGTGCTGGACCCAGCGCAGCGGTACTTCACCCGCCGTGCGGTCGGCAACGACGACCTGGAGCTGCGGCGCGTCACGGTGCCCGGCGAGGACCCCTACGGCGGCCGCCTCGGCCCGCTGGTGCGCGGCGCCGCGCCGCTGGCGCCGGCGCTGGCGGCGCAGGGCATCCGCTACGTGCTGGTGCTCAAGGTCGCCGAGTGGGCCGAGTTCACCCCGCGGCTGGCCGGAGCGCAGCGGCTGCTGGATGGCGCCGACCTGGCGCTGTACCGGGTCCCCGGCCCGGCGGCGGCGGTGCGGTTCGCCGCCCCGCCGGCGGCCCCGGTGGTGGCCGGCGACCTGCTCGCGCTCGCCACCGCCGCCTGGGCGGTCGTGGGAGTGCTACCGGGAGTAGCCCTCTGGCGCCGCCGGCTGCTATTGTTCGCACGAGCCGGAGAAGGGAGCCATCGATGAGTCCGACCGCCCGGGTCTTCATCGCCCTTGTCGTGGGCGCGCTGCTGCTGGCGTTCGCAGCCTCGCTCACGCTGGTGACCGCCTCCAGCAGCGAGACCACCTCCAACCGGCCGCTGGTCGTCTACGGCGCGCGCTGACCGTTCCGGGTCGCGGCCTCGACCACGGCGGCGTCCAGGACGGCGGCGAACTCGCCGGCGGCCCGCTCCCAGGTGAACGAGGCGCAGCGGCGCCTGGCGGCCTCGCCCAGCCTCTGGCGCAGCGCCCCGTCGGTCAGCATCCGCTCGAGCTGGGCGGTGAACCGCTCGGGCCCCTCGGCCAGCAGCCCGGTCTCCCCGTCCACGATGGACTCCGCCAGCCCGCCGGCGGAGCGCAGCCCGACCGCCGGCGTGCCGTGCGCGGCGGCCTCCATCACCGCCAGGCCCCAGCCCTCCTTGATCGACGGCATCGCCAGCACCCAGGCGGAGGCCAGCAGCTCGCGCTTGGTCACCTCGCCGACGAACCCGTGGAACCGCACCGCGTCGCCGAGCTCCAGCCGCTGCGCCGTGTCGCGCAGGCGCGGCTCCCACCAGCCGCGGCCGACCACCTCCAGGCGCAGCGACGGCAGGCGCTCGCGGATGCGGGCGACCGCCTCCAGCGCGAACTCGACGCGCTTGTGCGGCACCAGGCGGCCGAGCACGCACACGGTCGGCACGGCGGCCCTGGGGGCCGGGGGCGCCGCCGGCAGGGGCCCGGCGCCGTTGTGGATCACGGTGATGGCGTCCTCGCGCACGCCGAGGGAGGCAAGCTCACGGCGGGTGCTCTCGGAGACGGCCACGTAGCGCGCCCGCCGGTAGGCCCGCGGCGCCACGGTCGACTCCAGCCACCAGCCGAGCCGCGCCAGCGGCCGCGGCAACACCACCCCCCACTGCTCGCGGTGGACGTGGTGCACCAGCACCACCACCGGGCGCCGGCACCACAGCGCCGACAGGAAGGGCATGCCGTTGTGGACGTCGATCACGGCCTGGTGCCGGCCCAGCCGCCCGGCGGCGTGCAGCAGGAAGGCCCGCAGGTAGACGGTGCGCTGCGAGCCGCGCCGCAGCACCCGCACGCCGCCGGCGACCTCCTCGGCGGGGGCGCCGGGGTGGGCCGCACAGACCAGCGTGACCGGCCTTCCGCCGGCGGCCAGGCCGGCGGCCACCCGCTCCACGAACAGCTCGGAGCCGCCGCCCTCCGGATTGGTGGTGTCGCGCCAGTTCAGGATCACGACACCCTGGGGGCGGCGGTCCCCATCGAGGAGCGGGTGGGACGACGTTGTCGGGGGCAGCGGCTCGCTCATACCGCTACGGACAGTAACACACAGGGCAAGTCGATTTCCGAGGCCCTTGGCAAATACCCCATGGGGGTATACGGTGGCGGAGCGGAACCGGACCGGCGCCAGGAGAGGCAAGTGCGGGACATGCGGGCACACCACCCAGTCGGCGCGGAGCAACCCCCGGAGCAGGCGCGCGACGCGCATATGGGACACGGCGGGCACGGCGCCCATGCCGGCGGCCACGACCACGCGGCCCAGTTCCGCGACCGCTTCTGGCTCAGCGTCGTCCTGAGCGTGCCCGTGGTGGTCTACAGCGACATGATCCAGCGGTGGCTCGGCTTCGCCGCCCCCACGTTCCCCGGCTCTGGCTGGGTCGCGCCCGCGCTCGGCACGGCGGTCTTCGTCTACGGCGGCTGGCCGTTCCTGCGCGGTGGCATCGAGGAGGCCCGCACCCGCCAGCCCGGCATGATGCTGCTGATCGCCCTGGCCATCACGGTCGCGTTCAGCGCCAGCGCCGCCACCGCGCTCGGCGCCTTCGACCTCGACTTCTGGTGGGAGCTGGCGCTGCTGATCGACATCATGCTGCTCGGCCACTGGCTGGAGATGCGCGCCCTCGGCCAGGCCTCCGGCGCCTTGGACGCGCTGGCCGCGCTGCTCCCCGACGAGGCCGAGCGGGTCGAGGACGGCGGCGTGCGCAGCGTGCCCGCCAGCGAGCTGCGGCCGGACGACGTCGTCCTGGTCCGGTCCGGCGGCCGCGTGCCCGCCGACGGCGTGATCATCGACGGCGCCGCCGAGCTGGACGAGTCGATGATCACCGGTGAGTCCCGCACGGTCGCGCGGCACCAGGGCGACCGCGTCGTCGCCGGCACCGTCGCCACCGACTCCGCCATCCGCGTGCGCGTCGACGCGGTCGGCGAGCGGACCGCCCTGGCGGGCATCCGCCGGCTGGTCGAGCAGGCGCAGGCCTCCCGCTCCCGCGCCCAGGCGCTGGCCGACCGCGCCGCCGCCATGCTGTTCTGGTTCGCGCTCGGCGCCGGCGTGGTCACCCTGCTGGTCTGGCTGGCGCTCGGCAATCCCGACCAGGCGATCGAGCGCACCGTCACGGTGCTGGTGATCGCCTGCCCCCACGCCCTCGGCCTGGCGATCCCGCTGGTGATCGCCATCTCCACCGCGCTCAGCGCGCGCAACGGCATCCTCGTCAAGGACCGGCTCGCGCTGGAGCGCATGCGCACCATCGACGCGGTCCTCTTCGACAAGACCGGCACCCTCACCAAGGGCCGCCCGGCGGTCACCGGCGTCGCCGCGCTCGACGGCGACGACGCCGCCCTGCTGCGCCTGGCCGGCGCGGTCGAGGCCGACAGCGAGCACCCGCTCGCCCGCGCCATCGTGGTCGCCGCCGAGCCGCACGGCGGCCCCGGCACCGCCACCGACTTCCACTCCATCACCGGCCGTGGCGTCCAGGCGACCGTCGGCGGCGTCAGCGCCGCCGTCGGCGGCCCGGCCCTCCTGCGCGAGCTGGGACTCGAGGAGCCGCGGCCCCTGAAGGACGAGATCGCGGCGTGGCGCCGGCGCGGTGCCGCCGTGCTCTACGTTGCCTCCGGCGGCAAGGTCGCCGGCGCGCTTGCGCTCGAGGACGAGCTGCGGCCCGAATCCAAGCAGGCCGTGGACGGCCTGCACCGCCTCGGCAAGCGCGTGGTGATGATCACCGGTGACGCCAGGCAGGTCGCCGAATCCGTGGCCGAGCGGCTCGGCGTCGACGAGAGCTTCGCCGAGGTCCCGCCCGAGGACAAGGACGCCACCGTCGCCGACCTCCAGCGGCGCGGCCTGGCGGTCGCCATGGTCGGCGACGGCGTCAACGACGCCCCGGCCCTGGCCCGCGCCGACGTCGGCATCGCCATCGGCGCCGGCACCGACGTGGCCATCGAGTCCGCCGGAGTCGTGCTCGCCTCCGACGACCCTCGCGGGGTCCTCACCGTGATCCGCCTGTCGCGCGCCAGCTACCGGAAGATGCTCCAGAACCTCGCCTGGGCGACCGGCTACAACGCCGTGGCCGTGCCGCTGGCCGCCGGGGTGCTGGCGTGGGCCGGGATCTCGCTGGCGCCCGCCATCGGCGCCGTGCTGATGAGCCTGTCGACCATCGTGGTCGCCCTCAACGCGCAGCTCCTGCGCCGCGTCGACCTGCGCCCGGTGTCGTCCCCGCAGTGACCGCCGGCGGGCACCGCGCCCTCAGGCCGCCCCGCTCGGGATCACGCCGAGCTGGCGAAGCATCGCGAGGTCGTCCCGGACCGCCCAGTGCTCGATCGCCTTGCCGTCCTGGAAGCGGACGATGTGGACCTGGTGGACGGCGAACGGCCGGTTGGTCGGGGCCAGGCCCATGAACTCTCCGGTGTGGCGCCCGCTGAAGGTGCAGTGGACGGCGACGGTGTCGCCGTCGGCGATCACCTGGTGGATCTCGTAGTGCCGGTCGGAGAACGCCCCCTTGAGCCGCAGCATCGTCTGGGTCATGCCGTCCAGCCCCTGCGGCGCGCCCGGAGGGGCCTCGTGGTTGACCACGTCGGGGTGCACCACCTCGGCGAGCGCGGCGACGTCGCCGTTGGGGAAGATCTCCTCCAAGGTCCGCCGTGCGGTGGCCTTGATGCCGTCGGTGTGATCGGACATGGCCCGCTCCTTCCTCCCCGTGCCCTGGGGGCACGGCGCTTCCCCCGCGCGCTTCGGGTTCTCCCGCGCGCTACAATCAGATAGAACGAGGCTGATTTGATGTCATGAGGATGCTATTGAATGGCTGAGGAAGTCAAGCCCCAACCGCGCCGGCGGTACGACACCACGCGCCGCCAGGCCCAGGCCGCGCAGACCCGCCAGGACATCGTCGCGGCCGCTCAGCGGGTGTTCCTGGAACGTGGCTACAGCGGGGCGACGCTGACCGCGATCGCCCAGGCCGCCGGCGTGGTCGTCGAGACCATCTACCGCGGCTTCGGCAGCAAGGCCTCCCTGTTCAAGGTGGTCGTGCGGGCGGCGGTGGCCGGCGGCGCCGCCCGCGCGGCGGTCCCGCCGGAGCAGCGCCCGGCCATCCAGGCGGTGATCGCCGAGACCGATCCCCGCCGCCAGTTCCAGCTCTACGCCGCCACCCAGCCCGGTATCCACGCACGCGCCGGACCGCTGCTGCGGGTGCTGGTCGGGGCGGCCGCCGCCGACCCCGAGCTCGCCGAGGTCTGGGCGCAGCTGGAGAACGAGCGGCTGGCCGGGATGGGCCGCTTCGCCCAGCGCCTGGCCGACCGTGGCGTCCTGCGGCCCGGGCTGTCGGCCGAGGACGCCCGTGACGTGCTGTGGACGCTCAATTCGATGGCCGTCCACGACCTGCTGGTGGTCCAGCGCGGCTGGCCGCCCGAGCGCTACCGCGACTGGCTTGCCCACACGTTGGCCGCGGCGCTGCTGCCCGACCAGCAATCGGGCGGGCCGGCCGCCTAGCGGAGGTGGTCGGAACCCGGGTGGGCGTGCGGCGCTGCCCCCGCTCCCGGCCCGGCCAGGATGGCGGAGCGGGCGTGCACGGCAGGGCCGGGGCCTTACGCCAGGCGCTCGAGGATCATCGCCATGCCTTGGCCGCCGCCGACGCACATGGTTTCAAGCCCAAGGGTGGCGTCGCGGGAGCGCAGGCCGTTCACGAGGGTGCAGGTGATCCTGGCGCCGGTCATCCCGAAGGGGTGGCCGACCGCGATCGCCCCACCGTGCACGTTGAGCCGCTCGACGTCGATCCCGAGGTCGCGGTAGCTGGGGATCACCTGGGCGGCGAAGGCCTCGTTGATCTCCACGAGGTCCATGTCGTCGATGGTCATGCCGGCCCGCGCCAGCGCGCGCCGCGAGGCGTCCACCGGCCCGAGCCCCATGATCTCCGGCGACAGCGCGGTCACGCCGGTGGCCACGATCCGCGCGAGCGGCGTGATCCCGAGCTGCCTCGCCAGCTCGTCCGACATCACCACCACGGCGGCGGCGCCGTCGTTGAGCGGGCAGCAGTTGCCGGCGGTCACGGTGCCGTCCGGACGGAACACCGGCTTCAGCCCGGCGAGGACCTCGACGGTGGTGCCAGGCCGCGGTCCGTCGTCGCTGGCGACCACGCGACCGTCTGGCAGCGTCACGGGGGTGATCTCGCGCTCGAAGAAGCCCTCGGCGATCGCCTTCTCGGCCCGGTTCTGCGACATCGCGCCGAACTCGTCCTGGTCCTCACGGGTGATGCCGCGCAGCTCCGCGACGTTCTCCGCCGTCTGGCCCATGGCGATGTAGACGTCCGGCAGGGTGCCGTCCTCGCGCGGGTCGTGCCAGGAGTCCTCTCCGCCCTGCGCGCGGCGGCCGGTGCGCTGCTGCGCCTCCGCGAACGACGGGTTCACCCACGGGTTGCCGAGCTTGTCGCGCGGGTCGGCGCCGGGCTGCGGCGGCGGGGTGTCGGCGTTGCCCTTGACGTAGCGGGAGACGCACTCCACCCCGGCCGAGACGAACGCCTCGCCCTCCCCCGCCCTGATCGCGTGGAACGCCATCCGGGTGGTCTGCAGGCTCGACGCGCAGTAGCGCGTCACGGTCGTGCCGGGCAGGTCGTCGTGGCCCAGCAGCACGGCGACCACCCGGGCCATGTTGAACCCCTGCTCGCCCCCTGGGACCCCGCAGCCGAGCATCAGGTCGTCGAGCCGGCCCGGGTCGAGCTGCGGCACCTGGTCCAGGGCGGCGCGGATGATCCGCGCGGCCAGGTCGTCGGGCCGCAGGTCCTTGAGCGACCCCTTGTAGGCGCGACCGATCGGCGATCGGGCGGCGGCGACGATGACGGCCTCGGGCATGGTGATCCTTTCAGGTCACACCGGCGCCGGCCGGCGCTCCAGTTCCCCCCACACCACCATACCCACTGAGGCAATGCCGCCGGACCGCCCGCCCGGCCGGTCTCAGTGCCCGAAGGTGAACCAGTTGACGTTGACGAAGTCGGCCGGCTGGCCGCTGGCAAACGTCAGGAACACCTCGTGGACGCCGACCGGCGCGGCCAGGTCGGTGCGCTGCGTCTCGATCCGCGCCGAGGTCCAGGCGCCGGAGGCGCTCCGCAGCGGGGTGATGCGGAGGTTGCCCGCGCCGTCGAGGCTGACGTTGGCGGGGTCGCTGGTCATCGACTCGACCTCGCCGGTGCCCCAGTTGGCGGCGCCACCGGGTAGCTGGTGCCGATGTCGAACAGCCAGTTGGCCGACGACGGGAGCTGGCCGGCCGGGCCGCTGAAGTCGTCGCTGAAGATCCGGGTCCAGCCGGCTGGTACCGGTCCAGCTCGGCGGGGCGCGGCAATCGGCGGGAATCGCTGGTCGCGCGAAGGGATTCCCCATGGGCATCCCGGCTCGCCCGCATGCTCGTCGAGAAAGCTGAGACCGCCCATGAACCAGGCACGGAACGATGACGGGTCCTACGACGACGGGTGGTACCACGACGATCAGCAACTGCCCCCGTCGCTGGGGGTCTGGCCGCTTGGCCGGACCTACGTCCATTCCAGCGACGGCGCCCTGAACACCGGCCCAGCCGTCGCCGGCGACCCGGGCGCCAACGGCCACGGCGGGGCCGAGCGGAGCTTCGACGGCGACCACATCGCCGCCCCGCGCTTCAGCGGTGCCGCCGGCGACGGCTCGACCCCGCTGTACGAGCGGCTGGCGCTGTACGAGCGGCTGAGCGCATCGCCGCCGGCCGATCCCGGCCCATCGCGGAACGACCGCCCGCCCCTCTACCAGGTCGGCGGCAAGTACCGCGGCGACGACTGGCCCACCGATCCCGGCTTCCGCCGCGGCGACCTCGACCTGGAGGACTTCCCCGCCGATCCCGCACCCGACCGCGGCCGGCCAGATCCCGGGTACGACCCAGGCCGCGGCGCCGGGCCCGACCTGGCCTATGCCCAGCCGCGCCACGACCCCCGCTTCGGCGGGCCCGACCCGGGCTACGCGCAGCCGCGCCGGGACCCCAGCTTCGGCGGGCCCGAGCAGGACAAGTGGCAGCAGCGCGACCCGCAGCCGGTCACCCGGATCCGGCCCGACACGCCCGCCGTCCAGGGGCAGGGGCGGCAGGGCGGCGAGACCTGGGAGCGCAACGTGACGCCGGCCGCCCGCGTGGCCGCGGTCGAGGACGCCAGGCTGCTGGCCTTTCTCCACGACCTGATCAGGCGGCTCAAGGCCGTCCCGTCGCTGTACCCCCGGGTGGTCTTTTTGATCGTCGGCTACGCGGCGGTCACCTCGCTGGCGGCGGCCTACGCCGAGGCGATCCCGCTGCTGATCACCGCCAGCCTGATCGTCATCCCGGCCGCCGGCGTCATCTTCAACCTGGGCATGCGCTACCCCGACTGGGGCAGGCGCGCGCTGGTCGGCTGGCTCGCCGGGATGGTCGCCACGATTGTCTACGACGTCCTCCGGCTGTCCCTGGTCAAGGCCGGCATCTGGGGCGACCCGATCCCGGGCATCGGCCGCCTGGTCTTCGCCGACCCGCACGCGAACTTCGCCTGGGGCTACTTGTGGCGCTTCGCCGGCAACGGCGGCGGCATGGGCATCGCCTACACCATGCTGCCGTGGCGCGGCGTGCGCACCGGCGTCGCCTACGGCACGCTGATCTGCACCGGCCTGGTCGCGTTGCTGTTCTGCTTCCCCGTGGCGCAGGTGCACTTCTTCCCGCTGACCCCGGTGACCACCGCCGGCGCCTATGCCGGGCACTGGGTCTACGGCGCCGTCCTCGGCAAGATCACCTCGTGGTGGCTGCCTCCGGTCGAGCTGGGCCGGATCCACGGGCGCCTGACCGCACGGCTCATCCACCCGGGCCACCGGCCCCGGCCAGCCCATGCCCGCTCCGCCGGAGCCGCCGGCGACCCCCGCGGGGCCAGGCTCGGCCCCGGCGCCCGCTGAGCTCCCCGCGCCGCGCTGCGATCGAAACGCCTGGCATTTGGTCCCCTTTCGACGCGGTTACGGCATCGCGAGGTCAACCTGCCGGGTGGGCGGTCGCGAGTACGGTCGTGTGGTTGACCCCTCCATGGACGAGGCCAAGCGGCGCGCGGCCGCGCTGGGCATCCCCGAGGAGCGGCGCCGGACGACCCTCACCTGGGGCGACCCCGAGACGGTGGCCGAGCAGGCGCAGGGGTTCCTCGACGCCGGCCTCGACGGCCCGATCTTCAACATGCCGGTCGGCTCCACCCCGGAGGACGCCGCGCTGGCGGGCCGCACGCTCCGCCAGGCCCTGAAGTAGCTACACCCAGGGCAGCTCGCCGCGCTCGGCCCAGTACCGCTCTGGCGGCTCGGCCAGCGCGGCCAGCTCGGCCAGGTCGTCGGCGCCCAGCCGCAGGCGCTCACCCGCCAGGTTGCCGGCGAGCTGCCCGGGGTTGACCGCCCCGGAGAGCGCCACGTCCACCCACGGGTTGGCCAGCACCGCCGCGATCGCCACCGCGTCGACACCGGTGTCGTGTCGGGCGGCGACGCGCTGAAGGACGCGCTGCTCGGCCCCCAGCCCATGCGGGGTGAGCCGGCCGTTGGCGACCGCCTCCTTGACGATCACCCCCCAACCGCGCTCGTGCGCCCGCTCCAGGGCTGGGCCGGCGGACGGCTCCAGCAGGTTCCAGGTCGCCTGCACGGTCTGGAACGGGTTGACGCCGTCGACCTCCACCTCGAGCGCGCGCAGCAGGGTCTCGCGCTGGCGCGGGCCGCTGGTGGTCAGCCCGACCGCCAGGCCCTGGCCCCGCAGGGCGGCCAGCTCGCCGAGGACCGCGCGGTCCTCCAGCACGCCGCTCTCCAGGGTGGCCGAGTGGATCTGATAGAGGCGCAGGTGGTCGCCGAGGAGCCGCCGGCTCTCGCCGAGCTGGCGCCGCAGAGCGGCCAGGGAATGGTCCTTGACCTCCTGGACCTCCACGTCGAGCCGCCAGTCGCCGGTGTAGGTGTAGCCCCACTTGGACCCGATCGTCAGCGCGCCCGGCTCCACACCGCGCCGCTGGAGCCACTGGGCCAGGAACTCCTCGGCCCGTCCATAGGAGCGGGCCGCGTCCAGGTAGCGGACGCCGGCGTCGAAGGCGGCGTCCAGCAGCTCGTGGGAGCGCCGCCGCAGGTCGTCGACGCCGCGGTCGGGCCCGAGGTCCTCGCCGCGGCCGAGCGTGATGTAGGCGGGCCGGCCCACCGCGGCCAGCCCGACCCCCACCGGCGTGACCGGTAGCCCGGTGGACCCGAGCGTTCGCATGCGCGCCCCCTCGACCGTGCCCTTCGCTGGTTTCGGACGCTGACCATCATGGACCATCGCCGCGCGGGGGTGAGCGGCCAGCAGCCACGACTCACCTGGAGCGGATGATGACAGCTCACCCGGCCACGGCGGAGCCTTCGACGATCGGCCGACGAAGCGCCGAGTCGAGGTCGAGGTCGAGGGGTAGGGCGGTGGCGGCAGCGGGCTACGAGATCCGCATCAGGGGGCGCCTGAGCGAGGCGATGCAGAGCGCGTTCGAGGAGTTCGAGGTCTCCACCGAGCCGGTGGAGACGATCCTGCACGGGCAGGTGCTCGACCAGGCGGCCCTGCATGGCCTGCTCGACCGGATCGCGGCGCTCGGGCTGGAGCTCGTCGAGGTCCGCCGCCTGGCGGGCGACCCCGCCCAGGGCACCAGCTAGGCCCGAGCTTGCTCACCCACACCGGGTGAACCCGCTCACCCCAGCGGCAAAAGGCCACCACCAAGCAAAACCCTCACGTATTTCGCCAAACGATTTCTTTGGAAATGCACCCGATGGCGCCGCTGCCTGTGTTAACGTGCTGTCGGTATCGAAATTCTCCCGAGCAATGTCCCAAATGGCGCTCGTCGATTTCTAGGGTGGCACGGGCCAGCCGTCGAGAACTTGATTGAGCGCGAGCTGGGCAAGGGGGGCCGGGGAGAGTTGTCGCGGTGGACTGACGCGTCCTCGAGGAACACGGCCCAGCATCCACCCCACCCGGGGGTGGAGACGCCGCTGCTGGGCTCCAAAGTGGTCATGCCGGACCTGCCCGCCGGCCTGCTGTTGCGCCCGCGGCTGCTGGAGCTGCTCAGCGCGGGCATGGACGGCGGCCTGACGCTGCTCGGCGCGCCGGCGGGATTCGGCAAGACGGTGCTGCTGCGTTCGTGGGCCTCCAGCACGCAGCTCGACGGCCGCCCGGTGGCGTGGCTGTCGCTGGAGGCCGACGACAACGACGCCGGCCGGTTCTGGGCGTACGTGGGCGCCGCCCTGGAGCGCTGCGGCGCCCTGCCGGCCGGCGCCGCCGTGGCCGTCTCCCCCGCCGATGGCCAGATCGAGCTGGCGCCGCTGCTCAACGCGCTGGGGCGGGTCGACCCGCCGGCGGTGCTGGTGCTCGACGACTTCCACGAGATCGGCGAGGAGTCGGTCCTTCGCGGCGTGCAGTTCCTGATCCGCCACTGCCCGCCGACACTGCGCCTGGTGATCGCCGCGCGGGCCGACCCGCGGCTGGAGCTGCACCAGCTACGCACCAGCGGCAAGCTGACCGAGCTCCGCGTCGCCGAGCTGGCCTTCACCCTGGAGGAGGCCACGGAGCTGCTGGGCGGCCAGGGCCTGAACCTGCGGCCGGGCGACGTGGCGCTGCTGCACGCCCACACCGAGGGGTGGGCGGCCGGCCTGCGGCTGGCGGCGCTGACGCTCCGCGACCACCCCGACCCCGGCCGCTTCATCGCCGAATTCGCCGGCGACGAGCGCAGCGTCGCCGACTACCTGACCGGCGAGGTGCTGGTGCGCCAGCCGCCGCCGGTCCGGGCGATGCTGCTGTGCACCTCGATCCTGAACCGGCTCAACGGCGAGCTGGCGGACGCGCTCACCGGCCGCGACGACGGTGAGCCGATGCTGGCCGAGCTGGAGCGGGCAGGCGCCTTCGTAGTCCCCGTGGAGCGCCGGCACGGCTGGTACCGCTACCACCAGCTCTTCGCCGAGCTGCTGCGGGTCGAGCTGCGCCACGAGGCGCCCGAGCGCATCCCCGAGCTGCACCGCCGCGCCGCCGGCTGGTTCGCTGCCAACGGCTCGCCGGCCGAGGCGGCGCGGCATGCGCTCACCGCCGGGGACTGGCAGCTCGCCACCACGGTGGTGCTGGAGCACTGGCACGAACTCGTGCTCGGCGACCCGATCATCCTCCGGGAGCTGCTCGGCCTGCTGCCGCCCGAACTGGCCGGGCTCGACCCGGAGCTGGCGCTTGGGGCCGCGGCCGACCAGGCGGGCGCCGCGCTGCCTGCCGACCAGCAGGTTGCCGAGATCCGCCGGCGCAGGCTGCCGCTGCTGGTGGCGGCGCTGCGGCTCGGCGAGGCCTGGCGCGCCGGCGACCTCGACGTGGTCGCGGTCGCCGCGCTGGAGATGCTCGCCCTGCTCGGCGAGACGGGCGCGGGTGGTGGCGCGGGCGCGAGCGGGCACGACGCGGCGCGCGTGTTCGCGCTCACCGCCTTGGCCGTGGCCGAGCTCGGCACCGGCGACCTGGAGGCGGCCGAGGCCACCCTGCGGGAGAGCCTGGCGGTGGCCGGCCGGGCCGGCCTGGAGCGCCCGCTGGTGGAGTGCACCAGCCAGCTCGCCCTGCTGGAGGCGGTGCGCGGGCGGCTGCGGGCCGCCGAGCGCACCGCCCTGGAGGCGCTGGAGCTGGCCGAGCGGCAGGGCTGCGCCAAGGACCCCCAGACGATCGCCGCCCACCTGGCGCTCTGCGTTGCGTGGGGGCAGTGGAACGACCTGCCGGCCGCCGAGCTCCACCTGGAGCAGGCGATCGCCGCCGCCCGGGTCGACAGCGCGCCGGCGGTGGCGGGCGGGGTGGCCGTGGTGCGGGCATGGGTGCTCCAGGCCCGCGGGGACGTCTCCGGCGGCCTGGAGGCGGTCGCCGCGGCAAGGCGGGACCTCGCCGCCTGGCGGCCGGTGCCCTACCTGGAGCGCCCGCTGGCGATCAGGGAGGCGGAGCTGCGTATCGCGGCCGGCGACATGGTGGGCGCGCGGGCGGCGCTGGAGCTGGCCGAGGGGCTGGAGCGGACGGCTCCGGCGGCGGCCGTGACGCGGGCGCGCCTGGAGCTGGAGCAGGGAGACGCCAAGGCCGCCACGGCCACGCTGGCGCCCTGGCTCAACGGCTCGGCGACCACGCCCTCGCTCACCCTGCTGGTCGAGGCGTGGCTGCTGGACGCGCTGGCCGGCCGGGCGCTCGGCGACCCCGAACGCGGCTTCCGTTCGCTGGAGCGCGCGCTGCACCTGGCCGAGCGCGAGGGCTTCCGGCTGCCGTTCGTCAGCGGCCGCGGCCAGGTGCGGGAGCTGCTGGGCGCCCAGCTCGACGGCCCGACGGCCCACCGGAGCCTGGTCGCCGAGCTGCTGGAGGCGCGCCGGCCGGCGCCCGAGCCGGAGCAGGCTGACCGGGCGCTCGAGGAGGAGACGCTGATCGAGCCGCTCAGCGAGCGGGAGCGGATCGTGCTGCGCTACCTGACCAGCTCGCTGTCCAACGTCGAGATCGCCGCCGAGCTGTACGTGTCGGTGAACACGGTGAAGACGCACATCAAGAGCATCTATCGCAAACTTCATACGACCGGCCGCCGCGATGCCGTCCGCAAAGCCCGCGAGCTCCGCTTGCTCTAGATCCGTTGGGGGAACTCGCTCCCCGGAGTGTCAAACTTCCTGTATAGCCTCCGGTTGCGGGACATGCAGGGAGGGTAACAGCCATGGACCAGCCAGCGTGGGTCATCTACGAGCGCATCTCCTACGCCAGAACGCCCGACGGCACCATCGACACCCTGGGCGTGGAACGCCAGGAGCCGCCCTGCCGTGAGCTGGTGGCGCGCAAGGCGGCGAGGTCGTCAAGGTGTTCGTGGACAATGACCGCTCGGCGTTCAAGGGCACCCGGCCCGACTTCGAGGAGATGCTTGCCTGGGCGCGGGAGGGGCGGGTGCGGGGGATCGCGGTGTGGGACTGTGACCGGCTGTCACGCAACCCTGACCGTGACAACCTCCGCATCATCGAGCTGGCGGAGCGGTTCGGCGTGGAGTTGGCGACCGTCTGCGGCGAGTACGACCTGTCCACCAGCTCGGGGCGGATGATGATCCGGACCGCGGGGGCGTTGGCGCGGCGGGAGTCCGAGCACAAGGCGGAGCGGCTGATGCTGTGGAATGACCAGCGGGTCAAGGATGGCATGCCGCACGCGGGCGGCACCCGCCCCTTCGGCTTCCAGCGCCACGCCAACCGGCAAGCCGTTCCACACCACCACCCTGCGCCGCGTGCTGACCAACCCCAGGATGGCGGGGCTGCGGGTGCATCGCGGCGAGGTCATCGGCGAGGCGTCCTGGGAGCCGGTCATCTCGCGGGGCGACTTCGAGCGGCTGCGCGGGCTGTTCTCCGGCCGCCCCCGCCAGCGGATCGGCCGCCCGCAAACCTACCCCTACAGCGGGCTGCTGCGCTGTGGGCACAAGGGCTGCGGTGGGCGCATGACGGGTAGCTCGCGCGGGGCCACGCAGAAGGCGTACGGGTGTGAGCGGTGCGACCGGACCTGGATCACCGCTCGGCCGGTCGAGGCGTTCATGGACGAGGCGGTCATCGCCACCCTTGCCGGCGAGGAGTTCGCGGCGTCGCTGCAAGAGCAGATGCGCGCCTGGGCGGCCGAGGACCCGGCCACCGCGGCGCAAGAGGAGATCCGGGCGCAGTGGCAGGGGTGGGGTGTGGAGAAGAAGCGGCGGGTGCTGCGCGCGATCCTGGAGCATGTGACCGTGCTGCCGGTCGCCTACCAACAGGGCCGCTTGCCTGCGCCAACAGCCCCGATGCCCCCGGCAGCCCTTAATCTGCCGAGGGAGTTGCCGCCCGGTCTGCCGAGCCAGTTGCCGACCGATCAGCCACCCCCGGCAGGTCGCCGCCGCCGTGCTCGCCGTCGCCGTGGTGCTCGGCTGGTTCGCGGTCGCCCGGCGCGGGGCGGAACAGCATGACCAGCTCGGCGATCACCTCGGGGTCCTGGACGTGGCGGGGGAGGCCCTGGGCGGCGCGGGTGCGCGCCGCGAACGCCCGCGCCGCCGCCCGCCGCGCCTGCACGGCCGCGCGCTGGCGACCAGCCGTGGCGTCCTCGGCCGCTGGCGCGGGCTCGTGGTCGGGCGTGGTCGGTGTGGGCATCCCCGGTTCCCCTGGGCTCGGGCGGCGGACCGGTCCAGCAGGCCACGGCGGGCTGACCGGGTTCCTCAACGAGCCGGTGGCCAACGGGCTGATAGCCGGGTGACAGCCCAGTGACAGCGCCCGCGCCGGGCGGTCGGCGCGATCACCGCACTGTCAGGCTCGCCCTGGGCGGGCGGTGAGTCGCGCTGTCAGCCGTCCGTCCAGGCTGTCAGCGAGGCCGCTGTGGTATGGCGCTGCTTGGCTTGCTTGGCAAGCGCGTCACGGTGGCGCTGACCAGCAGGTGTGAGCTATCCGTCCGGCCAGTCAGCAAGCGCTCCGGTGAGGTTCACGGTGACTGATTCCGCGGTAATCGCCGGCCGGCGGGCTGGCTCGGGTCGCGGGCGGGCGGCCCCGCCCCGCCGCCCCACCGGGGGCGGCGTGTGGAGCACGGCCCGCGGCGGCGGGCGGGTCAAGGGCGGCCGGAGGCCGGTCCGCAGGACCGCGAAGCGTCCTTGACGCGGCCGGCGAGCGCCGCGGGATCTGGCCGGCTGGCCGCGACAACGGCCGGTCCGCGGACGGGTGCAGGGTCCCGGCCGCGGCGCCGAAGGCGAGGCCGTTCCCGCCCTGGTGCTGCGCGGCCGGGGGCCGGACAGCGTACCGCGTCTGTCGAACGGTCTGGCTCGTGCTCGGGCTGCTGATGCTGGTGCGTGCTGGCTGGGTCTGGCTGGGCTGGGGGTCGGTGTGCTGATGTGACCCTGGGTGTTTGTGGGTGGTGGTGGTGGTGGTGGTGGTGGTGCCGGCGGCGGGCGGTGAGGCGTGGGTTCCGCCGACTCGGGCGATTGGGCAGCGGGAGTTCCGGCCGCAGGGCGTGTCGGCGGTTGACGGGCAGCAAGTCTTACGGTTGTGTAGCGACCTGACGCACAGTCCCCCAAGGAGACCGCCGCCGTGACCGCCAGCTCGTCCACTCCTGGCCAGCAGCCCCCCGAGATCGACACCACCGTGCCGCATTCGGCTCGGATCTGGAACTACTGGCTGGGCGGCAAGGATTACTTCCCCGTCGACCGCACGGCCGGCGACCAATATGTTGAGGTCTTCCCGGGCATCGTCGACGTCGCCCGCGCCGCCCGGCAGTTCCTCACCCGTGCGGTACGGTACCTGGCCGGCGAGGCGGGCATCCGCCAGTTCCTCGACATCGGCACCGGCCTGCCGACCGCCGACAACACCCACCAGGTCGCCCAAGCGGTGGCGCCGGAGTCCCGGATCGTCTACGTCGACAACGACCCGCTGGTGCTGGCGCACGCCCGCGCGCTGCTCACCAGCACCCCGCAGGGCGTCACCGACTACGTCGACGCCGACCTGCGCGAGCCCGACAAGATCGTGCGGGCTGCGGCGGAGACGCTGGACTTCACCCAGCCCGTCGCGCTGATGCTGATGGGGATCATGGGCCACCTCACCGACGACGACGAGGCGCAGGCGATCGTGGGCAGGCTGCTGGAGGCCCTGCCGCCCGGCAGCTACCTGGCGCTGTATGACGGCACCAGGACCAGCAAAGCGTTCGAGGAGGCCCAGGAGGGCTACGACGACACGGGCGCCGTCCCCTACCGCCTCCGCAGTCCTGAGCAGATCGCCGGCTTCTTCGAGGGTCTGGAGCTGGTCGAGCCCGGTGTGGTGCCGTGTCCACGGTGGCGGCCCGATCCCACCGTCAGCGGTCCTGCGGAGGCGGAGGCGTTCTGCGGCGTGGGACGAAAGCCGTAGCGCTCCTACCTTTCGGGGGCAGTGCGTGCTGGTCGAGTCGGTCCGCCCCAACCGTTGCACGCCTGAGTCCGTTGCGCGGCCCGCGTGTTGGCGGTGCCGTCGATGACCGCGCCCGGCGCCGGCGTGGTCGGGATGCGGTCAGGACGGATCGGCCTGCGGCGCTTGGCGTGGTGCGTGTGGCTGCCGGGGCGGATACGCCATTGTGCGGATGGCGGCTTGCCGGCACGCGGAGGACACTTCGGGAGTTATCCCGCCGATCTGCGCGATTGTGCGGGAACGCCCGGCCAGGCTGGCAGGCTGAGCCGAGCCTGGTCCGGGCGACACGGCGGCGGGCAGGGTCGGCCCCCCGCTTTGCTCGCCGCCGGCCCACCCACACCGACCAGCGCGCCGCTGTGCGGCTGTTGATGCCCCGCGTCGTCGTCGGCGGCATCGGTGGCAGTTGTGATGCTCGCGGGCCGGGACCCGAACGATCATCGGCACCCCGGCTCGGTTCGAACGCACGTTCCAAGTGCAAGTCTGTGAGACGCGATTGGGCCGGTGATGGTCGCTCTGCTTGTCGCTGGCGCTGCTGAGGCTCCTGCTCGTGGCCTTCCTCGGCGTGCTGTCCGCGGCGGTGGTGTCGGGCGGCGTCGTGGCGGGCTGGCTGCCTGCCGGTAGGTTCCGGGAGGTTCCCGGTAGGCGGTCCGTGGCGGCGGTAGGTTCGGTAGGTTCGGTGCTGGGTGCCCCTGCGCTGCGCCTATCGTGCCCTTATCGCACCCCTCGCGTGTCCGTGGTGTGCCCCTGGCCCGTCTTGATACGGGCCGTGGCCGCCGGGCGGTGCGGGCGCGCTGTGGGCGATCCTGGACGCCAAGGGCAACGAGACACTGCGGGCGGCGCGCTGCGGCGCGCAGGGCCGTTGTGGGCGCTGTGGCGGGCCGGTGGTCGGGCTCGGGCCTGTGCTCGCGGCGCGGTGGGGCCGCCCGGCAACGACCAGGAGCATGAGCGCGACCGGGGGCGAGTCGCCTGGTTGCTTGTTGGGTGTCGTCGCTGGTCGGGTCGTTGGAGAACACGGGCACAGACAGGCGAAAACGCCAGTCAGTCGCCGACGCCAACAGCCCCGAACATGGGCGCTGAGCTGGATCAACAGTGCTGGCGACCCTCCGGGTCATAATCCGGAGGCCGATCCGGGGACCATCCGGACAACGACTGGTCGGCCGACTGGTCAACCCGCCCGGATGGCCGCGCCAGCGAGGTGGACCGCGCGGGCTCGCCGCGGGCGCGTCCCTGCGCGCCCGCTCCACGGCCTCCTCGGCGCGGTGGCGCTCGATCGTGGCGGCGCGCTCGACCGACCTGGTCAGCGGGGTCTGGCCTCCTGCGCCGATGAGCGCGGGAAATGCTGTCGAACTTTGGCTCGTGGAATTGTTCCGGGAAAAGGCCGGCGCACCCTGGGTGTGGGAGGCGCCACGACCATGACGAGCCTATCCGCTCATGCGATCAGGTCCTCGCTGACCACCTGCTTCCCCGGGGGTCTCGCTGGCACCGGCGCCTCCGTGGGGGCCTGTGGATTGCCCGCTGGGGTGTGGTGGGCGGTTGGATGCTGGATCGTCGTAGGGAACTCCTCACCACCGATCAAGCCGCGCTGCTTGAGCGCGGTGGCGAGCCCGTCCTCCACCAGCCCGAGCGAGTGTGGGGACTCGCCGCGCAGCATCGCGGCACGCAGCCGGCAGGCGATGGGAGCCAGCTCGGCGAGCTGGGAGACGAGGATTTCCTTGATCTGGTCGGGCGGCGGTGGGATGGAGGTCATGCTCGGTCTCGGTGGGCTGGTGGTGGCCCAGGGCCAGTCCGTGCCTGGCCCTGGGCCTGCCTCCCGACCTCCGCGCCGACCGCGGTCGGCCGTGGTCCCGCCAGCCGGCCCGGTGTGGCCCGGCTGGACGCTCGGCGGCGCTGACGCGGGCACTGGAGCGCGCCGCGCCGACCGAGCAGGAGGCTGGAAGCATCCTGGTCATCGCACGAAGCTGGCCTGGCGTGGCTGCTGGTGGGGGGCGGGGAAGGTGTAGACGTCCGGGTCGGCGAGCTGCCGGTTGGCAGGCAGCCCAACCAGCGACCAGAACAACTCGTTACCGTCGGGCAGGTCGGCGCTGGAGTCCAAGGGTCGCAGCCAGGTGACCGGCTGGCCGTCGCCGAGCCGGCTTGGTAGCAGCAGGATCAGCGAGCCGGGGGCCAGGTACAGGATCGCGGCGGCGGCGCTGTCGTAGCGGTGCGGCACCACCATGCCGACCGACCAGGCCAGCGCCAGCGCGGCGTGCCGGTCCACGACGCCGCTGACCGTGGCGATCCCATGGGTGGCGAGACAGCCGAGTACCGCGCCGGTCACGTCGGGCCGGCGAGGGTCTATGTGATAGCGGGCAACGGTTGGGTGCATGGCGACCACCTTCGTGTGCGAAGCCGCCCGCGCGGCCGGGCCCAGTCTTCGAGCGACGCTCGGATCGGTGAAATGCCAACCTGGCATATCGGCTATTTCCGCAGGTTGCCGGCGGGGTTGGCGTGGTAGGCTCTCGCCCCGAACAGGTCGAACCGAGCCAACCGTCAAGTAGGGGCAGCCGATGCCGACACGCGCGTTTCCGGTGTCCTGCAAGGGTGTCGTCGTGGTCGACGGACGGGTGCTGCTGGCCCGCAACGAACGGGACGAGTGGGAGTTGCCCGGCGGGAAGCTCGAGGTCGGCGAGCAGCCCGAGGACTGCGTCGCCAGGGAGATCAGCGAGGAATCCGGCTGGCCCGTCACGACCGGGCCGATCCTGGACGCATGGCTGTACCACATCTTCGAGGGCCGCGACGTACTGATCGTCACCTACGGATGCCACACCAACGCGACCTCGGCGCCCACCGTCAGCAGCGAGCACTCCGAGTTGGGCCTGTTCACCGAAACGGAGGTGGCCGGCCTGCACATGCCGGATGGGTACAAGCGGTCCGTCGCCGCCTGGTTCGAGCTGCTCCGCCAGCGCAACGGACAGCCAGTGGGATAGCAGACGAAGGGCTCGCCCACAAGGTGGGGAGGGCGGTCGGGATGCGCCAGCGGCCGGCAAGACGGTGCGAGCAGTGCGGCGCCATGCTCAGCCGCCACACCCCGACAGCCGCTGTAGCCCCTGCCAGGCCGCCGCCCGCGACAACAACACCACGGCTGTGCCGGGCGAGCGCCGGATCCGCGACATCCGCCTGCTCGCCCACATCGCCGACCGGCTCGCGATCCCCCCGCACCTGCTCGGCCTGTCCTCCGACGACGCCGACGACTTCGCCGCTATGGTCCAATTCGCCGAGTCCACCTTGCGCCTCGCCGAGGTCGCCAGACAGTCCGGCCGGGCGGTCGACGCAGCCCGCGAGCTTGGCCCACTCGTCGCCCGCCTCGAATCCCGCGTTGCGGAGGGCCGTGCCGACCGGGACGCGTTGCTCCTCCTCGCCCATGGCCGGCTCGCGCTGGGAACCGCGCTCGGCCACATCCTTCCCGAGGAGCGCCTCGCGGTTGCCGCCCGATGGACGGGACGGGCATGGTCGCTCGCCTCCAGGCTCGACGACGCCGCGCTGCAGGGCCACGTGCTGCGCATGCACGGCAACGAACTCCGCAAGGCCGGACACGTGCCCGCAGCGATCGCGCGCCTGTCGCAGGCTGCCGCGATGACGGACGAGGTGAGTCTGCGGGGCGCGACACTGCCCTGCTCGCCCGCGCCGCCGCGGAGCACGGCGACATGGGCATGTTCGACACGGCCATCGGCGAGGCAAGCCGGCTGCTGGAGGTCACCGACCAGTTTACGATGCTGCTGAACCCGTTCTCGATCCGGGAGATCCGCATCCGAGGGCTGCTGGCGACCGGCCGGGTCGGCCGGGCGGTCGCCGAGGCGGAGCGGCCTGACCGTAGCGCGGCCGCGCTGGTCGTCGCGCCGCAATGGCGCGTGATCGACCGGGTCACCAGCGGCGCCGCGATGCTGGCCGCTGGCGCGGCGACCCTCACACGGCTCCGTCATGGCCTGTCCTAACCACCGGCCGCTTTAGGTAACGATGCCTCCGCTTCCGGGGCTGGGGAGCGAGCGGCAGGTGGAGGCGGTTGCATATGATGGCCGCGTTGGTGTGAGGCTATGGCGCGTCGGACCAGGGAATCTACCTATGGGTGGAACTTGACAGTCCGGGCCCCCACGGCCCCCAAGGTCAAGCGCGCTCCGGGTGCCTGGCCACCTCCCGCACGGTGAAGGCCCCGAAGATCTCGGTGAACCCGTGGATCAGCGCGTAGAAGCCCACCAGGTTGACGAACACCAGCAGCGAGCGTCCCGGGTAGCCGGCCGCCCAGGCGCCGAGCAGGAACTCGGCGATACCCAGCAGGAGGGTCATCCACCACCACTCGCGCTTGGGGCCCGCCAGCGCGCCGACCACGTGGAAGATGCCCATGACCACCAGGAACCAGCTCAACACCACGGACAGGACGAACAGGGTGATGCCCGGCCAGATGAACGCGATCACCCCGGCGATCACCGAGAGCAGGCCGCTCACCACGTACAGCCATCGCCAGCTCGGCGCGCGGCTGGCCGCGGCCAGCTCGGCCACGCCGCTCAGGATGAACACGACGCCGGCCATGATCGCCAGCGCCAGCAGGCTGCCGACGCGGTACGACAGCACGAACATGCCGAACAGCACCCAGACGATGCCCAGCAGCAGGAGCACCCACCAGCTCCGGCCGAGCTCCCGCGCCATCTGGAGCCGCCCCTGCCCGCCCACGGCTTCGCCGGTCGAGCCGGCCTGCAGGTCCGAGACGTCGTGCACGCGATCCTCCCCCCGTCGTCGAGGCGGACAGCCTGACGGCCCGAGCATCGCGGCGCGCCGGGTGAGCGGTCCTCACCCTGAACGGGTGATTCGCCATCACCCCGGCAGGGCCGACCATCGGCGACATGGGAAACACGAACGGGGAGATCCTCCCCGTGGCCGTCGGCGTGGCCGCCAGCCCCGTGCCGGCCACCGCCGTATTTCTCATGTTCTTCTCCGAGCGTGCGGCCGCGAACGCGCCGGGGTTCGTCGCCGGCTGGGTGCTGGGCATCGGCGGGGCGGCCGGGTGAGGGCGGGCGCGGAGCATGCGGATCCTACTGGTCGAGGACGAACTGGCGTTCGCGCGGGCGGTGCGGAGGGGCCTGGAGGCGGAGGGTTTCGTGGTCGAGCTGGCCGCCGACGGCCGCGAGGGACTGCGGATGGCCAACGAGCGGCCCTACGACGCCGTGGTGCTCGACATCATGCTGCCGGGCATGAACGGCTACCGGGTCTGCGCGGCCATGCGCGAGGCGGGCACCTGGACCCCGGTGCTGATGCTCACCGCCAAGGACGGGGAGCTGGACGAGGCCGAGGCGCTCGACACCGGGGCCGACGACTTCCTGTCCAAGCCGTTCTCATTCGTGGTGCTGGTCGCGCGGCTGCGGGCGCTGCTGCGCCGCGGCGGGCGCGAGCGCCCGGCCGTGCTGGCGGCCGGCGACCTCCGGCTCGACCCGGCCGGCCACCACGCCTGGCGAGGGAGCGCCGAGATCGACCTGACCGCCCGCGAGTTCGCCCTGCTGGAGCTGCTCATCCGCCGCCGCGGTGAGGTGCTGACCAGGCGCGAGATCCTCGACGAGGTCTGGGACTTCGGGTTCGACAGCGATTCCAACATCGTGGAGGTCTACGTGGGATACCTGCGCCGCAAGGTCGACCTGCCGTTCGGTCGCCGCGCGATCGAGACCGTCCGCGGAGTCGGCTACCGCCTCGCCGCGACCGGTGGCTAGGCGGGTCCCGCCGCCGCTGTGGTCGGCGCGGACGCAGGCGGCGCTGATCGCGGTGGCGGTGATGGCGATCCTGCTGGCACCGATCGCCGTGGGGCTGCTGGACGCGCAAAAGCGCTGGCTCGACAAGGGCTTCCTCGCCGCGGAGCGCGCCGATGCGCTGCGACTGGCCTCGATGCTGCGCGAGGGCGACCTGCCGCGGGAGCTGCCGCTGGTCTCCGGCGCGTCGCTGACCCAGGTGGTGGACGACTGGGGGGCGGTGGTGGCCGCCAGCCCGGCGCTGCGGGGGGTCCAGCCGCTGCCGCACGGCGAGCCGAGCCACAGCGACCCGAGCGTGGAGGTCGCGCGCCTGGCTCAGCTCCCGGTCGGGCCCGCCACCAGGGCGCGCGTGGCCGCCTCCACCGGCGCGCCGGGTCCCAACGCCGGGCCGTACCTACTGGTGAGCGCGCACGCGGGCACGCCACGGGGATCCTGGACGGTGAACGTGGTCGGCCCGCTGACCGGCACCGAGGCGCCGACCGAGCGCATGCGCGCCAGTGTGCAGTTCGGCCTGCCCGCGCTCGCCCTGCTGGTGGGGACGATGACCTGGCTGCTGAACACCAGGTCGTTGCGGCCGGTGGAGGCGATCCGCGCGGAGACCGCCGAGATCGTCCGCCGCCACCGCCTCGGCCGGCGGCTGGAGGGCAAGCTGGCCCGCGGCGACAACTCCAAGCTGGCCGGGACCATGAACGAGCTGCTGAGCCGGCTGGACGCCGCGGCGGTCCGGCAGCGCCACTTCGTCGCCGACGCCTCCCACGAGCTGCGCAGCCCGCTGGCGACCATCCAGACCCAGCTCGAGGTCGCGCTCGCCCATCCGGAGGGGACGGACTGGGTGGCGACCGCGCGTGAGATCGAGCGGGAGACCGGCAGGATGCAGCGCGTGGTCGACGACATGCTGCTGCTGGCCCAGATGGACGAGGGCGCCGTGCCGCCGCGTCTCGAGCAGGTGGACTTGGACGAGCTGCTGCTCGCCGAGGCCAGACGGCTCCACGACCGCGGACACGTGGCGGTGGACGCCAGCCGCGTCTCCGGCGCGCGGGTCAGCGGCGACCGCGACCAGCTCACGCGGGTGGTCCGCAACCTGGTCGCCAACGCCGAGCGCCACGCCGCCGGCATGGTCCGCCTCGAGCTCCGCACGCTGGACGGCGAGGCTGAGCTGGTGGTGGCCGACGACGGACCGGGGATCCCGGAGGCCGACCGCGAGCGCGTGTTCGAGCGGTTCACCAGGCTGGACGAGGCGCGCGGGCGGGGCCACGGCGGCGCCGGGCTGGGGCTGGCGATCGCGCGGCAGGTGGTCGAGGCGCACGGCGGCGCGATCTGGGTCGCCGGCACCGACGCTGACGCCGGCGCGAGGCTGATGGTGCGCCTTCCCCGCGACTCAGGGTCCTCTTAGATTCGCTTAGCGTTGTCTCATGCGCGCGATGGCAAGGTCGTGAGCGTGCCCGCCGCCAGCCGCGTCGAGCCCCCCTACCGCCGCGGCTGGCGCGTGCCCGCCGGCGGCCGTGTCCATTTCCCCCCATGGCGCGGCCGCCGGCGACACCGCCCGGGTCCGGGGAGGGTGCCGCCCCGGCCGGACCACCTGGGCGTGAGATGGCGGGCAAGCCGTCGGGGAGCCGGGCCGGCTCCCCGACGGCGTTCAATAGCGGCCGCTCTGCTGGTCGCGAGGTCCTCCGCTGGGCCCGTACGGCGCCGAGTCCAGCCAGGCCCCGGCTCGCCTGGACACCCTGGCCAGCTCCGCGGCCAGGCGGCGCCTGGTCCTGGTCAGCGGGTCGCGGGCCTGCATGTGGGCGAGCGCGGCCCCGGCGGCGTCGCGGTTGTGGACCGCGGCCACCCGCCGCTGGGAGGCGAACTCGTCGACCGCCGCCGCGGCGCTGCGCGGGTCCGCCGCGCCCAGCGCGACCTCGATCGCCGCGGCGGCCGCGCTGGCGTCGACGAAGCCGGAGTTCATGCCGCGGGCGCCGAAGGGGGCGAACAGGTGCGCCGCCTCCCCCACCAGCAGGACGCGCCGCTGCGGGTCCGCCAGGTCGGAGGCGACCACCTGGAGGAACTGGTAGGTCGACACCCAGCGCACCCGGTCGGGGTAGCGGGCCGGCATGACCTGGCCGAGCCACCGGCGGACGCCTTCCGGGTCGCTGAAGCGCTCCGGGTCGTCGCCGTGGTGGCACTGCAGGTCCACCCGCCAGCCACCGGCGAACGGCACCAGCAGGACGTTGCGCCGCCCCACCGCCGGATGCCCGTAGTAGAAGCGGCGCTCGAGCGGCAGCGGGTCGTCCGCGCACTCCTCGACATCCACGATCACGAACGAGTTCCGCGAGCGACTGCCCTCCATGGTCACGCCGATCTCCCGCCGCACCGCCGAGCGCGCCCCGTCCGCGCCGATCACGTAGGGCGCCTGGAGGCGGTCGCCGGGCGCGGTGGTCAGCTCGACGCCGTCCGGCGTGACCGCCACCCCGGTCACGGCCGCGTCCCACAGGAACTCCACGCCAGCTGCCTTGCAGGCGTCCTGGAGCAGCCGCTCGGTGGCGACCTGCGGGAGGTTGGTGGAGTGCGGCAGCACCGAGGGGTCGCCGGGAGGGTAGGTGCGGGCGTAGACCTCGCGGTCGCCCCAGAAGGTCCGCTTGGTCGACCAGACCAGCCCCTCGGCGGCCAGCTCCCAGCCAAGGCCTGGCCGCACGCGCTCCAGCAGCTCCAGCGACTCGCGGTGGACGAAGATCGCGCGGCTGCCCGGCCGCGGCCGGGCCTCGGGTTCGGCCTCGACCACGGTCGCCGGCAGGCCGCGGGCCCGCAGGGCCAGTGCGGCGGCCAGCCCAACGGGGCCCGCCCCGACGACGAGCACCGGATGGGCGCTCACCACGTCAACCTCCCCCCGACCGCGAAGCCCGACGGACCACATGTCCACATAAAGACTAGGCTATTTGTAAAACGATCGCCAAGACTCCTGTCTACCGTCGCCAGGATAGCCGCGCCGGGTGGCCGCGCCCGGGCCGGCGCGGGTCATCCGGAGAAGTCCGTGCTGTGGAATCGAGCCAGCCCGGCGAGCGCCGGGGACAGCTCGGCCAGCACCTGGCGGACGCGTACCAGCGCGAGCGGGCCGAGGCGGTTGTAGACCTCGGCGAAGATCCTGCGGGCCTCGGCGCGCGGCCACGGCTGGGGCAGCAGCTCGGGTGGCAGGTCGGGGTCGAGGTTGGGGAAGTTCCGCCACTGGTTCATGACCGCGGTCCGCGCCACCAGCGCCTCGGACGCGCCCACCTCGCCGGCGCCGATGCGCTCCAGCAGCGGCCCGTACTTGCCCACGAACTCCAGGTAGCGCTGGCGCAGCCCGCCGAGGTCCCAGGCGCCGAGCGGGTCGCCGCTGAGCGGGCTGCCGGGAGCGACCACCGCCGTCATCACCGTGGCCATGCCGATCTCCAGCTCCTTGAGCACCGCGGTGGCCGCCGCCGCCTCGTCGCCGGCGGTCACCCAGACGCCGTCGTACAGCGGCGCGAACCCCAGCCAGCGCAGGCGGGAGCGCAGCGCGTGGCGGACGTCGCGCTGCTCCTCGGGGATGGAGAAGGCCGCCACTGTCCACTGCCCGGACCAGGAGCGGGAGCTGGTCCCGAACGAGAAGATGCGGCGGGCGCCGTCGGCGATCACCGCTGCGGCGCGCTCGGTGAGCCCGTAGTAGGTGCGCCGGCCGACCTTGGAGGACTCCAGCAGCCCGCGGCGCGCCAGCCGGCTGAGCGCCGCCCTGGCGCCGACCGGCGTGACCCCGAACTCCGCGAGCAGCCGCACCAGGGCGGCCGAGGGAAGGTGCTCCCGGCGCCCGTACCAGTAGTCCCCCAGCAGGGTGATCAGCAGGTGCTGGGGTTGCGCCCCGGCCTGCACCCGCGGCAGGTGGACCCGCTCGGAGACCGGCCCGCCCTGCTGGGAACCCGCATGCAAGTCAGTCATGGCCGGGCTTGAGTCTACCGGTGCCGGCGCCGACATGATCGACGGCGCCCGCTCCGTCGGCTTAGAGTTCGCGCAGACAACCGCACGGAAAGGCACAGCTGATGATGAACGGCACATATCCGGTCGAGTTCTCCGTGGACTATCCGGAGCGGCCGCTGGACCGCCTGACCAGCGCCTTCCGGTTGTTCGTGGCGATCCCGATCCTGATCGTGCTCGGGGCGGTCTCGGGCGGCGGAGCCTGGTACACCTCCAACAACGGCGGCGGAAGGACCGCCGCCGCGGGCGGCCTGCTGTTCCTGGGGCCCCTGCTGCTGATCCTGTTCAGGCAGAAGTACCCGCGCTGGTGGTTCAACTGGAACCTCGAGCTGCTGCGCTTCAGCAACCGGGTGGCCGTCTACCTCGCCCTGATGGACGACCGCTACCCCTCCACCGACGAGCAGCAGGCGGTCCACCTGGAGATCCCCTATCCCGACGCGGAGCGCCTGAACCGGTGGCTTCCCCTGGTCAAGTGGCTGCTGGCCATCCCCCACTACATCGTGCTGCTCTTCCTCGACATCGGCGTGCTGGTCTCGGTGGTGGTGGCCTGGTTCGCGATCCTGTTCACCGGCAGGTACCCGCGCGGGCTGTTCGACTACGTCGAGGGCGTGTACCGGTGGCACAACCGGGTCATCGGCTACGCGCTCATCCTGGTCACCGACCGGTACCCGCCCTTCAGCCTGCAACCGTGACCGAGCTGGACCATGCTCCGATCGCGGAGCTGGCCGGGCGGGACTACGTCGCGCTGCTGGAGCCGCTGTGGTCCTACCTGACGGTCTCCGACGCGCCCGTGCCGGGCGAGGTGATCTTCGCCTTCGGCTGCGGGAACCTGCGCGTGCCGCAGCGGGCGGCCAATCTCCAGCTCGACGGCTGGGCGCCGCACGTGCTGGTCACCGGCGGCGTCGGCCGCCGCACGGCCGAGCTGTTCGGGGCCAGCGAGGCGGCGGTGTTCGCCAGGCACCTCCGCTGGCTGGGGGTGGCCGCCTCGGCGATCGTGACCGAGGACCGGGCCGGCAACACCGGCGAGAACGTCACCCTCGGCATGCGGGCCTTGCGGCGCAGGGGCGTCGAGGTGCGGCGCGCGCTGCTGGTGGCCAAGCCGTTCTGCACGCGCCGCTGCGCCGCCACCTTCCGGCTGCGGCATCCGCGAGTCGAGACGGTCTGCTGCCCGCCGCCCGGCCCGATGCTGGACTTCGTCGAGGAGACCAGGCCCGCCTTCGCGGCGCGCCTGGTCGCCGAGCTGGACCGGTTGGAGCGCTACCCGCGGCTTGGCTACATCGCCCGGGAACCGCTGCCCGTGCCGCGGCAGGCGGTCGAGGCCGCCGCGGAGATCCGCCGGCTGCTCGGCGCCGCCGGCACCGGGACCAGGGGCCGCGCCGACGGGCCGGCCCGGCCCGTCGGCGCGGCCCACGCGCGCTGACCGCGGGGCCGCGCCTCAGCGGTGCTGGCCGACCGCGCGGACGACCGGGTCCCCGTTGCGCGAGGGCAGCGGCTGGTTGATCCGCTCGCGCAGCGGGATGCGCAGCTCGAAGCGGGCGCCGCCGGCGTGGTGCGCCTCGGTCAGCACCAGCTCGCCGCCCTGCGCCTCGGCGAGCTGCCTGGCGATGTACAGCCCCAGCCCGAGCCCGCTGCGACCGTTGCCGAGCTGGGTGAAGCGCTCGAAGATGCGCCCGTGCTCCTCCGGGGCGATCCCGGCGCCGTCGTCCTCGACCGCCAGCACCGCATGGCCGCCGTTGCGCTCGGCGATCAGCCGCACCAGCCGCTCGTCGGGCGAGTACTTGCAGGCGTTGTCGAGCAGGTTGCCGAGGATCTGGAGGACCGCGTCCGGGGCGACCCGCACCGGCAGGCTGCCGTCGCACTCCACCCGGATCGGATGGTCGCGGTGGCCCGCCTGGGCCTCGGTGGCCGCCTGAAAGACCAGCTCGGCGGCGTCCGCCTCGACCGGCTCAGAGCCGCTGGTGGGGTACTCGACCTCGCCGCGGTCGAAGCGGGCGGCCAGCAGGAGCTGCTCGATCAGGCTGCGCAGCCGGCGAGCCTGGCGGTCGCCCATCTCCAGCATCTCCTGCCGCTCTTCGGGGCTGAGCGGCGCGCCGCTGGACAGCAGCCGCAGCACGCCGAGCACGGTCGCCAGCGGGTTCCGCAGCTCATGGGAGACCATCGCGAGCAGGTCGTCCTTCATCCTGTCGGTCTGCTGGAGCTTGCGGGTCACCTCCTGCTGCTGGATGCGCAGCTCGTGCTCCTGTCGGCGCAGCTCCTCGGCCTCGCTGCGGCCGACGTTGGCGCGGACCTCGCTGCGCAGCCACAGGTAGGTGGCGATCGTCGGCAGCCCGAGCGCCAGCAGCAGCACGCCGATCCGCCCGGCGGCCAGCACCACCACCAGGACGATCGCCTGGGTCATCACGATCTTGCCGAGCGCCAGCAGCAGCAGGCGGCGGGCGCCGAACGGGATGCGCTCGTCCAGGTGCACTGTCACCACGAACAGCACGAACTTGACCACCACGAACACGCCCGCGCCGATCAGGATCGCCAAGAGCGTGGCGGTGGTGGGCGGCCGCTCGCCACCGAGCGCCATCCACGCCGAGGCGGCCGCCGCCATGCCGATGGTGTGGCTGCCGACGTTGAAGGCGATCACCCGCACCGGCTTGCGCTCGACCAGGTTGAACAGCAGCATGGCGGCGCTCTGGAGCAGGACAGCGTCTCCGAGGCCGGCGTAGAGCAGCAGCGCGAAGGCGAACGGGCCGTTGATCATCACCCTCGGGCCGCCCGGGCCGTTCAGCGGGATCGAGAAGAACTGCCCGACGAACAGGAACGCGCCTAGCGTGACGATGACGGGCCATTCGGCCTGTGCGTGGTCGATGTCGACCATGGTCATGAGCGTGAGGAGAAGAACGAGACCGATCGTCCCGACAACGATCTGGTACGTTCTGAGCCTGCCCGCCATCCCGCTAGTCTGGCTGGCGAACGGTTCCCGAGCAAACGCGCCTAACTCGCCCAAAAATTTCTCTCGGCGCACTTCACTTTTTTGCGCCGGGTAGTTTGGGCACATATACCCTTGTTTTGCGCCGCCCGAACCGCGTTCCGGATCAACAGAATTGTGATCCTTCGGTCGACATGACGGTGCCTTCCAGGCGGTTCAGGCGGTCCGGCGGGCGCTCAGGAGGGCCGTTGGCGGAGCACGCCACCGGCGGCGGCCGCGCCGAGCAGGATCAGCACGGCGCCGGCCAGCAGGCCGACCTGGTTGCCGTCGACCGGCAGCGACAGCTCGCCGGCGGCGTGGGCCAGCCAGCCGATGCCGAGCGCGCCGAGGCCGAGTCCGGCCCGGAACAGCATCTGCACGCCACCCATCACCCTGCCGCGCACGCGGTTGTCCGCCTGCTCCTGCGCCATGGTCAGCGCCAGCACGATGGCGACGGCGAAGGCCATGCCGAACACCACCGCGGCCACGAACGCCATCCACAGCACCGGCGCCATGGCCATCAGCCCGAGCACCAGCCCGCAGGCGACCACCGCGGCCAGGAACTCGCGCGGCCTGCCGCCGCCGGGCAGCAGGCGCACGGCGCCCAGCCCGAGCGCCATGCCGGCGCCCCACAGGGCGGCCAGCCAGCCGAAGGCCGCGTCCGAGCCGCCGAGGGTCTGGTGGACGTAGCCGATGCCGACCGCGAACAGCACCCCGCCGCCGAACATCGACACCACCAGGCCGTAGGAGAGCGAGCGCAGGGCGGGGTGTCGGACGATGTAGCGCACGCCCTCGAGCAGGTCCCGGAAGAGCTGGAGCTCGCTGTGCCGCGCGCCCCTGCCCAAGGGAAGTCCGGCGTTCATCGCCGCGGAGAACAGGAACGTGGCGGAGTCGAAGACGAAGGCGAGCGCCGTGGGGTGCGCGCGGAACCAGGAGGGCAGGGGCAGGTGGGCCGGCGCGACCCGCAGGCCGCCGAACACCGCCGCCGCGATCGGGATGGAGCCGTAGGAGGCCGCCAGCATCAGGCCGTTGGCGTCCTCCAGCCTGCGGTCGGGCACCAGGCCGGGGATGCTGGCGTCACGCGAGGGCAGGAAGAACAGGGAGACGCACTCGTGCACGAAGGCGAGCACGTACAGGCCGACGATGCCGACGAAGGGCACCGCCAGGATCAGGGCCGCGCGGATCAGGTCGGAGGCGACCATGATGGTCCGCCGCGACAGCCGGTCCGCGACCACGCCGCCGAGCGGTGCGGCGAAGATCGGCGGCACCAGCCGGAGGACCAGCACCACGGCGATCGCGGCCTGGTCGCCGTTGGTGAGCGCGAAGGCCGCGGCGATGAAGGCGAGGGTGGCGACCCAGTCGCCGAGTGACGAGACCGACTGGCCGATCAGCAGCCGCCGGAACCCGTAGGCCCGCAGCAGCGAGCCGGCGGGTGCGCCCCCCGGCGACCTGACCCTGGCCAGCTCATCCGCCCGCACGCTCATGCCCGTGCGAACGATTGACCTACGGATCGTATTCCGCGTCGATCTTCGAGCTGTGAACTATTTTCTGGCGGTTGGGGTCAGCCGATCGGGGTGGGCTGGGTGCCGACGGACTGGTTGAGGTGGAGCTGGACCAGGTAGGCGCTGGCGGACTGGAGGTGCGAGGCGGACGCGTCTGCCGCGGCGTCGGGATCGTGGCGCTCCAGGGCGTCCAGGATCGCCTCGTGCTCCTCCACCACGGCGCTGGCGCGGTCAAGGTTGGCGAACGCCTCGGCGCTGAACCGCCGCACGAAGTCGCTGAGATCCTTGGCGAGCCGGAAGAGGGTGTCGTTGCCGGCGGCCCGGTAGATCACGTCGTGGAAGGCGATGTTGGCGCTGACCACCAGATCGGTCCGCTCCTTGGCGACCGCGTCGCGCATCGACTGGAGGATCACCCGGAGCTGGCGCAGCTCGTCGTCGGTGATCCGCTGGGCGGCCAGGCGCACGGCCAGCGACTCCAGCGCCTCGCGGACCAGGTATACCTCGCTGACCTCGTGGGGCGCGGGCGAGTGCACCACCAGGCCACGGACGGGGTCCCCGAGGACCAGCTTCTCGGCGGTCAGGCGCTTGAGCGCCTCACGCACCGGGGTCCGGCTCACCCCGAACTGCTCGCCGAGGTGGATCTCCACCAGGCGGGTCCCGGGCGGCAGCTCGCCGGAGAGGATCATCTGCCGGAGCTGCCGGTAGACACGCTCGCTGCTGGGGAGCCCGTCGCTCCAGGTCCCGCTGGAGCGCCTGCCACGGCCGCCGGCGCTCTTGGTGTTTCGGCTGCTCGACCGCATGCTCGTCTCCCTCTTCGCGTGGCGGTCTGGCGTGGGTGTCGGGCGCACCGGGCGGCGGCTGCCCTGCCCCCTCGTCGGCGCGACCTCCCCCGCGAGAATACACCTGCATACACCTGTTCGACAGGAGGTTGGGGCCGGGCGTAAGTACCTGGCCGTCCCGTACAGGTCGCCGGGGTTGGGTCAGGACAGGCTCTGGCGGATCCGCCAGAAGCAGAACCCTGCGAGGCCGAGGGCGAGGGCGGTGTAGATCCCGGTCTCGTACCACTGGAAGGGCCAGAAGCGGCTGGAGGGCTGGTAGGTCACCTGTTGCCGGTAGCCGAGCCGCTTTATCTCGGCGAAGCACGCCGAGATACCCTGCTGGGGCTGGGATGGTGCGCAGGCTCCTGAGGACGACAGGGGGATGGTGTCGACGGCGTGTCCGGACGCGTCCACGGCGTGGCTGGACAAGATCCAGGCACCCGTGATGGTCGGCGCCTTCACGATCGCCCGTACAGGGCCGCCGCCCTGCGGCGCATTTATGCCATCCAGGTTTGAGGTGGTGATCTCGATGGTCGAACGGGTCGGGGGGAGGAGGTGGGGCCGGACCAGCAGCGGCATGGCGATCTGGACGGCGACGAAGACGACCAGGGTGACGGCCATGGCGGGGAGGGTGCGGCGGACCAGCATCCCGACGGTCACGCCGAGGGCGAAGGCGAAGGCCGCGTAGCCGATGGGGACGATGCCGCGTGCGGGGAACAGCAGGGGCCCCATCCGCGGGAAGTTGGCGGCGGTCGTGTCGATGGGGCTGGACCACCAGGTCACCGCGAGGCTGCCCAGTCCCGCGGCGGTCATGGCGGCCAGGCCGGTGAGACCGAGTTTGACGGCCAGCCAGCGGGTGCGGGTGATGCTCTGGTTCCACACCAGCCGGTGCGTGCCGGCCTCCAGCTCACGGGTGATGAGCGGTGTTCCCCAGAAGAGCCCGATAAGGGCGGGCAGGACCAGCACGACGGCGGTGAGCGCGAGGAAGGGGTCCTGGTGGTCCTGGAAGAACCGCTGGACGAAGTTCGAGCAGCCGCCGCTCTGGGTGGTGCAGGCGGCGATCCCGGTGGCGTAGTCGTCGGCCAGGCCCGGGCCGGTCAGGCTCAGGATGGCGGCGAGCACGGCGAGGGTGCCGGCCATCATCGTGGCCGCGGCGCGGAACTGACGCCAGGTCAGCCAGATCATCGCTGTACCTCCAAAATCGGCCGGTCGTTGCGGCCGGTGTCGGCGGGCTTGCCCATGTAGGCCAGGACGAGGTCTTCCAGGCCGAGCTGGCTGACGGTCCAGGCGGGGTCGTGGATCGGGGCGTCGGTGCGGATGATGAGGGTGGTCTGCCGGTCGGTATGGCTGGCGGAGACGACGTGCTGGTCCGCCGGGAGCCGGGTGGGGTCGCGGCGGGCCCCGGTGAGCCGGTGGTGGGTGGCCAGCAGTTCCTCGACCTCGCCGGCCACCCGGACGCGCGAGTCGACGAGCACGATCAGGTAGTCGCAGACCCGTTCCAGGTCGGACACCAGGTGGGAGGACAGCACCACGCTGAGCTCGTGCTCGGCGGCGGCCTCCATCAGACCCTGGAGGAACTCGCGGCGGGCGAGCGGGTCGAGCGCGGCGACCGGCTCGTCCAGGATCAGCAGCTCGGGCCGTTTGGCAATACCCAGCGTGAGGGCGAGCTGGGCGCGCTGCCCGCCCGACAGCTTCCCCGCCCGGCTGGCGGGGTCCAGGCCGAGCCGCTCGATTCGGTCGCGCGCCAGGGCGGCGTCCCACCCGGGGTTGAGCCGGGCGCCCAGCTTCAGATGGTCGGCAATGCTCAGCCCGGCGTAGGTGGGGGTGTCCTGGGCGACGAAGCCGACCTTGGCCAGTTGCGCCGGGCTGCCGGCGGGGCGGCCGCCGAGCACCCTGATGCTGCCCGATGTCGGCGTCAGCAGCCCGACGATCAGATTCAGCAGCGTTGTCTTCCCGGCCCCGTTGGGGCCGACGAGGCCGACGACCCTTCCGGCGGGGATGGCGAGGGTGCAGTCCGACAGCGCCCAGCGCTGGCCGTATCGCTTGCCCAGCCCCTGGGCCTCTATGACGGCGGTCATGCTATGTCCTCCTGAGCGGCGGTCCGAAAGGTCGTCATGAACAAGGCCTCGATGCTCTCCTCGTCCAGACCCGCCCTGCGGGCCTTGGCCAGCCAGCGCCGCAGCTCCTGACGCAGTGGGCCGTGCGCGGCGAGCGAGGCGTCGGCGAGCGTCGCCGTCACGAACGTCCCTACCCCTGGCCGGGCGGCCACCAGGCCCGCGTGTTCGAGTTCCCGGTAGGCCTTGAGCACGGTGTTGGGGTTGATCGCCAGCTGCGCCACCACGTCCTTGACGGTCGGGAGCTGGTCACCGTCGCGCAGCAGGCCCAGCCGCAGGGCCTGCCGCACCTGGCGGACCAGTTGCAGGTACGGCGAAACCCCGGACCGGGTGTCCAGGTGGAACTCGATCATCCGAGCCTCCATTCATCTATGCTCCTAGCACAATATGATGCTAGCTAGATGCGCTGTCAACCGGGATCGAGTCGCCGTCTTCCGCCGCAAGACCTCCACGCTCCCCGCGACCAGGGCACCTCGCTCCGATCCCGGCGGCGCGTGCCCAGCCCGGCGCTCGCCGCGCCGGGCTGGTCGCCGTCGCCCAGCGTGACGGCGCGGCGGACGGCCGCGTCGGCGTAGCCGCCGACCCACAGCGGCGGATGGGTCGCTGCAGCGGCGCCGGTCCCGGCGTGCCGCCGGTCGCCTCGCGGTCGATCGCGGCAGCCCACAGCTCGTGCAGCCGCTGGAGCTGCTCCTCGAGCCGCCGGCCGCGACCGCCGAACGGTCGGCCGAGCGCCTGGTAGTCGTCGGCGCGAGCGCCCAGCCCGACGCCCAGGTCCAGGCGCCCGCCGGAGACGCGGTCGACCACGGCGGCCTGCCTGGCCAGCAGCGTCTCGTCGTAGGCGGGCAGCAGCACCGCGGTGGTCGCCAGGCGTACCCGCTCGGTCACGGTGGCGGCTGCCGCCAGCGTCGCCAGCGGGTCCCAGGCGTCGTGGTTGGGACGGTCGTGCACGGCCACGCCGTGGAACCCGGCCTGGTCCGTCCCCTGGCCCAGTCGATCACGGTCGCCGGCTCGACTGCCCCGCCGAAGTACCCCGGCAGCCCAACGCCCAGCTTCATGCGATGCTCCTTGGGACGACGTTGCCCGCGCCGAGGCGGGCGCGGTATGCTCAGCGCCAGAGCATACCTCTGTATGCATCAGGCCACACACGGCGGCCCGGCGTCCCGGGTGCGAGGTGTCCAGACCGCATGTCCCTGCACAGCGTGCGTTTCACGCTCAACGGCGAGCCGCTGGAGGTGACCGTGCCCGCCGAGCGGCTGCTGATCGAACTGCTGCGGGACGAGCTCGGCGCCACCGGCACCAAGCTCGGCTGTGGGGTGGGAGTCTGCGGGGCCTGCACCGTGCTGGTCGACGACCGGCCCATGTCCGCCTGCCTGCTGCTGGCCGTCCACCTGGACGGCACCGAGGTCCGCACGGTGGAGGGCCTGGCCGCCGAGGACGGCACCCCCACCCCGCTGCAGGAGGCGTTCGTCCGCCACGGCGGGTTCCAGTGCGGCATCTGCACGTCCGGGCAGCTCATGGCCGCCACCGCCCTGCTGGAGGAGCGGCCGAGGCCGACGGAGGAGGAGGTCCGCCGCTGGCTGATGGGCAACCTCTGCCGCTGCACCGGGTACTACCAGATCGTCGAGGCGGTCCTCGCCGCCGCCCGGAGCGGGTGAACGCGGGTGCGACCGTTCGACTACCACGAGCCCGACACCCTCGAGGAGGCGCTCGACCTGCTGCAGCGCCACGGGGACGACGCCCACCTGCTGGCCGGCGGCACCGCCATGGTGCTGCTGATGGCCCAGGGGCTGGCGCAGCCCGACCACGTGATCGGCCTGCGCCGCGTCGAGGCGCTGCGCGGCATCCGCCGGAGCCTAGACGGGGGCCTGGAGATCGGCGCCACCGTCACCCACGCGGAGGCCGAGCGGTCGCCGGCGGTCGCCGCGCACTGCCCGGCGCTGCGGACGGCGTTCGGGCACGTGGCCACCGTCAGGATCCGCAACCAGGCGACGGTCGGCGGGAACCTGGCCCACGCCGACCCCGCGCAGGACCCGCCGCCGATGCTGCTGGCGCTCGGCGCGGAGGTGATCGCCGCCAGCCCGCGCGGGCAACGCCGCATCCCCCTGCACGAGCTGTTCGTCGGCTTCTTCCAGACGTCGCTGGAGCCGGACGAGATCGTCACCGCGATCAGCCTACCGCCGCCGGATAGGCGCGCCGGCGCGGCCTACCTGAAGTTCCTGCCGCGGACCCAGGACGACTACGCGACCGTCTCGGTGGCGGCCTGGCTGTTGCCCGACGGGGACGGCCGCTGCGCGCGGGCCCGGATCGCGCTCGGCGCGGCCGGCGCGGTGCCCCTGCGGGCGCGCCGCGCCGAGGAGTCGCTCACCGGCCGCCGCCTCGACGGCGAGGCCATCGCCGAGGCCGCCGCGCTGGTCCGCGAGGAGGTCGACCCGATCGACGACGCCCGCGGCTCGGCCGCCTACAAGCGCGAGATGGCCCGCGTCTGGACCGAGCGGGCGCTCCACGCCGCCGCGCCGAAGGGACCCGCCCGATGAGCGCCGGCGCCCCGGCCAGCGCCGGCAGCCCGGCCAGCGCCGGCGCCCCGGCCGGCGCCGGGCCCCACCACGAGCGCCTCTTCGGCGAGCCGGAGGTGCGCGTGGAGGGGCGGCTCAAGACGACCGGGACGGCACGCTACGCGGCCGACGTGTCGATGCCGGGGATGCTCTGGGTGGCGTTCCTGACCAGTCCGGTGCCGCACGCGCGCATCCGCTCGATCGACGTGCGAGCGGCGGCCGAGGTCGACGGCGTCCACGCGGTGCTGACCGGGCGCGACATCGGGGAGGTGCGCTTCGGCCGCCGCCTGCTGGACCGTCCGGTGCTGGCGGTCGACCGGGTGCGCTTCGCGGGCGAGCGGGTTGCCGTGGTCGCCGCCGGCAGCCCGCGCGCGGCCGAGGAGGCGCTGGAGCGCATCGAGGTCGACTACGAGGAGCTCCCCGCCCTGCTGGACCCCGAGGCGGCGCTGGCGCCGGGGGCGACGGTCCTGCACGAGCGGGCGTCCGAGTACGCCTACTTCGGCGGCAGGCGGCAGCCGGTGCCGAACCCCAACCTCCAGGGCCGCCGCCTGGTGGTCAAGGGCGACCCCGACATCGAGCGGGCACTCGCCCGGGCCGACCGCGTCTTCGAGCACGAGTTCTCCACCCCCCGCCAGCACCAGGGCTACATCGAGCCGCACGCCGCGCTGGTCTGGATCGACGAGCACGGCGTGGTCCACGTGATCAGCGGCAACAAGTCCCCGTTCTCGCTGCGCGCCCAGATGGCCGCCGCGCTCGGCTTGCCACCGGAGCGGATCGAGGTCGACAGCGGCTTCATCGGCGGCGACTTCGGCGGCAAGGGCTACTGGGCCGACGAGTACGCCTGCTTCTTCCTGGCCAGGGCCACCGGCAGGCCGGTCAAGGTGGTCGCCAGCTACGTCGACGAGCTGATCGCCGGCAGTCCCAGGCACGCCGCCACCATCCGCCTGCGTACCGGTGTGGACTCCCAGGGCCGCTTCGTCGCCCACGACGCCCGCGTGGTCTTCGACGGCGGCGCCTACGCCAGCGCCAAGCCGCTGCCGCACCTGGTGCTGGCCGGCGGCTCCGCGACCCTGGCGGCCTACCGTGTCCCGGACGTGCGCATCGAGGTCCTGGCCGTCTACACCAACACCGCCCCGTGCGGCCACATGCGCTCGCCCGGCGAGGTGCAGGCGCTGTTCGCCGGCGAGTCGCACGTCGACATGATCGCCGCCGAGCTGGGCATCGACCCGCTGGAGCTGCGGCTGCGCAACGCCGTGCGGGACGGCGACCAGGGCCTCGGCGGCGAGGGGTTCCGCCAGGCCAGGGCGGTACCAGTGCTGGAAGCGCTGCGCGAGGCCGGCGGCTGGGACCGGCCCCTGGCCGGCGAGGGCCGCGGCCGCGGGATCGCGCTCGGCGTGCGCCACGTCGGCGGCGGCAAGACCTCGCTGCGCCTGCGCGCCGGCGCCGACGGCCGGGTCGAGGTCGTGACCGGCCTGCCCGACCAGGGCGGCGGCGCACTGACCGTCATCCACCGGGTCGCCGCCGCGACCCTGGAGGTCGCGCCCGGGCGGATCGTGGTGACGCGCGGCAGCACCGGCAGCGCGCCGGCCGATCCCGGCGTCGGGGGTAGCCGCGTCACCCACCTGGCCAGCCGCGCCACCCAGAGCGGCGCGCTGGAGCTGAAGCGCCGGCTGGAGGCGGCCGCGACCGAGGTCTTCGGCAACGGCCGGCCGCTGCGGCTGGCTGGCGACCACTTCCACGGTGGCGGCGAGGGGCCGATCCCCTTCGAGCGGGTTGCCGAGCGGCTCGCCGGCGACGGGATCGAGGTGGAGGGCGCCTACGAGGCGGCGCGCGAGCCTGGCGACTGGGACTTCGTCGCCTGCCAGGTGGAGGTCGAGGTCGACCTGGACACGGGACAGCCGACCGTGCGGGAGGCGCTGCTGGTGGTCGACGTCGGCACGATCATCAACCCGGTGGCGCACCGCGGGCAGCTCGTGGGAGGCTTCGTGTTCGGGCTCGGCGGCGCGCTGATGGAGGAGCTGCGGGTCGAGGACGGCACGGTGACCAGCGGCACGCTCGGCGAGGTCAAGCTGCCGACCAGCATGGACTGCCCGCCGTTGCGGATCGTGGAGCTGCCGACGGCGGTCGGGCCAGGGGCATTCGGCGCCAAGATGGCGGGCGAGCTCACCAACTCGGTGGTCGCGCCGGCGGTCGCCAACGCCGTCGCGGCGGCGACCGGCGCCCGGGTCACCTCCCTGCCGATCACCGCCGAGCGGATCTACTGGGCGCTCAGCGCCCCAGGCTGATCGCGTACTCTAGCATGGCGGAGGCTCGCCAGCGCGTGGCGCTGATGATCACCGGAGGGACCATCGACTCGGTCGGCACCGACCGTCTCGACCTTGGCTGGTACCTGGAGGCCGGCAAGCGGCTCGGCGACGGCGAGCTGGTCGCCCGCGTGCCCGAGCTCGACCAGATCGCCGAGGTCACCGGCCGGTGGTGCTGGTCGGCGCCATGCGGCCCTCCTCGGGCTCAGCGCCGACGGCGACCTGAACCTGCTGAACGCGGTGCGGGTCGCGGCCGAGCCGGCCTCGCGCGGAGCCGGCGTGCTGGTGCTGCTGAACGACACCATCCACAGCGCCAGGGACGTCACCAAGACCACCACCTACCGGGTCGAGACCTTCCAGGGGCGCGACCTCGGCCCGCTCGGCTACGCCGACAGCGACGGCCGGGTCCTCTACTACCACCGGCCGGCCCGGCCCCACACCACCCAGACCGTCTTCCAGCCGGCGAGATCACCGAGCTGCCGCGGGTCGACGTGGTGGTCTCCCACATCGGCGCGGACGGGTCGCTGATCGACGCCGCGTGGCCGCCGGCGCCCGCGGCATCGTCAGCGCTGGCACCGGCGCCGGCCGCCCCACCCCCGGCGACCCTGACGAGATCCAGTCCTACTTCGACACGTATTGAGGGGGGAGCAGCGCCTCACTGGGTGGTGCGGCGGGTAGGCCGGGGTAGTGAACTGCCGGCCGGAGTTCCCTCCGAAGGGTGAGCGAACGCGCTGAACCGGTGGGCAGGTATCGCTGAGTTCAGCAGGCTGGGAGTGGAACTGGCCCGGCCGGACGGTAGGATTCGGCCATGCTGGTCCATCAGGCATTCCGCTACGAACTCGCCCCCACCGCCGCGCAGCGTGCATCGCTGACCAACCACGCCGGCGCCGCCCGCTGGGCATGGAACTGGGGCCTGTCGGTGCGGCGCAAGGCCTTCACGCGCCGCCGGCAGACCATGAACGCCATGGACCTGCACCGCCTGCTGAACCGGCTCAAGCGCACCCCCCGCTACGGCTGGCTGTACGAGGTGTCCAAGTGCGCCCCCCAGGAAGCGCTGCGTGACCTGGATCGGGCCTACGCCAACGCCTGGCGTGGCCGCAAGTCCGGCCGGCGGATCGGTCTGCCCAGGTGGAAGAAACGCGGCCGCTGCCCGGAGCGGTTCCGCCTGACCGGCGCGATCCGGGTCCAGGATGGCGCGGTCGTGCTGCCCCGGATCGGCCGGGTAGCCACCAAGGAGTCGACCGGCAAGTTTTATGGGCGGATCCTGTCGGCCACCTGCCGGCAGCAGGCTGACCGCTGGTACTGCTCGCTGACCGTGCAGGTCGACCGGCCAGACCCTGCGCCCGTTGAGGGTCCGGTGGTCGGGGTGGACCGGGGCATCACCAGGTTCGCGGTCTGCTCCGATGGCACTGGAATCAACAATCCCAGGGCGTTGGAGTGCAGTTTGCGGAAGCTGCGACGACGCGCTCGGGCGGTCAGCCGCAAGCGGCCCGGCTCGCGCCACCGCCGCAAGGCGGCGGTGGCGCTGGCACGCTGCCACCGCCGGATCCGCAACCAGCGTGCCGACGCGCTGCACAAGGCCACCACGGCGCTGGCGAGAGCCAAGTCGGTGATCGTGGTGGAGGACCTGCACGTGGCCGGCATGCTCCGCAACCGGCACCTGGCCAGGGCGATCAGCGACCGGGGCTGGGCGGAGTTCCATCGCCAACTGGGCTACAAGACGCAGTGGTACGGCAGCCGGCTGCTGGTCGCGCCGCGGTTCTACCCGTCGTCGAAGACCTGCTCGGGCTGTGGGCTGGTCACGTCGGACCTGCCGCTCAGCGTACGCACCTTCCGCTGCCAGGCGTGTCGGCTGGTCGTTGACCGAGATCTCAACGCCGCCAGAAATCTGGAGGGTTTGGCTCGGCTCACCGCTGGTGATGCCGGGCTCGTCGCCGCCAGTTCGGCGGAGACGCGAAACGCCTGTGGAGAGGGCAGCGCTGGCCGGGCCAATATCGGTCCGGTGGAACTACCCTCTGCGAAGCAGGAACGGACCGCATCCTGGCATTCGCAGATGCATAGATTCCGGTGAACGGAGGACCATGACCAGCGATTCCGCGGCGCAGGGGCCGGACGGCCAGATGACGACGGAGCGGCCGGGCGGCCAGGCGGCGCCGCTGGGGGACGCCGAGCTGCGCGGCATCGACGCGTACTGGCGCGCCGCCAACTACCTGTCCGTCGGCCAGATCTACCTGCTCGACAACCCGCTGCTCACCGAGCCGCTGCGACCCGAGCACATCAAGCCGCGACTGCTCGGCCACTGGGGCACCACGCCGGGCCTCAACTTCCTCTACGCGCACATGAACCGCGCCATCCGGCTGCGGGACCTCGACGCCATGTACGTGATCGGCCCGGGCCACGGCGGCCCAGGGCTGGTCGCCAACGCCTGGCTGGAGGGCACCTACAGCGAGCGCTACCCGAGCATCACGCTGGACGCCGAGGGCATGCGGCGCCTCTTCCGCCAGTTCTCGTTCCCCGGCGGCGTGCCGAGCCACGTCGCCCCGGAGACGCCCGGCTCCATCCACGAGGGCGGCGAGCTGGGTTACTCGCTGGCGCACGCCCACGGCGCCGCCTTCGACAACCCCGGCCTGCTGGTCTGCTGCGTGGTCGGCGACGGCGAGGCCGAGACCGGCCCGCTGGCCACGAGCTGGCACGGGCCCAGGTTCCTGAACCCCGTCAACGACGGCGCCGTGCTGCCGATCCTCCACCTCAACGGCTACAAGATCGCCAACCCCACGGTGCTGGCCCGCATCCCCGAACCGGAGCTCGAGTCCCTGCTGCGCGGCTGCGGCTACCGGCCGTACTTCGTCAGCGGGGACGAGCCGGCCACCATGCACCAGCTCATGGCGGCGACCCTGGACCGGGTCCTCGACGAGATCGCCGGGATCCAGCGGCAGGCGCGCGAGCGCGGCGGCGCGGCCGCCGAGCCGGCGACCTGGCCGATGATCGTACTTCGCACGCCCAAGGGCTGGACCGGTCCCAAGGTGGTCGACGGCCAGCCGGTGGAGGGCACGTTCCGGGCGCACCAGGTGCCCGTCAACGAGGTTCGCACCAACCCCGCGCACCTGGCCCAGCTCGAGGCGTGGATGCGCGAGTACCGTGCGGAGGAGCTGTTCGACCAGCAGGGCGCGCCGGTGCCGGCGCTGCGGGAGCTGGCGCCGCGCGGCGACCGCCGGATGAGCGCCAACCCCCATTCCAACGGCGGCCTGCTGCTGCGAGACCTGGCCGTGCCCGACTTCCGCGACTACGCCGTGGACGTGCCCAAGCCGGCCGCCACCTTCAGCGAGGCGACCAGGGTGCTCGGCGCCATGCTCCGGGACGTGATCCGCCGCAACCCCGACAGCTTCCGGCTGTTCGGGCCGGACGAGACCGTCTCCAACCGCCTCGGCGCGGTGTTCGAGACCACCGACCGCCAGTGGGAGGCCAAGCGGATCCCGATCGACGACCACCTCGCCCCGGAGGGCCGGGTGATCGAGGTGCTCTCCGAGCATCTCTGCCAAGGCTGGCTGGAGGGCTACCTGCTCACCGGCCGCCACGGCCTCTTCAACTGCTACGAGGCCTTCATCCACATCGTCGACTCGATGTTCAACCAGCACGCCAAGTGGCTGAAGGTGACCCGCCGGATCCCCTGGCGGCGGCCGATCGCCTCACTCAACTACCTGCTGACCTCGCACGTCTGGCGCCAGGACCACAACGGCTTCACCCACCAGGACCCCGGCTTCATCGACCACGTGGTCAACAAGAAGGCCGAGATCATCCGCGTGTACCTGCCGCCGGACGCCAACTGCCTGCTGTCGGTCGCCGACCACTGCCTGCGCAGCCGCCACTACGTGAACGTGATCGTGGCCGGCAAGCAGCCGGCGCTGAACTACCTGTCGATGGACGACGCCATCCTGCACTGCGCCCGCGGGATCGGGATCTGGAAGTGGGCCTCCAACGACGAGGGCGGCCTGCCGGACGTGGTGATGGCCTGCTGCGGCGACATCCCCACGCTGGAGACGCTGGCCGCGGTCGACCTGCTCCGCCAGTACCTGCCCGAGCTGCGGATCCGGGTGATCAACGTGGTCGACCTGATGCGGCTGCAGCCCGACACCTCGCACCCGCACGGGCTCAGCGACCAGCAGTTCGACGGCCTGTTCACCACCGACCGGCCGGTGATCTTCGCCTACCACGGCTACCCCTCGCTGATCCACCGGCTCACCTACCGGCGGACCAATCATGACAACTTGCACGTGCGCGGCTACAACGAGGAGGGCACCACCACCACGCCCTTCGACATGGTGATGCTGAACGACCTCGACCGGTTCAGGTTCGTGATGGACGTGATCGACCGGGTGCCCGGGCTGGGCAGCCAGGCCGCGGCGCTGCGCCAGGACATGGCCGACCAGCGGGTCGCCGCGCGCGCTTACACCCGCGAGCACGGCGAGGACCCGCCCGAGATCCAGCACTGGACCTGGCCCTACTGATGGGCGAGCGGGCGGGGGCCGATCGGGCGGGTGGCCTACGCGTCCTGGCGGTCAACGCCGGGTCCAGCAGCCTGAAGCTCCGGCTGCTGGACGCCGACGACGGCGTGGAGGCCTCGGGTGACGTGCCGGCGCCCCACGGCGAGGCCGACCAATCGGCCCTCCGCGACATCCTGAAGGACATGGGCGTCGAGCGGGCAGACGCGGTCGGGCACCGGATCGTCCACGGCGGCACCGAGTTCTCGGAGCCGGTCCGCATCGACGAGGAGGTGGAGCGGCGCCTACGGGCGCTGACCGACCTGGCACCGCTGCACCAGCCGAAGTCGCTGGCCGCCCTGGACTCGGTCACGGCCGCGCTGCCCGACCTGCCCCGCGTGGCCTGCTTCGACACCGCCTTCCACGCGCGGCTGCCGGCGGCCGCGGCCACCTACGCCCTGCCACGGGAGTGGCGGGAACGCTTCCAGATCCGCCGCTACGGGTTCCATGGTCTCTCGCATGCCTACGCCTCGCGCCGGGCGGGCGAGGTCGTCGGCAAGCCGGTCGAGGCGGTGCGGATCGTCACCTGCCACCTCGGCGCCGGCGCCTCGCTGGCCGCTGTGCGCGGCGGCGTGTCGGCGGACACCACCATGGGCTTCACGCCGCTGGAGGGGGTGGTGATGGCCACCCGGTCGGGGTCGGTCGACCCCGGGCTGGTGCTGTGGCTCCAGCAGCACGCCGGCCTGTCCGCCGAGCAGGTCTCCGACGCTCTGGAGCACCGCTCGGGCATGGCCGGCCTGGCCGGCAACGCGGACATGCGCGCCGTGCTGGCGGCGGCCGCCTCCGGCGAGCCGGCGGCGCGGCTGGCCGTCGACGTCTACGTGCACCGGCTCTGCGGCGCGGTGGCCGCCATGGCCGCCGCGGCGGGCGGCCTGGACGTGCTGGTGTTCACCGGCGGCGTCGGCGAGAACGCGCCGGAGGTCCGGCGGCTGGCCGCCGACCGCCTCGGCTTCCTCGGCGTCGCCATCGACGATGCCGCCAACCTCGGCTGCGACCCCGACCGGGAGCTGAGCGCCGAGGGCGCCGCCGTGCGCACCCTGGTGGTCGCGGCGCGCGAGGACCTGGAGATCGCCCGGGGGGTCCGTCAGGCGCTCGCCTGATCCGTTCGGCATCGGCGTTGGCGTGCAATGCTCACTGCTGCGAGATCGAGTCGGCATACTATGACAATAGTAGGTTAAGCGACATAGCTCAATGTGTTAGCATTACGACTAACAGCGCAGTTCTCTTGACTTTTCCATCTGTCCTGAGTCAAACGAGCCCCGCGGGCGCGCTCTCGGTCACCTACGCGGCCCGGGAACCAAACATGCTCGTTCCGCCGGGGGACGAGGGGAGCACGGAGATCATCACGTGAAAGATCGCCGACCCGACCTCGAGTCGATGCTGTTGGATCTGACCGAAATCCCGTTGAACCGTCTGACGGAGCTCGACGACTCAGTGCTTGCGCAATCGCTGCGGCGTCTCTTGGAGGAAGTCCACGAACCCGACGGCACGATTGCCAGGTTCGATTCGAGCATCTGAAGGCCATGTCGAGAGTGTCGACGCGGCTCGAACCCGGGCGACACCGCCTCGACGCCTTCGAGGAGGGTACGCGGTGAGAGAACTCATCCATCCCATCGCCGGGTCACTTCGAGCCGAATGGCCGGATGAGGTTTTGAGCCCCGAGTCGCTCGACGACCGGGGCGCGTGGCCGGTTCCCTTCCAGCAATTCATCTTCAAATTGCACAGCAGATGCAACCTTGCGTGCGATTACTGCTACGTATACGGGATGGCTGACCAAACCTGGCGTGCGCGACCGAGGAAAATGGCTCGCGGCACGGTTTCGCAGGCGGCACACCAGATTGCCCGGCACGCCCTCGCCCATGGCCTTCGAGATGTCCGCATCATCCTCCACGGCGGCGAGCCGCTGCTTGCCGGTGCCGACCTTATCGCCTACACCGCTACCGAGCTCAGGCAGGCCGTTCCGGTGGGAACGGCCGTTGAGCTCAGTGTGCAAACCAACGGCGTCCTGCTCGACGAGGACTTCCTGCGCCTTTTCCTGCGGCACGACGTCCGCGTCGGCGTGAGTCTTGACGGCGACCGCTCCGCTCACGACCGCCGTCGGCGGTACGCCGACGGCCGGGGTAGCCACGCGGACGTCCGCCGGGCACTCGATCGCTTGACGCAGCCCGCCTACCGCCGCCTGTTCGCGGGGTTGCTCTGTACCATCTCGCTGAACCACGATCCTGTCGACAGCTACGAGGCGTTGCTAGAGTTCCGACCCCCCGCTGTGAACCTGCTCCTACCCCATGGGAACTGGAGCGCGCCTCCGCCCGGACGCACCGAGACGGCCTCAACGCCGTACGCCGATTGGCTCATCCGGGTGTTCGACAGGTGGTACGGAGCCGCTCGGCAGGAGACCGACATCCGGCTGTTCCAAAGCATTATCGACCTGCTCCTGGGAGGTGAGAGCGGCAGCGAGCAGATCGGGCTCACTCCATCGACGCTGGTGACCATCGAAACAGATGGTTCTATCGAGCAGGTGGATACGCTGAAAGCCGCGTACGACGGAGCGCCGAGCACTGGCCTCAACGTCTACGACAATCCGTTCGATAACGTGCTTCGCCATCCTTCCATCATCGCTCGCCAGATCGGAATCGCGGCGCTCTCCGACACTTGCCGTCGATGCCGAGTGCGCGATGTGTGCGGAGGCGGGTATTACCCACACCGCTATCGCGCCGGCAGCGGATTCCTGAACCCGTCCGTCTATTGTCGCGATCTTCGCAAGCTCATCGAGCACATCCATAGCCGGCTCAGCGCCGACATGAACGCCCTCGCGGGGCTGCTTCGTTGAACCGGCTGCATTCGCTGTCGGCAGCGCGCTTCGACGCGCTCGCCGCCGGCGACGGTGGCCCAGCGGCCATCGAGTCCCTCCGAGCTGCGCAGCTCAGCAAGCACACGCTCCTGCTCCATGCCGTGGTCGAGACCGCTCACCGAGACCATCCACATGATGCCGCCGTCGCCGACCTGCGGTCGAGCTATCACCTGCTCACGACCGTACAGCGCCGGGCGCCGGCCGTGATCGCTGGCATCCTGCTGCATCCACAGGTCGGAGCGTGGGCTGCCCATTGTCTCGGCCGACTCAGGGGGACTCGCGTGTCCCCGGCCCCGCTCTGGGTCGATCTGTGTCACCTCGGCGCTATCGCGGCGGCGGCCGCGCTGCAAGCTGGTGTCGAGTTCGAGGTGACCGTCGCCCTGCGCGATGGCACGGTCATGCTGCCGATGCTCGGCATGGCGGCCACCGGACGGGGTGGGCCGTGGAACCCCGCGGTTCTGCGGCTCAGGGCCAACCGGGTGGAACTGGTGGCCGACGAGACCGTTACGGCATGGCCTCGAGAACTTGAAACCGACAGCTCGGAATGGCTGGCGCTGCGCCGGCTCGACATCACCGTGGACGATCGGCGGATCGAGGTGTTCCTCGACGACCTCGATCCGTTCCGGAACTGCTACGACCTGCCGCCCGCTCCACGGCTCGATGCCCTTTCCGTGGGCGCGTGGCACCGGTTGATGGGCGAGGCGTGGTCACTGCTGGTGCGGCACCATCGCGACCGTGCGGCGGAGATCGCGGTCGCCTTGACATCGGTCGTGCCCCTGGAGAAGCGTCGCGGGACGCGCAGCGCCAGCGCGGCATCCAGCGATGCCTTCGGCGCGATTGCTTCCACAGTGCCTCTCACCGGGCAGCGACTGGCGGCCACACTCGTTCACGAAGTGCAGCACCTCAAACTGGACGCGTTGGTCGACATGTTCACCCTGTACGAAGACGAGGGTGCCGAGTTGTACTACTCCCCATGGCGCGACGACCCGCGGCCCCTGGGGAGCCTCCTACAAGGGACGTTCGCTCACCTCGCCTTGGCTGACTACTGGTTGCGGCAACGCCATTACGTCACCGGCGGCCGGGCGATGCTCGGCCACTTCGAGTTCGCGCGCTGCCGCGATCAGTGCTCGGACACGGCTCGCCGACTCGGTGCCTCCGGATGCCTGACCGAGCTCGGTGTCCGCTTCGTCGGGGGGATACGGGCCACGCTCGGCGCCTGGCGCCAGGAGGCTGTGCCGGACGAAGCCGCCGAGCTCGCACGCGATGCCATGACCGATCACCGCCTTATCTGGCGGCTGCGCAACCTGCGGTCTGACCCGGACGCGGTGAAACTGCTCGGAGAGGCGTGGGCCGGCGGCGGGCGGTGCCCGGACCTCGGGCTCCCGCCCACCAGTGTCATACCGTCCACTCGAACGCTGGACCATGGCCGATTGGAGTTGCTGTATGCGCAACTCGACGACCCGGGGCGGTTCCAGCGACTGGTGCAAGGCCGGCCGCGGCCACACGACGAGCTTCCGGCCACCACCAGCGCCGACCTGGCCGACGCCCGGGGTGACCACGACCATGCTGTCGACGGGTACGTTGTCGAGATCGCCGATCATCCAGACGACCCCGCCCGGTGGGCGGGACTGGCTCTGGCCCTTTCCCATGCGGCCCGCGACCTGGCCGCCACCGCATTGCTGGCCTGCCCGGAACTGGTCTTCGACCTCCACCGTGAGGTGCGTCAGATGACCGATACGGCACCGGATCCGCTGGCACTGTCGCGGTGGCTCGCCAGGTTGTGCCCGCCGACCACGTCCTGAGACCGCTCAGGTGATGGGCGGCTCGATATCACACTCGGCCCGCTTGCCTTCGGAAGCATCGGTGACCGCAGGATGGCGGTCGCCGAACTTGCGCCGCAGTCGCACGAGCGTGTCCTCTCCCAACTGCTGCGCGCCAGCCTCGTCCCCACAGGCCGCCCGGTCGATCGCGAGATTCGTCGCGCATGAGAGCGTGTACGGGTGGTCCTGGCCCCGGACGCGAACCGATCGCTCGTAGATCTCGTTCGACAGATCGCTCGCGGCCTGATGCTCCCCCATCAGATAGAGGTCGTTGGCCAGGTTGGCGGCCGAGCAGAGGGTGTATGGATGGTCCTCGCCCAGACTCCGTTCCAGCGCTTTCCGCGACCGCTCATCGAACTCGCGCGCCCGCCCGACCTCGGACATCAGGCGGAGCGTGATGGCCAGGTTGTTGCCACAGACGTGGGTGAACGGGTGGTCCTCGCCCAGGACCTTCCGGTAGCTCCGCAGCGCCGTTTCCCCCAAGGTGCGAGCGGCCCTCAGTTCCCCCGCCACCCTGAGGTCATTGGCCAGGCTGGTCATCGCCGCGATGGTTTCGGGATGGTCGTCGCCGAGACGCTCACGGTACAACTCGAGGTTCCGCTCGCCCATTGCCCGCGCCTGCTCGCGGAGGCCGAGCTTGCGCAGCGTGGCCGCGAGCGTGCGGATCGCCAGCAGAACGGTCGGGTGGTCCTCACCAAGCGCTTCACGGAATCGCGGAACGGTGTCTTCGAGCTGGCGCCTCGCTTCGGTGTATTCACCCAGACCGAACAGATCGCGAGCCAGGTTGCTGGCCGAGGAGAGGATCTCACTGTTGCTCCACGGGAGCCTTTGCTGGCGCCACCGAACGGTGTCCTCGTCCAATAGCCGCGCCTCCGCGAACCTTCCGAGCAGGCGCAGATCGATCGCCAGATTGTTCGCCGCGCGCAGGGTGTTGGGATGATCCTCCCCGAGGAGAGCGCGGTGCCGGTTCAAGGAGTCCTCGTCCAGCTCGTGCGCCGCCTTGAAGTCACCGAGCAGGCGAAGGTCGGCGCCGTGGCTGTTGGCCGTCATCAGGGTCTGCTCGTCCGCCTCGCCGAATTCCGTTCGCAGCAGGGCAAGGCTTTCCTCGTTGAGCCGGCGTGCCGCCCCGATCTGCCCCAGCGCCCGCAACGCGTTGGCGAGGTGGTGGCTAGCCTGGAGCGTTTGCCGGTCGTTGGCGCCCAGCTTATCGCGCCAGCGCTCGCTCACCCGCTGCGCGAGGTCACGGCTGCCCTCGTAGTCTCCCCGGCGGTACAGATAGCGCATCTGATGCACCAGGAGCTGCCGAACCTCCGGGGTCTCGCCCTCGATAAGGCCCGCGGGTATGGCGTGGCGCTCCAATTCGCCGTAACGATTCCACTCACTGGGGTCGTCCGGCTCGCCGGGATCCGCGATCGCCAGCAATTGATGCACCGAACGGCGAGTGATCGTACTGACTTCCGGATCGAGGCTCTCGCGGATGACTCCTTGGATAAGTCGATGCACCTGCAGGCGATCGCCGACCGCATCGATCCGTGCCAGAGCCAGGCCACCGAGCTCCCGCACCGCGCGGCGCCGCATGATCGGGTCCCGGGCGGTGCTGCCCAGCGGCTCCTCGAGCGCGTAGGCCCCGGAATGGAAGATCCACATCGGGATCGGGGCTGACCCGAAGAACGCGCAGAGCGTGAGAAGCTGCGCGGCTGCTGGCGATTTCTCATGAAGGACATCCAGTGCCAGTTGCCACGATCGCGCCACCGACTGCGGATAATTTCCAACCGGGACGTCGTCGGCTAGCAGCGGGCTGAGCTGCTCGTCGATCAGCCGGAGATACTCCTCGATGGGCATCCCGGTCTGGGCACGCCAGACGGCGGCATGGTCGACGGCCAAGGGTAGGTCCCCGAGCTTCTCGGCGAGCAAGTCCGCCTCGCGAGGCGATATCGTATTTTGGCCACGACGATTGATGAGCTGGACGCTCTCATCTCGGCTGAAGACTTGGACCTCGACGGCATCAGCGACTTCCGCCCAATTCGGGTTTCTCGAAGTGACCAGAACGTGCATGCGCCTCGAGGCATAGGGAAAATACCTCGTCACCTGGTCGGGCCTGTCCGCGTTGTCGAAGATCAGCAGCCATCGGTCATACGGGCGTCCTTGGCTCAACGCGTCCCGAACCGCCAATGCGGTTCGCTCCATATCACCACTCTCGGGAATTCCCAGCAGCGGCGCGAGCCGGGCGAGCGAATTCCGGATCACCGTGTCCTTCTCCGAGGGGATCCAGGCGATCAGATGGTATTCAGCCGCATGGCGGTAGACGTATTCCGCGGCCAGTTGTGTCTTCCCTACGCCTCCCAGGCCGTGAAGCGCCCCAGGGACCAGGGCGGTGGCAGGCCCCTCCCCCTGGAGCAGGGTCTCCAGTTGCTCCAGCAACTCCTGACGGCCGGTGAAGTGGGGGTTGCGGAGCGGAACGCCCTCGATGATGGCGCGGGCCGCGGGCCGCGCCAGGCTGGGTTCCGCGATCTCTACCGTCGAAGTGGTCACCGTCTCTCCCGGTTGGTTTTCACTCACAGGGGTCTCGACCGACTCGCCGTCCGGCGCCCCTCGCGCCATCGGCTCGGTCGCCGGGCCGGGTGGAGCGCCAGATCGCTGCGTGGGGACACTTGGCGGGGGCTGCTCGCTCGGGCGGATGCGTTCCGCCAGGTCGAGGTAGCGTCCCCCGAGGCTCCGGAGCACGGTCAGGGCGACTTCCGCGAAGGCTGGTCCCAGCTTCGCCTCCACCTCCATCCAATCGTTCCCCTCCGGAGCGATAATGGCCTTGAAGTCGACAGGACTGCCAATCCTCTCTGAGATGTATTCGGATACCTCACGGAGGATCCTGACCGTCTCGGCGCGTGTCAGGGTGCCGAGGAGGACGCCGCGGATTCCCTCGTGGAAGTCATAGAGCACATCGTCCGGGGCAACGTCGCCGTCGGCGCCGACCCGTCGCAGGAGGCCGCTGAGGAAGACCTCGGCAAGGTGAGCGGGACGAGGGTCGGCGAACATCACGCGTTGGACCAGCCGCATTACCGGCAGACTGAGCGGACTGGCCGACAGATACCGAGCGAGGTCATAGGCGGCCGGCGGCACCGTCGCGCGGAATCGTGCGACCTGGTCAGCCGGCGACAGCTCATCCGGATCGGCATTCACCGGAGCAGCGCTGTTGCCCTCGGCCGGCTCCGACGACCAGCGGGTGAGGATGACCGTCGCATCGACCGGCTCGTGCATGGCACCAGAAACCAGCAACGCCCACCGCCCGAGCCATCGCGGCTCGAGCTCCATGACAGGTATCGCCAACCCCGCCGCCGAGAGGTTGGCGATACCGCTTTCACGAGCTCGTACGTCCAGGTCCACGTTGGGCGTGCCGGGCCCTCTGGCGCGCAACCGCACCCTCGCGAACCTCGGCGCGCATCTTGTCCAGAGTCGCTGAGGCAGCGTGTGAGCGAGGGCGACCGGTCCCACGTGCCCCCACCGCTCGAGCAGTGCCATCATCGCCCCGGTTTGCCAGGCGGCGCCGATGCAATCGGCAACCACCAACACGACCCGGCGCCCGGCGGGATCGATGAGCTCGCGCGCGCTTCGGGCAGTCGCCCGTTCGCGGCCGGACTCTGGTCGCAGCGTGAGGTCCCCATTCACCTGGTCGCTGTCGAAGGTCCAGACGCGGATATCGCGAAAGGCTCCGACCTGCTCAAGGATCGTCCGGAACTCTGCGACGCTGCGGCGCCAAACGACCATCGAGGTGCTGGTGTCCACGACCAAGGCGAGGTCCAACCAGCGCTCCAGCTTCGGCCGCAAGGTTGGCGCCCAGACGGACGTCTCCGCGATCTGACCGGCGGTTGCTTCCTCGTCCAACTCGAATTCGCGGTTCGATGCGACCCGACGCCGCAGCGGACGCAGTGAACGCGCGATCGCCAGGCTGCCAGGAAGGGCAGGCGCCGTGGGGGTACGGATGTGGAGCCTCACGACGTTAGGAGCCGGCCTACCGCGGGGTGGCACATACAGCAACGCGCCCGGTTGGGCAGGCGAGGCTGGGCGTCCGGAACCGGCTCCGAAGTGTGCCGATCCAGCCTTGGCGGAAGCCAGATCCACCATGGTCCCGGCCTCTCCGAGAGACAGCGCAGTGGATTCGTCGGCATGTTCTTGGACCGAGGCCGGGGGTGCGCTCTCTCCTCCCTCGCCATCTGTTCTGAGGGCTACGTGCCAGTTCCGTTCCTTGGCCAACCAGATGGCGTCCGCGATCTCCTCTGCCGTCGCGGGCGGGTCGAGGCCGTCCAGCGCGCCCAGCAGCCGTCGTAGGCTCATGCGCCCGTCGGGTCGAGCGAGCGGAGCAGCGAATCGATGATTCTCTTCCCCACCGGCTGGCTACCTGAGGTGGCAATGTAGATGGCGTTGAGCAGTTGATCGGTAGCAAGGTCTCCGTGCTCGCGGCGCTCCAGGAATTCCTGGATAAGCGCGTGGCTGGACGCGACCACCTCCGGCCCCAACTGCGCCTCGACGATGCTTGCCAATCGTTCCGGGTCGGGGGGCTTGATATCGAGCCGAATGCAGCGCCGCAGGAACGCCGGAGGAAATTCGCGTTCGTTATTGCTGGTGACCACTACAATTGGGAAGGCGAAGCAATTCACCTGGCCGCGCCTCAGCGGCACCCGCTCCGTGCTGTCGGCGGCCATGACGTCCACGACATCAAGGTCCTCCGGAAGCCGGGCCAACTCCGGGATCTCATACCGGCCTTCCTCGAAGACGTGCAACAGGTCGCTCGGCAGGTCGATATCGCTCTTGTCCATCTCATCGATCAACAGCACTCGTGGTCTGGCCCGCGGCAGCAAAGCCGTCCCCAGCGGCCCGAGGTGGATGTAGCGCCCGATGTCAGGAACCGCGGGCCGATCGGCCGGCGCGGTCGCCTGGTGGAGACTGGCCTCCTGGAGCCGCCCGATGCCGTCGTAGCGGTACAGACCCTCCGCAAGATTCGACCGGCTGGTGATCGACCAGGACAGCACCGGCCCCAGGCGTAGTTCATAGGCGATGCTGTACGCCAATGTCGACTTGCCGGTGCCCGGCTTCCCGGTGACCAGGAGCGGGCGCCGCAGGAGCAGCGCGGCGTTCACCATCTCGACGACCTGAGGATCGGCGCGATAGCTGCGAGCCCTATCGATGGCGCCTAGGCGTCTCGCTCCGGTGCGATCCGCTCCCAACTCCTGGTCGATCAGCGGGGCACCCTCGAACGTCCGCCATGGTGGTGGCGGCGGCAGTGCGTCGATCCCGTCGTGCGGCTCCCCGGTACCCCGATAGGGCCCCCATTCGGCGGCGCCGGGAAATTCCGGCTCTGGAGGGGAGCCCAGCGGCTCGTGACTGGCACTCACTGGTGAACCCGTCCCTTCATGCCGGAGCCTTCAGCGGCGCGAAAGGCTCCGGAATCCGGTCCGGGTCGTCCCACAGCAGCGTAATCTGCAGACCGAGATGGTCCGTCTCCTGATCGAGACGGACCGCCTCCCGACGGAGCCTCAGCGTTATTTCTGGTAGGTCGAAGAGCGCCCGGCCGGCAAGCTGAGCGCTCATCTCGGCCCTGAATCGCCCCGATCCACGGCCGCCGCGGCACCATATCATCACCGGAGTGCCCGCGTACAAACCCACCGCCAGCTCATCGTTGCCGAGATCCTGGACAATGGGTGGGGGCTCCTCGAAGGCGAGGCATACCGGCTTGGGATCGATTAGAAGTTCGGCGAACAGAGCTTCGGCAGGGCGGCCGACGGACCGCACCCAGTAAACGGCGCCGTCGACGTCAGGCAGCTTCTCGTTTGCTCGGAGCCACGCCCACTTCCGTCGCCAGTGGGGATGCATCGACGCATCACGTAGTCGCTCGAGACTGCGGACAACGACCGGAAATTCGATCCCAAGGCGGCGCCTGAAGCCCCGGTTGGCTCGGAGCGTCCACTGGTCGACCTCGTGGCTCAGAAGACGCCTGGGCAGTACGAACTCGATGACCAGCCCTCCCCGACCCCCGCCCCCTATGGCGTCGAACATACTGCATAGCACGATATCGACATAATTCGGTATATCCTCCAGCCGGTAGGCATCGTCGTCCCGACGCACCGGCTCGGCCGGCGCGGAGTCGTGCTGAAGCCAGATGGAGACCAGGAAGCGGTCGGACTCAATGCCGTCCTCCTGCAGTTCGACGACGGCGTAGTCACGCCCCACAGCAACATCCACGACCGGAGCGGCCGAGGGGGAACGGAGCGCCTCGACCTGCTGCCGAGGGATGCGGAGGCGGGCGACCACGGCGTCGCACCAACTCCGCAAGGAGCTGGCGGGCTCACCGCCGACCTGCCGCGCGAGCGCCTCGAGGAACCGGACCAGCGGCGGCACGCCATCGGGAGGGCAGTTCATATCCTCCAGCTCGTGGACGACGCCCCGGAGGTCCCTTGCGCTCGCCCGGAGCGAGGGCCCGAGCTGCCCCACCGCCTCGCGGTACAGCCTTGCCACCCCTTCGCAGCGGATGCGGCCGACGAGTTGGTACATCTGGAGCCGCTCGTCGCGCTCCAGCAACGGCTCGGGCAGCAGCTCCTCGAGCAGGCCGTCGAGCGATCCAAGAGACAGGTTCCCGGGGTGCATCTCGCCGACGATCTTGGCGAGCATGTGCAACGCGCCGGTCTGCGCCGCGCATGCGGTGACGAGCGAGAACACGTCGTGCCGCTGGTCCTCGAACCGGGCGAACGAGACCGGCTGCGGGAGCTGCTCCGAGAGCAGCTCCACGTACAGGTCACGGTACCGCCGCTCCCGCATCCCGTCGAGCTCGAGAAGAACGGTGACCAGGCGGCTCCGCTCCTCGATTGACAGCACTGGCTGACCTGGCACTCCAGAGAGCCTCCCTCTTGATCTGTCGATGTCGGTGTCACGGACGCGCGCCGCGGACGAAGCGCGTGACCGCCTCTTCGAGACGGCGCATGGGCAACGAGTCACCTTCGAGCGCTCGGACGGCGGCGACGAGGTCGTCCAGCGCGTTCGGGTAGTTGAGGCAGGTCCGGATGATGCTGAGGACGTCGAAGCGGGCAGTGGGGTGGCGCGGGATAGCGGCCCTGACGTCGGCGCCGAGCAGGCGCAGCACCTGCTCACGGCTGCCAGGGTCGGCCACCGAGGGTACCTCCAGGAAGCAGTCGACCAGCTCGAAGAGACGGTCGCCCTGGCGCGGCTCTCGCGCCGTGGCGGGAGTGCGAAGCGGAGGTGTGTCGCCCGCCCGGCGGGGTTGCCCTGCCAGGCCGTTCAGGAGCTCGAAGGCGAAGGCGGCGGCGTGGCGAGCGGCTATTGGCTGCCATTCGAGGTCGCTCGCAGCGTCCTTGCCGGTCAGCAGGTCCGAGACGCCCCGCACGACGATGGCGGCCACCTGCTCATTGGCCCAGGCGCCGCGCAGGAACCCGAAGCTTTCCATCTCGACCGCCAGCGCGTCGCCGCTGTACCGGTCGAGCAGCCGGGCGGTTCTCGAGCGGTCGTGCGACACGAGCTTCGCGCCAGCCGCGATCGGCTTGACGAAGGCTCGCGGCGGCCGGGGCGGCGGTGGCGGCTTGATGCGGGCTTGCCAGTCGTCCTTGGCGGCGACGGCCATGGCCCGCTGGACGAGCCGGAACGATGGGATTGCAGTCTTGATGCGCGGCTGCAGTTGCCGCTCGGCCTCCTTGGCGGCCTCATAGTGATAGACGGCGCTGGCCGCCACCACGTCACCGAGCGCGACGTCCTTACGGCCGCCCGCGACCCCCACGAACAGGACGACCTGCGGAGCGAACGTCCGTGCGGCACGCTCGATCTGGATGCCAGCCTCGGGGTTGCCCTCTCCTGACTGCGCCATCACCACCTGCCAGGTCGCCTGCTCCCCCACGAACGCGCCGACCTCGTAGACGGTGCCCCGCTCCTCCAGTTCCTGGACTGGGCCCACCAGGTGCTCGCGGACGGCCTGATACTCGACGGTAATGGCGGTCAGAATCACCACCACGCCGCGCTCACCCCCACGATCCGCCGGGCGACGGGTGCCGTCCGCAGCCATGTCGGGTGGCGGAAGGAGCCCATCCATCTCAGAGGACCCGCCGGCTACCGTCCAGCAGGCGCTGGATCGAGCCCCAATAGGTGGCGAACAGCGTCGGGCTGGACGACTTGGAGAACTGCAGGACTGGGCAGCGGGACCTGGGGATGCCGAACAGGTAGTTCGACACGGTCATCCGCGCCCGTCGCTCGTCCGCGCCATCCACGACCACCGCGTGGAAGCTCGGCAGATGGGCGTAAAGGTAGAGCTCGAACGACCCGCCGCCCGCCCTGGCGAGGACTTCGCCGCGGATGCGGTCCAGCTTTGGGATCATGGCGCGGATCGCATCGGCGTACTCCGGTTCACCGCGATCCGCGCAGTACAGGCTCGCGCCCTCGAAGTCGGGGTCGAGGGCCGCGCACTTGACCCTCACGCCGCGACGCAGCAGCGCCACCACGTGGTCGGCGTACTCGCCCGATCTCCGGCTCAGAAAGTAGCTGACGTAGGTCTGGAGGCCCACGCCGAACTCAATGACTTCGGAGCGTGCGCCCTCGAGGAAGGCGACCTTGTCGGCAAGACTCAAGCGGCCGTCCTCGTGCACGCGGATCTGGCCGCCGAGGTCCAGCGGCTCGGTCTGGAACCGCCACGTCCGTGTGGAGAGCTCGTGCACCTCGACCGGGCCGCAGCCCTTGAGCGTGACTTGCCGGCCCTTGCCGACGCGGACCTCTGGGTAGTCCGCAAGCGCGGCATGGACCGCCTGGTGCAGGACGCCGTCGATCAGGAGCTGTCCGGGCGCGGCCAGCGCTGCCAGCCTGGCGCACCGGTCGACCACGTCACCGTAGACGTCGATGGTGCGGTCGACACGGACCTCCTCGACGTGCCCAAAGGCCAAGCCCGCCCTCGTGGCCAGCCCGCCGAGTCTCAGGGTGCCGCGCTTGATCTCGACAGCGGCCCGGCAAGCGAGGAGGCCGTCGGGGAAGGTCGCCAGCACACCGTCGCCGAGCGTCTTGACCACCTTGCCGCCGAACGCCTCGATGACCCTTCTGCACAGGAGGTTGTGGCGAAGCGCACGGCTCCGGCCCTCGAGGTGGCCCTTGTCGAGCTTGAGTTTCGTCGACTCCGCCATGTCGAAGATGCCGACGGCGCAGGCCCGTCCCGGGCCGCGGTGGACGGCTGTCGACCGCACGTCGAGCAGGATCTCACTCAGGTCAACGATTGGAGGCATCGGCGGATTGCCCCAGTGGGATGCAGAACTGGCGTATATCACCATGTTCTATCAAAGAAGTCGGTTAGATCAAAGTGTCTGGACTCCGCCTACCACGGAGTCCAGACGAAGCCGGTAGCGAACAGGAGGCGGGCATGGAAGGCTGGCGCAATCGAGGCAAGCGCTGAGCCAACCCGCACAAGGAGGTCGCGATGCCGCTGGTGCGTATCGACATGCTGGAGGGAAGGCCGCGGGAGAAGCTCGGGGAGCTGCACGGCCGGGTCTCGGCGCTGGTCGCGGAGATCCTGGAGACGCCGATCGAGCGGGTCCGCACGATCATCACTGAGGTCCCGCCGGACTGCTGGGGCATCGGCGGCGTGCCCGCCACGCAGGCCCGCGCCGGCGAGGTGGCGGCCCGGCGCCGCGCGACCGACGGGCAGTGACCGCCCGGGTCAGGCGCGTTCCAGGCGGCCCCGCAGCTCGGGCTTGACGACCTTGCCGAGGGCGTTGCGCGGCAGCTCGTCGACGAAGTGGACCCTGGAGGGGACCTTGTAGGGGGCCAGGCGCTCGCCGGCCCAGCCGCGCAGCGCCTCGGCGGTCAGCTCGGCGCCGGGGCGCGGGACGATCGCGGCCGTCACCCGCTCCCCCCATTCGGGGTCGGGCACGCCGACCACGGCGCACTCGTCGACGTCGGGGTTGGCCAGCAGCGCGTCCTCGATCTCCAGCGCGGAGACCTTGTAGCCGCCGGTCTTGATGATGTCGACGCTCTGCCGCCCGAGGATCCGGTAGGAGCCGTCCTCCAGCACGGCCACGTCGCCGGTGCGGAACCACGCGTCGCGGAAGGCGGCCCCGGTGGCCTCCGGGTCGTTCCAGTACCCGCTGAACAGCCCCGGCCCGCGGACCTCCAGCTCGCCGGGCGCCCGGGCGGCCACGGTCCGGCCCGACTCGTCGACCACGCGCACGGCGACGCCCGGGAGCGGCTGGCCGACCGCGCCGGGCACGCGCCGGCCCTCCAGCGGGTTGGACAGGGCCATGCCGATCTCGGTCATCCCGTACCGCTCCAGCAGGGTGTGCCCGCTGATCTCGCGCCAGCGCTCCAGCACGTCGACGGGCAGCGCCGCCGAGCCGCTGACCATCAGCCGGAGCCCGCGCGCCGCCGCGGACATGGCTCGGCGGCGGTCGGCGGGCGCCGCCTGGTAGGCGGCGATCAGCCTGACGTAGATGGTCGGGACCGCCATGAACACGGTGATCCCGCCGGAGCACAGCCGCCGCCAGGTCGCCTCGGCGTCGAACCGCGGCGGCAGCTCGCAGCAGGCGCCGTTCCACAGGGCCGTCATCAGCACGTTGATCACCCCGTGCACGTGGTGCAGGGGCAGCACCGACAGCACCCGGTCGGCGCCGCTCCAGCCCCACGCCTGGCTGAGCGCCTCCACCTGCGCGGCCAGCGCCCTGTGCGTCCAGACCGCCCCCTTGGGCCGGCCAGTGGTCCCGCTGGTGAAGAAGATCATCGCCCGGCGGTCGGCGCCGACCGCCGGCAGCTCGCCGCCACCGGCCGGCGCGGCGGCGACGGCCTCGGCCTCCAGCAGCGGCAGCCCTCGCGAGCGGGCGATCGGCTCGACCCGCTCCAGCATGGCCTTGCCCGCCACCACGGTGCCGGCGGCGCAGTGGCCGACGGCGTCGTCCAGCTCCGCCCTGGGGTGCGAGACGGCCAGCGGCACGGCCATCCCGCCGGCCCGCCAGATCCCCCACTGGGTGGTCACGTAGTGCCAGCCCGGCTGGCAGAGGAAGGCGACCGGGCGCTCGGCGAGGTCCTGGCCGGCGTCGAGGAGCGCGTGGGCGACCGCGCCCGACTCGGCCAGCAGGTCGTCGTAGGTGTGGTTGCCGAGCGCGTCGGCGACGGCGACCCGGTCCCGCGCGGCCGCCGCCCGCTCGATCAGCTCCAGCTCCGGTCCCATCGGCGCCCTCAGGCGCGCGGCCCGCCAGCCACGTAGATGACCTGGCCGGAGACGTAGGAGGAATCCTCGCCGCACAGGAACGAGATCACCGCGGCGACGTCCTCGGGGCGGCCGGTGCGGCGCAGCGGGATCTGGGTGGAGGCCGCCTGCTTGAAGTTCTCGAAGTCCACCCCGACCCTGGCGGCGGTGGCCCTGGTCATGTCGGTCTCGATGAACCCCGGCGCCACCGCGTTGACGTTGACGTTGAAGGGTCCCAGCTCGATCGCCAGCGTCTTGGTCATCCCCTGGAGGCCGGCCTTGGCGGTCGAGTAGTTGATCTGGCCACGGTTGCCGAGTGCCGAGGTGCTGCTGAGGTTGACGATCTTTCCCCAGCGCCGCTCGACCATGTAGCGCTGGGCCTGCCTGGCGCAGTTGAAGCTGCCGCGCAGGTGGGTGTCGATCACCAGGCCCCAGTCGTCGTCGCTCATCTTGAACAGCAGGTTGTCGCGGATCAGGCCGGCGTTGTTGACCAGCACGTCCAGCCAGCCCAGCTCCTCGACCGTGCGCGCGACCGCCGCCTCGACCTGGTCCGGCCTGGTGACGTCGCAGCCGATCGCGATGGCGGTGCCGCCGGTCGAGCCGATCGCCTCGACCGTGTCCTTGCAGGCCGCCTCTTCGAGGTCCACGACCGCCAGCTTGGCGCCATCGGCCGCCAGCCGCTTCGCGGTCGCCGCGCCGATGCCCCTCGCGCTCCCCGTCACGAACGCCACACGCCCATCGAGTCCGGCCACGTCTCCTCCTTCGACGACTTCAGGTTTCCGAGCTTGGCACGTCAGCGCTCGACCGGCCAGGTGTGCAGCCGCTGCGCGAAGCGCTGGTCGTCCTGGTCGGAGAAGCGCTCCCGGTCGCTGTCGATACCGATGGGCGTCCAGGCTACTTGACCGGCGCTCTAGGATCGTCCGCGCGGACTGCGACGTCGGAGCGATTTGGGAAGAACGAGAAGCTTCTGGGAGCGTGATGCCAGGTGGACGCATTGGTTCGGACCCACCGCCGGCTGCTGGCCGCGACCACGCACCGCCTGCAGGTGACCACCCATCCGGAGCGGGCGACCCTGCGGATCCAGCGCGCCGGCGGCGGCGGCCGGGCGGTGGCGCACCTCGAGGACCTGCCCAAGTCCAAGAGCTGACGGCGGCCCGGCCGTGTAGCATGCTGGGCCATGGATGAGCGGAGCGACCGCAGCAGCGCGCTGGCAGAGCGCCTGTTCCGGGACGCGGCGGGCGCGCTGGAGCTGTACACGGTCTACCTGGGCGAGCGGCTCGGCCTGTACCGGGCGCTGGACGAGGGCGGTCCCGCCACCTCCTCGGAGCTGGCCGAGCGCACCGGGACCACGGAGCGCTACGTCAGGGAGTGGCTGGAGCACCACGCCAGCAGCGGGATCCTGGACGTCGACGACCCCGCCGCCGCGCCGCTGGAGCGGCGCTACCGCCTGCCGGCAGCGCACGTGCCCGTGCTGACCGACCCCGACGATCTCCGCTACGAGGCCTACCGCGGCGTCGAGATCGTGCGCGCCGCCCGGCCGCTCCCGGACTTGGTGGACGCCTTCCGGACCGGCGGGGCGCCGCCACCATTGGCCTGGGAACCGGAGGGCCGCGGCGAGCCGAACCGGGCGCTGTTCCTCAACCTGCTCGGGACCCAGTGGCTGCCGGCGATCCCCGAGGTCGACCGGCGGCTCCGGGCCGACCCGCCGGCGCGGGTGGCCGACGCCGGCTGCGGTGCCGGCTGGTCCAGCATCGGCATGGCCATCGCCTACCCGGCGATCTCGGTGGACGGCTTCGACCTGGACGCCGAGGTGATCGTCGCCGCCCGCCGGCACGCCGAGGAGTCGGGCGTGGCCGACCGGGTGCGGTTCTCGGTCGGCGACGCCTCGGACCCGGGGCTGGCCGGCCGCTTCGACCTGGTTACCATTTTCGAGGCGCTGCACGACATGCCCCGCCCGGTGCAGGCGCTCAGGTGGGCGCACGCGATGCTGGCCGACCAGGGGTCGGTGCTGGTCGCCGAGGAGCTGGTCGGCGACGAGTTCGCCGCCCCCGGCCCAGAGACGGAGCGCTACCACTACGGCTGGAGCGTGGTCGACTGCCTGCCAGCCGCCATGGGCGTCCCGAAGACGTCCGCGACCGGCGCGCTCATGCGCCCCGCCACGCTGCGCAGCTACGCGAACCAGGCCGGCTTCCGCCAGGTCGAGGTGCTGCCGTTCGAGACGCGGTTCCTGCGCTTCTACCGGCTGCTGCCCTGATCACCGGCCTCGGCGGCGATCTCCTCCAGCCCGCGGCCGGACAGGACCGAGTCGGGCTGGGAGCGGACCGGCTTGCGCCTGGCGTCGGCGCCCTCGCCGGCCATCTTCACCAGCAGCCAGCGCTCGCGCCCGCCCCGGCCGACACGGGTGAGCGCGTACGGACCGGTGAGCTTGGATCCCTGGAGCTCGAACCGCAGGTGGCCGTCCTGGAGGGCCTGCTCGACCGGGACCTGCTCGCCGTCCCTCTCTGTGAGGTTGCGCCAGGTGCCCGTGTCCCAGACCAGCACCGTGCCCGCCCCGTACTCGCCCTCGGGGATCACGCCCTCGAAGTCGGCGTAGTCCATCGGATGGTCCTCGGTGGGCATCGCCAGACGCTTGTCCCTGGGGTTGGTGGACGGCCCCTTGGGGACAGCCCAGGACTTGAGGACGCCGTCGGCCTCCAGCCGGAAGTCGTAGTGCAGCGAGCTGGCGTCGTGCTTCTGGATCACGAAGATCGGCTGCCCGCGCCGGCCGCGCCTGGGGCGCGGCGCGCCGGGCGGCTCCGGTGTGCGCCGCGGATCGCGCTTTGCTGGGAGCGCGCCTTCCGCATCTTCGACCTCCTGCTCTAACCTTCCGCGCGGCCATCCACCAGCGCGCGCAGCACCATCGTCCGCTCGGTGGCCTCGACCACCTGCAGGATTGCGACGTTGCCGTCCCAGAGCGCCGAGGATCACGCCGAAGATCCCGGCGCCGGCGAGCAGGCTGGCGCCGAGGGCCCGCCGACGTTCCTCATGAGCGCCCTGGTCACGCCGCCTCCTGGGACTCCGGCGGGTTCCGGAAGCTGACCAGCAGCTCGTCGTCCTTCGCGTCCACCCGCACGGTCGCGCCGTCGCGGACGTCGCCGCCCAGCAGCGCCCGGCCGATGCTGGTCTCGACCTCGTGGGAGATGAAGCGGCGCAGCGGCCGGGCGCCGAACACCGGGTCGAAGCCCTCGTTGGCGATCAGCCGGCGTCCCGCCTCGGTCAGCTCCAGCGTCATGCGCCGCTCGGCCAGCCGCTGGCGGAGCTGGTCGAACTGGAGGTCCACGATCCGCTCGATCTGCGGCAGCGTGAGCCGCTTGAACAGCACCACGTCGTCCACGCGGTTCAGGAACTCCGGGCGGAAGTGGCGGCGCAGCTCCACCATGACCCCCTCGCGCGCGTCGGGCTTGATCTCGCCGTCGGCGGTGACCCCCTCCAGCAGGTAGTCGGAGCCGATGTTGGAGGTCATGATCAACACGGTGTTGCGGAAGTCGACGGTGCGGCCCCGGGCGTCGGTCAGGCGGCCGTCGTCCAGGATCTGGAGCAGCACGTTGAACACGTCCGTGTGGGCCTTCTCGATCTCGTCGAACAGCACCACCGAATAGGGCTTGCGCCGCACCGCCTCGGTGAGCTGGCCGCCCTCCTCGTACCCGACGTAGCCGGGCGGCGCGCCGACCAGCCGGCTGACGGTGTGGCGCTCCTGGTACTCGCTCATGTCGAGCCGGACCAGGTTCTCCTCGGTGTCGAACAGGGCCGCCGCCAGGGTGCGGGCCAGCTCGGTCTTGCCGACGCCGGTGGGGCCCAGGAAGATGAACGAGCCGATCGGCCGCCGCGGGTCCCTGATGCCGGAGCGGGCGCGGATGATCGCGTCGGCGACCAGCCGCACGGCCTCGTCCTGGCCGACCACCCGCTGGTGGAGGATCTCGTCGAGCCGCAGCAGCTTGTCCCGCTCGCCCTCGCGCAGGCGGCTGACCGGGATGCCGGTCCAGGCGGCCACGATCTCGGCGATCTCCTCCTCGGTGACCACCTCGCGCAGCAGCCGGTGCCCGCCCTGCTTGCTTGCGAGCTGCTCCTCCTCGGCCGCCAGCCGCCGCCGTAGCTCGGCGAGGCGCCCGTAGCGCAGCTCGGCCGCGCGGTTCAGGTCGTAGGCGCGCTCGGCCGCCTCGGTCTCCAGGCGCACCTGCTCCAGCTCCTCGCGCAGCTCCTGGACGCGCCGGATGGCCTGCCGCTCCGCCTCCCACTGGGCCCGCTTGGCGTCGGCCTCGCCGCGCAGGTCGGCCAGCTCGCGGCGCAGCTCCTCCAGGCGCTGGAGGCTGGCAGGGTCGGTCTCCTTGGCCAGCGCCGCCTCCTCGATCTCCAGCCGCATCACCCGCCGGGTGATCTCGTCCAGCTCGGCCGGCATCGAGTCGATCTCCGTCCGCAGGCGGGCGCAGGCCTCGTCGACCAGGTCGATCGCCTTGTCGGGGAGGAACCGGTCGGTGATGTAGCGGTGGCTGAGCATCGCGGCGGCGACCAGGGCGCCGTCCTGGATCCTGACGCCGTGGAAGACCTCGAAGCGCTCGCGCAGCCCGCGGAGGATCGAGACCGTGTCCTCCACGCTCGGCTCGTCGACCAGCACCGGCTGGAAGCGCCGCTCCAGCGCGGCGTCCTTCTCGATCTGCTTGCGGTACTCGTCGACCGTGGTCGCCCCGATCATGTGCAGCTCGCCACGGGCCAGCATGGGCTTGAGCATGTTGCTGGCGTCCATGGCGCCCTCGGCGGCGCCGGCGCCGACGACCGTGTGCAGCTCGTCGATGAACAGCAGGATGCGGCCTTGCTCGGCGCGGACCTCGCCGAGCACCGCCTTGAGCCGTTCCTCGAACTCCCCCCGGTACTTGGCGCCGGCGATCAGCGCGCCCATGTCGAGCGCGAACACGGTCCGGTCGCGCAGCCCCTCCGGCACGTCGCCCCGCACGATCCGCTGGGCCAGGCCCTCGACGATGGCGGTCTTGCCGACGCCGGGGTCGCCGATCAGCACCGGGTTGTTCTTGGAGCGCCGCGACAGGATCTGCACCACCCGGCGGATCTCCGCGTCGCGCCCGATCACCGGGTCGAGCTTGCCGGCCCGCGCGTCGGCGACCAGGTCGCGGCCGTACTTCTCCAGCGCCTCGTACGAGGCCTCCGGCGTCGCCGAGGTGACCCGCTGGTTGCCGCGGAGCTGGGTCAGCGGGGCCAGGATGCTCTCCCTGGTGAGCCCGTGGTCGCCCAGCAGCCGTCCGGCGGCGGTGGAGGGACCCTCGTCGGCGAGAGCGAGCAGCAGGTGCTCGACCGAGACGTACTCGTCCTTCAGCCGGCCGGCCTCGCGCTCGGCGGCGTCCAGCGTGCGGGCCAGGCGCTGGGTGATCATCACCTGGCCGGGGCCGGCGGCCGGGCCGGTCACCTTGGGGCGGCGCGACAGCTCGACCTCGAGGTCGGTACGCAGGGCGTCGGGATCCGCGCCGGCCTGGACGAGCAGCCGCGGGACGATCCCGTCCCGCTGGTCCAGCAGGGCCAGCAGCAGGTGCTCGCCGTCGACTTCGGTGTGGCCGAGCCGCACCGCCAGGGTCTGCGCGTCCTGCAGAGCCTCCTGGGATCGCTGCGTCAGACGGTTCAGATCCATCGCGGTAGCCTCCTCGCTGGGCGCCCCGGTGCCCGGAGCGCGGCCTCCAGCTCCTCGATACGGTCCAGCAGGTCCAGCACCAGGCCGATCGACGCGTAGTTCAGCGACAGCCCAGCTCGCAGCCGCTGCACCCGTGCGACCGTTGCCAGCTCCTCGGGGTCCAGCCACAGGTCGCCGCCGCGGCGGGTGGCCCGCAGCAGCCCCAGCGCGACGAAGCGGCGGACCAGCTCCGGATGCACCCCGGCGCGCCGCGCGAAGCTCTCCAGCGGCAGGCTGGGCGGCAGCGCGGGTGGGTAGTGAGGGCGGTTCATCATCCCCTCCGGGGGTCGAAGCTGGACGCGCGCGACAGCTCCTCGAAGAGCTCCCGCTCGCGGGTGGACAGCCTCCTGGGGACCATCACGGAGACCTCGGCGTAGAGGTCGCCCGGCGAGCCCCTGGGGTTCGGCATCCCCTGGCCGCGCAGCCGCAGCCGGCGGCCGCTGGAGGAGCCCGGCGGGACCCGCACCTTGACCTCGCCGCCGGGGGTGTCGACCGGGATGGTCGCGCCCAGGGCGGCCTCCCATGGGGTCACCGGCAGGTCGACGTGCAGGTCGCGGCCGTCGAGCCGGTAGCGAGGGTGCGGGGCGATCCGCACCACCAGGTACAGGTCCCCGGCCGGGGCCTCGCCGCTGCCCCGCCCGCCCTCGCCGGCCAGGCGGATGCGCTGCCCGTCGACCACGCCCGGCGGGATCGAGACCTCGTAGTTGCGCGACCCCTCCGGGCCGGCCAGGGTGACCCACCTGCGCCCGCCCGCGTAGGCCTCCTCGACGGTGAGCACCAGCTCGGCCTCCTGGTCGGCGCCCGGGATCGGCCCGCCCGCGCCGAACAGGTCGCCGAGGAGGTCCTCCAGGTCGATTCCGCCCAGATCGTCGGTGGTGAACACCCCAGAGCCGCGGCCGCCGGGGCCGGGGCGGGGGCCACCGCCGAAGCCGCGGCCCTGGCCGGCCCGGCCGCCGGTACCGGCGCGCGGGCGCGGCCCGGGCCGGCCCCCCCGGGCACGCATGCCGTCGTAGCGGGCGCGGGACTCCGGGTCCGAGAGGACGCGGTAGGCCTCGCCGACCTCCTTGAAGCGCTCCTCGGCGCTCGGGTCCTTGTTGACGTCGGGGTGCAGGCTGCGGGACAGCCGGCGGTAGGCCGCCTGGAGCTCCTCCTGGCTGGCGTTGCGCGGCACCCCGAGCACCTCGTAGTAGTCGCGCGCCATGCCCCTCACCCCCGCCGGCCGGCGACCGCGACGGCAGCCGGCCGGAGCTGCCGCTCGCCCTGCCCGTAGCCGGGGCGCACCACCCGCACGACCGTGCCGGGCGCCGCCCCGCTGTCCTCGACCACGCCGACGGCCTCGTGTCGTGCCGGGTCGAACGGCACGCCGGCCTCGTCCTGGCGCGGGTAGCCGAGCGCGGCCAGCACGCCCACCGCCTGGTCGCGCACGGACCGCAGCCCCTCCACCAGCGCTCCCTGGTCGCCGCCGGCGTGCTCCAGTGCCCGCTCGAGGTTGTCCACCACCGGGAGCCACGCCGCCGCGACCCGCGCCCGCTCGGCCTCCCGCTCGCGGTCCACCTCCCGCGCGTAGCGCTTGCGCAGGTTGTCCAGGTCGGCCAGGGCCCGCCGCCAGCGGTCCTCCAGCTCCGCCAGCTCGTCCGGACGGGCGGCCTCGGCCGCCGGCTCGGCCGGAGCGGCGCGGTCCGGTGCGGGCGCCGCGGGCCCAGGCGCCGCGGGCTCGGCCGCCGCCGCCGGCTGGCCCGGGGCCGTGGGCTCGTCTGGCGTGGGCCGGTCGGCCACCGTCGGCGGGTCCGCCGCGGCCTCGGGCCGGCCCGGCTGGTGCTGGGTAGGCACGGGTCAGTCCTTGGTGAAGTCGGCGTCGATCACGTCGTCGTCGCCTGGGCGGCGGCCCTCCTGGCCCGGCGCGGGGCCGCCCTCCGGTCCCTGCGGTCCTCCGCCCGGCCCGCCGGCGCGGGCGCGCAGTGCCTGGAGGAGCTGCTGCAGCTCGCCGGTGAGCGGGCGCAGCCGCTCCAGCGGCGCCTCCTCCTTGATCGCCTGGCGGGCGTCGCCGACAAGCATCTCCGCCCGCGCTCGCTCGTGCGACGGCGCCCGCTCCCCCAGCTCCTCCAGCGTGCGCGAGACCTGGTAGGCGACGCCGTCCAGCTCGTTGCGGGCGTCGATGAGCTGGCGCACCCGCGCGTCCTCCTCGCGATTGCGCTCGGCCTCGGCGACCATCCGCTCCACCTCGGAGCGGTCCAGGTTGCTGCTCTCGGTGATCGAGATCGCCTGCTCCGCCCCGGTGTCGCGGTCGCGGGCCGAGACGTTGAGGATGCCGTTGGCGTCGATGTCGAAGGTGACCTCGATCTGTGGGACACCGCGGGGAGCCGGGCGGATGTTCTCCAGCCGGAAGCGCCCCAGCACGCGGTTGTCGGCGGCACGCTCGCGCTCGCCCTGGAGCACCACCACGTCGACGGCGGGCTGGTTGTCCTCGGCGGTGGAGAACACCTCGGTGCGCCGGGCTGGGATGGTGGTGTTGCGCTCGATCACCTTGGTCATGACCCCGCCGAGCGTCTCCAGGCCCAGCGACAGCGGGGTCACGTCCAGCAGCAGCACGTCCGGGCCCTCGCCGGTCAGCACCGCCGCCTGGATGGCCGCGCCCATGGCCACCACCTCGTCGGGGTTGACGCTCATGTTGGGGTCCTTGCCGCCGGTCAGCCGCCGCACCAGCGCCTGCACCGCCGGGATGCGGGTCGAGCCGCCGACCAGGATCACCTCGTCGAGGTCGGCGTCGGTCACCTTGGCGTCGCTCATCGCCTGCCGCACCGGGCCCAGGCAGCGCTCCACCAGGTCGGCGGTGATCTGGTCGAAGGTCGAGCGCATGATCGAGGCGGTCAGGTGCTTGGGCCCGGAGGCGTCGGCGGTGACGAAGGGGAGGTTCACCTGCGTCTGGGTCACCGAGCTCAGCTCGACCTTGGCCTTCTCGGCGGCCTCGAACAGCCGTTGCAGCGCCTGCGGGTCGTTGCGCAGGTCGATGCCCTGCTCGCGCTGGAACTCGTCGGCCAGGTGGTCGACCAGCCGCCGGTCGAAGTCGTCGCCGCCCAGGTGCGTGTCGCCGGCGGTGGCGCGCACCTCGACCACGCCGTCGCCGACGTCCAGGATGCTCACGTCGAAGGTCCCGCCGCCGAGGTCGAACACCAGCACCGTCTCGTGTTGGCGCTTGTCCAGGCCGTAGGCCAGCGCCGCGGCGGTCGGCTCGTTGATGATCCGCAGCACCTCGAGCCCGGCGATGCGCCCGGCGTCCTTGGTGGCGGTGCGCTGCGCGTCGTTGAAGTAGGCGGGGACGGTGACCACCGCCTGCCGCACCCGCTCGCCGAGGAACTTGGCGGCGTCCTCGGCGAGCTTGCGCAGCACCAGCGCGCTGATCTCCTCGGGCGCGTACTGCTTGCCGCGCACGTCGAAGCGAACCATCCCCTCGGAGCCCTCCACCACGTCGAAGCCGACCGCCTTGATCTCGTCGCTGACTTCGTCGTAGCGGCGGCCGATGAAGCGCTTGGCCGAGTAGATCGTCCCCTTCGGGTTGAGGATCGCCTGGCGCCGGGCGAGCTGGCCGACCAGCCGCTCGCCGCTGTCGGTGAAGGCGACCACCGATGGGGTGGTGCGCGACCCCTCGGCGTTGACGATCACGGTGGGCTCGCCGCCCTCCAGCGTCGCGATCACCGAGTTGGTCGTGCCCAGGTCGATGCCCACTGCCTTGGCCATTTCAGCCCCCCCTGCCATGGCCCGGCGGAGCCGGCGGCCCAGCGCGCGGCAATGCCCTCGCCCGCACCGGAAGAAAGGAACCCCCTACCACAACGCAAGCTCTGCTAAACCGAATTCGCGCCCAAGGGCCTCGGGTCCGGTCAGCTCACGGCTTGGCGCGGTTTCGGCCGGCCAGGATCATCTGGGTGACCGTGTAGGTGCTGAGCCCGAGCTTGGCGGCGATCTCGTCCGGGCGCACGCCGCGCTGGTTGTAGATCAGCGCGAGGTCCTGCTGCGCCTGGGTCCAGGGCCGCCGCGCGCCCAGGCCGCGCCGCGGGTCATCGCCCGAGGTCGCGCGGGTGGCGGAGGGCCTGGCCCGGCCGCGGGTCCCGGCGCTGGTGGCCTTGCCGCGGCCACGCCGCGGGCGCGAGGCCTTGCGCGCGGCCAGCTCCTTGCCGCCGGCCGCCTCCTCGACCCAGTCGCCGGAGGCCACCCGGTCCCTGGTCCGCTCGTCCAGGACCTGGTAGTAGTCGGCGGCCTTGTTCACCCCAAGGGCGAGGATCGTCAGGCCCTTGGCATTTCGCTCCTGGCACTTGGGGTCGGTGCAGTAGTCGTACTTTTCCGCCCGTTCGGGATGTAATTCCCGACCGCACGTCACGCAATTCGCCATCTTCCTCCTCGGAAATACGTTGGCAGACCATGATTGCAACGCGAATTGGCGGCGAAATCATCCCCGATCGGGGTGGCTCGGCGGTCTGCGCAACCACCGGCGGCGTGTGATCCTTGAGCGGATGGAACCTGGGCGGATGGACCCGGCGGCGGACGCTGACGCGTCCCTGGACGCGCTGGTCGTCGGCGCGGGCCCGACCGGCCTGGCGCTGGCGGCGCAGCTCCGCGCCCATGGCGCCTCCGTCCGCGTGATCGACCGCCAGGCGGACCGGGCGCGCGCACCGTGCGCGCCGGGCTGTTCGACATCGGCATCCAGGACACCGCCTATCCCTTCCTGCTGTTCCTCTCCCAGGCCGAGACCGAGCGGGTCCTGCTCGAGCACCTGGCCACGGCCGGCGTCGACTCGACCGTCCGGACCCTGGCCGGCATGGGCTTCGCCGGCGGCTCCTACCCGCAGACGTTCGTCCTCGCCGACCTGGAGGCCGACGGCGACCTCCAGCGCGGCACCATCCACGTCTACGTGCGCGACGCGGGGATGCTGTTCCTCTTCCCCCTCGGCAGCCCGGCGACCTGGCGGCTGATCGGCATGCAGCCGCGGGACGGATCAGGCGGTCCGCGGGGCGCGGCCCGGCCGCACGACCTCTCGCTCGAGGACCTGCGGGCGCTGGCCGACTCGTTCACCGGCGGCGCGGTCCGGCTGCGCGATCCCGTCTGGTTGACGGCCTTCCAGCTCCAGCACCGCCAGGCCTCCCGCTACCGGGCGGGCAGGGTGTTCCTGGCCGGCGACGCCGCCCACGTCCACAGCCCGGTCGGCGCCCAGGGCATGAACACCGGCATCCAGGACGCGTGGAACCTCGGCTGGAAGCTGGCCCTGGCGGCCCGCGGCCTGGCCTCCGACGCCCTGCTGGACAGCTACCACGCCGAGCGGTGGCCGGTCGGGCGCTTCGTGCTGCGGTTCACCGACCGCGCCTTCAACGTGGCCACCTCCCGCGGGCCGCTGGCCCGCATGGTCCGCACCCGGCTGGCGCCGAGCCTGGCGCCGCTGGCGCTGCGCTTCGGCCCGGGCAGGGCGCTGGGGTTCCGCACCGTCTCGCAGCTCGGCGTGCGCTACCGCGGCAGCCCCGCCGTCCAGGAGGGCCGGCCAGCACCCGCGGGCGGGCCGAGGGCGGGCGACCGGCTCCCCGACGGCCCCCTGGCGCACGAAGGACGGCCCCGCTGGCTGCACGAGTCGCTGCGCGGGCCAGGCTTCCACCTGCTGCTCTGCGGGCCGGCGGACGCCTGGGACGCCGCGGCCGCGGAGGCCGTGGGTGACCGCTGGGGCGGGCTGGTGCGCGTCCACCGGCTCGCGCTCCAGCCGGGCCCGGGCGTGCTGCACGACGACGGCACCCTGCTGCGGCGGCTCGGCCTGGGCAGCGCCCCGCGCACGGCTGCCCAGTACCTGGTCAGGCCGGACGGGCACGTCGGCTACCGCGCCGCCGGCACCGACCTGGCCGGTCTCCAGGCCCACCTGGGGCGCTGGCTGCCCGGCGCCGCGGCGCTGACGGCGGCGCCCTGAGAGCTGGCGTACCCGGGTTTCGCCGCTGGCTTCGCGGGCTACCTATCAAGCGCCTGACCGGCACCTTCCGAGGAGGCATCATGGCGCGACCGCCGATCGAGACCGCCCGCGAATGGGCGCCCAAGGCCATCCGGGACCGCCTGCCGGGCGGCCACAGCCGCACCGGCCTGCTTGACGCGCCCAAGGCGGCCATGCGGCGCCGCCGGCGGCAATGGATGCGCGCCCGGCGCCGGCGGACGGCCGGCGGGCTGGGCGTGCGCGGAGTGGCCGTGCGGGAGCGGATGCCTTCGATGCCGCGGCCGCCGTCGGTGTCGATGCCGTCGCCGCCGTCGCTCTCCATGCCGTCGATGCCGTCGATGCCGACCAGGTCCAAGCCGTCGCGGCGGCGGCGGCGGCGCAGGTCGCGCCGCATGGCGGGCAACCTCGGCGTGATGGTGGGAGCGGGCGCGGGCTACGTGCTCGGCACCAGGGCCGGCCGCGAGCGCTACCGGCAGATCGTGGAGCAGGCGCGGCAGCTCTGGCAGCGCCCGCAGGTCCAGGACACGGTCGCCAAGGGCCGCGACCGGGTCGGCAGCGGCGTGGAGCGGGCGGCCGCCACCGCCGGCGACCGGCTCCACCAGGCCCGCGAGCGGGCGTCCGGGCCCGCGCCGTCGACCAACGGCCCCGCCCGGTCCACCACCTCCACCGGCCCGACCAGCGCCGGCGGGCAAGGCGGCCCGACCAGCCCCGGGGGACCCGGCGGCGTCGCTTGACAGGCTAACGCCAACAGCGACCCGGACCTGGCCAGGGCCATGTGGGCGTTCGCCCACGGCATGATCGTGCTGGAGCTGGCCGGGCGCTTCCCGCCGGACGCCGACGTCGACGCCGCCTGGCGGCAGGGGCTCGGCGCCTTCACAGGCGCCCGGCGGCGATGATCCGCTTGAGGAAGGCCTGGGTGCGCGGGTTGCTGGGCTCGGTGAAGATCTGCTCCGGCTCGCCCTGCTCGCAGATCACGCCCTCGTCCAGGAAGCAGACCCGGCTGGAGACCTCCCTGGCGAACGTCATCTCGTGGGTGGCCAGCAGCATGGTCATGCCCTCGTGGGCCAGCTCGCGGACGATGTTCAGCACCTCGGCGACCAGCTCCGGGTCCAGCGCGCTGGTGATCTCGTCCAGCAGCAGCAGCCGCGGCTGCATCGCCAGGGCCCGCACGATCGCGACGCGCTGCTGCTGGCCGCCGGAGAGGCTGTCGGGGTAATCGGAGCGCTTGGAGATCAGCCCCACCCGCTCCAGCAAGGTGTCAGCGCGCTCCTCGGCCTGCTTGCGCGACAGCCGAAGCACCTGGCGGGGTGCCAGGGTGATGTTGCGCAGCACCGTCATGTGCGGGAACAGGTTGAAGCTCTGGAAGACGATGCCCACGTTGCGCCGGTGCTGGTCCAGGTTGACCCCCGGCCCCGACACCAGCCTGCCCTGCATGGCGATGGTGCCCTGGTCGATCGGCTCCAGCGCGTTGACGCAGCGCAGCAGGGTCGACTTGCCCGAGCCCGACGCGCCGATGAGGCTCACCACCTCGTGCTCGCCCACGTCCAGGTCGACGCCTCGCAGCACCGCGGTGGCACCGAAGTTCTTGGCGACCCCCTGCAGGCGGAGGAACGGGTCCTGCCCGTCGGCGTCAGGCATGGTGCTCACCTCCTACCAGCCATGATGCGCTGCTGGTCGCGCTTGAGCAGGTAATCCGTGAAGCGGGTCATCGGGATGGTGATCACCACGAAGCACAGCGCGAGCCCCGTGAACGACGACAGGTTGAACTTGGTCCCCGAGTAGATCTGCGCCCGGCGGAAGCCGTCGAGGACCCCGATGATGCCGATGAAGGCGGTGTCCTTCTGCAGCCCGATGAAGTCGTTGAGCAGCGGCGGGACCACCCGGCGGATCGCCTGGGGCAGCACCACGAAGCGCATCGTCTTGGCCTGCGAGAGCCCCAGCGAGCGGGCGGCGGCGGTCTGGCTGCGGTGGACGCTCTCGATGCCCGCCCGGTACACCTCGGCCACGTAGGCGCCGTACACCAGCGTCAGCGCGAGCACGGCGAGCTCGAACAGCGACCAGTTGCTGACCCACGGCACCCCGGCGATCGGCATGCCGAAGCCGACCATGTAGATGACGATCAGCCCGGGCAGGGCCCGGAACAGGTCGATGTAGCCGACCGCCAGCCAGCGGGCTGGTGCTGTCGCTCTGCCCTGGCTCGACCGCAGCAGCGCCAGCACCAGCCCCCAGATGAGCACGCACACCTCGGCCACCACCATCAGCGACAGGTTGGTGGAAAACCCCTTCAGCACCTGGGGCAGGCTCTCTTTGAACGCGTCCCAGTTCAGGAAGGTGTGGAAGAACTGCTGCACCTGCGGCCGTCCGCTGTCAGGAGATGGTCGGGACCGAGGTCGGGTCGGTGCCGAAGTACTTCTTGAAGAGCTGGTCCGTGAACCCCTCCGACTTGAGGCTGTTGAGGACGTTGTTGATCGCGGCCACGTTCGGCGAGCCCTTGTTCAGCACGGCGCCGTACTCCTCGCCGGTCTTGAACTGGCCGACCACCGCGGCGTCCTTGACCTGGCCCGCCTTGATCGCTCCCAGCACGATCGGCGTGTCCAGCAGGACCGCGTCGATCTGGCCGGCGTTCAGGGCGGTGAAGGCGTCGGTGGTGGTGTTGTAGATCTTGGGCTCCGAGGACGGCTTGATGTTGTCCGCGATGTAGGCGGCGCCGGTGGTGTTGGTCTGCGCGCCCCAGCGGAGCTTCTTGGCGTCGGCCATGCTGGACACCGTGGTGCCCCGCTTCGCCAGGATCCCCTGGTTGGCCTCGAAGTATGGCGCGGTGAACTGGACCACCTTGGCCCGGTCGTTGGTGATGGTGACCTGGCTGAAATCGATGTCGCACTTGCACTTCTGGCCGGCGACCAGCCCGGCGAAGGGCATCTCCACGAACTTGACGTTGGCGATGTTGAGGCGCTTGGCGATCTCCTTGGCCAGGTCGACCTCGTACCCGCCGGTGATCGAGTCGTAGTCGTTGCCGATCCAGAACGGCGGGGCCGGCAGCTCCGTGCCGACCGTCAGCGTGCCGCTGGTGACCAGGTCCTTGAGGCCGCCCGAGGACTGCTGGCCGCTGGCGCTCTGGTTGTCGTTGCCGCCGCCGCAACCGGCCGCGAGCAGCGCGACCGCCGTCACGAGGATGACCAGAGCCCCGCGAAATCGCGTCAATCTACCCATTTCCCACCTCCGCGGATCCTGCGTGTTGCTGAGACGATGCACCATAACGCCCCCGCCGTCACCTTCAGCGGTTCTCCACGAAATTCAGCAGTTCAGCGGTGGTCTGCGCGGAAAGCTCCTCGCCGGCGATCCGGCGGCCGCGGTCCGACCACGGCGAAGCGCTCGAACCCCAGCGCGCCCAGCAGCTCGACCTGGTCGGCGGCCATCGCCCGCTTGGAGTACAGCTCGTGGGCGGCGTCAGAGGGCGGCTTGCAGGAGGTCGGTCATCGGCCCTCCTCCGCCGTGAGGTCGTGGGCGCCCGCGGTCAGGCCGCGGGCGCCACGATCCGGTCCAGCGGCGGCACCGCGATGCCGGTGGTCCCCGCCGCGGTGAACGCCGCCACCAGGGCGTCGATGTCCTGGGCGCCGCCGAGGTCGTTGGTGCCCTCCTTGAAGACCGTGAAGCCGTCCCCACCGGTCGCGAGGAAGTTGTTCATCGTGACCCGGAAGGAGTCAGCTGGGCCCACCTCGGTCCCGTTGACGAACATCCGGCCGATGTGGCCTTCACAGGTCGCCGCCGACGGGTCCTGCTCGTACCGGAAGGTGCTGGAGATCTGCAGGATCCGCTTGGTGGTCTGGCCGCCGCAGTTGGGGAACTCCTGCTGGAGCAGGCGGCGGAGCATGTCGCCGGTCATGGTCTTGGTGACCAGGCTGTTGCCGAACGGCTGGACCGTGAAGGCTTCACCGTAGGTGACCTGCCCAGGCGCCTCGCCGCCCGAGGAGATCTGGTTGACCAGCAGGTCGGCGCGGATGCCGCCCGGGTTCATGAAGGCGAGCTTCGCCCCACCGAGGTTGTCCGGCTGGGTGGCCGCCAGCTGCGCGTCGGCGATCACGTCGCCGAGCGTCGACTCGCCGCCCGGCGAGCCGGTGCGCGTGAGGTCACCCTGGATGCTGCCGATGACCTGATTGGCCAGTGGGGCCGACGCGGTCACGTACTGGTTGACGACCGCCTGGACCGCCGCGTCCTCCTTGGAGGGGTCTGGCTGGCGGATGACGCCCGGGCCCGGCGAGTTCAGCGCGTTCTCGACGATCACGTTGTCGGCGCTCGACCGCACCAGCCTGCCGGTCGTGTCGAGCGTCAGCGTGATGTCGGAGAGGATCCGCCCGAACGAGGAGGCGCTGGTGATCATGCGGGTGACGCCCTTGATGGTCACGGTGCAGCGGTACTCGGCGTGGGTGTGGGCCGAGATGATCACCTTGATCCCCGGGTCGAGCCGGCTGGCGATGTCGGCGATCGGGCTGCCCGCCAGGTTGCCCTGACAGCCGTTGAGGACGCTGGTGCCGTCCTGGAAGCCGCCCTCGTGGATCACCAGCACGGACGTCTGGACGCCCACCTGCCGCAACTGCCGCACGGCCCGGTTGGCGGCGTCCGCCTCGTCCTGGAAGGTCAGACCGGCCACCCCGGTGGGGGTGACGATCGTCGGCGTGGCCTCCAGCACCTCGCCGATGAAGCCCACCTTCAGGTCGCGCGCACCATCGTCGGTCCTGAACGTCTTGGTGCCGAAGGCGGGGAACAGCGTCTTGCCGGTGGCGTCGACCACCACGTTGGCGGACAGGTACTGGAAGTCCGCCCCCGGGTAGACGTTGGTGGTCGTGCCGTTGGCCAACCGGTAGGGGGCGGCGGTGCAGCCGTCGACTGGGCGGCAGCCGCCGTTCTGGATGCGGAGCAGCTCCTCCTTGCCCTTGTCGAACTCGTGGTTGCCGACCGAGGCGAAGTCGACGTGCATCAGGTTGGACGCGATCGTCACGGGCTCCTCGAAGAACAACCCGTTGGCCAGCGGGCTGGCGCCGATGTTGTCGCCCGCGAAGATGGTCGCCTGGTGGCCGCGGTAGAGCGCCTGGCGGTCCTTGACCGCCTTGGCCAGGTAGGCGGCGCCGCCGGCGAACTTGCCGTAGATGTTGAGAGAGGCCGCCTCCAGGTTGCCGTGGAGGTCGTTGAAGGCGAGCAGGTGCACGTCCGTGGTGCGCTGGCTGTCCAGCGCCTTGTAGCTCACCGACACCTGGTCGGAGAGCGACCGGGCACCGGAGATGACCACCCCGTCCGCCGGCGCCTGGTTGAGCGCGGCGAGGGGCGCGGCGACCACCACGCCGACCGCGACCGCCGCCACCAGCGCCTGGCTTGCCCAGCTCCGAAGCGAGGGTCGCTTCATCTCTTCCTCCCGCAATCGCCGCCCACCGTACGAAGGGCCTCATGGTTCCATGTCGAGGAGAACCGATGGTTACATACCGGTGAGAAGCGACTCAAGGGAGGTGAACGAGGCGACGTCGGTCGATAGCGGCCAGGTCCGGGGCGAGCGTGAGGACCGGCGAGACACCCGCCCGGTCGATGCGGGCATCGCCATCGTCGCCCTGGTGGTCGTGGCGGCCGCCGCGCTGCGGCCGCTGCTGAACCACCTCCTGGACCGGCCGGCGATCGCGCACTGGGCGACCGTGTTCGTGGCGATCGCGGTGCAGGCGATGCCGTTCCTGGTGCTGGGCGTGGTGATCAGCGCGGCGGTCGCCGCCTTCGTGCCTGCCGGCTTCCTGCCGAGGGCGCTGCCGCGCCGGCCGGCGCTGGCGGTCCCGGTGGCGGCCGCGGCGGGCGCCGCGCTGCCCGGCTGTGAGTGCGGGTCGGTGCCGATCGCCGGTCGGCTGGTGGCCCGCGGCGCGCTGCCGGCGGCTGCGCTGGCGTTCCTGCTGTCGGCGCCGGCGATCAACCCGGTGGTGCTGACGGCCACGGCGGTGGCCTTCCCCGGCCGGCCGGCGGTGATGGTCGCCCGCCTGGTGGCCAGCCTGCTCACCTCCACGATCGTCGGCCTGGTGTGGGCGTGGACCGGCCGCGACGAGCTGCTGGAGCGGGCACGGCGGCGGTCCGTCGAGCAGGGGCCGCCCCTGGCGGTGCTGGTGTCCACGGCGCAGCACGACCTGCTGCAGGCCGGCGGGTTCCTGATCGTGGGGGCGGCGACCGCCGCCACGCTCCAGACGGTGGTGCCGCGCAGCATCCTGGACGCCGTGGCCGGGGCGGGTCCACTGGCGCTGCTGGCGCTGGCCGGACTGGCGGTGGTGATGGCGATCTGCTCGGAGGCGGACGCCTTCGTGGCCGCCAGCCTCACCCAGTTCTCGCTGACCGCCCGGCTGGCGTTCATGGTGGTCGGCCCGATGGTCGACGTGAAGCTCATCGCCTTGCAGGCCGGGACCTTCGGCCGCCGCTTCGCGCTGCGGTTCGCGCCGCTGACGCTGGTGGTCGCGCTGGTCTGCAGCGCTGTCGTCGGGCGGTGGCTGCTGTGAGCGCCGCCGGCGGGCTGATCAGCCTGCTGGTCGGCACCGCGCTGCTGCGGCTGGTGGTCACCGGCACCTACGGCCGCTACGTCCGCGTCGGGATGGGCCCGTGGCTTGCCATCGCGGGGGTGGCGGTGATCGTCCTCGGCCTGGTGACGCTGGTCCGCGAGGCCCGCCGCGGGGAGCGGGGTGCTCCGGAGGGGTCCGGGGAGCCCAGGGCCGGCGCCCCGGTGGCCCCGCTCGACGGGCATGACCATGGAGGCGGCAACCGGATGGGCTGGCTGCTGCTGGCGCCGATCGCCGCGCTGCTGCTGGTGGCGCCGCCAACGCTCGGCAGCTTCGGGGTCGACCGGGGCACGCAGGTGAACGTCCGCGCCGGCGGGGCGGTCCTGGCCCCGCTCCGTCCCGGCCCCAAGCCCATCGCCATGACCCTGCTGGAGTACCAGATCGCCTGCTGCGCGGCGGACGCGGCGCCGGTGGTGCTGCGGGTCGTCGGGGTCCGCAGCGTCCCCGCCCGCGACCAGTGGGTCCGCATCACCGGGAGCTTCCACCCCGGCGACGGCGAGATCCCCGAACTGGCAGCCAGCAACGTCGTCGAGATCCGGGCCCCCGAGGACCCGTACGAGTGAGGGCCGCGGGGTGCCGCCGCTGGGTGGCCGCCGGGTCCACCGGCGGCGCTGGTCAGGCGGGCGGGGCGGGGCTGACCAGGCCGGACTGGTAGGCGAGCACGACGAGCTGAGCGCGGTCGCGGGCGCGGAGCTTGACCATGGCGCGGCTGACATGGGTCCGCGCGGTTGCCGGGCTGAGGGTCAGCTCGGCGGCGATCTCGTCGTTGCTGAGGCCCTGGCCCACCAGGGCGAGCACCTCCCGCTCGCGCTGGGTGAGCACCGCGAGGCGGTCCTCGCCCGCCTGGCGGGCGCCGCGCACGGCGGTGAACTGCGCGATCAGGCGGCGGGTGATCCGGGGGGCCAGCAGCGCCTCGCCGGCAGCCACCACCCTGATGGCGTGCAGCAGCTCGGCCGGCCCACCGTCCTTCAGCATGAACCCGCTGGCCCCGGCCTGGAGTGCCTCGAACACGTAGGCGTCGGTGTCGTAGGTGGTCAGGATCAGCACCCGCACGCGTTCCAGGCCGCGGGTGGCCGCGATCTCCCTGGTGGCCTGGATGCCGTCCATCACCGGCATGCGGATGTCCATGAGCACCACGTCGGTGCGCGCCTCCGGATGGCTCACCCGGGCGCCGCCCCCTCCGGCTCCAGCGGCAGGCGCGCCCACACCTGGAAGCCGCCGTCCGGCCCCGGGCCGGCGGCCAGCTCACCGCTCAGCAGCGCTGCGCGCTCCCGCATCCCGACGATCCCCCTGCCACCGCCGGCGGGGCCGGCGCCCTCGCAGGGGCCGCGGCCGTCGTCGGCGACCCGCACTTCCAGGTCGCTCGGGCCATAGCGGATCGAGACGGTGACCCGCGCGGGACCCGCGTGGCGGATCGCGTTGGTGAGGGATTCCTGCACGATCCGGTAGGCGGCCCGGTCGACGCCGCCCGGCAGCTCCCGTGGCGGGGCGCCGGCCTCGACCTTGACGTCGAGCCCCGCCTCGCGCGCCAACCCCACCAGCTCATCGACCTGGGCGAGCCCGGGAGCCGGAGCGCTCCCGCTGGAGGCCTCACGCAGCACCCCGAGCGTGGCGCGCAGGTCGCTGAGCGCCCGCGCGCTGGTCTGCTCGATCGTGACCAGCGTCTCGCGCACCCGCTCGGGCCGGCGGTCGAGGACGTGGGCGGTGACCCCCGCCTGCACGTTGATGACGGCGATGGCGTGGGCGACGGTGTCGTGGACCTCGCGGGCGATCCGCAGCCGCTCGGCGTCGACCCGCCGCCGAGCCTCCTCCTCCCTGGTGCGCTCGGCCCGCTCCGCCCGCTCCAGCGCCTCGGCGGCGACCACCCGCCTGGCGCGGAGCATGTCGCCGAGCACCACCGCCATGATCGCGGTCCCGATCCGGAAGAACACCCACCCGGCGGTGTCGATCGGCGTCAGGTCCGCGGTCAGCAGCCACACGAGCGTGAGCAGCAGGATCGTGCCGCCGACGATCTGCACCGACCGTTGCCCATCGCCCCGCGCGGTCACCGTGTAGGCGGCGACGAACAGCGCGATCCACCCCGGCCCGTCCGGGTAGCCGGCCACGTAGTAGACCAGGCTGATCGCCGCCGTGGTGAAAAACACCGCGAGCGGCCAGCGGCGCCGGAGCAGCAGCGCCATGCCGGCGACAGCCAGCAGCAGGTAGCCCAGCTCGGCCGGATGGGCGAGCTGGGCCACCTCCTGGCTCGGAGCCACACGGCGTGTTCCCGCGATCTGGAAGTAGGCGACGAAGAGCGCGAGCACGGTGTCCTGTGCCCAGACGGGCAGGGTCATGGCGGTGGTGCTGGTCACCGTCTACAGCGGGGTGACGCTCAACACCGACATCACCAAGGGCGTCTCCGACCGCTTCCGGTCGCTGCCGATCTGGCGGCCGGCCCCCATCGTGGGGCGCTGCTCGGCGACACGGGGCGCTACCTGCTCGCGTCGGCCATCGTCATGGCGCTCGGCCTGGCCCTGGGGTTCCGTCCAGCCGGGGGCTTCGGCGGCGTGCTGGCGGCGGTGGGGCTCGTCCTGGCGTTCGCGTTCGGCCTGTCGTGGGTCTGGACTCTGCTCGGCTTGGTGCTGCGCGCACCGAGCTCGGTCTCCAGCGTGAGCCTGGTGATCATGTTCCCCCTCACCCTGGCCAGCAACGTGTTCGCGGACCCGCGCACCATGCCGGGATGGCTGCGGGCGTTCATCGGCGTCAACCCGATCACCCACGTGGTCACGGCCGTCCGCGGGCTGATGGACGGCACCGCGACCGCCGGCCAGATCGGCTGGGTCCTGCTGGCGGCCGCCGCCCTCACCGCGGTGTTCGCGCCCCTCACCATCTGGCGCTACCGCAGGGCCTGAGACCCTGGCCTGCGGGTTGGCCCGCCGGTGGCGGGATGGCCCAGGATGGAGGGTCGACGCCTCCGGCCGGAGCGAGAGGAGCATTGCATGCCAAGGCCCATCACCGATCGCGACTGGGGCGCGCTGCAAGGCGCGATCGCCGGCGAGGTCGTCCTGCCCGGCTCGCCCGGGTACGAACTGGCGCGCAAGCCGCCGATCGCGCGCTTCCAGGACGTGCGGCCACAGGCGGTCGTCCGCTGCGCGACCCCCTCCGACGTCGCCGAGACGATCTCGCTGGCGAGCCGGGCGGGGCTGCCGATCGCCGCCCGCAGCGGAGGGCACTGCTTCGCGGGCAACTCCTCCACCCAGGGGATCGTCATCGACGTCACGCCGATGCGCTCGGTGTCCGTGCGGGACGGCGTGGCGACCGTGGGCGCCGGGGCGCGGCTCGGCGACCTCTACGACGCGCTGGCCGCGCACGACCTCACCATCCCGGCCGGCTGCGGGCCCACCGTGGGGATCGCCGGCCTGGTCCTCGGCGGCGGGCTCGGGATCCTCGGCCGCGGCCACGGCCTGACCTCCGATCACCTGCTCGGGGCAGAGGTCGTCCTGGCGGACGGCCGCGGCCGAGGATCCATCTGGTCTGGCCGCACGCCCAAGCCGCCGGCGTGATCGACGCCTGGCAGGCCTGGTCGCCCGACGCGCCCGACGAGCTCGCCGCCAGCGTACTGGTGACCGCCACCGGCGACCTTGAGCGGCCGCCCCTGGTGCATCTGTTCGGCGCCGTGCTCGGCAGCGAATCCGACACAGGAAAGCTGCTGGACGAGCTGGTCGCCCGGGCGGGCGTCGATCCCGCCTCGGCGGGGCTGGAGCACGGCTCCTACCGCGAGACCAAGCGGTACCTGGCCGAGCACGGCCCTGAGGAGGATCGGCCGCTGGGCCACCTCTACAGCAAGTCGGAGTTCTTCCGGCGGCCGCTTCCCACCGAAGCGATCGCCGCGCTGGTCGCGGGGTTCCAGCGGGGGCGGGTCGCCGGCCAGTCGCGCGAGCTGGACTTCACGCCGTGGGGCGGCGCGTACAACCGCGTGCCCGCCGACGCCACCGCCTTCGCCCACCGCGACGAGCGCTTCCTGCTCAAGCAGGCGGTGGTCGTCGATCCCGACGCGCCGGCCACAGAGCGGGAGGCCGCACGGCGCTGGCTGGCGCGGTCGTGGGACCAGGTGCACCCGTGGGGGTCCGGGGGCGTGTACCCGAACTTCCCGGACCCCGACCTGGAGGACTGGGCGCACGCCTACTACGGCAGCAACCTCGAGCGCCTGCGGCGCGTCAAGCGGCGCTACGACCCGGGGAGCTTCTTCCGGTTCCCGCAGTCGATCAGTTGACCGCGGGACCGCCGGCCGGCGGGACCCGCCGGCCCGGCGTGCCCATCCTGCCGCAATCCGCAGCGCGGCCGCCCTCGCTACCATCGACGCATGACCCGTCGGGCATGGTTGCTCTTCGCCGCCGTCTCGCTGCTGTGGGGCGTCCCCTACCTGTTCATCAAGATCGCGGTCGCCGAGCTGCCACCGGTGACCGTGGTGTTCTCCCGCGTCGCCATGGCGACGCTGGTGCTGTGGCCGGTCGCGGCCAGGCGCGGGACACTGCGGGGCCTGCGCGGCCGGCTCCCCCAGCTCGTGGTGGTCGCGCTGCTGGAGATCACCGTCCCGTTCCTCCTCATCAGCATCGGCGAGCAGCACATCGCGTCCTCGCTGACCGGGCTGCTGATCGCCTCGCTGCCGCTGTTCGTCGCGCTGCTGGCGCTGCGCTTCGACGCCGCTGAGCGGGTCAGCGGGCTGCGGCTGCTCGGCCTGGTGGTCGGCATCGGCGGGGTCGCCGCGCTGCTGGGCGTCGACGTCGGCACCGACCGGGCGCAGCTCTTCGGCGCCGCCATGGTGTTGCTGGCGACCTGCTGCTACGCGGCCTCCACGCTGGTGGTCAAGCGCTTCTTCAGCGACGCGCCGATGCTCGGCGTGGTCACCGCCGCGACGATGATCGCCAGTGTCCTGCTCGCGCCGTTCGCGGTGGCGCTGACGCCGCCGCGGATACCGAGCCTGCACGTCAGCCTCGCGCTGGTGGCGCTGGGCGTGCTGTGCACCGCCGCGGCCCTGACGCTGTTCTTCACCCTGATCGTGGAGGCCGGCCCGAGCCGCGCCGCGGTGATCACCTACCTGAACCCGGCGGTGGCGGTCGCGCTCGGCGTCGCCATCCTCGACGAGCCGCTCACGCCGGCGATCGTCGCCGGATTCGTGCTGATCATCGCGGGCTCGTGGCTGTCGACCCGCCCGCCGGCCGGCCGCCGCGCTGGCCAATTTCGGCGTGCCGATGGTCGCGCGGCCTCGCGATATTCCGGAGCGGGCGGCGACGGGCGCTAACTCGAAAGGAACCCGCGGTGACGCTCGTAGGGCGGGCGAACGAACAGCGCCTTGCGGCCCCTGATGCTGAACAGCGGCTTCCCGCCGGGAGGATGTGAGCGGTAGAAGACGACGTCGCTGCGGCTGTCCAGGTGCTCGCCGAACTCCTTGAACAGCCATGGCGCGCAGCGGACCTCGATGCCCCGCACGTTGTTGGCGCCCTCCTGCCACCGCACGATGCGCAGCGACCAGCCGTTGCCCCTGGCGTTCTTCGGCGATTGCGCGGTGAGCAGCAACGCCAGCTCCGCGTTGAAGACCCTGAGGAGTTTCTGGAAGTCCGCATCCCGACGTGAAGAATCGTTCATCAACGTCTCCTCACCACCGGGGGACCGCTGACTGCGGCGATTATTGTAGCCTGCCCGCCGCCCGCGAAGGAGGTCACTGTTTCGCGACCACCGGACGCTCAAGCGCTGGATGATCGCGGCGCCGCGGCGCTGGCAGGTCGAGGTGGACGCCGACGGCGAGGTGCTCGCCGATGGCGAGCGCCTGGAGGCCGCGCTCGACGCCCTGATCGAGAACGCCGTCGCCGCCACCGGCACGGACGGCCGCATCCTGCTCCGAGCCCGAGCACCTCAGCCGCCTGTTCGACCGCTTCTGGCGGGCTGGGCCTGGCGATCGTCAAGGCGATCGTCGAGGCGCACGGCGGGGAGGTCAGCGGCGTGAGCCAGGCCGGGAAGGGCACCAGCTCCACCATCCGCGTGCCGGGCTTCCAGACGACGGAGGACACCGCTCCCGGGCCCGCCCCCGCGTCTCTGCCGGGCATCGAGGGCGCCCTGCAGACTACTTGACGACCAAGCTCGCGGGCCGCCTGGTGCACGGTCGACCCGCTCCAGCCCGTCACCGTCTGGATGAAGTTGCCTCGCACGCGTGGTCCCCTGCGACCCGGCGCGCGGCCGGCCGGAACGGTCCAGTCAGGCCAGCAGCTCGGGCGGGACACCGCCCAGCGCCCGCTCGATCGCCGCCACCAGCTCACGGGCCGAATCGGCGGTCAGCTCCAGGGCGATCCGACCCGACGGCTCGCCGGCCGGGTCGCCGAAATCGATGTTGAGCGTGTGGAGCGCCTGGGCGTGGACGGGATGGTCGAAGTAGACGGTCGTCTCCCCCAGGCCCCGCCAGCCGCGCCCGCCCTTGGCGGTGCCGGTCAGCCGGACGTGCTCGGTGCTGTAGGTGCACATGGGTCCCCCCGGTCAGCCGAGGTACCGGGCGAAGAACTCGCCGATCCTGCGATAGCCGTCCTGTGCCGCCTCGACCCGGTAGGCCGGCCGGTCGGTGGCGAAGAAGCCGTGGCCGGCGCCGTCGTAGGCGTGGAACTCGTGGTCCTTGCCGTGCTCGGTCAGCAGCCGGTCGAGCTCGGCGACCTCCTCCGGGGACGGGTGGGCGTCCTCGTTGCCGAACAGGCCGAGCAGCGGGCAGCCGAGCTTGGGGAGCTGCTCCTCGAGCCCCCGGATCTTCGGCGCGTGCGTCGGATGGTCCTCTGGCGGCTGGCCGACCACGTACGCGCCGTAGCAGTCGACGGCGGCGTCGAGGTCCACGTTGCAGGCGGCCAGGACGGCCTGCCGGCCCCCCGAGCAGTGGCCGATGACGCCGACCTTGCCGTTGGAGGAGTCCAGCGCCCGCAGGTAGGCGGCCGCGCCGGCGACGTCGCCCACCAGCCGCTCGTCCGGCACCCCGCCGCGGGAGCGGGCGACCGCGGCGGCGTCGTCGGGCTCGGCGCCCGGGGCCTCACGCCAGTACAGGTTCGGCATGATCGCGTCGTAGCCGTCGGTGGCGAACCGGCGGGCGACCTCCTTGCTCCAGCGGTCGTACCCGGGCATGTG
>WNFV01000085.1_pt1 | contig 119026 bp, 133 predicted proteins | sample 5400101 | NCBI WGS metagenome assembly WNFV01 (sample SAMN13153361, study PRJNA577476) | soil metagenome | isolation source: 115 cm soil or saprolite under grassland replicate 1 | place: USA:California | collected 2016-06-15 | reverse complement strand
CTCGGACGGCCGCACGTGGACGTTCTTCCTGCGCCGAGGCGTGAAGTTCCATGACGGCACACCGTTCAACGCCGCGGCCGTCTGCTTCAACTTCGAGCGTTGGTACGGTTTCAAGGGCTCGCTTCAAGGAGCGGCGTACTTGTGGCTGGAGGTCTTCGGCGGGTTCCGAAGGCCGGAGCCTGGAACCCCGGCGAAGAGCCTCTACCGCCGTTGCGAGCGCGTCGACGACCACACGGTCCGGCTCCGCCTCACCCGCCGAACGACGTCGTTCCTCGCCCCGCTCGCGGAGCCGGAATTCGGCATCGCGAGTCCGACAGCGCTGAGGAGGTACGCCGCCGACGCAGGCGAGGCCGACGCGAACGGCGTCTTCCATCCCGCCGGGACCTACGGCCCTGAGCACCCCACCGGCACCGGACCTTTCATGTTCAAGTCGTGGCAACCCGGGAGAGAAGTCGTCCTGGTACGAAATCCGGGCTACTGGGGACGCAAGGCGAAGCTCGACCGGCTGATCTTTCGGACGATCGCGGACCGAACGGCACGCGTGCGTGCGCTGGAACGGGGAACGATCCAGGGTCTGGACCAGGCGATTACCGTCGACGCCGACACCATCAAGCGCAATCCGCAGTTGAAGCTGCTCGACGTTCCGTCCGGCAACACCGGCTGGGTCGGCATCAATCAGGCGATCCCGCCTATGAACAAGCTGCTCGTGCGGCAGGCGATCGCCTACGGGCTCGACCGCGTCCGCGTCGTGCGATCGTTCTACGGCGGTCGCGGCCGGCTCGCCGACCAGTTTCTGCCTCCCGCGTTCGTCGGTCACGCAAAGCACGTGAAGCGCTATCCATACGATCCGGCGAAGTCGCGCGCGCTCCTTCGCAAGGCCGGGTTGAAGCTGCCCGTCAAGATCGACTTCTGGTTCCCGACCGACACCTCGCGGCCGTACATGCCCGATCCGAAGCGCAACTTCGAAGTGTTCGTCGCGAGTCTGGAGAGAGCCGGCTTCGACGTCGTCCCGCACAGCGCTCCCTGGCTCCCCGATTACTTCCAGACCTTCACAAGCGGGAAGGCGCAGCTCTACCTGGCCGGTTGGCTCGCCGACTTTCCGGATACCGACAACTTCTTCGGAAGCTTCTTTCGGAGCTACACCCCGCAGTTCGGCTTCAGGAATCCGAAGCTGTTTGCCCTAGTCGCGCGAGCCGACGCCGAGTCGAATCTGGCGAGGCGGGCGCGCCTGTACGAGCGCGCGAGCCGCCTCGTGATGGACTTCCTTCCGATCGTCCCGTACGTGCACTTCAAGTTCGCGGTCGCATTGCGGCGGAACGTGATCGGCTTCGTCCGCGATGCGGGCGGGGTGTTCAACGAGTCTTTCGCGACCGTCGCATTCACCTCGAGATAGAGAGCGACCTCCAGGCCGGGCTGACAGCCGATCAATACGTTGCGATGCCTTTGAGCGTAAGCCGTTCCTCGGCCCGTTGATCCGGCAAGAGCGGGGGACAAGGACCAGGCGTACGTTGCCAATTGAGGCATCAGCTGTGCGAGCGCGATGCGAGCGGACCCTCGTCTAACGGTGTCGAGTCACGTGCGGCGAGAACGCCGATTTCGGCTCAGTCATGCCGATTCGGTCGGTCGGTGTCAGGTGGGGTCGGGCTATCGGATGGGTTTGCAAATCGTTAGTCAGATGACAGGACTCTCGCGCATGCGAGCATGGCAGCTCCTCGTCGTCGATCAGGAGCCGTTGAGTCAGATCACGTCGACGTTGGACGCGCCGGCCGACGATCGGGCTGCTTGTCCCCGCCGTTCCGCGTGGGCGAGACTTTGCCTATGGAGTACGTGCCGCCCGAGGCGTTCGGCGAGGACTACCTGTACTTCTACGACGCTTTCTTAACCGACGAGGTGTCAGACGCGCAGGCGGATCGCCTCTGGCGCCTGCTCGAGCTTGAGAGCGGCGTCGAGGTGCTCGACGTGCCCTGTGGGCACGGCCGCATCGCGAACCGGTTCGCCGCCCGCGGCGCGACCGTGACGGGGCTCGACGCCGACCCGGTCTTCCTTGAGCGCGCCCGCGCCGACGCGGCGGCTCGCGGCGTCGAGGTCGAATACATCCAAGGCGACATGAGCACGCTTCCGTGGGAAGAGCGCTTCGACCTCGTGCTCAATTGGTTCAGCTCCTTTGGTTACTTCGACGACAAGGGCAACCGTGCCTGGCTCCGCGAGGCACGCAAGACGCTGCGACCGGGAGGTCGCCTCGTCATCGAGCTCTGGAATCGCGACGCGTTCGCGCGCAATTGGTTGCCGGTGACGATGAGCGAGCGCGACGGCGACCTTCAGGTCGACCGGCACCGCTTCGACCTGCTCACCGGGCGAGCCGAAACCGATCGCTTCATCGTCCGCGGCGGCCGCGTCCGCGTCGTCCGCTTCTCGGTTCGCGCCTTCACCTTCACGGAGCTGCGGGAGTGGTTGCTCGACGCAGGCTTCTCATCGGTTGACGTCAGCGGACAGGAGGCTGAGGCGCTCGACCTGCAGGTCCGGCGCATGGTCATCGTCGCGACGCGGTAGAAGCGCTCAACGCCTCCGGTACTCAGGACGAGGCCGCCCCAGCTCGGGGGACTGTGAGACTCGGCGGGAAGATCGTCACGGCGCTTCCAGCGCGTAGCTCTCTCGGCCCCGCGGACGCGCACACCAGGCGCACACGAGGTTGTCGTTGGCCGTCCTTTCGGTTCGCTTCTGGCCGCGGATATTTGTGTCGCCGTGCGGCGTCGAGCGACCTAACGCGACAGCGACTGACAGCACTCCTTCACTCGTAATGAAGGGGTCCCCGGTTCGAGTCCGGGCGTCGGCTCTTCCGATTTCCAGGGATTTCTTGCTGGCGCGGCTTGCGGGAATTGCAGGCTCGGCGTCGGAGGCGTCTATCAGGGGTCTACGGCGGGCGGCGACGCGCCCGGTTCGGATCGCTTCACTGATCGTGATGCCTTCCGTCGGGAGGCGTCCCTCATGACGTGCGCGTAGGTGCGGGCGGTGAAGCCGGGATCGGCGTGGCCGAGGTGCTCGGCGACGTCGTTGAGCGTGCGGCCTTCGTCGAGGAGCAGCGTGGCGCAGGTGTGGCGTAGGTCGTAGCTGCGGAAGTAGGGCACGCCGGCGCGCTCGAGCGCGGGGATCCAGACGCGCCGCTCCGCAGGCCGGAGGCCCTCGTAGGCGAGGACGCTGACGAGCGCGGCGTTCTGTGGGTCGAGCCGAGCGCGGATCGGCACGACGCTATTCCCCACTCAGCGCGTTGCTCGATTGACGCAAAGGTCACACAGTGCCAGGATTCGAACCGCAGAACGCGGGCGGGGTCTCTACTAGGGGAGAGGAGAAAGTCTTGCGCGTTTTACGTTCGAAGAAGAAGTGGGCTGCCGCGACCGTCGGAGTTGCGGTGATCGGAACGTTCGTGACCGTGGCTCTCGCAACGCACACGCCCTTCAATTTCACGACGACACCTCTTGCCACGGGGAACCTGGTCGATGACGTCAAGCTGAACAGCGACCGGGTCAAGTTCCAGACGAAAGATCCGACCGACGTCCGCGTCGCGAGGATCGACATCGCTCCGGGCGGCCGCAGCGGCTGGCATCACCACCCAGGCATCGTGATCGTGACTGTGGCATCGGGTTCGGTGACCTTCACGCGTTCAGACTGCACCTCGAAGACGTACGGGCCGGGCCTTCCGGACGGTGCCGTGTTCGCCGAGGGCGGCGACGAGCCGGCCCAGGCCTCGAGCACCACTGGGGCAGTGAACTATGTGACGTTCGTTGCTCCGCACGCCAACCCGCCCGTCTTTCGGATCGACGACCACGACTTTCCTGGCTGCCCGTAATGGCACGCGGTGCGGGTTCCAGGGATCCGGGTCCGTAGAAGGGCACGTTTGCGAGACCCTGCCCCGGTGCCCGGCTCGTAGCCGGGCACCGGGGCGACGCCTAGGTTAGATAGTCAGCTCCGATAGATCGTCCACCCTGACGGGTACCGAGCAGGACGGCGACGACAGGTGGTCAACGCTCGTAATGAAGGGGTCCCCGGTTCGAGTCCGGGCGTCGGCTCTGCCGGCTTCGTCGCCGTCGATGGCTGGCTAGGCGTTGGCCAACGTGCGTGAACGGGCGTGCTCCACTCGCTCCAGCCACGGTCGCGCGCGCAATCGCGTGAAGATCTCCTCCGCCTCGGCCAAGAGCGGATCGGCTTCGTCGGCTCGACTTTGCTCCAACAGCCACTCCCCGTGCTCGAGCTCCACCTGAGCGAGCTCGAACGGCGCTTCGATCTCGCGGTAGAGGCGGGCGGCGGCGCGATAGCCGGAATCCGCGGCGACTGCGTCGCCCTCCAGTGCTGAGCGGCGGGCGGCGAAGCCACTCCCGTGCGCGTGAATCAACGGCACCAGTTGCCCGGGTGGTAACTCCTCCACGATCGCGAGCAACTCGTCGACTTTGGCCGCGTCGTTGACGGCAAACGCTGCCTCGAGCGCTTGCGGCAGAGCCCAGCGCAGCGAGTCGATCCCGAACTGCGCCCGAGCCGCAACGACTTCCTCGGCCGCCTCGAGCGCCTCTTCGAACCGCTCTTCTGCCAAGAGCACCGCTGCGTCGACCGCTCGAACGCTGACGCGGAACTGGAGGTCGAATGCCTCCGATCTCTCGCGCACTCCCTCGACGAGCCGACGTGCCTCCTGCAGCTCTCCGCGGTGCACGAACAGGAAAGCAAAGACCGACAGCAGAATCTCGATGCGCGACGACTTCGCGTCGTCCGCCGCGAGCTCGTCCCTCAGCGCGAGCGCTTCGTCCCACTCGCCCAGCTCGTAGAGCGTCCCGGCGATGTTGATGCGAAAGCTCAACTCCGACTCGCGGTTGCCCACCCTGCGCGCCAGCGCGGCACCGTCCCGATGCAGCTGGAGGGATTCCCGGCGCCGATCTCGCCATGCGAGCGCGGCGGCCAAGTTGTTGTACGCGCGGGTCGCAGCGTCGTGGAGGTCGTGCTCGAGCGCAGTCTGAAGGGCGTAACGGAACAGGACGTTGGCCTCCTCGTGTCGCCCGCGCGCTGCCAACGCCAGGGCCTTCGTGTTCAGTCCGTGTGAGAGCACCTCCGGAAGCCGAAGCGCCTCGGCGATCTCGAGGGCGAACTCAGTCCGCTCGACGGCCTCCTCGGGCCGTCCGGCGAAGTACAGCAGCCGTCCCAGCTGCACGGCGAGCGTCGCCGTGTCCGCATCCTGCTCCTCATCGGCGAGTACCGACAAGGCGCGCTCCATGTCGTCGATCGCCTCGTCGATGCGTCCCTCGTCCCAGGCGATCTCTGCAAGCGCCGCGGTTACGCGCGCGCTGGAGTGCGTGAGTCCGATCGATTCGAATGTCCCGATTGCGTGCTCGTAGTGTGCCCTCGCTTCCTTGAAGCCGCCCGCCCTTTTCGCTGTTCGGCCCGCGCGCTCGTGGAGCTCCGCCTGCTCGAGAGCGCTGTCGGACAGGTCGAGCGCCCGCTCGAAATAGCGTTGCGCCTCCGCCATCGCAGCGAGTGCCGCGGCGCGCTCCCCGGCGCGCGTGAGCGTCGTGCGCGCCTTCGTCTTGAGCTCTGCGGCATCGTCTGCCTTGACGTCGAGCTCGTACGCGGCCACGAAGTGCGAAGCCACCACCTCGACGATCTCGTCGCCGGCCGTTGGCCACTCGCCTTCGAAGTAGGCCGCCACCGCGAGGTGGCGTGCCTTGCGCTCCTTGCGCGCGAGCGTCTCGTACGCGACCTGTCGCAGCAGGTCCTGAAGGAAGCCGTACTGGCCCCGCTCCGGCGAGCGCGGGTCCGACTGCACCGTGAGGATCTCCTTCCGCACGAGACCCACGAGCAGCGGTTCGAGCGCGTCTGCGTCGAGCCCGCTGACTGCCTCGAGCCGCCGCGATGTGAACGTCTTTCCGAGCACGGCGGCGTCCTGTACGAGTCGGCGCTCATCCGGCTTGAGGGCGTCCAGCCGCGCAGCCGCGAGCGCCTGCAACGTCTCCGGCACCCCGAGCTTCTCGATCGTCCCCTTCGGCGCGTAGACGTCGCCGCGTCGCTCCAGCAGGCCGCGATCGAGCAGCATACGCACGGTCTCGACCGCGAACAGCGGGACTCCCTCCGCCTGCGACAGGATCTGCACTCGAAGATCGTCCGGCAACCCGGGCACGAGCCCGTCGAGCAGGGTCTCCATCGCTCCAGGCGGGAGCGGCTCGAGTGCGAGCGTCGTCGAGCTGACACGCCCGGCCGGCCAGTGCGCGTGGCGTTCGGCCAGCTCAGGCCGCGCGAGTGCGAGGACGAAGATTGCGTGGTTGCGCGACCACTCGAGCAAGTGCTCGACGAACTCGAGCAGCGCTCGGTCGGCCCACTGCATGTCCTCGAAGACGAGTACGACCGGCGTGCGTTCGGCCATCCGCTCTAGGAACAGTCGCCATCCGCCGAAGAGGTCGGCGCGCTCGCGCGGCTGACCCTCGTCGAGCGCGAGCAGATGCGCGAGGCGCGGCTCGATCCAGACGCGCTCCTCGGGGTCGTCGACATTTTCCTCGAGCATCGACTGCAGCTTCGCCCGCGCAGACTCGGCGCCCTCGCCCTCAAGGATCCCGGCACGACCGCGCACCATCTCGGCGAGCGCCCAGTACGCGACGCCGTCGCCGTAGGCGAGACAGCGTCCGAGGTGCCAGCGCACGAGCTGCGCGAGCCCGTCGAGATACTTGTACAGCTCCCACGCGAGCCGCGACTTGCCGATGCCGGCGATGCCGACGACCGACACGAGGTGCGCCTTGCGCTCGTCGGCGGTCGCATGGAACAGCTCCTTGACGAGGTGAAACTCGCGCTCGCGTCCGACGAAGGGCGGCTCGAGCGCCTCGCTCTTCAACTCGCCGGCACGGCCGCTGAGCACACGCAGCGCACGCCAGAGGCGTACGCGCTCCACCTTCCCCTTCAGCTCGTGCTCGCCGGCGTCCTCGTACGCGATCGCCGCGTCCGTGGCCCGTCGCGTCGCCTCGCCGACGAGCACAGTGCCCGGCTCGGCGCCGGACTGGATGCGCGACGCCGTGTTGACGAGATCGCCTGCGACCATTCCCTCGCCCGCGGCGCCGAGCGTGACGGCGGCCTCGCCGGTGAGCACGCCGGCGCGCGCCGCCAACTCGGGGATCCCGACCTCGGCACGGAGCGCCGCCACCATGGCGACGAGATCGAGGCCGGCGCGCACGGCGCGCTCCGCGTCGTCCTCCTGCGCGACGGGCGTTCCCCAGACCGTCATGACAGCGTCGCCGATGAACTTCTCGACCGTGCCGCCGTAGCGCTCGATCACCTGGCGTGCGCCGTCGAAATAGCGCGAGAGAAGCTCGCGGACATCCTCTGCATCTCGTGCCTCGGACATGGGCGTGAAACCCACGAGGTCGGCGAAGAGGACCGTGACGAGGCGACGCTCGACTGCTGGTCCGCCAGGCTGAGCTTCCGCCTCCAGCCGCGCGCCGCAGTCGCCGCAGAACCGCTCACCCGGCTCGTTTGCGGCTCCGCAGGTCGGACAGGCCAGCGCGAGCGGTGCGCCACACTCGGCACAGAACTTCCGTCCCGATCGGTTCTCCCGACCGCAGGACGAACATGTGATGCCTTCGGTCATTGGGAAGCCGCTTGAGAATAGGCCGGGCCCGGCCAGAATCAAAGTGGCGTTCGAGCCGGTTCTGCGGTGGGCTCGCGGATACATCGCAGCTCCATTCGCTTGGGTGGGCGGCTGTGACAGGCTCCCTCGCATGTCCGAGGCGGGAGGAATCAGACCCCTGACGGGCACGATCGAGTCGTACGACGCGCCGTCGACCGAGGAGATCGCGCGCCGGGTCGGCCTGCCGGTCGAGGAGATCATCCGCTTCGACGGCAACACGTCGCCGCAGGCATTGCCCTCGACGCGCGCAGAGGCGCTGACTGAGGAGCTCGCGCGCATCCACACCTACCCGCACGGCGGCTACCCCAGGCTGGAGCGCGCGATCGCGGACTACGCTGGCGTCGCGCCGGAGAACGTCCTCCTCGGCGCCGGCGCCGACGATCTGATCCTGCTGCTGACCCGCTCCTTCGCCGGGCCGGGCGATCGCGTCGCGATCGCGAACGACCCGACCTACCCGATGTTCCCGATCAGTGTCTGGGTCGCGGGCGCAGAGGTCGGCGACGACGATCCGGTGCTGACGATCTGCTGCCGGCCGAACAATCCGACCGGCGAGCTGGGCGAGCTGCCGGACGCGCGCCCGCTCGTGGTAGACGAGGCGTACTTCGAGTACTCGGGGTCGTCCGCCATCGACCTGATCGAGGACGGCGTGATCGTGATCAGGACGTTCTCGAAGGCCTTCGGCCTCGCCGCCGCGCGCGTCGGCTACGCGCTCGCCGGCCGCGACGTCGCGGCGGAGCTGAACAAGCGGCAGCATCCGGCGCCGCTCTCGACGCTTTCGGCCGCGCTCGCGCTCGCCGGTCTCGCGGCGCCGCCCGACGTGACTCCGATCCTCGAGGAACGGGGGCGCATGGCGGAGCGGCTACGCGAGCTCGGCTTCGAGCCGCTGCTCTCGCACGCGAACTTCCTCTACGTGCCGGTGGACGATCCGAGGCAGCGCTACGACGAGCTGTTACAGCGCGGGCTCGCCGTGCGGCCCGTACGCGGCGGCATCCGCATCACGATCCGCACGCCGGTAGACGACGATCGGCTACTGCAGGCACTGGCTTAACGGAGGGCTTACAGAGCAGGGCTACCGTGCGCCCGTGAGGATCACCGTGACACTGCTCGCGGTCCTCGGGGGTCTCTTGCTACCGGGCGCCGCGACGCATGCGAGCTGTGCGTGCCGGCCGGTCGCCGACTACGCGCCGATCTGGTCGCTCGACGACGCCGAGATCGCGTACACCGAGGCGTACACGAACGCGCACGTCGTCTCGCTCGCGACCGGCGAAGACTCGATCACCGCGTCGCCGACCCCAAACCTCGTCTACTCACCGGACTGGAGCCGGGCTGCTGCGATCGTCAACGACAACGCGCGTGGCTACGCGCTCGTGCTCGTCGGTCGGGGTGCCCCCGTGCCGACGATCGACTCCTCGTTTCCGACACCTCCGGCGTTCTCGCCCGACGGCTTCCGGCTCGCGTACATCGGCGCAGACGAAGGGCTCTATGTCTTCGACGAGATCGGCAACGATCGCCGGCTGATCGCGGCGCATGTCAATCCGTACTCGTCGCCTACGTGGTCGCCCGACGGTTCGTCCTTGGCCTTCGTCTCCGGGAACGACGTCTTCGTCGTCTTGGCCACCGGCGGCCCAGCGCGGAACGTCACGCGCGCCGTCCCCGGCACGCACGTCGACCCGGTCTGGTCGCCGCGCGGTGACGCACTCGCGGTCAACACGGACTTCGGCCGCGCCATCGACATCGTCGGGCTCGACGGAACACTGCGGCTCGACGCCGAGTCGCAGCTCCAGGTCGCCTACACAGGGCTCGCCTTGTCGTGGTCACCCCGCGGCGACAAGCTGCTCTACTCGCATCGCTTCAACCCTGCGCCAGACTCCCCTGGCGTGTACGAGCTCGACACCGCGACCGGAGAGCAGCAACAGCTGGCGGCGTTCGGAATCGACGCGTCCTACTCACACGACGGCACGGCGATCGCGTTCGGCGGGAGGGTGACGATTCAGCCGAATCCTCCGGACACCGTCGATTGCGTCGGGGTCGGCATCTGGACGATGCGGGCTGCCGGTGGTACGCCGGCGCTCGTCACGAGGACGTGCGACGCCACGCCGCCGACGCTCTCGATCCACGCACCGCGCAGCGTGGACTTCGGCGATCCGGCCGGGCTGTCCGGCGGAGCGCTCCCGGGATTCGGCGACGTCGTCGACGTTGCCGCCAGTGCCTGCGGACGTCCGCAGCCGTCTACCGTGGTCGTTCCGGAAGGCGGCGCCTGGTCGACGCTGATGCATCCGACGGTCACGACCGACTACACCGCTTCTGCGGGTCGAACCCAGGTTACGACCAGAGTCGCCGTGAAGCCGGTGGCCGAGCTCCGGCGGCTCCGGGGCCTGACCTTCGAAGTGCGGCTCAGCGGGGGACGCTCGTTCGCGGGCCGCACCGTGCACGTCGAGCTGCTGCAGCACAACGGAAGGTCGAAGCTGCTGCAGCGCGTCACGCTCCGGAGCGCGACCCGCGTGCGATTCCGGCTCGCGCCGAGCCTGCTACACCCGTGGCTCGAATCGTTGTACGTCGCGGTGCCGCTTGCGGCGACCGGACCGTGCCTCGCGCCGGCAGTCAGCAACACGCTGCCGGTGTCGCGCCCTTAGTAGATCGCGTCCCCGGTCTCGGGGTCGAAGAAGTGCAGGCGCTGGTTGTCGACGGCGAGCTCGAGCGCGGTCTGCTCTTTAGCGTCCGTGTCGCGGTCGACGCGCGCGACCCACCTGCTCCCCTTGACTTCCGCCGCGTCCTCGCCGACGGCGGCGCGCACGTCCTCGCCGAGCACCGCCTTGCCGCCGATCCCGAAGTGGACGAAGACCTCGGAGCCCATGTCCTCGCGGATGTCGACCACCGCCCGCAGCGGCTCGCCTGCGCCGAAGGCCGCATCCTCGATGTCCTCGGGGCGAATCCCGAGAATCAGCCGCTTCCCCTCGAACCGGGGCAGCCCGGGGCGGGACGAGAGAACACGCTCGCCCACGCGCAGCGAGCGCTCGCCGAACACGGCTTCCCAGCGGCCGTCCGCTCGGTGGAGGTCGACCCCGATCAGGTTCATCGCCGGCGAGCCGATGAACTCTGCGACGAAGAGGTTGCGCGGACGGTCGTAGAGCTCCTGCGGCTGGGCCACTTGCTGCAAAACGCCGTCGCGCATGATCGCAACGCGGTCGCCGAGCGTCATGGCCTCGACCTGGTCGTGCGTGACGTAGATCGTCGTCACGCCCAGCTCGCGCTGCAGCCGCGCGATCTCCGCGCGCATCTCGACGCGCAGCTTCGCGTCCAGGTTGGAGAGCGGCTCGTCCATCAGGAAAGCGCGCGGCTCGCGGACGATCGCGCGGCCCATCGCGACGCGCTGGCGCTGCCCGCCGGAGAGCGTCCGCGGCTTCTTCGGCAGCACCTCGGCGAGCCCGAGCGTCTGCGCGGCGCCCTTGACGCGGTCGCCGCGGCGCTCCTTCTTCATCCCGCGCAGCTTCAGCCCGAACGCGATGTTGTCGAACGCGCTCATGTGCGGATAGAGCGCGTAGTTCTGGAAGATCATCGCGATGTCGCGGTCCTTCGGCGGCAGCTTGTTGACGACCTCGCCGCCGATCACGACCCGCCCCTCGGTGATCGGTTCCAGGCCGGCGATCATGCGCAGCGCGCTCGTCTTTCCGCACCCGCTCGGGCCGACGAGGACGACGAACTCGCCGTCTTCGATCTCCAGGTCGAGCTCCGACACCGCCCGGGTCCCGTCCCCGTAGACCTTCGTCAGCTTCTCGAGCGTGATCTCGGCCATCGCCGCGGCGAAGACTCTAGTTAGTATCGCGCCAGAGTGGAGGCACTCGCCGCCGCACGGCCGCGGGGGAGGCGCTGGACGAATATCTTCGAGCGCCCGGGAGTCCTTGCGTCGGTACTCATCTCGCCGGCAGTTGTCTTCGTCACCGTGCTCGTGGCCGGCCCGCTGGCGCTCGCGATCTGGCTGAGCTTCACCAACGCGACGACCGGCCTGCACGGCAAGTGGGTCGGGCTGGAGAATTTCCGTCGTGAGTGGGGGAACCCGGCCTTCCAGCACGCCGTTTGGCACACGTTTCTCTTCACGGTTATCTCACAGGCGATCGTGCTTGTCGGCGCCGGGCTGATCGCGCACGCCCTAATGAAGAACTTCCGCGGGAAGTGGATCCTGCGCTTCCTGATCCTGCTGCCCTGGGCGGCGCCGATCGCGCTCAGCCTGATGGCCTGGAAGTGGATGTTCGACACGAGCTTCTCGATCTTCAACTGGACGCTCGTGCACACGCACATCAAGGGGCCGCTCGACGTCCCGCAGTACCTGGCGCAGCCGAAGCTGGCAATGGGCTCGGTCATCGCGGTGCATGCGTGGCGGATCCTGCCCTTCGCCGTCGTCATCTTCCTGGCCGGTCTCGCGTCGATCCCGAAGGAGGTCGACGACGCCGCCGCGATCGACGGAGCGACCGGCTTCCGCAAGTTCTGGTCGGTGACGTTGCCGCTGCAGCTGCCGATTGCGACCGTGGCGCTGTTGTTCGGGATCGTCTTTACCGCGACCGACATGGCCGTCGTCTACATCCTCACCGCGGGCGGTCCGCCGCCGTCCTTCAGCACCGAAATGGTCACGACCTGGGCCTACAAGACCGGGATCGAGGCGGGCTCGATTGGACCGGGCGCCGCGATCTCGCTCTTCCTGTTACCAGTGCTCGCCGTCGTCAGCGTCGCGATGCTGCTCTTTGCGCGCAGGACTGAAGTCTCGTGAAGGAGAAGAGCCTCTCGTACCTGATCGTCGGGCCGTTCGCGATCGTGCTCGCCTTCCCCTTCTACGTGATGGTGATCACGGCCTTCAAGAACCAGTCCGAGTTCTACGACACCTCGGTTACGCCGTACTGGTTCGGCAAGAACAGCCCGACGTGGGACAACGCGTCCTTCCTCTTCCACCACACCGAATATCCGACCTGGCTCGCCAACACGGCGATCGTCGGGCTCTGCGTGGTTGCGATCACGCTCGTGCTCGCGCTGCCCGCCGGCTACGCGCTGGCGCGGCTGGCGGGGCGAGTCGGCCAGACCCTCGGCGTCGGCATCTTCCTCACCTATCTGATTCCGCCGACGCTGCTCTTCATCCCGTTCTTCGCGGTGATCAAGCAGGCGCACCTGACGGATTCGATCTGGTCGCTCGTGCTCGTCTATCCGTCGTTCACGGTCCCGTTCTCGACGTGGCTGCTGATGGGCTTCTTCAAGACGATCCCGCAGGAGCTCGAGGATGCCGCGCGGGTCGACGGCGCCTCACGGCTGAAGACGCTGACGAGGATCGTCTTCCCGATCTCGATTCCCGGCATCCTCACCGTCGTCATCTTCTCGTTCTCCTTGGTCGTGAACGAGTTCGTCTATGCGTTCACGTTCATCTCGCCGTCCGACCACAAGATGGTCTCGACAGGCGTCTACACCGATCTCATCCGTGGCGACCTGCCGGAATGGGGAGCGATCATGGTCGCCGCACTGATCCCGAGCATCCCGCTCGCGCTCCTCTACAACACGTTTCTCGACCGGTTCATTGCGGGATTTACCGGTGGGGCATTCCGCTAGCGAAGCGGAGAAAGGAGGGCACATGGCAAGCTCAGACGATCCAGCCCGACGAGAAGGGAGGTACGACCGTCGGGAGTTGATTCGCCGCGCAGGGGTCGGTGCGGCTTCGGTGGGCGTCGCCGGCTCGGGCTTCGGCCAGGCGTTCTACGGGCCGCTGCGGTTCAAGGGGCGCTGGCTCAAGGGCGACCTGTCGCTGATCACGTGGGCGCACTTCGTCCCCGCCTTCGACGTGTGGCTCGACAAGACGTGGGCGCCGACGTGGGGACAGCAGAACGACGTCGACGTGAAGGTCGACCACATCCTCAACACGCTGTTGCCTGCACGTGCGCAGGCGGAGATCGCGGCGAAGACCGGGCACGACATCTTCTTCGACCTGGCTCCGCGTGCGCAGTACGAGGACGACGTCATCAACCACAATGAAATCGTGCAGGAGGTCCAGAAGAAGGTCGGCAAGATCGGCCGGATCGCGCACAGGGCCACCTACAACCCGAAAACGAAGAAGTACTTCGCCTTCTCGGACAACTACGTGCCGGACCCCGTCGTCTGGCGGCACGACATCTGGAACGGCATCGGCATGTCGCCGAACACGTGGGACAGCGTGCGCAAGGCCGCGCCGAGGCTGAAGGGGGCGGGCCATCCGATAGGCATCGGCCAGTCGGCGGAGCTCGACTCGAACATGGCGCTCTGCTCGTTCCTGATGTGCTTCGGCTCCTTCATCCAGAACGAGCACCATCAGGTCACGATCAAGAACAAGCGCACGGTCGAGGCGCTGAAGTTCATGGCCGACATCTACCAGCGTGGTGAGACCGACGAGATCTTCGGTTGGGATCCCTCCGGCAACAACAACTTCATCTACTCCGGCAAGGGCTCGATGATCTTCAACGCGATCTCGGCGACGCGCACATCGGAGGACCGCGGCCTGCCGTTCGCGAACGACCTGTGGATCTGGCCGATCCCCAAGGGTCCGCACGGCCGGCTCGGCTACCAGCACGTGATGGGGTGCTGGTGGATCTGGAAGTTCGCTCCGAACAAGGCTGCGGCGAAGAAGTTCCTCGCCGACCTCGAGATCCACTACAAGGACGCGTTCCTGGCGTCGAAGTTCTACAACTTCCCCAGCTTCCCAGGCGCGTACCCTTTCAAGCAGATCCGCAAGGCCGTCGCGCAGGACAAGCACAAGCCGCTCGGCAAGTACGGCGTCCTCACGACGATCGCGCAGAAGTACACGACGAACCCTGGGCATCCCGGTTACGCGAACGCAGCGTTCGGCGAGATGTTCAGCAAGTTCCTCGTCCCGCAGATGTTCGCGCAGGTCTCGCAGAAGAAGATGACCGCACAGGAGGCGGTCAACGCAGCCGACCGCGAGATCAAAGGCATCTACACGAAGTGGCGCAAGCTCGGGAAGATCTAGCGCCGCTCTGAACGGCTGGGGTCTGACCCCTCCAGGGTCAGACCCCGGTCTTTCCCGAGACGTGGTGGGGATGAAAAGTCACGTTTTCGTCACAACCAGGGTCAGACCCTGGTGTTTGGGGCACGGCCCGTTTGGACGGAACCAGCGGCGCTCGCAGGCGGTAGAAACGACGTGCGTCTTGTTGCGCTGATCTGTGTCCTTGCCGCGATGGCCGTGACCTGCGCGATCGCGCGTGCGCATGCCGCGGACCGCAGCAGGACGGTGCCGTGCAGCGAGAGCATCGACGGCACCCGGTTTCCGTACGTTGGCAGCAACGATCCCGGCCGCCGCTACCGGTTCGTCCTCGGTGCGGTCTCCGCTCCGCCAGCGTACCTCGAGCAGACCTCGCCGACCGGGGAACGTCGCTGGAGATACTTCAGCAAAGCCGGCCTCGTAATTCGGGCCGGTCGAGAAGGGCCTGTGCTCGTCAGCGTCCCCCATGGTTGGCGCGATCGAGCCGCGATCGCCTGGGGCTACGGCGGCCACGGCGTCTTCAGCTCACTGCGGATCGCCGGCTGCCCGGGGCGGACGAATCAGGGTTACGCGTACTCGGGCGGCTTCTTCCTGCGCTCGCGAGCGGCCTGCGTGCCGCTCGTCTTCCGCGTCGGCAGCCGGAGTGCCGTTGTGCGCTTCGGCGTCGGTCGTCGTTGCGCGTAGTGGACGAAAAATCACAGCTTTGTGACAACCAGGGTCAGACCCTGCGTTTTGGGTCACGCCCGGGCTGGGGATGAAAAGTCTCCCATTTGTCACAACCAGGGTCAGACCCTGGTGTTCGGGGCGTGTCGATTTCAGCGCGCAGCGTTCGTCTAACGGAATAACGTAGGGACACACCGCCAATCCGCCGGAGGTTTCCGCATGGCTGCTGATCCGCATCGCTGGAGAGTGCTCGCCGTCGTCGCGACGGCGTTCTTCATGACGATCCTCGACGTCTCGATCGTCAACGTCGCGCTCCCGTCGATCGGCAAGGACCTGCACTTCTCTCAGGAGAACCTCCAGTGGGTGATCACCGCCTACGCGATCGCGTTCGGCGGTTTCCTGCTCCTCGGGGGGCGTGCGGCCGACCTGCTCGGCCGGCGGCGTGTGTTCATTGTCGGCGTCGCTCTCTTCACGATCGCGTCGCTCGTCTGCGGGCTCGCACAGAACGAAGGCATGCTCATCGCCTCGCGCGCGGTCCAGGGCTTCGGCGGTGCGATCATCTCGCCCGCGGCGCTCTCGATCGTGATGACGAGCTTCGAGGAGGGAGCCGACCGCAACAAGGCGCTGGGCGTGTGGGGCGCGCTCGGCGGCAGTGGGGCTGCAGTGGGCGTGCTCGCGGGCGGCATCCTCACGGACTACCTCAACTGGCGGTGGATCTTCTTCGTCAACGTCCCGGTCGGCGTGCTCGTCCTTGCTCTGACGCCGCGCATCGTCCGGGAGAGTCGTCGCGAAGGTGCGGAGCGCCACTACGACGCGCTCGGCGCGGTGCTCGTCAGTGCAGGGCTCGCGCTGCTCGTCTACGCCATCTCGGAAGCACCGAACGTCGGCTGGGCGACGGCGCGCACGATCCTGCTGCTGATCGCCGCCGTCGGGCTGTTGATCGGCTTCCTCGTGAACGAGCGGCGGATCCACGACCCGCTGATGCCGTTCCACATCTTCCGGGTGCGCACGGTCGCGGGCGCGAACGGCGTGGGCTTCCTGCTCGGCGCGGTGATCTTTGCGAACTTCTTCCTGCTGACGCTGTACGTGCAGGACGTCCTCGGCTACTCGCCGCTGAAGACCGGCGTCACGTTCATCGCGACGGCCGGCACGGCCGTTCTCTCCGCCGGCGTCGCACAGGCTCTGACGACGAAGGTCGGAGCCAAGCCGATCATCGTCATCGGCCTCGCGCTGCTGACGGGCGCGATGGTCTGGTACTCGCAGATCCCGGTGCACGGGAGCTATGCGTCCGATCTGCTGCCCGGCTACCTGATGGTCGGCGTCGGCATCGCCTTCGCGTTCGTGCCGGTCTCGATCGCGGCGCTCGCCGGCGTCGCCGAACGCGAAGCCGGCCTGGCTTCGGGGTTGATCAACACGTCGCAGCAGATCGGCGGCGCGATCGGGACGGCGGTGGCGTCGACGGTGTTCGCGAGCCACTTCAAGGCGCTCGTGCGCGCGGGACGTTCGGTGCCGGACGCGCTCACGCACGGGTACGGCTACGCCTTCTGGGCGCTCGCCTTCTTCGGCGGCGCCGCGATCGTCGCTGCGCTGACGTTGATCCGCCGCGAGGAGATGGCGGAGACGCCGGTCACGGCTCCCGTCGCCTAGGAGCCGCCGAACTCGACGTCTTTCGTCTCGACTGTCCCGGCCTTCCGGCCCGGGGCCTCCTGGTAGGTCCAGTACAGGTTCGTGTGCGCGATCACCTGGTCGGGCGGCGGCGCGCCCCAGGCCGTCGTGTCCTCGGTCGTGTGGGCGTCGCTCACGAGGGTCGTGTCGTAGCCCCGGACGAGCGCGCCGTGGAGCGTGGAGCGGACGCACGCATCGGTCTGTGCGCCGACGACGACAAGTCGCCCGACGCCGCGATCCGACAGGACGCTCTCGAGCGTGGTCTCCTCGAAGGAGTCGCCGTAGTTCTTTTCGACGAGCGGCTCCGCATCGTCCGGAGTCAGCTCCGGAACGATGCGCCACTCGTCGCTCCCCCGCACAAGGTGGTCGTCGGAGTGCTGCACCCAGACGACCGGCACCTGTTCCCGCCGCGCTTTCTCGACCAGGCTGCCGACGTTCGCAACGACCTTGTCGCGCTCGTGCGTCCCCGTGACGGGGCCGTTCTGCACGTCGACGACGAGGAGCGCGGTATTCGGCCGGTTCTCGAGTGTGCTCATGGCCTCCCCTCTTTAGATCTTCGCCAACAGCGCCTCGGACACGGAATCATGCACCCTGAAGTGCCGGTCGAGACCGGAGATCTCGAGCGCCCGCCGCGTCTCCAAGCCCGGTGCGGCGAGCAGGAATGCGCGCCGGTTGTCGAGCCTCGTGCGTGTCTCGATCAGCACGCCCAGCGCGGTCGAGTCGATGAAGTCGACCTCGCTCAGGTCGACAATGACTCGCGTCGGCGAGTCCGAGCACGCCTCGGTGAGCGCCTCGCGCATCTGCGGCGCGTTGTACAGGTCGAGCTCGCCGCCCAGCCTGACGACGCACGCGTCGCCGACGGTCTCGACCGCGAGCACAGCGTCTTTCCGCAATCCCTTCCCGTCGGCCACTCGGTCTCCCCTCCGCGTCTAGCAGGTCAAGTGCTGCGGCAGGGTCGAGGCAGCAGCTGCGCCGAAGGCATTAGACCACCTGCCGGGCGTGGTGTGCAAACGTGTATCCATGGACGCCGCCGCCGTTGCCCGTCGAGCGCGGACGGAGAACTTCCCGGTCGCCTCACTGCTGTTCCCGCGGCGTCTGCGGCCGCACCTGCGAGCGGTCTACGGCTTCGCGCGCCTCGTCGACATCCTCGGCGACGAAGTCGAAGGCGACCGGCTCGCCGCGCTCGACGAGCTCGAGCGGGAGCTCGACTCCTGCTACACGGGAGCGCCGGCCTCGCCGGTCATGCGTGAGCTCCAGCCGACGATCCGCGCGTTCTCGCTTCCGCGCGAGCCGTTCCTGCGGCTGATCGAGGCGAACCGCATGGACCAGCGCATCGCCGAGTACGAGAGCTGGGACGACCTGCGCGAGTACTGCCGCCATTCGGCCGATCCCGTTGGACGCCTCGTGCTCGGGTTGCTGCGACTCGCCGGCGAGCCCGACCTGGTTGCCGCGAGCGACGACGTCTGCACCGGGCTGCAGCTCGTCAACTTCCTGCAGGACGTTCCGCGTGACCTCGAGCTCGGCCGGATCTATCTCCCCGCGGAGGACCGTCGGCGGTTCGGCGTCACGGAGCTCGACCGGCCGAGCCCGGCGCTGACCGAGCTGCTGCGGTTCGAGGCAGAGCGGGCCCGGCAGCTGCTCTTGGGAGGTCAGGCCCTGCAGTCGCGCATCGGCGGACGCGTGGGCCGCGCCGTCGGGCTCTTCGCCCGCGGCGGCCTCGCGGCCCTGGACGCGCTCGAAAGCGCGCGCTGGGACATCTTCACGCAGCGGCCACGTCCGTCCCGCACCAGGCTTGCACTCGCGGCGCTCGCACGGTGACGGCTGAACGCGCATACGCCGAGGTCGAGCGGCTGACGCGGCGGCGCGCGCGCAACTTCGCCTACGGGATCATGGTGCTGCCGCGGGAGAAGCGTCGCGCGATTGCAGCCGTCTACGCGTTCGCGCGCCGTGTGGACGACATCGCCGACGGCGAGCTCGATCGGGAAGCCAAGCGTGCGCAGCTACACGAGCTCCGCGCTTCGCTCGACTCGGCGCCCGGGGACGAGGCCATGCTCGTCGCGCTCGCAGACGCGCGCACACGCTTCCCCATTCCCGCGCATGCACTGAACGCGCTGATCGACGGCGGCCTGCAGGATCTCGACCAATCCCGCTACGCCGACTTCGAAGAGTTGCGCGGCTACTGCACGAAGGTCGCCGGCGCGGTCGGCGTGGCGTGTGTGGCCGTGTACGGGTCGGACGACGTCGAGCGCGCGGAGACCCTCGGCATCGCCTTGCAGCTGATCAACATTATTCGGGACGTGCGCGAGGACTGGGAGCTGGGACGCGTCTATCTGCCACAGGACGAGCTCGCCTCGTTCGGAGTGTCCGAAGCGGACATCGCCGCGGGACACATGACCTCTGCCTGGCACCCGCTGATGTCCTTTCAGGCCGAGCGGGCGCGCGCTTGCCTGCAGGACGGGCTCGGCCTGCTGCGGACGCTCGACTCGCGCAGCGCTCTCTGCGTCTCGACCTTCGCCGGCCTCTACCGTGCGACCCTCGACCGGATCGAGGCGCGTGGCTTCGACGTCTTCGACGGGCCGCCGCACCTCTCCGCCTTGACGAAGCTGCGAATCGTCGGACAAGGGCTCTGGTGAGAGCGGCCGTCGTCGGCGGCGGTCTCGCCGGGCTCGCGGCCGCCCTCGAGCTCGTGGACGCGGGTCACGACGTCACGCTCTACGAAGCGCGTCCGACGCTCGGCGGCGCGGTGCAGACGCTGCCGGAACGCGAGGGCGATCCTCCGCCGCCGCCGGACAACGGGCAGCACATCGCGCTCGGCTGCTTCACCGAGTACCTCTCTTTCCTCGACCGGATCGGCGAGAGCGGCTCGTACGTGCGCCGCCCGCTCGTCCTGCCGGTCTACGGCGACAACGGGCGCCGCGCCGACGTCAGGCCGAGCGCCGCGGCGCTGCTGAGCTACCGCCACCTGCCGCTGCGCGACCGTCTGCGCATTCCACTCGTGCTCGCACGCTGCCGCGGTGCGCGGGCGCAGGAAGGCGAGACCTTCGGGGAGCTGCTGCGCCGCCTGGGCGCGAGCGAGCTCGCCGTCGAGCGCTTCTGGGACGTCTTCATGCGCCCGGCGCTCAACCTCCGCTGCGACGAGGTCGACGCGGGAGCGGGCCTGTTCACGGTGCGCACCGCGCTGCTCGGCCCACGCGCGAGCTCGGATCTGATCCTGCCGAGGAAGCCGCTGGGGTCGATGCACGGCGATGCGGCCGGCCGCGTGCTCGAACGTGCCGGCGCGACGATCGAGACCGGCACGCGCGTCGACGACCCCGCCGAGCTCGACGCCGACGCAGTGATCGTGGCGACGCCCGCTGAGGGGCTGGAGCACTCGCCCATCGTCAGCGTCCACCTGCTCTTCGATCGCCGCCTGCTCGCGTCGCCGCTGGCGGCGCTGCTGGGCTCCGACGCGCACTGGGTCTTCGACCGCGGCGCCCTGACCGGACACGAGCCGGAGCGCGGCCAGTACCTGACCGTCGTCTCCAGCGGTGTCCCCGAGCTGATGGAGATCCGCGGCCGGGAGCTCGTCGACCGCATCGCCGCGCAGGTGACGCAGCGGCTCGGCGAGGCGGAGCTGCTCTGGTCGCGCGTCAGCCGCGAGCCGGAGGCGACGATCGCGCTCCGCCCAGGCGTCGACCGCCCACTCCCGGGGCTGATTCGGCCCGGCTTCGCGCGCGCGGGCGCGTGGACCGAGACCGGCTGGCCTGCGACGATGGAGAGCGCGGTGCGCTCAGGGCGTGCCGCAGCAAGAGCGGTGTTGTCCGACGTGACAACTAAGGTGGCCGCATGACCGTCGTCCAGGAGCTGACCGCGCTCGACAGCGGCGTCGACCGCGCGGCCGCGCGGCTGCTCTCGCTGCAGCATCCCGACGGCTGGTGGAAGGGCGAGCTCGAGTCGAACGCGACGATGATCGCGGAGCACCTGTTCCTCCTCCACTTCCTCGGCCTCCGCGACCGTGAGACCGATCGGCTGCTGGCGAACGAGCTGCTCGCGCGGCGGCGGGCCGACGGCACCTGGTCGATCTGGTTCGAGGGCCCACCGGACCTCTCCGTCACGGTCGAGGCGTACACGGCGCTGAAGCTCGCCGGCGTCGACGCGGGTGACGCAACGCGCGACTACATCCGCCGGGCGGGAGGCGTCGCGAAGACGCGGATCTTCACCCGCGCGTTCCTCGCCCTGATCGGCCAGTGGCCGTGGCGGCGGCTCGCGCACGTACCGGTGGAACTGATCCTGCTGCCCGCCGAGGGTCCCCTCTCCGTCTACGACTTCGCGTGCTGGGCGCGGCAGACGATGGTCGCACTCTCCGTCGTCGAGGCTCTTCAACCGGTGCGGCCGAGCACGATCGACCTGAGCGAGATCGGCGGCCGCAAGACCGAGCCGTCGCGCCCGCCCCGACTCTCACCGCTGCGCCGCCGCGCGGTGCGCACCGCCGAGCGCTGGGTGCGCGAGCGCCAGGAGGCGGACGGGTCCTGGGGCGGGATCCAGCCGCCGTGGGTCTGGTCGCTGGTGATGCTCGCTGCGCTCGGCCACGGCTTCGAGGACGAGACGTTCGCGCGCGGCCTCGCCGGCTGGGAGCGGTTCATGGTGCGCGACGGCGATGCGCGCAGCAGGCGTCCCTGCGGACGACCCGCGTCTGCAGGCCGCCGGCGACTGGCTGCTGCGCGAAGAGGTGACCGTTCGGGGCGACTGGGCGATCCGCCGGCCGCATGTTCCCGCAGGCGGCTGGGCGTTCGAGTTCGACAACGATCTCTACCCCGACGTCGACGACACGGCCGTGGTCGTCCTCGCGCTCCGCGACCTCGGCCTCGGCGACGCTGCCGTGCGGCGCGGGCTCGAATGGATGGTCGGAATGCAGTCCGGCAGCGGCGGCTGGGGCGCGTTCGACGTCGACAACGAGGCGCTCTGGCTCTACCGGCTGCCGATCTGCGACTTCGGCAAGGTCACCGACGAGCCGACGGCCGACGTCACCGCGCACGCTCTGGAGGCCCTCGGGCACGAGGAGGGCTACGGCGACTCGCTCGCCGCTGGGCTGGGCTGGCTGCTCGCAGAGCAGGAGCAGGACGGCTCCTGGTTCGGCCGCTGGGGGGTTAACCACATCTACGGCACCGGTGCGGCCGTGCCGGCGCTCGAGGCCTCCGGCCTGCCGCCCGACCACCCCGCGATCCGGCGCGCGCTGGCCTGGCTCGACTCGGTCCAGCAGCCGAGCGGCGGCTTCGGCGAGGACATCGCGTCGTACTCCGAGACCGCCTCGCGCGGCCGGGGCGCGGCAACCCCCTCGCAGACGGCCTGGGCGCTGCTCGCCTACATCTCCGGCGGGGCTGTGGAAAGCTTGTCCACGCGGCGGGCGGCCGAGTATCTTCTTCGGATTCAGCGTCCCGATGGTGATTGGGACGAGCAGCACTACACGGGCACGGGCTTTCCCCTCGATTTCATGATTCGCTACCACCTATACCGTCTGACGTTTCCGCTCCTCGCCCTCGGGCGCCTGAGAGAAAGGCTCACCGGATGAAGTTCCCGCTCCGCTCAACCGTTCAGATCGGCAAGTACGTCGCCACGCAGCAGCGCAAAGGCGAGCGCTACCCGCTCGTCCTGATGCTCGAACCGACGCTCGCATGCAACATCGCGTGCATCGGGTGCGGGAAGATCCGCGAGTACGAGTCGAACAAGGCGCGCCTGACGGTTGAGGAGTGCGTGGACGCCGGTGCGCAGTGCCCGGCGCCGGTCGTGTCGATCTGCGGCGGCGAGCCGCTCGTCTACAAGGGCGTCGAGGACGTTGTCGCCGGGATGCTCGAGCTGGGCAAGAACATCGATCTCTGCACGAACGCGCTGAAGCTGGAGCAGTACCTCGACGTCTTCAAGCCGTCACACCGGCTCACGTTCGTCGTGCACCTCGACGGCATGCGCGAGATCCACGACTACATCTGCGACTACCCGGGGCTCTGGGACATCGCGATCGACTCGATCAAGAAGGCGCGCGCGGCCGGCTTCCGCGTCACGACGAACACGACCGTGTTCAAGGAAACATCTGTCGACGACGTGCTCGAGATGATGCATTACCTGACGAACGAGGTCGGCATCGACGGGATGCTGATCGCGCCGGGCTACCAGTACTCGCAGATCGACCCGAAGCTGACGATGACGCGGGCCGAGCACGAAGAGAAGTTCCGGATCGTCCGCAAGGTCGCGCGCCAGCGCGGCTACCGCTGGCTCGCGAGCCCGATCTACCAGGAGTTCCTGACCGGCGAGCGCAAGCTCAAGTGCGCGCCGTGGGGCTCGATCACGCGAAACCCGTACGGCTGGAAGGGGCCGTGCTACCTCCTCACGGACGGGATCTTCCCGACGTACGACGCACTGCTCGAGGGCATCGAGTGGGAGGACTACGGCCCGGGCAACGATCCGCGTTGCGAGCACTGCGGGATCCATTCCGGCTTCGAGCCGTCGGCCGCCTACGAGGCGGCCGGTTCACTCAAGGAGAGCGCGCGGAGCATGGCTTGGACGCTGACGGGCTGACGTTCGCCTGCGCGATGACCGTCGAGGAGCGGATCGCGCGACGCCTCGGCCCGACGGCGCTCGTCGGGCTCGGCGCCTCGCGCGGCGTGCCAGAAGGACGGCTTGTCTCCTTCGGCATCGCCGGGGCGCTCTCGCCGGACCTGCCGATCGGCACCGTCATCGACGCGACGCGCGTCGTCGACGAGTCCGGCGCCGTGCTCTGGGAAGGCGGGCCACTCGGCGCTGCCTCGGCACGCACCGGAACGATCCTCGGCGCCTCGCGCATCGTCGACGACCCGGCCGAGCGTGCGCGGCTGCACGAGCGGACCGGGGCGGAGGCGGTCGACATGGAGTCGGGACCGCTGGCGCGCAGCGGGCGGCTTGCAGGCTGCCTGCGGGCTGTCAGCGACACGCCGGCGCGGCGGCTCGGCGGCGTCGCGCAGGGCGCCACGCCGGAGGGGAGAGTCGACGCTCTCGGCTTTCTGCGCGGGTTCGCGCGCGAGCCGCTCGTGACGCTGCGCGCGGTCGTGGGCGCGCGCCGCGCCTTGAAGAGCCTGGAGGCGCTGGCGGCGTGAGCAAACGCGTCCTGCTTGCGGCACCACGTTCCTTCTGCGCAGGGGTCGACCGCGCGATCGAGATCGTCGAGCGGCTGCTCGCGGAGCACGGCCCGCCGATCTATGTCCGCCATCAGATCGTGCACAACGACCACGTCGTGCGGCGGCTGGAGCGGATGGGCGCCGTCTTCGTCGACGACGAGGACGAGATCCCGTCCGGCGAGATCTGCGTCCTGTCCGCACACGGCGTCGCGCCGGTGGTGCGGGAGAACTGCGAGCGGCGCGGCCTGCGGGTCGTCGACGCCGTTTGCCCGCTCGTCTCCAAGGTGCACGCAGAGGCGAGGCGCTACGCGGACAGCGGCCATCTGGTCGCCCTGGTCGGCCACGCCGACCACGTCGAGGTGATCGGCACTCGGGGCGAGCGCCCCGAGGCGACCATCGTCGTCGAGTCGCCCGAGGAGGCCGCCCGCCTCGATTCGGGCGGCAAGCCCGTCGCGGTGATCAGCCAGACCACCCTCTCCCTCGACGACGTTCGCGCCACGGTCCAGGCCCTGGAGCAGCGGTTCGGTACGCTCCGGCGTCCCGGCGCAGATGACATCTGTTACGCGACCCAAAACCGGCAGGACGCCGTCAAGCGGCTCGCCGAGGAGGCAACGCTGATCCTGGTGATCGGTTCGCAGACCAGCTCCAACGCGCAGCGGCTCGTCGAGGTCGCGCGCAACGCGGGGGCGGACGCCGAGCTGATCGACGGCGAGAGCGAGCTGCCGGCGGACGTTTCGGAGCACCAAGTGGTCGGCCTGACAGCCGGCGCCTCGACGCCCGAACAGCTCATCGAGGGGACGATCGCCCGCCTGGCGGCGCTGGGCTACGGGGCCGTCGAGGAGGTCACGGTCGCGCGGGAGGACGTCCACTTCCGCCTACCGCGGGAGGTCGCCGCGCAGTGACGTCGGTCGAGATCCCGCTCTCGATCGCCGCGGCGCTGCCAAGCCTGACCGTGCTCGACATCACGAACGACGTGCAGCACGAGGTCGCGTCGAGCGGCGGTAGCGGGATCGCGTTCGTGTCGCCGAACGGCGATCCCTCGCTGATCCGCGTCCAGGAGCGCGAGACCGGCTTCTTCTCCGACCTCGAGTCGATGCTCGAGCGGCTCGTACCGCTCGAGGCGGGTGAGCGCGAACGGCTGACCATGTTGCTGCTCGGCCCGCGCACGGAGCAGATTCCCTTCACGGAAGGCCGTCTGCACCTCGGCCAGTACCAGCGCATCTTCCTGGTTGCCTTCGAGGATCGCTGCACCGACGAATGGATGGTCACCATCGTCGGAGAATCGTCTTGAGGCATCGCTTGCGATGCCTCTTAGAGGCCGCGCCGGCTTTGCCGGTGCGGCCGTTTGGGCACCCGCGCGCTGTGTTGCCTGCGCGAGAAATTTGACCTGCCCGCGCTGCTCAGCGCACACTGTCGGTGGGAAAATGGAGAGGGCACGTCGGCATCAGCGCTTTCTTGCGCGGGTCGCGCTCGTCTTGCTCGCGCTCGTGGCCGAGCTCGCCGGGCGTAGCCTCTCCCACCGACTCGACTTCGGGAAGCACGTTGCCTCACCGAGCTACTCGGGCGCGGACTACTACCCGATCCTGCTCGCCGTCGTAAAGGTCAGCCTCGCGCTGATGCTCGCGCGGCTCGCGTGGCGTTTCGGGAAAGCAACACGCTTGTTGATGACGCACCGTGCACGTTGCCGTCCGAAAGTGCGCATCGAGCTGTCGCCGAAGCTGTGGCTCGGCTCGTTCCTGGTCACGTCGCTGATCTATCTCGTGCAGATGGATGCGGAGGAAATCTCAGCCGGACGCTGGCCGTTGCTCGGTCCATGGCTGCACACTGCGGCGCTTCCGGTCTTCGCGGTTCTGTCGGTCGTCGTGGCGGTCGTCTACCGCGCGGTCGAGCAGTGGTTCTCCGAGTACGAGACCTATGCGCAGCAGACGGCGCTGCGCGCGTCACGCCTCGCGCCGGTGCTGCCTTCCCCGCGGCCGGCGCTCGCGGACATGATCAGTCCGCGCGCCCTCTTCGGGCTCGCGTTCGAGAGCCGGCCCCCGCCGCTCGCAGCCTGAGCAACTTCAGGTCGCTGCACCCAACCTGCGGGAGGCTGCTGTGAACGCAGAGCTCGTTTCCGAACTCGAAGTACCGCAACATCGAACTGCACGCGTACGGATCGTGTCGGCACTCGGCCCGCTGACGGCGCTCGTCGGCGTGATCTGGGCCATCGTGCAGCCGGATCGCATCACGCTGCTGCATCCGCGCGGCGAAGGCTTCTGGTGGCTGCTCGTGGAGCCGCCGCTGCTCGTGATCGCAGTCGGGCTCCTCTTCTACTTCGTCGTGCTGCCGGGACTGCTCGAAGACCTCGAGGAGGCGCGTGCAACCTCCCGCTGAGCACGTCCACTGGCTGTTTGCGACGGGCTTCCTGATCCTCGGCCTCTGCCTGCTCGGCGAGGCGGTCGTCGGCACCGAGGTGTGGCGGCGCCGTGCCTGGCGCGCCTACCTCTGGCCCGGGATCGCGTTCGCGCTCGGCGTGCTGCTCTGGCCGGTGATGGTGTTCTTCACGAACTCGACGCTGCACATGCTCGCGCACGGCGCATGGGCTCAGGTGCTGATGCTCGCCGGCGCAATCGAGCTGGCGCTCGTGCGCGGAAAGCTGCAGAGCAACCGGTGGCGGCTCGCGATGGCGGCTGCATTCCTCGTCTCCGGCGGTGGCTTCCTCGTGCACGAGCAGAACGCGTGGCTGTTCCAGCGGTCTGCCTTCCTCCATCACCTGCTGGGGTGGACGTTCCTCGTCGCGGCGGTCTTTCCGTTCCTGCGTGCCGTGCGCCCGCGCTCGCACGCCGCTGCGACCGGCTTTGCGCTGACCTTCGTCGTGATCGCCGTCCTGCTCTATTGCGACCGGGACGTTGCGCCCGTCTTCGGGCACATCTCCGAGCTCGCTGGGGCGCCGCATCGATGAAGCGGATACTGCTCCTCGGCGTACTGACCGTGCTCGCGCTGCCGGGACAGGCGTTCGCGCACGCGACTCTGGAGAAGACGACGCCGGGCTTCGAGCAGCGGCTGCCGGCGTCTCCGCGCCGCGTCTCGCTGCTCTTCGACCAGTACATCAAGGCGATGCCGCGCTCCCTGCAGCTGTACTCGATGCGCGGCGGAATTCCTGTCTCGTCGGTGCGGAGCGACGGCCGGACGCTCCAGGCCGTCGTACCACGCCTGCGCGCCGGCGGGTACACCGTCCGCTGGCACGCGCTCTCCGGCGACGGGCACGTCGTCTCCGGCGTCTTCACGTTCGGCGTGCACGCGCGCGCTCCCGCGCCGACGCAGGCGTTCGGCTCCTCGGGCCCGACGCACACGGAGGACGCCGTGCGCTGGCTCTACTTCCTCTCGCTCGCGTTGCTCGTCGGCGGTCTCGGCTTCCGCTTGCTCGTCGCGCGACGGCCGCTGCCGGCGCGCTTCTTCGCCGTGACGGGAATCGGCGCGGTCGCCACTCTGAACGTCGGCATCGCGGCGTTCCTGTTGCGCGCGGAGGACGCATTGCAGCTGCCGTTCGGGCGCATGCTCTACGGCGACCTCAGCCCAATTGCACACACGCGCTTCGGCACGGCGTTCATCGCGATGACGCTCGGCTTCGCCCTCGTGACCGCACTTCTGTTCCTCGCGTGGCTGACGGACCGTGACGTGTTCCTGTGGCCCGCGTTCCTGGTCGGGCTCGGGTTCGCGTCCGGGTTGTCGCTGTCGGGCCACTCCGCGGCGGACGCAGGCAGTTCCTGGAAGTCGGAGCTGGCCGACTGGGCGCATCTCTCCGCCGCGACGCTGTGGATCGGCGGGCTGGTCCAGCTCGCGGTCGTCGTCTGGCCGCTGCTGCCCGAGCTGCGCCGTGCGGCGTTCCTCGCCTTCTCGCGCTTCGCGACGGTCTGCGTGGCCGTGCTCCTGCTCGCCGGCGTCTACCTCGCCATCCTCAGGCTGCCGCAGCTGAGCGACCTGTGGACGACCGGCTACGGCCAGATCCTGCTCGTCAAGATCGCGCTGGTGGGACTCGCGCTCGCGTGGGGCGGACTGCACCGGCTGATCGCGGTTCCCGTCGTGGCGGAGGGGGGCGTCCTGCCGCGCCTCCGCGCGAGCCTGGTCGGTGAGAGCATGGTGGGCATGTCAGTCCTGCTTGTGGCCGCCGTCCTCGTGAACGGCAACCCGCCGGGCTAATGCTCTGGGCGATCTCGGGTGGCGCAGGCTTTCTCGGCCTGCACCTGGCGCGCCGGCTGCTCGCCGACGGCCACGTAGTGCGCACGCTCGACGTCGTGCCGCTCGACGACGCCGAGCTCGAGTCGTCGGTCCAGGAGCTGCGCGGCGATGTGCGTGACCGCGACCGCGTGCAAGAGCTCGTCGCCGGCGCGGACGTCGTCGTGCACGCCGCGGCGGCGTTGCCGATCCAGGCCTCGCGCGAGTCGATTCGCTCGGTCAACGTCGGCGGGACGGAGAACGTGCTGCAGGCAGGGCGCGACGTAGGCGTCCGCCGAGTTGTCTTCATCTCCTCGACGGCCGTGTACGGCGTGCCCGAGAAGCATCCGATCGAGGAGGACGATCCGCTCGTCGGCGTGGGCTGGTACGGCGAGTCGAAGATCGACGCCGAGGCGCTGTGCCGCGTCGCCGCCGTCGAGACGACGATCGTGCGGCCGAAGACGTTCATCGGGCCCGAGCGGCTCGGCGTCTTCGAGATCCTGTTCGACTGGATCCGCGAGGGCCGCCGGATCTACATCCTCGGCCGGGGACACAACCGCTACCAGCTGCTCGCGGTCGAGGATCTCGTCGACGCGATCGTCCGCGCTGCGACCGTGCCCGAGGCCGCGCGGCAGACGTTCAACGTCGGCGCGATGGAGTTCGGCACGGTGCGCACGGACCTGCAGGCGCTGATCGACCACGCCGGCTCGACCTCCCGCCTGCGCCCGGTCCCGGTCAAGCCCGCGGAGCTCGCCCTGCGGGCGCTCGAGCTGCTGAAGGTCTCGCCGCTGGCGGAGTGGCACTACAAGACGGCGCACAAGGACTCGTTCGTCGACGTGTCGCGCGCGCAGCGAGTGCTCGGCTGGCAGCCGCGGCTCTCGAACCGGGAGGCGCTGATCGAGACGTACGACTGGTACCTGGCGAACCGCGAACGGGTCGGCGGCGCAGGCGTCACGCACCGCGTGCCGTGGAACCAGCAGGCGCTCGGCCTGCTGAAGCGGCTGTCGTGATCCTGCTCTCCGAGCAAGAGGTGCGGGAGCTGCTCGACCTCGACGAGCTCGTCGACGCGCTCGCCGACGCGCACCGAGAGCTGAGCGACGGCAAGGCCTCGATGCCGCCGCGGATCGCCGCGCTCGCCGAGCGCAACGGCCTGCTCGGCGCGATGCCCGCATACCTGCCGTCGGCGGGACTGACCTGCAAGCTCGTGACGCTCTTCCCGGAGAATCGCGACCGGCACACCCATCAGGCGCTGATCTGCGTGTTCGATCCGACGAACGGGACGCCGATCGCGCTGATGGACGGCACCTACATCACCGCGACGCGCACCGCGGCCGGCTCGGCGCTCGCGACGCGATTGCTCGCGCGGGACGATGCACGGGTGCTGGCCATCCTCGGGGCGGGTGTGCAGGCGCGCACGCACGCCGACGCGCTGAGGCGTGTCCGGTCGTTCGACGAGATCCGGGTTGCCTCGCGTGACCCGGCGCGCGCGTCCCAGCTGGCCGGAGAGCTCGGCGCGCAAGCGATGGACTCGTTCGAAGCGGCCGTGCGCGGAGCGGACGTGGTCGCGGCGACCACGCACGCGACGGAGCCGGTCGTGCTGCGCGAGTGGCTCTCGCCCGGCGCCCACGTCAACTCCGTCGGAGCGAACCCGGCCGGTCGTGGGGAGATCGATGCGGCGATCGTGCGCGACGCGCTCGTCGCGGTCGAGTTTCGCGACTCGACGCTCGCACCGCCGCCCGCGGGCGCGTCGGAGTTCCGCGACTGCGCTCCGCCGGAGATCGTGGAGCTGGGCGAGCTCGTGGCCGGGACAAAGCGGGGCCGCACCTCGCCGGAGCAGATCACCCTGTATAAGTCAGTCGGCGTCGCCGTCCAGGACGCCGCTGCTGCAGCCCTCGTGCTCGCGGCGGCACGGAAACGGTCGGTCGGCCGGGAGATCGAGCTGGAGGAATCGAGATGAGCAGCAACAACGACTTCAAGCCGGGGCTCGAAGGAGTGGTCGCCGTCGAGACGGAGATCGCCGAGCCCGACCGTGAGGGCGGTGTGCTCCGCTATCGCGGGATCGACATCGAGCAGCTCGTGGGCCACTACCCCTACGAGAACGTCTGGGGGCTGCTCGTCGACGACGACCTGAACTCGAAGATGCCGGAGCCCGAGCCGTATGAGCCGGCGCGGCTGACAGGCAATGCTCCCGCTGACCTGCAGGCCGAGACGGCAAGGCTGGCCGGCGAATGGAAGCTCGGCAAGCTCAACGAGATCTCCGACGAGCAGGCACGCGAGGATCTGGGCCGCCTTTCCTCGCAGATGACGGGCATCGTGGCGCGGTCGGCACGGATTGCCGACGGCAACACCGACCCGATTCCGGATGACGTCGTCGCGCAGGGCAAGACGGCTGCGGAGAAGTTCCTTCTGCGGTGACGTGGCGAAGCCGATCCGCGCCACGTGAAGGCGATCGACACGTACTGGATTTGCACCGCGGAGCACGGCCTCAATGCATCGACGTTTACCGCGCGAGTGACAGCATCGACGGGCGCCGACTGCGGAGCCGCGCTCTCATCGGCGGTCGGCGCGCTGTCCGGCCCGCTGCACGGCGGGGCGCCGGCATATGTCAAGCCGATGCTCGACGAGGTCGAGGCGATGGGGGATCCCGAGCAATGGGTGCGCGACGCCCTCGATGCGAAGAAGCGCATCATGGGCTTCGGCCACCGCGTCTATCGCGCAGAGGACCCGCGTTCTCGCATCCTCAAGCGCACTGCGCGCGAGCTCGGTTCTCCGCAGATCGAGATCGCCGAACGTCTCGAAGAGGCGGCCCTTGCCGAGCTCGAGCGGCGACATCCCGAGCGTCCGCTGAGGACCAACGTGGAGTACTACTCGGCGCTCGTCCTCGACGTCGCCGAGAGCCCGCCGCCGCTCGCGCCGGCGATGTTCGCGTGCTCGCGTGTCGCCGGTTGGTCGGCACACATCCTCGAGCAGAAGCGCACCGGTCGCCTCTTCCGTCCGTCGGCCCGCTATGTCGGACCGGCCGAGCGCAGCCTCAACTGACCTGACGTCGTACCGGGATCGCTTCCCGATCCTGGAGCACACGACGTACCTGATCAACCATTCCCTCGGCGCGATGCCTGCCGCGGCGGAGGAGCGTCTGCTCGAGTACGCACGCACGTGGAAGGAGCGCGGCATCCGCGCCTGGGGCGAGGGGTGGTGGGAAATGCCGTTGACGGTCGGCGACCAGATCGGCCGCATCATCGGGGCGCCGCCCGGCTCGACCGTCATGCACCAGAACGTCGCGGTCGCGGAGGCGATCGTCGTCTCGTGCTTCCGCCCCGTCGACCCGCACCGCAACCGGGTCGTCTACGAGGAAGGGAACTTCCCGAGTGTTCGCTACCTCTACCAGGCGCAGCCGGACCTGGATGTCGTCGTCGTCCCGAACGACGAGGCGATCGTCGAGGCGATCGACGAGCGCACGCTGCTCGTGCCGATCACGCACGTGCTGTTCAAGACCGCCGAGATCCAGGACGTGGAGTCGATCGTCCGGCGCGCGCACGAGGTCGGGGCACGCGTCGTCCTCGACGCCTACCAGTCAGCTGGGATCGTTCCGCTGGACGTCGCGGCGCTGAACGTCGACTTCGCCGTGGGCGGCAGCGTCAAGTGGCTCTGCGGCGGGCCGGGCAACGGCTGGCTGTACGTCCGTCCGGACCTGGCCGAGGTGCTCGAGCCGACCTTCATGGGCTGGCAGGCGCATGCGCGGCCGTTCGGGTTCGAGCCCGAGCTCGAGTACGCCGAAGGCGTGGGCCGTTTCCTGACGGGGACACCGAACGTGCCGGCGCTCTATGCGGCGACGGCGGGCTACGACCTGATCGAGGAGATCGGTGTCGACCGCATCCGCGAGCACTCCGTCCGGCAGACGCAGCTGCTGATCGATCTCCTGGACGAGGCCGGCTTCGAGGTCGGCAGCCCGCGCGACCCGGCCCGGCGCGGCGGCACGGTCACCCTCCGCACGCACGAGTTCGAGGCCGTTCACAAGGAGCTCGCGGAGCGCCAGATCCTGTGCGACTTCAGACCGGACACGGGGATCCGTCTGGGGCCGCACTACTACAACACGGACGAGGAGCTCCGGTTCACGGTCGCCCAGATCGCGGAGATCCTGGAGACCGGCGCGCACGACCGCCATCTGCGCGCAACCGCGCGCTTCTAGCCGCGGGAATCCCTCGGACGAGGGAGCGTGGCATCCCTGTTCCCGGGTACGTTGAGCCCGAGATGAAGGCCGCCGTCGCCATCTCAGTCGCGCTCGTCGCGCTGGCCGCCGCGGGCGCGGGCCAGGCCTCCGAGCTCATCGACCGCAACGCGCAGAACGTCAGGCTCGCGGTCAATGCGAACGGGCAGGCGCTGGCGACCTACCGCGTCCGCGGACGGGTCATGCACGTGCGCGCGTGGGGCGCGATGGACGCGCGGCAGCCGTCGACCAGCCGACCTCAGGTTGCGTTCCGCAAGGACTACTCCGGTCGCGGCTGGGCGTCGTTCGGGAATCAGTGCCGTGCGTACGACGGCCCGGCGATCGCTTTCCGTGTCGCCGCCTGCGCAGCGCCCGACGGCTCGTACTGGGCGCTGCAGGCCTGGCGTCGCACGCTCCCCAACTTCGACGGCAAGCCAGGCGGGCGCCTCGGAGCGTGGGAGTTGCACCTGTCGCACTGGTCGGGCCCGATCGCCTCGCTGGAAGCGTGGACGGACTGGGTGTACGGCGGGCGCTACCACCACCTGTTCGGCCGGCTGACGTACGCCGGTCATCCCGTGTACGGCTTCTCGGCCAACCGCTACGGCTCGCCGACCGACAGCTACGGCCGGAACATCTACGTCGACACGTTCAACTCCCGCTACGGGAAAGGCTGGCGACGGGAGAACGCGTTCCTCGCGCACAACCCGACCGGCATCTTCTGTTACGGCTTCTACAAGTTCACGCCGCGCGGTCCCGGGAACGGCGCGCAGTACCGGTTGAGCGCGGTCGGTCCCGGCGTGACGCCGGACGTCAGCGTCACCGTGCCCGGGCTACACGACTATGACCTGAACAGCTCGGCGGACGTGGCCTACGAGCGCCGGCAGAACGCCTTGCTCGACTCCATCGTCGGAGTCGACAAGAAGTGCAGGGTTCACTGATCCAGTAGCTCGAGCAAGCGCTGCGCGTAATGCGGTGCGGTCGGCTCGTCCTCGTGGCGGAAGTACGCGAACACCGGCTCCTTCACCGTGCCGAGCTTCTCGGCCCACTCCTGGATCTGCTCGTCGGAGTAGGGCGGGTCGCGGAAGCGCACGTAGCGAAACGGCGCTTCGTGCTCGAGGTCGTTGACGCGCACCGCGCCGGCCGCCGCGAGCCGAGGCTCGATCCCCTCCCACGACTCGTGCTCGAGGTCGAACGCGACCGGGAAGTCGGGATCGAGCGAGCCGAGGATCAGCTGGAGCATCCCTTCGTCGCGGGCGCTGATCAGCTGCACGCGCGTCGGCCCGAGCCGGTCGCCGAGCAGTCGGACGCGCGAGGCGAACTCCGCGACGATCCGCGGCCGGTTTCCGGCCAGCTTCGGCGCGAACGTGAAGCCGGGCGGAGTCTGCTCGGCCCAGCGGGCGAACTGTTCTTCGCCGGGAAGGCGGTAGCCGGTCGTGTTGAGCTCCACGGTCGAGAAGCGCAGCGAGTAGAAGGAGAGGAACTCCTTCGCGTCAGTTCCCGCCGGGTAGAAGCCGGGCTTCCAGGAGGGATACGACCAGCCCGAGGTTCCGACATGTACCCCGGCTAGACTCGGCTCGATGGCGGTCACGCCTGAACAGTTAACCGAGAACACAGTTCCGGTTCTTGACCACGGCTTCGTCGCCCTCGACGGCGCCCTCGCGTCGGACCTCGCCGTGGTGAACGGTGCCAGGGTCTCCTTCAATCAGGCGTCGGACGAAATGAGCGAGCGCGATGGCGGGCTGATCCGCTTTCTCATGCGGGAGGGCCACGGGAGCCCGTTTGAGCACGGCTATTTCAGGTTCATCGTCAAAGCCCCACTCTTCGTCGTCCGCGAACATCACAGGCACAGAGCCGGCCACTCTTACAACGAATGGAGCGGCCGCTACTCGAAGATGGAGCCGGAGTTCTACGTGCCCGACTACGTCCGGACGCAGATTGGCAAGCCCGGCGCGTACTCATTCGAGCCCGTCGACGATGTCACCCGCGAAGCCGCACAGCGCGAGATCGACGAAAACGCCACGCGTGCCTTCCAGGCGTATGAGCGAATGCTCGAGCAAGGCGTCGCGAAAGAGGTCGCCCGCGCCGTGCTACCGCTCTCCACGTACACGAAGTACTACTGGAGCTGTAACCCGCGCAGCCTGATGCACTTCTGCTCGCTTCGGAATCACGAGGCTGCGCAGTACGAGATCCAGCAGTATGCGGCGGCGGCGGAATCGTTCCTCGAGCGCATGATGCCGATCACCCATGCCGCGTTCGTCGAACGCGGACGAGTCGCGCCCTAAGACGCAGAAGCCGCCAGAACGATCTGCGTCGGCTCGAAGTGGCCGGGCGTCTTGCGCACGATCACCCAGCCGTTCTTGTCGAAATGCTCGAGGTTGTACGCGGCAGACAGGGCCACGACCGTCTCGCCCCTGACGTTGAACGTCCCGCACGACACGAGCGGCTTGCCGCCCTTCGTCAGGTAGAGGTCGTAGTAACCGCTCTCAGGCAGCTTGGGGAGGCCTTTGACTCGCAGCACCATCGGCCAGTTGCCCTCGGCGTCGCGCGTCCCGAGCTTCAGCGTCGCGAGTGCGCCGCGCGCGAGGTCTGTGCCCTGGAGCTGCACGGTGCGGCGGGCGTCGATCGACGTCCTGCTGCTCGGACCGGTGGCCTGACCCAAGAGGAAGCCGACGAAGACCGCTGTCGCCAGCGCCGCAGCGAGCAACAGGACGCGCCGGGAGCTGGACGGTTTGCGACGACCCCACAAGGGGCCGAGCGCATCGTCCGGCCAGGGCACGCTCTCCAGCTCGGGTGACAGCTCCGGCGGTGGCCCGGCCTGGACGAGGAGCTGGTGTGCGCGGTAGAGCCGCGCACGCTCCTCGGGGGACATGTCCTCGCCGACGAGATCGCCGAAATCCGGCTGCCGCGTCACTGCAGCTCTCCCTCCAGCATGTCCGCCAGCCGCCCGAGCCCGGCGCGCGTCCGCGTCTTCACCGTGCCGAGCGGGATGTTGAGGTAGTCCGCGACCTCGCTCTGCGACAAGCCGCCGTAGTACGCGAGCTCGATCACCTCGCGCTCGTTCTCGCCGAGGCTCTCGAGCGCACGATGCACGCGCCACGAGGTGTACGAGGCCTCCGCCCGCTCGGCCGGCGTCGGCTCGTCGGACGGCACCTCAGGTCCCTCGCCCGGCGGCTCGCTGCGGTTCCGGCTTCGGTCCACGATCGCGTTCCGCGCCACGGCGTACAGCCAGGGAGCGCCGGCCCCCCGATCCGGCTTGTACGTCCGCGCCGAGCGCCAGATCGCCGCGAATGTCTCCTGCACGGCGTCCTCGGCGTTCATCCGGTCGCCGAGCCGCCGCAGCGCGAGGCCGAAGACCGGGCGGGCGTAGCGCCGGTAGAGCGCCTCGAAGGCGTTGGCGTCCCTCCGGGCGACCCGGCGGATCAGGTCGCCGTCGCTGACCGCGGGATCGTCGACGAACCGCGCAGGGGCGGCCGGTTCGCGCCGGACCTCGAAAGGCAGGGCCGCTGGCAAGGCATAGCTTCCCATCTCCTCTGGATCTCTACGTGTCCCCACGTCTGCCGGATTGCAGCACAAAACGCTTACGAACCTTTAACCGGCCGTGGGAGTCGGAATGGGGGCAAGGAGGGAAAACACCCCGCAGACGCTTGACCAAGGGGGTTCCAAGATGCGCAGGGTCATTTGGATCGCCGCCACGACGCTGGCCCTGGTGCTGGCCGCACCTGCGTCGTCGGCGACCAGCACGGTTCAGATCAAACGCACGGGCTTCGTGCCGGCGTCGGTCACGATCAACCAGGACGACTCGGTCACCTGGACGAACGCCGACACGATCGACCATCAGGTCGTGGCGAACGGCGGCTCCTTTGCCTCCCCGATCCTGAAGCCGGGCAAGTCGTGGACGCGCACGTTCCGTAGCGGCGGGACGTTCCGCTACCACGACAGCCTGCATCCCACGCTCAAGGGGACGGTCGTGGTCAAGGGCGCTCCGCCCCAGGTGACGCTCAACGCCTCGGCGCCGGTCGTGAAGTTCGGCGGGAGCGTGATGCTGAGCGGCGTCGTGTCGAACAAGAAGGCGGGCGAGACCGTCACGCTGGTCCAACTGCCGTTCGGTCAGACGACGAAGCAGGTCATCGCGACGCTCCAGACAACCAGCGGCGGAGCTTTCTCGTTCACTGTGTCGCCGCAGCTGAGCACCACCTATCAGGCGCAGTGGGCGAATCGCTCGGAGAGCTCGGTGACCGTTCAGGTACAGCCGTTGATCAAGCTTCCGTTCGTCTCCAAGACCGGCTACTTCCACTTCTACGTCACAGCTGCCACGTCGTTCGCCGGCAGGACGGTCTACCTGCAGCGCTTCACGCTCGCGCACCAGTGGGTGAACATCCGCGCGCTCACGCTCGGCTCGAAGTCGGGCCGCCTGATCTCGGTCCGGTTCGTGAAGTCGATCATCCCGCGCGGCCGCTGGTCGATCCGCGTGTTCATGTCCGCGAGCCAGATGGGCGGCGGCTACCTCGACAGCTGGAGCGGTACCCAGCCCGTCGTCAGGCGCTAGCGCGATCGAGAGCGCGGGCTTCCGCTACCCCGCGCTCTCGAAACGCTGCTGGACGGCGTCCCAGTTGACGACGTTCCACCAGGCCGCGAGATAGTCGGGCCTGCGGTTCTGGTACTTGAGGTAGTAGGCGTGCTCCCACACGTCGATGCCGAGCAGCGGCGTGTCGGACTGGCTGATCGGCGAATCCTGATTCGCCGTCGAGTAGATCGCGAGGCCGGTCCCGTCGTGGACGAGCCAGGTCCAGCCGGAGCCGAAGCGCTTCACCCCTGCGTCGTTGACCGCGGACTTCAGCTCGTCGAGCCCGCCGAACGTGGACGAGATCGCGTCGGCAAGCGATCCCGACGGCTCGCCGCCGCCGTTCGGGCCCATGATCTCCCAGAAGAGGCTGTGGTTCGCATGTCCGCCCGCGTTGTTGCGGACGGCAGCCTGCTTGTCGTCGGGAAGCTCGTCCAGGATCGTGAGCACGGCCTCGATCGGCTGGTCGGCCCACTGCGTCCCCTCCAGCGCCTTGTTCGCGTTGTCGACGTAAGCCTGGTGGTGCTTGTCGTGGTGGACGCGCATCGTCTGCTCGTCGATGTGCGGCTCGAGCGCGTCGTAGTCGTACGGCAGTGGTGGGACCTCGAAGGCCATCGATGGCTCCTTTCTCTGTTGTAGAGCGAGGATATGCTCCCCGACCATGGCGACGCTCGCGTTCAAGTTCGAGGAGATCACCCCGCGGGAGCTCAAGCCGGAGCTGTACGAGCTCGACGGCATCTCCCGCGCCACGGTCGAGGCGCACTACAAGCTCTACGAGGGGTACGTCAACAAGCGGAACGAGATCCTGCAGAAGCTCGCCGGCGTCGACACGACCACCGCGAACCAGGTCTACTCCGACATCCGCGCGCTCAAGGTCGATCTCACGTTCGCCGTGGGCGGCATCAAGAACCACGAGATCTACTTCGAGCACCTCGGCGGCGGGGGCGGCGATCCGGATGGCCTGATCGGCGACCTGGTCGAGCGCGACTTCGGCTCGTTGCAGGACTGGCGGACCGATCTCAAGGCGACCGGGATGGCAGGTCGCGGCTGGGCGTGGACCGCGTACGACTGGGACGAGGGCCGCCTCTTCAACTACGTCGGCGACGCGCAGAACACGTTTCCGATCTGGAACGCGACCCCGCTGATCGCGCTCGACGTCTACGAGCACGCCTACTTCCTCGACTACCAGACCGACCGTGCGTCGTACATCGACGCGTTCTTCGACAACCTCGACTGGTCGACCGTGAACGACTGGGTGTCGAAGTACCAGATCCAGACGTAGCGCAATGACCACCGCCCTCCTCGTCGTCGCCGGGTACGTGCTCGGCTCGATGCCGTGGGGCTACTGGCTCGTGCGGCTGGTCAAGCGGGACGACATCCGGCGGCACGGCAGCGGCAACGTCGGCGGGACGAACGTGTGGCGCGTGTACGGCTGGCGGCTGGGCTTGCCGGTCGTCGTGCTGGACACGGCCAAGGGGTTCGCGCCCGCGCTCGTGGCGACGCTCGTCGTGTCCCATCTGGCCGGCGTGCTGGCCGGCGGGGCGGCGATGCTCGGGCACTGGCGGCCGCTCTTCCTGCGCTGGCAGCGCGGCGGGAAGATGGTCGCGACATGCGGTGGCGCGTTCCTCGGCGTCGCGCCGGTCGTCGGTGGCATCGGTGCGGGCGTCTGGATCCTCGTGTTTCTCTTGTTCCGCTACGCGTCCCTCGCGTCGATCGTCGCCGCCCTGTCGCTGCCGGTGATCGCCGCGCTGCTGGACGAGTCGTGGCCGGTGATCGGTTTCGCGGTCGCCGCCGCGGTCGCGGTCGTCGTCCTGCACCGCACCAACATCGCGCGCCTGCGGTCGGGCACCGAGAGCCGCTTCAAGTTCCGGGGTCAGACCCCGAAGGGGTCTGACCCCAGCCGTTCTCTAGGCGGCGAGCCACTGGCGTAGCTCGGTGTGGTGTGCGGCGGGCTCGCCGTTTTCCAACTCTCCGCGCAGTTCGCCGACTGTTCCGTAGCGCTCGGCGACGACCTCGTGCGAGTGGATCGTCTCGAAGTTGAGCTGCCGGGCCAGGAGGAAGTCCGCATCCTCGAGCTCGCCGTAGCGCTTGAGTGCGGACTGCAGAGAGATCCGCACCGAGTCCTCGACGAAGCGCGGCTGCAGATGGGCATGCTCGACGACGAAGAGCTCGTCCGGCCGCTTCAGCAGCTCGTAGATCGGTGAGCTCATCGAGCCCTCGACGATCGCCGCAAGGTGTTCGGCATTGACGGGATGCTCGCTGCCGACGTACAACGTTCCGCGCCCGCGCTGGTTGTGGGTGGCGATCGGGACGAGCTCGAGGATCCGCTCGATGTCCACGTCGTCGAAGCCCGCCTCGAGCAGCCGCTCCGACGCCTTTCCGCGCACGAGCCCTTGCGCGCAGGGGCACGCGTTGATCCCGGTCGCCTCGACGCCGACGATCCGGCGCACGCTCGACTCGGACGCGGCGGCGATCCCGATCAGCGCGATCATCTCCTGCGTCGCGAGGCCGGTCACCGGCGTGCGCCGCGCGAGCGGATAGCGCGCCGAGATGCGCACTTCCGCGCGCCCCGCGGCCTGGCGCGCGACGATGTGGCGCGCGATGTGCTCGGCAAGCTCCTCGACGAGGAACGCCTCTTCGATCACCACCTCGTCGATCGCCTCCTCGAACAGCTCGGGGAAGCGCGACATGTGGACGCCCTTCTGCTGCGGATCGAGATCGACCGTGCAGTCGATCTGCGCGGAGATCAGCTTCTCCGCGCCGCCCCAGCGGAGCCGGATCGCCTTCTCCACGCCCTGCACGCCCGCGCGGGACAGGCCGAGGCGAACCTCGGGGCGCGACGCCTGCAGGTCGTCGAGGAGATGTCGCGACTCGGCCATGCAGACAGGTTAGTGTCACCCGGCTCAGTGGCCGCTGCCGATTCCAGCTTCCCGCGCCTCGTCTCGCTCGCCGCGCACGACCTGCGGACGCCGCTCGCGACCATCCACGGCTTCGCCCAGACGCTCCTGCGCATGGGCGACCTCGGCGAGCCGAAGCAGAAGTACATGGAGATGATCGACACGGCGTCGCGGCAGCTCGCCGAGCTGCTCGACGAGCTCGGCACTGCGGCGCGCATCGAGGGCGGCCGCTACGAGCCGAGCCTCCAGCCCGTCGACACGCTCGAGCTGGCGCGCGCGGCCGCGGATCAGCTCGGCGAGGAGCGTGTTCGCGTGACGGGAGAAGGCGGCGAAGTACACGTCGATCCGGAAGCGATCGAGCGCGGCGTGTCCGCCCTCGCGCAGGCCGCTCTGCGCCACGGCGGCCTGGAGGAAGTCGGTCTGCAGGTTGACGGCGCCACGTTGACCATCTCGCCCGTGACCGCCGCGTCGGCGCCGGTCGTGCTCGGCGAGGAGCTCCGCGACCTCGGCGCGGCGGTTGCCGTGCGCGTCGTCCGCGCGCTCGGCGGTGCGGTCGAGGTGGAGGGGGACGCATTGACGGTGCGGCTCCCGCAATGACCCGGGGCGCGCAGGTCAGCCTCCTGCGCTGGCTCCGCCGCCAACTCCAGCAGCCGACGCCGGCGCGAGAGCACCTCGAGGCCGCGGTCGAGAACGACGATCCCTCCGAGGTCCGGCGCCTGCTCGCAGACGTTCCGTTCACGCCCGAGCAGCGCCGTCACGTCGAGGGATTGCTCGATGCCTGGGAGGAGGGGCGCGGCTAAAGGCGCCGACTTGGCGGCGCCGTAGAGAGGTCGTGCGAGCTCCGCTCGCGCGACCGTCTTACCCCGAAATGACAGACGCCAGCCTGACGAAGCATCGCTGAGGCTCAGGGTGGCGCCGACTTGGCGGCGCCGTAGAGAGGTCGTGCGAGCTCCGCTCGCGCGACCGTCTTACCCCGAAATGACAGACGCCAGCCTGACGAAGCATCGCTGAGGCTCAGGGTGGCGTCGCGCCGTAGTCGAGCAGCAGCTGCTCGACGCGCTGGTCCCCGTTCTGGCGCGCGGCGTCGATCGCGCGGAAGCCGCCTCCTTGCGGCAGGTTCGGATCGGCGCCGTGCTCGAGCGCGAGCTTGACGAGCTCGTAGCGCGTCGCTTCGTCCTGCCCCGTGTCGCCGGCCGCGGCAGCCGCGTGGATCGCAGCCGTCTGGATGTGCTCGTTCCGCGCGATCTGGTTCGCGTCGGCGCCGCGCTCGTAGAGCAGGCGTGCAGCCTCGACGTGGCCGAAGAACGACGCCAGACCGACGGGGTGGAAGCCGTCCTCGCCGTATGCACTCACGAGTGGCGGATCCGCGTCGAGAAGCTCGCGCACGCGTTCGGTGCGTCCGAGTGCCGACGCCTCGAAGACGTCGAGCTCCCGACCGGCCGCGAGGCGCTCTGCCTCCTCTCGGTCGCCGCGGTAGACCGCCTGCAGGACGTCCGACATCGTTAGCTATGCTAACTAAATGGAGACCGCATTGTCAATCGACGCCGCCGACCGCTTTCACTCCGCCGCAATCCATGCGCTGCGGCACGTGCGCCGGGAGGATCCGGCGACCGGCGTGCCGCCGGCCCAGCTCTCGGCGCTCTCGGTGCTCGTCTTCGGCGGCCCGCGGACGCTCGGCGAGCTCGCGGCCGCGGAGCAGGTACGGCCGCCGACGATGACGCGCATCGTGCAGGCCCTCGAGGGAGGCGGGCTCGTGCGGCGTGTGCGCGACCGTGACGACGGCCGCGTCCACCGCCTGTCCGCCACCGCCAAGGGTCGCCGAGTCATGCAGAAGGGGCGCGAACGCCGTGTCGCGAACCTCGCAGCGCTGCTACAGCGTCTGTCCCCAGCCGAAGTCGCCCGTGTGCAGCAGGCAGCGGAGCTGGTCGAGCGGGCGCTAGCGCAGGGCTAGTAGATCGGCCGCCGGACGAACGGCCACATTCCGGGCGGGGCAAGAAGCGCCACGAGGCCTCCCCCGCCGGCGAGGTAAGGGCCGACGCCGACGTTGTCGTTCAGGTTGTCCCAGCCGAACCGACGCCCGAGCTGGACCACGACCAACGCCGAAACCGCTAGCAGCAACACACCACCGAGTCGTCGCAAGAAGTCAAACGGGAGGGACCGCCATAGCGAGAGGAGCGCGACGGCCGCCGCGACGCACACCAGCGGGATGCCGAGCTTGGCGCCTCCGCTGGCGTGGTCGTCCCAGAGGAACTTGAGCGGGACCTTGAAGCTGTCCTTCCACGCCAATCCCGCCACGTCTTCCCAGGCGACAAAGCAAGAGATGATCGCGAGGACGCCCCCGATGATCGCGAGCGGCGAAGGTTCGAATGTCCGGCGTCGCGCCACCGCCGCGGGACCCTGACAGACCCGTTGAGCTAGCGCAAGAGCCGTGACAGCCGGCGGTCCTTGAGGACGCGGCCGCCGGTCTGGCATTCCGGGCAGTAGTAGATCGTGTGCTCCTCGAAGTCGACCTGGGCGATCGGCGTCCCGCAGACATAGCACGGCTCGCCGAGCTTGTTGTGCACGCGGTACGTGCGCTTGTCGTTCGCGCCGCGCTCGCGTAAGTCGAGCCCGCGCTCGAGCTCCGCGTGCATCGCCGCGGCGAGGCGTGCGACCTGCTCGGGCGTCACGTCGCGCGTCAGCTCGTACGGCGACAGCTGGGCGTGATGGAGGATCTCATTCGCCCACGCGCGGCCGATCCCCGCGATCACGCGCTGGTCGCGCAGCATCGAGTGCAGTCGGCGTGACTCGCCGGCGCAGATCTCGGCGAGTCGCTCGGCGCCGATCCCGAGCGCCTCCGGCCCGAGGTGCGCCAATTCCTGTTCGGCCTCCTCCGGCGTCAGCAGCCAGACGCCGGCGCGCTTCTTCGCGCCGGCCTCCGTCAGTACCAGCTGCGAACCGCCCTCGAACAGGAGCCGGAACGCTGGTGTCTTCGGGCCCTTCTCACCGAACTGCAGATACTTCAACCGGCCGGCCGTCATCAGGTGCACGAGCACGACCAGCTCGCCGTCGTCCGTCGGGAACAGCAGCCTCTTCGCGCGCCGCTCGGCGCCGGCGAGGCGACGGCCCTGGAGCGTCGACAGCGGCGGATCGAACGTCTTCAGGGTCGCGACGTGCGCCGGCCCGGCCTTGACGATCGGGAACGCCGAGACCGGATCGTTCAGGGCGCGCCGCCACGCCTCCATCTCCGGTAGCTCAGGCATCGGCCTGGGCCGTACCGGGAAGCGGTGCGTCCGCCACACCCGCAATCACCGGCGAGAGGTCCTCGGACTCGGGGAACTCGCGCAGCGCCGGGATCGGCGACAGCGCGATCGGGATGAAGGCGAGTGCGCTGCCGAGCGCGCTGACGACGAGCGTCTCCCGCAGCCCGATCGTCGAGGCGAGCGCGCCGCCGACCAGCGAGCCGAGCGGGATCGTCCCCCAGACGAGAAACCGCATCACGGCGTTCATGCGGCCCTGGATCCGATGCGGCGTGATCGCCTGCCGGAGGCTGATCTGGGTGATGTTGTAGACGACCGAGCCGAAGCCACCCATCATCATCGCGGCAACCAGTGCGGGGAACGCGAGGTGCGTCGGCGCGAGCGGGATGAGCAGAAAGGGCAGGCCGAAAAGCGGCGTCATCAAAAGAGTGGTCTTGCCGACGCCGAGTGCGCGCTGAATGCGCGGCGCCGCGAGGGCGCCGAGGAGCCAGCCGAGCGAGCCCATGCCGAAGCCGAGCCCGACGAGGCCGGCGGACATGTGCCAATGACGAGCCGCGTAGACGAGCAGGATGGCGAACCCGACGGTGCCGAAGAAATTCGAGCTACCCGTGCAGATCGCCTGGGGCCGGAGGAGTGGGTGTCTAATGACGTAGCCGAGCCCCTCCTTGAGCTCAGCCCAGAGCTTCGGGCTTTCCCTGGTGCGCTCGGGCAGCACTTCTCGCTTCCGGATCGCCAGCGTGAATCCGCCCGAGACGACGAAGCTGCAGGCGTCGGCGAGGACGGCGTACGGCGCGGTCAGCGCCTGGATCAGCCGCCGCCCAGCGCCGGGCCGGCGATCTGCGCCCCGGAGACGGTGACCTGGAGCTTCGAGTTCCCTTCGACGAGCTGCTCCCGCTCCACCAGCGCCGGAAGGTAGGACTGGTATGCGACGTCGAAGAAGACCGTGAAGATCCCGACCAGGAACCCGACGACGTAGAGCTGCCACAGAGTCACTGCGTCGTAGATGTACGCCACCGGAATCGTCGCGAGCAGCAGCGCCCGGCCGGCGTCGCCCACGATCAAAACCGAGCGTCGCTGTAGTCGGTCGACCCAGACCCCGGCCGGCAGCGTGAAGAGCAGGAACGGCAGGAACTGAACCGTGCCGAGTGCGGCCACCTCGAACGCGCTCGCGTCGAGGATCTTGATCGCGAGCCACGGAATGGCGATCTGCGAAACGGGCGTGCCGAACTCGCTGATCGACTGCCCGATCGAGCTTCATGAAGTCCGGGTGACTCCAAAGTCCGCCGCGTGACCTCTTTAGTCTCCATTGCATCGAGTCGTTCAGGGTATCCGTGCGCCGCGGCGAGATCGTCGAGGCGGTCCACCGCGTCCACGCCGTTGCAGTGCAGGAGGGCGCCGTCATTGCCGACGCCGGCGACTCCGCGCTGGTCGCCTTCATGCGTTCCTCGTCGAAGCCGCTGCAGGCGCTGCCGGTCGCGCGCGCCCGTGACGACCTCGACTCGCGCGAGCTCGCGATCGCGTCCGCCTCGCACCTCGCGGACGAGGCGCAGATCGCCGCGGTGCGTTCGCTGCTGGCGAAGGCGCCGGCGAGCGAAGAGGAGCTCGAGTGCGGGCCTGAAGGCAACCCGCCGTCGCGCCTGAAGCACAACTGCTCGGGCAAGCACGCCGGGATGCTGGCGCTCTGCCGCGCGCAGGGCTGGGCGAGCGAGGGCTACCGGCTCGAGGGTCACCCGGTTCAGAACGCGATGCTCGCCGTGCACGCGGAGGCGGCCGAAGTGTCTGAGGATGAGATTCCCTCCGGCGTCGACGGCTGCGGCGTGCTGACGTTCGCGCTCCCGCTGGAACGGATGGCACATGCGTTCGCGCGCCTGGAGCAGCTGGACGGCGGCGACCGCATCGCCGCGGCGATGCGCGAGCATCCCGAGCTGATCCGCGGGCCGCTCGCGACGGACACGCGGCTCATGCGGGCGCTGCCGCGTTGGATCGCGAAGGGCGGTGCGGAGGGCTTACTTTGTGCCGCGGGTAACGGAATCGGCGTCGCGCTGAAGAGCGAGGACGGGAACGGACGTGCGCTCGGGCCGGCGGCAGCAGCGTTCTTCGCGCGGCTCGATCTCGACCTCGACGAGTTAAGCGTCTTACCGCTCGAGAACAGCCTCAAAGAGCGGGTCGGGGAAATTCGCATCTAGCGAACAACTCTGTAATATCCGCCGGGCGAGAGGGTGAGCCGGGAGGCGTCAGGTGTCCGGCTCTTTTGCGTGTAACAGGTAGATCGAGTCCCGTCCACCTACGCGAAAAGTCGGGAGGTAAGCCGCCGTTGCTCACCGTCGACATCTCCCTTCCTGACGTGGAGGAGCTGCAGAAGCTCGTCCAGGAAGGTCTCGAGAAAGGCGTTCTCAACTACGACGAGATCGCAGCCGGGCTTGACGATGTCGAGCTCACCAAGGAGCAGATCGAAGACTTCTACACCTACTTGATCGACCACGGGGTCGAGCTGATGGAAGGCGAGACGCACAAGCATCCGCCGCACGAACAGCTCCCCCCACCTGAAGAGGAGAAGGGCCCGAAGCTCGACCTGAGCGTCGAGCCGTCGCTCGACTCGCTGCGGCTCTACCTGCGCGAGATCGGCAAGGTGCCGCTGCTCACGGCCGATCAGGAGGTCTACCTCGCCAAGCGCATCGAGCGCGGCGACATGGGCGCGAAGACGCAGATGATCGAGGCGAACCTACGGCTGGTCGTCTCGATCGCGAAGTCGTATCTCGGCCGCGGGCTCAGCTTCCTCGACCTGATCCAGGAGGGCTCGCTCGGCCTGATCCGCGCGGTGGAGAAGTTCGACTACCGCAAGGGCTACAAGTTCTCGACGTACGCAACGTGGTGGATCCGGCAGGCGGTCACGCGGGCGATCGCGGACAAGGCGCGCACGATCCGCATTCCCGTGCACATGGTCGAGAAGCTGAACAAGGTCGTGCACATCGAGCGCCAGCTCGTGCAGCGGCTCGGGCGCGAGCCGCGCCCCGACGAGATCGCCGAGGAGCTCGAGATGACGACGGAGGAAGTCCGCGAGATCCTGCGCATGTCGCAGCTGCCGGTCTCGCTCGAGAAGCCGATCGGCGAGGAGGAGGAGTCGGAGCTCGGCGACTTCGTGGAGGACGAGTCCGCCGAGTCGCCGTTCGACACCGCGACGCTCTCGCTGCGGCGCGAGGACGTCGAGCACGCCCTGTCGGCCCTGCCCGAGCGCGAGCGGCAGGTGATCGAGTTGCGCTTTGGCCTCCTGGGTATGCCGCCCTGCACGCTGGAGGAGGTCGGCCGCGCCTTCGGCGTCACGCGGGAACGCATCCGCCAGATCGAGAACAACACCTTGAAGAAGCTCGAATCGCTCCCTGAGGCCCAGGGCCTCAAAGACTGCGTCTAAAACGCTCGAGGACCGGGACCACCGTGGCCGGAGGCTAAGCCGGGCGAAGCCGGCTTAGACGTAGGCGAATTGATGCGCTGCGGCGACGCGAAGCATCGCCGCAGCGTACGGCAGGGAACCTTCGCCCACAGACTCAGAGCGCGCGGGCTGAGCCCGCGCGCGTTTCCCGCGAAGCGGCGTTCAGCCTCCGCGCGAAAGCAAAGCTTTCGCGCGGAACCGAAGGATCGGCGCGCGGGCGCTGACGGCGCGGTCGCCGAGATAGCCCTGCTTGCTGCTCTTGAAGTGCAGGCTCCAGGGGCCGCCGCCCGGGACCCGGAACTGAAGCGTCACGCGCCCGCCGGGCTTGACCTTGACTAGCCGGTTGACGCCTTTCGCCGTGAAGCGGATGGGCGTCACCTGTGTGCCGCGGGGTAGCGCGAGGACGAGCTCGAGCGTCCCGCCGGACTTTGTCCAGACGGTGATCGCGCCGACCGACGCCAGCCACTGATCTGAAAAGCGACCTGCTGCGATCAGCCGCAGCCTCGGGGTGCCGGCCGGGCGGTAGAGATCCCAGTTCGCCTCGTGCCCGACGCGCGCGACACCGGTCAGCTGCACGCTCGAGCCGTACGTCTGCACGAGCAGCGGGCGACGATCGGCGTGGCCGTCGACGAGCATGCGGCCGTCGCGCGCGACGCGCACCGGCTTGACCGAGAAGTGGTCGATGCGCGGGCTGCCGAGCAGCAGCAGCCTCTTGACCGAGGTGTTCCAGAAGAGCTGCTCCCAGGTCTGTTCGCGCCGCGCGCCGGGCGGTGCGACGAGATCGACGTCGCCGAGCCGGGCGTGATCGACCCACCGCAGGTCGCGCGGCAAGGAGTTGCGCAGGCTGGTGCTCGTGCGCGAGTCGAACGACGAGGCGCCCGCTGACAGCGCACAGCAGGCTGCGATCGCGGTTACGAAGGCGAGTGCCGGTGGGAGCTTGCGAAATGCCGCGAGCGCGGCGACCCCGGAGAGCGCGGCCGCAATGAGCGCAATCGCGAGCGCGCCGTTGCCGACCGACACGAGACCCTCGAGGCGCAGGACGGCCCAGAGGGTCGGGGAGTCGTCCTTGTTGTGGGCTGCCGCGTACCCGGAGAGTGGAATGCGCGCGGCGAGCAAGAGCAAGCCGGCCGAGCAGAGACCGACGGGAATCCGCCCCGGCAGGCCGCGCCTGACGTAGACGGCGAACGCGACGGCCAGGAGCGGGACGAGCGTGAACAGGTACCGCTCCTGGAAGCGCTCCGAGTCGGTGTCGGCGATCTGCGCGGCCTCGAGCAAGAGTGCGCCGGCGAGGAGGAGCGTCGTGACGGCGAAGGCGAGCTCCGCGCGACGGCGCGGACGCACGAGCGCCACGGCCAGTCCGGCCAGCGCGCCCGGCACCAGCACCCAGCCGCTCGAGTACGTAAGCAACATCGCCTCGCGCCCGACCCACTGGAGGAGCGAGCCGGGGTGGACCGAGTGCTTGCCGTCCGAGTACACGCCGAGCACACGGTTCGATCCGAGGGTCGCGAACAGGACGGCCGGAGGGACGACGAGCACGACGAGCGCCAGCCACACACGCCGGATCGACATGACGATGCGGCCGCGATCGGCGACGAGCTCCGCGCCGAACACGGCAAGCGGCACGACCGCGTACTGGATTCGTGCGAGCACCGCGAGCGCGCTGAAAAGTGCGAATGCAAGCTGGGCGCGCCGGGTCGGCGCTTCGACCATGCAGACCCCCGCGTACACGGCCGCGAGCACGAGTGGATAGGCCAGCGGATCGGCGAGCATTCCGGACGCGTAGACGCCGTCCGGCACGGCGACCGCAAATGTGGCGACCGTCAGCGCGAGCCACTGCGGCAGCGCCAGCCGCTTGCAGAGCAGGTAGGCCGGGATGACGGCGAGCGAGACGAACGCCGCATGCAGCCCCTGCGTGAGCCGGAACGCGGTCACCGGATGGTCCGTGACGAGCCAGACCGGCGCGGTGACGATCGGATCGAGCAGCGCCGGGAAGTGCACCCCGACGCCGCGGATGAGCGGCCGTCCGTGCTCGGCGAAGCTGCGCGCGAGCGACGGGTAGATGTACTCGTCGGGGAGGTAGTAGGGGACGAGCCGGCCTGCGGCGGCGATCAGCCGGCCGCCGAAGCTGGCGGCCATGATCCCGGCGAGCCAGACCCAGGCGGGCACGGCGGCAAGCCGCGCGACGGGGCGCGCGAGCTCTCGGTCCGTGCGGGCAGCAGCAGCCTCGACAGCCACGAAAGGCTCATCGGCAAGCGGCTCGTATCCCTTGAAGGAGTGATGCGCGTAGCGCACGTCCGCGAAGCGGACCGGTGGAGGGGGTCTGGGGGAACCGGGAGGTTCCTCCAGCTAGAACCACAAACCCTCTAGCGGCCGAGCGTGCGGGCGCGGTCCGCCGGGACGAAGAGCTTGCAATGTGGGCACTTGAAGCCGCGGTGACGCTCCGTCTGGCCGGCGATCAGCTCGGCCGTGAACGTCTTCTTGCAGTGCGGGCAAACGACTTGCTGCGGGCCTTCCTGCGCGGGGAGCTCGGCCATGAGCTCACGGTACCTACGGCAAGTAGCTGCGGTACGAGTCGAGCGGCTCGCGCTCCGGCGCGGGCGGCTCCGCGCGTGGCGAGCCGAGGTGGATCAGACCGAGGAAGCGCTCGCCGTCCGGCAGTCCGACCACGTCGCGCCCAGCTCTCGTCCGCAGCACGCGCGGCGTGCGCCAGTACCCGGCGAGCCCGCGCGCGTGCGCGGCGAGCAGCACCGTGTAGATCGCGCACGCCGTCGCGCAGATGTCCTCCTCGTCCTGCTGCAGGTCGCCGCTCAACACGCACGAGGCGAGCACGAGCGTTCGCGCCCGCTCCAGCTTCGGCGCCTCCGCCGGCCCCGCCGCCTCCTGCAGCCGCTCCAGCGTCACCGGCCCGACGACGCGAAAGCGCCACGGATTCGTGCGGTGGTGATTCGGCGCCCAGCGTGCGAGCTCGAGCAGCTCGTCGACCACCTCGGCCGCGACGGGATCTGGGCCGAACGACTTATGCGTCCGTCGAGAGCGGATCAGGTCCGCGAAAGCCTCCACGCGACGGACACTATCGACGCACCCAAGAGCGTCCCGCAGCCGCCGAGCGCGAGATCGCCGATCGTGTCGACGTACGTCAGCTGCAGCCCCGACGAGCCGAGCTTCATCACGCTGTACTCGCCGATCTCCCAGAGGATCTCCGTCGCCGCGCCGAAGCCGATCGCGAGGCCCCAGGAGGGCAGGAGCCCGAGCCGTGTTCGCCGCAACGCGAGCGTGACCGCCGACACGAGGATCCACCAGTTGAGGAGGTGAGCCAGGTCGTCGAACCAATACACCGAGTAGAGATCGAGGACGTTGCCGCCGGTATCGATCACGAAGGGCAGCACGATCAAGGCGTCGACGAGATGGGGATATGGCCGTCGCGCGCCGCGCAGCCACCACACGACGGGGACGACGAGCGCGGAGATCGGGTAGGCGAGTGCGCGCGCGAGCATCGCCTTGCCGTTGAAGCGCTCCAGGTCGGAGAACACCGAAAAGAGCAGCAGGCCGACGAGCAGCGCCTTCGCCGCCACATTCAGCCAGAGCGCCCGCGCGGCCACCTTCCTAGTTTGAACGCGCAGCGCAAAACGCGTATAAGGGACACAGGTGGAGGAGGGCAGGACCTCAGGGGCGGCGCTGGCAGAGCCTGCACGCGTAACGACGCCTGTCGTGCGCGTCGAGGACGTGCGCAAGAGCTTCGGCGACAACGTCGTCCTCGACGGCGTCGACCTGACCGTCAACGCGGGCGAGGCGCTCGTCGTGATCGGGCCGAGCGGCAGTGGCAAGAGCACGCTCCTGCGCTGCGTCAACCTGCTCGAGCCGATCGACAGCGGGCGGATCTTCCTCGAAGGCGAGGAGATCACGCGCAAGGGCGCCAAGGTGCCCGCTGTTCGGCAGCGCATCGGGATCGTCTTCCAGCAGTTCAACCTCTTCCCGCACCTGCGCGCGATGGACAACCTCACGCTGGCGGCGCGCCGGGTCGGTCACATCCCGCGCAAGGAGGCGGAGCAGCGAGCGCACGAGCTGCTGGAGCGCGTCGGGCTCGGCGACAAGGCGCGCAGCTATCCGCATCAGCTGTCCGGCGGACAGCAGCAGCGGGTCGCGATCGCGCGCGCGCTGATGATGCGCCCGCACGTGATGCTGTTCGACGAGGTCACGTCGGCGCTCGACCCGGAGCTCGTCGGAGAGGTGCTCGTCGTCATGCGCGACCTCGCGCGCGACGGGATGACGATGCTCGTCGTCACGCACGAGATGCAGTTCGCGCGCGACGTCGGCGACCATCTGATCTTCATGGACGGCGGCGGGATCGTGGAGGAGGGCAAACCTGCGGACGTCCTCGATCGTCCTACGAAGGAGAGGACGCGGCGCTTCCTGCGTCGCACTCTCCAGCTTGCAGATTCTCTGGAAGAGCTGACCATCGACGAACAAGGAGGGATTGAATGAGACGGCTCGTGATCGCGACGCTGGCCCTCGCGGTCGGGGCGACGGTCTTCGCCGCCGGGGGCTTCGGGGTACCGGGAGGGAAGCTGGCGCGCACTGCCGCGCCGGCGGCGAAGCCGAAACTGCCGCCGAAGCCGAAGCGGTCGAAGCTTCCGGCCGCCGTCAGAGAGCGCGGCAAGTGGGTGATCGGCGTCAAGTGCGACTACCCGCCGTTCGGGTACGTCGCTTCCAACGGCAAGAATGACGGCTACGACGTCGAGGTCGCCCGTCGCTTCGCGCAGTTGGCGTTCGGGAGCAAGGCGAAGTTGGAGCTGGTCTGCGTGACGACCCCGAGCCGCATTCCGACGCTGCAGTCGGGCCGCGTCGACATCATCGTTTCGACCTTGACCTGGACGAAGGCGCGCACCGAAGTGATCGCCTATTCGATCCCCTACTACAACGCCGGAGGAAGGCTCCTCGTCCCGAACAACTCGCAGATCCGCTCCCTGCGAGATCTCGGTTCAAAGAAGGTCGTCACAACACGTGGTGCGCTGTACGCGACCTGGGTCCGGAACTGCTTCAAGAACTCCAGCCTGCTGGAAGTCGATTCGCCGGCGCTGGCCACTTCTGCAGTGAAGGACGGGCGCGCGGACACGTTCATGTTCGACGATGCGTTCCTGATCGGCGTCGCGACGCAGGACCCGACGCTGAAAATCACGAACGACAAGTTCCTGACACTTCCGTGGGGTGTCGGGATCAGGAGGGGTGACGGCCAGATGGCAGCGTGGGTCAACACCGCGCTTCGCTACATGCGGGCACGCGACGAGTTCGCCACCATCCTCAAGGGTGTTGGCAGGCGGTTTGGCTCGTCGCAAGCGTTGATCAACGGGTTCCTCGACAGCGTGCCGCGGCCGAAGACGCGGTTCACGTATCCCTTCGGCAAGGACGTCACAGCGATCTGCCCGTAACACGATGAGGGGGCGGCGTAGGCCGCCCTCCTCCCCCCGGCGATGACGCTGCTCGCGAGCTTCGATTGGCACTTCATCTGGGAGCACATCCCGGACTTCTGGGACGGGCTGAAGGCGACGCTGAAGGTCGCGGCGATCGGGATCGCGGGCTCGCTCGCGATCGGGGTCAGCTTGGGCGCGGCACGGGCGCACAGGCTGCCGGTTGTGAGCTGGCTGGCGGCGATCTACGTCGAGGTGATCCGCAACACGCCGATCCTCGTCCAGATCTTCTTCATCGCGGGAGCGCTGCCGCATCTCCCCGGTCATCCGATCCGGCTCGAGCCGTTCACGATCGCGTGGCTCGCCGTGACGATCTGGGGCGGCGCCTACAACACGGAAAACTTTCGCGCTGGGTTCGAGGCTGTTCCGTACCGCTATCGCGAGGCGGGACTCGCGCTCGGCTTCTCGCGCTTCAAGAACTTCCTGAACGTAACGCTGCCGATCGGCGGCCGCATCGCGCTGCCGTCGTCGATCAACACGTACATCTCGGTGCTGAAGAACACGTCGCTGCTGACGGCGATCGGCTTTGCCGAACTGACGAACACGGCATACAGCCTGGAGAGCGTCTCCTTCAGAGCCACTGAGGTCTACTTCGCCCTCGGCGTCACGTACCTGTTGGTGGTCTGGGCGCTATCCGCGCTGGTGCGAGTGGTCGAGTGGCGGCTCGCGATCCCGGAGTCGCGCTGATGCCCGACTGGGTCGATCCCGTTGCGCACTACATGCTCCATGAGGGCCTGAAGAACACGGCCAAGATCGCCGTCTTCGCCGTCCTCGGCAGCACCGTCGTCGGGATCGTGCTCGGGACGTTGATGACGATCCGCTTCCTGCCGCTGCAGGCGCTGACCCGCCTTTACATCGAGATCTGGCGTGGCCTCCCGATCATCGTCACGGTGTTCCTCGTCTACTACGCGCTGCCGACCGCCCCGGTCATCCATCACCGGTTCGGCGTCATCACGGGCGCCGTGATCGGGCTCGGCCTCTGGGGCAGCGCCCAGGTCGCGGAGGCGACCCGCGGCGCGGTCCAGTCGATCCCCCGCGAGCAGCACGAGGCCGCGGCCGCCCTCGGGTTCGGCTGGCTCGGCCGGCACCGCAGTGTGATCCTGCCGCAGGCGCTCCGCCGCCTGCTCCCGCCGCTCGTAAGCCTGCTCGCAAACGTCATCCAGAACACGACGATCGCGTCGCTGATCGGCGTTCCCGAACTTTTGGCCACGGGTCAGCGGTCGATTGAGCGCCTCCAGTTCGAGCCGGGAGCGAACTCACACGCGTTCGCGATCTACGCGGCCGTCATGGCGGCGTTCTTCTGCATCTCGTTCCCGCTGACGCGGCTCGCCATCTTCCTTGAAAGGCGGCTGGTCTAGCGTGACACTTAGAGGCAGATGACGGCGGTCGAGATCCGATGCGCGAGCTGCGGCGGAGCCAACCCGCTGGGCTCACGTTTCTGCAGCAGCTGCGGCGCTCCGCTCGGTGACGCAGTCGCGCCACAGGAGGAGCGGAAGCTCGTCTCCGTTCTCTTCGTCGACCTCGTCGGCTCGACGGCCCGTGCGGACAAGGCCGATCCGGAAGACGTCCGCGACGTGCTCCAGATCTACCACCGCGAGGCGCGCCAATGCATCGAGCAGTACGGCGGCGTCTTGGAGAAGTTCATCGGCGACGCCGTCATGGCCGTGTTCGGCGCGCCCGTCGCCCACGGGGACGACGCGGAGCGAGCCGTTCGCGCGGGCCTCCGCGTGCTCGAGAGGATCGCGGAGCTGGGTTTGCCCGCTCGTGCCGCAGTGAACACGGGCGACGCCCTGGTTTCCGTGGAGCACGCACGCTCGGGCGGCGCGCTCGCCACCGGTGACGTCGTGAACACCGCGTCACGTCTCCAGACGGCGGCGCCGCCGGGCCGTCTCGTCGTCGGCGTGGAGACGTACCGCGGGACGCGCAACGTCATCCGGTACGAAGAGCTCGAACCGGTCGTCGCCAAAGGCAAGGCCGACGCCGTTCAGGCATGGCTCGCCGTGGAGGCGACGACGGCGCCGGCCGAGCGGCCGCTGCGCAGCACGCCGCTCGTCGGGCGCGAGCGCGAGCTCGAGCTCCTGCAAACCGTGTGGAACCGCGCGGCCGCGGAGCGGAGGCCGCACCTTGTCAGCGTCATCGGGCCGCCCGGCATCGGCAAGACGCGGCTCTGCCGCGAGATCTCGGCGTTCGTCGAGGGAAGCGGGGGGCGAACGTTCCGCGGACGCTGCCTGCCGTACGAGGAGAAGTCGGGCTACCAGGCGTTCTCTCGCGTCGTGCATCACGCGAGCGGCATTCTCGAGTCCGATCCGTCGGCGGTCGTCCGGTCGAAGCTCGAAGAGACAGTCCGCGGCGTCGTCCCGCTCGACGAGCGCACGCAGACGGCGCGGTATCTCCTCTTGCTGTTGGGCGTTGCGTCGGACGACGACGTCTCCGACGGGCGAGTGCTCTTCTTTGCCGCACGGCGCTTCCTGGAGTGCGTCGCACTCGAGCAGCCGACCGTCTTCGTGTTCGAAGACGTGCACTGGGCCGACAGCGCCGAGCTCGCATTGCTCGACTACCTCGCACAGCACGTCCGCGACGCGCCGGCGATGCTCGTCGCCGCCGCCCGTCCGGAGCTGCTCGACACGCACCCGACCTGGGGGTCCGGGCTGGTCTCGCAAACGACCATTCCGCTCGAGCCGCTGTCCGCGGAGGCCGCCCAGATGCTCGCGTCGCAGCTCGTCGAGACCCACGGCGCGCGGACTCTCGATCCCGCGCGGCTCGTCGACGTCGCCGGCGGAAACCCGCTCTTTCTCGAGGAGCTCGCGGCGTCGGTCGCCGAGGCCGGCGACAGCGACGAGCTTCCGGTCACTGTCCGCGAGGCGATTGCCGCGCGCATCGACGCGATGCCGGCGGGCGCGCGCGACGCGGTTCTGTCGGCGGCAGTGATCGGCAAGACCTTCTGGCGCGGCGTGCTCGAGGCGGTCGCGCCCGCAACGGACGTGGACGAGGCGTTGCACGTCCTCGAGGCCCGCGATCTCGTCCGGCGCGACGCTGCGAGCCAGCTCGCCGGGGACCTGCAATACACCTTCAAGCACATGCTCATCCGCGAGGTCGCGTACGCGACGGTGCCGCGGGCGTCGCGCCGTGAGCGGCACGCGGCCGTCGCTCACTACATCGAGGACGCGCTCGCGGGCGAAGCCCTGTCCACGATTCTCGCGTACCACTGGCGCGAGGCCGGAGAGCCGGCGCGCGCGATCCCGTACCTGCTCGACGCCGCCGACGCCGCGCGGCGCAGCTGGGCGCACGGCCCGGTCATCGACCTGTACACCAAGGCATTCGAGCTCGCTGAGGACGACGAGCTCCGACGTCGCATCCGGCTGCAGCGCGGCCTCGCTCTGAGCGAGCTCTGGGAGCACGCGGACGCGGTCGACGAGCTCGCTCCACTGGTGCCCGAGTTGAACGGATTGGAGAGGCTCGACGCGTTGCTCGGCCTCGCGATCTCGTACGTGTGGACCGAGCGAGACGCCGACGCGATCAGGACGGCGGACGAAGCGTTGGCGCTGGCGCAGGAGCTCGACGACGAGGCCGGCATCGCGGCGGCCCTCGCTGCGCAGAGCGAGGGGGTCGCCCAGCGAGGAGGCGAGGGCGACCTCGACGACGCACTCGACCGGGGCGACCGGTCACTCGAGCTCTGGGTACCCGGCGTGAGACAGTTCGAGCTCACTCACATCCTGCACCTCCATGCGAACACGCTCGCGTGGCGAGGCGAGTACGAGCGCTCCCTCGCGCTGTCGCGACGGACGCGCGCTCTTGCTCAGGACGTGCACAGCCCGGATGCGCTCCTGCGCGGCGGAGGGCTGGAGGCGCTCGCGCTCGTCGGCCTCGGCCGGCACGAGGAGGCGATCGGCGTCTGGGACGAGCTGCTCGACATCGCTGAGCAGCTCGGTGAGAACCGACGGGTCCTGCTCAACTATTCCGCACTTGCCTACCGCGAGGTGCACGACGTCGACGAGGCGCTGGCGCGCAGCGCTGAGGCCCTCGACCTTTCCGAAGGGATGACGTTCGGGATGCCGCTGCAGTTTGCGGGAGCCGATCTCGTCTGGACACACATCCTCGCCCAGGACATCGGAGCGGCGCAGGTGCTGTGGCCGAAGCGGTGGGCGCTCGCCGAGCACGCGACGGGCTGGACGACCTGGCTGATCGCCGGCAGGCTCCTCGCCGCGCGTGCCGAGATCGCACTCGCAGCCGAGACGGCCGAAGAAGCGGCCGAGTGGGCGCAGCGTGCGGTCGACGTCGCGCGGCGAACACGCCGCTTCAAGTACGAGGCTCGTTCGCTCTCGACGCTTGGTCAGGCCCTGGTCCGTCTCGGGCGGCAGGAGGAAGGGCTGACTGCACTGCGTTCGTCGATCGAGATTGCAGATCGCATCGTCAGCCCGTACGCACGCTGGAACGCGCGCGCTGCCCTTGGTCGCGTTGCGTGCGAGGTCGGCCGCGACGACGAAGCTGGAGCTGCCTACACCGAAGCGGCCGGGATCATCGACGCGTTCGCAGCGACGCTCGCGCCCAAGCGGGCGGCGACGCTCGCCGCGTCGCCGGTCGTCCAGGAGATCCGCTCGGCGTGAAGCTCGTCACCGTCGGCGACGTCATGGTCGACGTCGTGGCGGATCAGCGGCCGGCAGCCGGAGAGCGCGCGCACGGCAGCGTGCGTCTGCGCGCGGGCGGCTCGGCCGTGAATGCCGCGCTCGTCGCGCGAGAGCTTGGTGCGGACGTCCAGGTTGTGGGGCGCATCGGCAACGACGCAGCCGGCGAGGTCGTGCTGTCGACGCTCGACGCGCGCGGCATCGATACCGGCCTGGCGCGCGACGACGAGCTCCCGACCGGCGTTGTCGTTGCATTGGGGAACGCGATCGTCGCCGATCGCGGGGCGAATGCGCAGCTTTCCCCGGGCGACCTGCCATCGCCGTTGCGCGGGGACGCGCTCCTCGTGTCTGGTTTCGCGCTCTTCCAGGACGGTTCTCGCGAGGCGGCGCGGGCGGCGCTGGACCGTTTCGAAGGAGAGTGGACAGCGGTCGACCTTGCATCCCCGCGGCTGGCGACGCTCGACTTCGATGCGAGGGTCGTCTTCGCGACGGAGGACGAAGCGAAAGCCGTGCCACAGCTCCGGGAACGGTTCGAGATCGTGTGCGTGAAGCGCGCAGGCGGAGCGCGCGTCCATTCCAGTCGCGAGGTTGCCGACGCAGCGTCGAGCCGGGTTGTGGAGACGACGCGGTTCGGCGGGGGCGATGCGTTCGCCGCGGCGTTTCTCGTTGCGCTCGCCGACGGAGCCGAGCTCGCTCATGCGCTCGAGCGTGCTTGTGCCGCCGGCGCTCGCGCGGCGTCTTAGTTCCGGAGGTCCGGCAGCTTCCGCAGGTCCTTCGGCGACGTCACGTCGACGCGCTGCCAGCTGTTGAAGCGCCAGCCGCGGCCGTCGTACTGGCTCCCCTGCTTGCCGTACCAGAACTTCCAGGCGGGCTTCGGCTCGATCGACGCGATGAAGAAGAAGAACGCGGCAAAGCCGGCGGCGTTCACCGCGTGGCCGACGGCCGCCCCGACCGCGACGACGACCAGCAGGAAGACGACGAACGAGCGAGGGGGTTTGCGCAAACGCAACATGCTCTGAGTATGCGCCGATCCGCAGTGGGCGGGTGTTGCGCTCGCGTTAAGCGTTGACTGACCGGTCAATCTGTTTACCGCCTCCTGGGCTACGGGAAAACCGCCAGCGGCAGGACACCTGCCTCCCGCTAGCGAGAAGGAGAACACGATGCTCATGAGGCGAAAGACGGCCGTCGTCGCGACGGCGCTTGCGGCGATGGTCGCGGGGCTCGTCGCAGCGGCGGCGTCCCACGCCGGCCCGGCCGCGTTCGGCGCGCCGGTCAAGGTCACGCCCGACCTCGGCTTCGGCTACGAGCCGAGCCTCGTCGTCGATCCCTACGGCAACATCTTCGCGACGGCGCACAAGGAGAACTGGCAGCTCGTGCTCGGTCCGGATGCGAACTCGCCCACGTACACGCGCAGCATGTCGTGGGCGTGGGCGTCAGTGGACGGCGGCAAGACCTTCGTCGACATCCCCGGGCTGACGTCGCTTTCGCTCGAGCAACATCAGTTCGGCGACGAGGGCGACATGGCCTTCGACGACGCGCAACATCTCTATTTCGTCGACACGAACGTCGTCGACGACACGATCACGCGCTGGAGCGTCACCGGCCCCGGACTCAGCAACATGAAGCTCGACCTGACGCGGCCGCTGATCCCGTCGGCGCAACTCGTCGACGACCGGCCGTGGGTGACGGCACATCTCAACGGTCACGTCTTCTACATCGGCAACGAGGGCGACAAGGTCACCTATCCGCTTGGCCAGGGAACGGGCAGCGGCTTCGGTCCGGGCCGCTACACGGTCTACCGCTCCACCGACGGCGGCCTCACGTTCGACACCCTCGGCTACACGCTGAAGGACTCGGGCTGGTGTCGGCCGGCGGCGGCGCCGCACACGCAGTACGTCTACGTCGTCTGCGGCAATGACGGCGGCTCGAACGACGTCTTCACGCCGAACAACCCCAAGGGGACGTTGTACGCCTACGTGTCGTCCAACGACGGAGCGAGCTTCGAGCGCTACGTCGTCGGCAGCTATGACTCGACGGACAGCACCTTCAGCTGGCCGACCGTCTCGGTCGCGCCGGACGGCTCGATCTGGGCGCTTTACGTCGACGCGAAGCAGACGACGGATTGCGGCGCCGATCTGTTCGGCTTCACGACCTGCGACCCGGTGACGAACCGGCTGACGCTCTACCACTCGACCGACCACGGTCAGACGTGGAACGGCAAGGACATCACGCCCGGACGCGGCCGCTACCAGTACGCGTGGCTCTCGATCTCGCCGGACGGGAGCAACCTGGGCGTCGGCGTTTACTACCGGCCGAACCTGACCTCGGCCTGGCGCGTCTACGGCGCGATCTTCAAGCCGTGGCAGAAGCCGGCGCTTGTCTCGCTCGACCAGGATCATCCTGTCGCGCCGGCGACGGCTTCTGAGCCACCGGGCGACTACATGGGTAGCTACTTCAACCCCGACGGCACGCTCGGCGTGATCTGGACGCGCCGCGTCCTGACGGTGGGGGCGACGCTCCAACGTGACATCTACTACGCGAGGTCGAACTAGGCCCAGATGTTGATGCCGCTCTCGGTTGCGTAACGATCGATCGCCTCGAGCTCGTCGTCGGCCAACTCGAGGCGGTCGAGAGCGGCGACGTTCGTCTCGAGCTGCTCGAGGCTGCTGACGCCAACGAGCGTCGATGTGACACGCGGGTCGCGCAACGTCCAGGCGAGCGCCATCTGTGCAAGCGATTGGCCGCGGGCGTTCGCGAGCTCGTTCAGGCCGCGGATTTTCGTGAGCGATTCCTCTGTGATCAGCGTCGGCGAGAGCGACCCGTCGCGGCTTGCGCGCGAGTCCGAGGGGATCCCATCCAGGTACTTGTCCGTGAGCATCCCCTGCGCCAGCGGCGAGAAGACGATGCACCCGACGCCTTCGCGCTCGAGCGTGTCGAGCAGCTCGGGCTCGATCCAGCGGTTGAGCATCGAGTACGACGGCTGGTGGATCAGCAGCGGCGTGCCGAGATCACGCAGCAGCCGGGCAGCCTCGGCGGTGTCTGCGGCGGAATACGAGGAGATGCCGACGTACAGGGCCTTGCCCTGCCGCACAGCGGTGTCGAGCGCGCCCATCGTCTCCTCGAGCGGCGTCTCGGGATCAAAGCGATGCGAGTAGAAGATGTCGACGTACTCGAGCCCCATCCTTCCCAGGCTCTGGTCGAGGCTGGCGAGCAGGTACTTGCGCGAGCCCCATTCACCGTAGGGACCGGGCCACATGTCGTAGCCCGCCTTCGTCGAGATGACGAGCTCGTCGCGGAACGGCCGCAGGTCCTCCCGCATGATGCGGCCGAAGTTCTCCTCCGCGGACCCGTAGGGCGGCCCGTAGTTGTTGGCCAGGTCGAAGTGCGTGATGCCGAGGTCGAAGGCACGGCGGAGAATCGCGCGGCTGTCCTCGAGCTTCCGCTCGTGGCCGAAGTTCTGCCAGAGCCCGAGCGAGACGGGAGGCAGGAGCAGCCCACTGATTCCGCAGCGGTTGTAGTGCATGCGGTCGTAACGTTCGGGGTTGGGGACGTAGGTCACAGCCAGTCGTCGATCTTCGCGCCCGACGCGAGTGCGGAGAAGTCGCCGCGGTGCATGTCCTCCGCGGCGGAGATGAGCGCCCCGACCGCGACCCACGTGAGTGCGCCGCCGACGCTGACGCGCTGGGCGCCGGCTGCGACCATCTCGCCCATCGTCAGGGTGGGGCGGGCCAGCACGTTCACGGGCTTGGAGACCGCCTCGCACACAGCGCGGATCTCGTCGGCGCTTTCGAGGCCCGGCGCATAGAGGACGTCTGCGCCGACGAGCTCGTACGCCTGCAGGCGCGCGATCGTGTCCTCCAGGTCGGGGTTGCCGCGGATGTGGTTCTCGGCACGCGCGGTGAGCGTGAACGGAAAGTCCAGCGCGCGGGCCGCTTCGACCGCGGCCGCGATCCGCTCTGCCGCATGACCGGCGTCGTAGATCTGCCCGGCCGGGTCGTAGTCCTCGATCGAGCCGCCGACCGCACCTGCCTCGGCCGCCGCCGTCACTGCCCGTGCGGCCTCCTCGGGAGCGGCTCCGTAGCCGTTCTCGAGGTCGACCGAGACCGGCAGATCCGTCGCCTCGGCGAGCGTGCGCGTGTGAACGATCACCTCGTCCAGCGTGACGCTGCCGTCGGGCCGGCCCAGTGTGAAGGCGAATCCGGAGCTCGTCGTCGCGAGCGCCTTGAAGCCGAGCTTGGCCAGGACGCGTGCCGAGCCCGCGTCCCAGGGGTTCGGAATGACGAACGGCTCGCCCTCGTGCAGCGCGCGAAACGCCTCGGCCTTTTCCACAGGGGGAAGCTACATTCCGAAGCATGCTCAGCAAGACATGTGTCGCGGAGTCGGGCGGATTCAGGCTCGAAGACGTTCGCTGCGCCTGCGGCCGCTCGTCCTGGTCGGCGCCGGAGGAGACCAGCTCGTTCACGATCGTCTTCGTGCGGCGCGGCTGGCTTCCGCAGGCGTGTCAATGGCGTCGAGCACGTGCTGGATCCGGTCATCGCCTACTTCGAGCGTCCCGGGGGAGGAGCAGCAAGTGGCGCACCCTGTCGACGGCGGGGACGCGTGCACCCGGCTGACGCTGCCGACGGAGTACGTGCTCGACGGCCCGGAACCGCACTTCACCGAGGCTCCCCTTGATCTCGCGCAGCGCCTGTGCTGCGCTGCCTTGACGAGGACGAGTTCGTCGACCGCGCGGTCGCGATCGCGGATCGCCTCCTCGAGCGCCCGGCACCCGTGCGTGCGCGCCGTTTCGTCGATCGCGCGCGAGAGGCGATCGTCGCGGATCCGGCGCTCGGCCTCCAAGAGCTCGCGGGAGAGACGGTTTCGCGCTACCGAAATCGCGTTCCGCGTGCGCATCGCTCTGGATAGCCGTAGCGCACGATCACCGGGCGATCGAGCTTCTTGTCGTGCCGGATCGCTTCGAGTTGTTGGTGCGTGATGTTCTGGTTCGCGCGCAGCCGCGCGAGCGGGTCACCGGCGACCGAGACGAAGCTGAAGATCAGGAAGCTCGTCGCAACCAGCACCGGAATGCTGTAGAGCACTCTCCGGGACGTCCTCAGCTCCGACTACCTCCGCACGGCCCGGGCGAAGGGGGTGGTCGAGCGGCGGGTCGTGCTGAAGCACGCCCTCAGGAACGCGCTGATCCCGATGATCACGATCGTGGCGCTCGACTTCGGCGGCCTCTTCGCCGGCGCGATCGTCACGCAGACGATCTTCACCCTCGACGGGATGGGCTACTACTTCATCAACTCCCTGTTCGCGAGCGATCCCTATCCGGTGATGGCCTGGCTGATGATCGTGGCCACCATGGTGGTGCTCTTCAACCTCGTCCCCGACGTCCTCTACGGGGGCTTCGACCGCAGGATTCGGCCCGCATAGGACCTCCTTCCTCTGGTAGACAACCGCTACCGGGGGGATTCACGGGACAAGGAGGGCACAAGATGGCTTTGCAGATCGGGGATACGGCGCCCGACTTCGAGGCGCAGACGACCGAGGGGCAGATCCGCTTCCACGACTGGATCGGCGACTCGTGGGCGGTGCTGTTCTCGCATCCGCGGGACTTCACGCCCGTCTGCACGACGGAGCTCGGCTACATGGCGAAGATCAAGCCGGAGTTCGAGAAGCGGAACGTGAAGGTGATCGGGCTGTCGGTCGACCCCACCGAGAACCACGAGAAGTGGGCGCAGGACATCGAGGAGACGCAGGGCGCAGCGCCCAACTACCCGATCATCGGGGACGCGGACTTCAACGTCTCGAAGCTGTACGGGATGCTGCCCGCGGACACCTCGGGCGATCCGACGGCTCGCACGCCCGCTGACAACCAGACCGTGCGCAACGTCTTCGTCGTCGGGCCGGACAAGAAGGTCAAGCTGATCCTCGTCTATCCGATGACGACGGGCCGCAACTTCGACGAGGTGCTACGCGTGATCGACTCGCTCCAGCTGACGGCCACGCACAAGGTGGCGACGCCGGTCAACTGGAAGCAGGGCGACGACGTGATCATCGCCGGCTCGGTCTCGAACGACGAAGCGAAGGAGATTTTCGGCGACTGGCAGGAACCGAAGCCGTACATACGGGTGGTCCCGCAGCCGCACTAGACAGCCAGTAGGCGCCGCATAAGTTCCTTCCGGAGGCGCTCCGCTTCCCGGTCGTGCGCGTCCAGCTCCGTGGAGCTGGCGCCGCGTCGTGCGAGGAGCTCGCGGACGAGCACGAGCCCCCGCACGTGCAGCAGCAGGTCGTCGATCTCCCGGTCGAACACCGTGTCGGTCGTCATCACGCCGCCTCCTCGATCACGGCCAGCGCCTCGTCGTCGACGTGCTCGACGGGCGCGAGGCGGCTCTGCGGCTCGATGAAGATCCCGGCGACGAGCGCTCCCGCGACCGCCAAAGCCGCGAGCGCGTAGAACGTGACGTCGAAGCCGTGCGTGAGCGCCGGCGCGCTCAGCGCGGTGACGCCTTCGTGCGTGTCGACGTACTGGTTGGTGTAGGTCGTCGCCAGTGTGCTGACCGCGGCCAGGCCGACCGCGCCGCCGATCTGGCGGCTCGTGTTGATCAGCCCGGAGGCGATGCCGGCGTCGGCGCGCTCGACGCCGGTCAGGCCCGCGATCGTCATCGAGATGAACGAGAGGGACATGCCGATGCCGGCCAGCACCATGGCCGGGAAGATGTTCCAGAAGTAGTGGCCGTCCTGCGGGAGGCGTGCGAGCAGTGCGAGCGCGCCCGCGGCGACGAGCAGCCCGACCGTCAGCACTCGGCGCGCACCGAGCCGTGTCACGAGCCCCTGCGCGACGTTCGAGACGACCACGATCGTGAGCGTGATGGCGACGAACGCGACACCGGTCTGGATCGCGGAGTAGTGCAGCACCTGCTGCATGTACAGCGTCAGCAGGAAGAACGTCGAGAAGCCGACGGCCGCGACGGCGACGCCCGCGGCGTTCGCCGCTGCGAGCGTGCGCAGGCGGAACAGCCGCATCGGCAACAGCGGCGCGCGCGAGCGAAGCTCGATCGCGATGAACGCGGCGATCAGGACGAGCGAGGCGCCGAGCAGCGTCAGCGTCGACGCGCTCGACCAGCCGTCCTCGGTCGCGCGCGTCAGCGTGTAGACGAGCAGCATCAGCCCGGCCGTGACAGAGGTCGCGCCGGCGAGGTCGAAGTGGCGCTGCTGGACGAGACCGGTGCTCTCCTGCAACAGCCACGGCGTCAGGGCGATGACGGCGAGGCCGACCGGGACGTTGATGAAGAAGATCCAGGTCCAGTTCAGGTACGAGGTGAGCACTCCGCCGAGGAGCACGCCCGCGGCGCCGCCGCTACCTGAAGCCGCGCCCCAGATGCCGAGCGCGATGTTGCGCTCGCGGCCCTCTGCGAAGGTCGTCATCAGGATCGAGAGCGCCGCAGGTGCGAGCAGCGCGCCGCCGAGACCCTGCAGCGCTCGGAACGCGATCAGCGAGCCCTCGGACCAGGCCAGGCCCGACAGCAGCGAGCTGACGACGAAGACGCCGAGGCCGGCCACGAAGAGGCGGCGCCGGCCGAAGAGGTCGGCGAGCCTGCCTCCCAACAGCAGCAAACCGCCGAAGAGGATCGCGTAGGCCGTGATCACCCACTGCAGGTTCGCCTCGGAAAAGTGAAGATCGGTCTTGATCGAGGGGAGCGCGACGTTCACGATCGCCACGTCGAGGATGACCATGAACTGGGCCGCGACGATCAGGGCCAGGCCGCCCCAGCGCCCGCGCTCGCCTTCCGGTCGGATCGAGGCAAATGTCATTTATAGCCTCCCAAAATCGTTGATTCCTGCCACGATTATACGCGTCAACGATGGGGTGGGCTACACTTATTCCCGATGACGCTCACGAACCCCGATCTGGCTGCCAAGCCGCACATGGCGCGGCCGCCGGCCGAGCTGGTCTCCAGCACCTCGCACCTGCTCAAGCGCCTGGGCTGGGCGGTCAAGGACCGCGGGATGGCGGCCTATGCCGAAGCGGGCATGACGCCGTACCACCACGCCGTCCTCGCCGTGCTCGATGAGGACACGCCGGAGACGCAGGCGATGATCGCCGACGCGCTCGGCTACGACCGCAGCCACCTGGTCGGGATCCTCGACGAGCTCGAGGAGCGCGGCCTGATCGAGCGGCGCCGCGATCCGACCGACCGGCGCCGCCACCTCGTCACGCCGACTGCTGACGGGAAGCGGATGCTGAGACGGCTGCGCGCAATCTCGAAACGAGTCGACGACGACTTTCTCGCGCCGCTCGACGCAAAGCAGCGCGAGACGCTGCATGCGCTGCTGCTCGCGCTGATGAGCCACCACGAGCCGCGCTACGCCCAGAGCGGGCGCAGCAATTCGACTCCCGCCTGAGCTCAGGCTTCATCCGTTTGTGGTGCCGAGGGCGGGCGTTAAGACGGCCGCGCGAGCAAAGCCCGCGCGGCCTCTATGCGGCGCCGCCAAGTCGGCGCCTCAGTCCTGAACTAAGCGCACTCGGCCGCCGGCTCGCCGACCGCCTGCTCGTGCGCCGGTGCGGGAGCACCTGTCCGCAGCAGCAGCGCGCCGATGATCGCCGCGCTCGCCGCGAAGATCGCGCCGAGCAGGAAGGCGACGTGGTAGCCACCGGTCAGCGCCGCGATCTGGCCGTGGCCGGCGTCGACGAGCGTGTTCGTGCGTGAGGCCGCGACGCTGGCCAGTGCGGCGAGGCCGACGGCGCCGCCCATCATGAACGAGGTGTTGACGACGCCGGAGGCGAGGCCGGACTCGGCGGGATCGACGTCGCCCATCGCCGCCAGCAGCACGGGGTTGAAGGCCATGCCGGCGCCGAGGCCGAGCAGGACCATGCTCGGGAGCACGTCGACGACGAAGTGCCCGTCGACCGGCGCCCGCACGAGCAGCGCAAGCCCGGCGGCCGCGAGCAGCAGGCCCGTCGCCAGCGGTTTCTTGATGCCGTAGCGCATCACGAGCTTCGCGGAGAGCCCGATCGACAGCGCGCCCATGATCACGTTCCCGGGCAGGAACGCGAGGCCGATCTGCAGGGGGCTGTAGCCGAGCACGAGCTGCAGGTAGAGCGCGGCCATGAAGAACCAGGCGAACATGGCCGCAGCCCAGAGCACGCCGACACCGCTGGCGGTGGAGAGGTTGCGCAGCCGGAAGAGGCGGAGCGGCACCAAGGGCATTCGCACGCGTGACTCGATCGTCACGAACGCCGCGAAGAGCGCGGCCGCGCCGGCGAGCACGCCGAGCGTCTGTCCCGAGCTCCAGCCCTTCTCGTTGCCGTTCACGATCGCGTAGACGGCGAGCATCAGCGACGCCGTCACGGTGACCGCGCCGGCGACGTCGAGCCGTCCGCCGCCGGCGACGACGGGCGGAGCCGGCACCAGCCGCAGCGTGAGCAGGACGACCAGCACGCCGATGGGGAAGTTGACGAGGAAGATCCAGTGCCAGTTGAGCGTGTCGGTGAGGATCCCGCCGAGGAGCACGCCGATGCTGCCGCCGCCGGAGGCGACGAAGCCGAAGATGCCCATCGCCTTGGCCCGCTCGGCCGGCTCGGTGAACAGGTTCATCATCAGCGACAGCGACACCGCGGACGCGACCGCGCCGCCGAGACCCTGCACCGCACGTGCGCCGACGAGGAACCATTGCGTTTCGGCGAGGCCGCACGCCAGCGAGGCAATCGTGAAGAGCGAGATCCCGGCGATGAACAGCCGGCGGTGGCCGAACAGGTCGCCGAGCCGGCCGCCGAGCAGCAGGAATCCGCCGTAGGTGAGCAGGTATCCGTTGACGACCCACGCGAGCGAGGTCTCGGAGAAGCCGAGATCCTCCCGGATCGACGGGAGGGCGACGCCAACGATCGTGACGTCGAGCACGATCATCAGGCTCGCCAGGCAAAGGACGTACAGGGCAAGCCAGCGCGTCCGGATGTCCAGGGTCTCACTCATGCTGTCTGCCTCCTTGGAATTCGCAATCACATCCCGTAGACCGGACGGCACCCGGAAACTCATCGGTAGGCTCACGTAGGTGACCACGGCCGCCTCGCCCGCCGAGCTGGAGCGCCAGCTCGAGGACTATCGCCGGGAGCTGACAGGGTACTGCTACCGGATGCTCGGATCGGCCTTCGAGGCCGAGGACGCCGTCCAGGAGACGATGCTTCGCGCCTGGCGCAGCCTCGAGCGCTTCGAGGGTCGCGCGGCCCTGAAGTCGTGGCTCTACAGGATCGCGACCAACGTCTGCCTCGACATGCTCAACGGGAAGGAGCGGCGTATCCGTCCACTCGAGCTCGGGCCGGCCGGAACCATCGACTCGCCCCTGACGACCCGCTCCGCCGAGTCCTGGCTGGAGCCCGTCCCCGACGGCAACGTCCTTCCGAGCGACGGGGATCCCGCGCAGCTCGCCGAGGAGCGAGAGACGCTCCGGCTCGCCTTCGTCGCGGCGCTCCAGCACCTGCCGCCGCAGCAGCGCGCCGTGTTGATCCTGCGTGAGGTACTGCGCTGGCGCGCGAGCGAGGTGGCGGAGCTGCTCGAGACGAGCGTCGCCTCGGTGAACAGCTCGCTGCAACGCGCGCGCGCGTCGCTCGACGCGACCGAGCTCACGCCCAGCGAGCCGCTCGAGCCGCTCGACGAGGAGCAGCAGGAGCTGCTGAACCGCTACGTCGATGCCTTCCAGCGCTACGACATGCAGGCGCTGACCGCGCTGCTGCACGAGGACGCGAAGCAGACGATGCCGCCGTACGAGATGTGGCTGCAGGGCAGCGAGGAGATCCTGCGCTTCTGGATGGGTCCGGGTGCAGGCTGCCGCGGGTCGATCCTCATCCCGACGGTTGCGAACGGCCTGCCCGCGTTCGGTCAATACCGGCCGAGTGGGCCCGGCGGCAGCTTCGAGCCCTGGGCATTGCAGGTGCTGGAGCTCTCAGACGGGCGGATCGTCGGGTTCAACGCGTTCCTCGACACCGAGCGGCTGTTCCCGTTGTTCGGTCTGCCGCCCGTTCCGCCCCAGTAGGACGTCTTCGAGGCCCAGGAAGGCGGCGAGCTCACGGAGCCCAGGCGACGCATTGGTAAAGCGCAGACGGACGCCGCGCCGTCGCGCGTTCAGCTGCGCCCGTGCCAAAGCGTCGACGGTCAGGAGGTCCGCCGCGCGAATGTGGCCGACATCGCAGTCCACATGCATAGAGACGGTTGCGGCGGTGGAAATTCATCGGAGTGGGGAGGCGTTGCAGAGTGCAAAGCGTGAGAAAGGAGCGGTGGGCATGACTGACCTCGATGCGAGGAAGCGATGGTTGGCGCTCTACGTCCTCTGTCTGGGGGATCTGATGATCGTCCTCGACTCGACGATCGTGAACGTCGCGCTGCCCTCGATCCGGAGCGATCTCGGCTTCTCGGAGGCCTCGCTGGCCTGGGTCGTCAACGCCTATCTGCTCACCTTCGGCGGCTTTCTCCTGCTCGCCGGTCGTTTTGGCGACCTGTACGGGCAGCGGCTGCTGTTCCTGATCGGAATCGGCGAATTCACGGTCGCCTCGCTGCTCTGCGGGCTCGCGAATTCGGAAGGTCTGCTGGTCGCGGCCCGTGCGATCCAAGGGGTCGGCGGCGCGGTTGTCTCCGCAATTGCGCTTTCGCTGATCATGATCCTGTTCACCGAGCCGGCTGAGCGGGCGAAGGCGATGGGCGTCATCGGCTTCGTTCTCTCCGGCGGTGGCACAGCGGGCGTCCTGCTCGGCGGAACCCTGACCGACCTGCTCAGCTGGCATTGGATCTTCCTGGTCAACATCCCCGTCGGGATCGCCGTGCTCGCGCTCTCCCGTGTCCTGCTGCCGCCGGACACGATGAGGCGTACAGGCAGTTTGGACATCGCCGGGGCCGTGACGGTGACCGCCTCCCTGATGCTCGCCGTTTACGCGATCGTGAACGGGAACAAGGAAGGGTGGACCTCCGGCCAGACGCTCGGGATGCTCGGGGGCGCCGTTGCATTGCTCGCCGCGTTCCTGGTGATTGAGACACGTGTGAGCGCGCCGTTGATGCCGCTCGGCGTCTGGCGGATCCGCAACGTGACCAGCGCAAACGTCACGGGGATCCTTCTCGCCGGGGCGATGTTCGCGTGGTTCTTCCTCTCCGCCCTGTACTTGCAGCGTGTCCTCGGCTACTCGCCGCTGAAGGTGGGCCTCGCCTTCCTGCCCGGCACGCTGCTCTGGGGAGCCTCGTCGCTGCTGCTGTCGGACAAGCTGGTGATCCGGTTCGGGATCAAGGCGCCGCTGATCGGTGGGCTGCTCTTCTACGTCGTCGCCCTGCTGCTCTTCGCGCGCGCGCCGGTCGACGGGAACTACTTCGTCGACGTGCTTCCGGGCATGCTCATCCTCGGCATCGGCGGCGGGATCACCTTCAACCCGATCCTGCTGGCCGCGATGAGCGGGGTCGAGCCGACGGAGGCCGGCCTCGCCTCGGGCGTCGTCAACACGTCGTTCATGATGGGCGGCGCGCTCGGGCTCGCAGTTCTTGCGAGCCTCGCTGCATCACGGACGGAGAGCCTCACCAACTCGGGCCACGGACCCCTCGCGGCATTGAACGGCGGGTATCACGTCGCCTTCCTGGTCGGTGCCGCCTTCGCGGTTGTGGCGGCGGCGGTCGGCGCGGCTCTGATCCGCACCGAAGCCGCCGCGCCGATGCCCGGCGCGGAGGGCGTGCCGGCCGGCGCCGAGTAGCGCGTGCGATGAGCTTTGCACGGCCGCGCCGTCTGAGGGGCCCGGACCACGTCACCGGGGCCGACGGCGAGGTGATCATCGGTCTCTTCCGCGACCCCGAGGGCCACGTGGTCGGAGTCGCGAGCTCGTAGTCGGTCGGAACGGCCGCCGCACCGGCTCTGACGGGCCGAACGGGTACCCTGAGTATCCCCACCCAGGAGGTGCGATTGAGCAGCAAGCGACAGACAACCATGGCAAAGCTGCAGCGCGAGCGCCGAGTGGAAGAGAAACGCACGCTCAAGCGAGAGAAGAAGCAGGCCGCGGCTGCGGCGCGCAAGGCCGGAGAGCAGCCGCCCGACGAAATTGGAGAGCAGCCGGCGGAGATTTCCGCTACCGTCGAGGACGAATAGAGCGAGTTCGGTTGCGCAGCAGCGCTTTCCCTGCCCGTTCGTGAACTGGCAAGGGAGGTGTTTTTAATGGCAACTGGAACCGTGAAATGGTTCAGCGATTCGAAGGGTTACGGGTTCATCACCCCCGATGAGGGTGGCAAGGACCTGTTCATCCATCACAGCAACATCACCGGCAACGGCTACAAGTCTTTGACCGAGGGTGCAAAGGTCGTGTTCGAGGAGCGCGAGGGCAACAAGGGCATCGAGGCGTACGACGTCTCGACGGCCGTGGCCTCGTAGAGCCGACTGTGCTCGTGAAATCGACGGGTGACGCACCAAGTCGGGATCGTCCCGACTCGGGCGTTTACACCCAGCGGGAGCCGCGGGCCGAGCCCGCGTCTCCTCGATGGTCGGCGCCGCAAGACGGCGCCTAAGGCACGACGGTGTCGCGCGCGCGTCTTAGCCGCGCGCGCGACCCGAACAGCGGCGAGAGAAGGGGCGGGCCTTGAACGGCACGATGATCTGGTTTCACGAGGAGAGGGGAGCGGGCTTCCTCCTCAGCGACGACGGTGACCGGCTGGCCGTCGATCGCGACAGCTTTGTCGGTGGGAACGCGCCCGTCGGACGCTGCGCCGGCCTACCCGTCAGCTTCGTCCTCGCCGAACGCGACGGAGAGCGCGTCGCGGTCGACGTCTCCCTCGTCGAGGTGACGGCGCCCGTTCGCCGCGCGCGCCGGCGCGGCGCGAGCTACCGCTAACGCTTCGGCACGTAGCGCAGGTGCGCGACGTGGGGCGACTCGGCCACGCGTGTCAACTCGAGCTCCGTGGGAGCGAGACCGTCGAGGAGCCGCACGCCGCCGTCGCCGAGCAGCACCGGCACGAGGTGGACGTTCAGCTCGTCGAGCAAGCCCGCCCGTAGGAACTGCTGCACGACGCTGCCGCCGCCGCCGAGCTGGACGTTCTTGTCGCCCGCCGCCGCGCGCGCCTGCTCGAGCGCCGCCTCGATGCCGTCGGTCACGAAGACATAGGACGTTCCGCCCTCCTTGGCGACGGTCTCGCGCGGGTGGTGCGTGAGGACGAAGACAGGTGCGTGGAACGGAGGATCGTCTCCCCACCAGCCGTCCGCGTTTGGATCGCTGTCCCACGGGCCCGCGCCGCCGCTGAACATCCGCCGGCCCATCACGACCGCTCCGCTGCCGGCGAGCCACTCCTGCACGACCTCGTCGTCCGGGCCGCTCTCGCCGCCTTCCATGCCGTGCTGCTCGCGGAAGCTCTTCAGCCGGAACGCCCACTCGTGCAGTTGCTCGCCGCCCCGTCCGAGCGGTTCCTCGAGCGTCTGGTTCGGGCCGGCCACGTAGCCGTCGAGCGACATCGAGAGATCGCAGAAGACCTTGCTCATCGCCGCACCATCCTTTCCGATTCGGTGTTGCTAGTACAGACGGCGCGGCGTGGGCAAACTCATCGTCACCCCGGCGGCACGTTCTGGTTGCGGCGGAGCACGTTTTCCGGGTCGTACCGCTTCTTTAATCCCTGCAGCCGGTCGAAGGCATCCGCGCCGAAGATTGCGCGGCGCCGCTCGAGCGGCTCGTCCTCCTGCATGTAGTTGATGTAACCGCCGCCGCTGAACGACCACGGCTCGAGCGCGGCGGCGGTCTCCCGCGCCCAGCGGATCTCCTTCTCGTCCTGCGCCGGGTCCTGCCACGTCGCCATCACGCTGACGTTGAACACGGCACCGCGGAAACCCAGTGCGGCGCTGTCCCCGTCGACGTCCTTCGGGGCGCCGTGCAGCGACTCGATCAGGATGCCGCCGGGGGGACGCCCGAGCGAGGCGAGCAGGGCGAGGAGCGTGTCGAGCAGCTCGTCGGGGAGCTCGCGCACGAAGTGGCCTTTCCAGTAGTGGCGGTTTTCGCCGTAGGCCGAGTCGAAGATGTTCTGCTGGTCGATGAACGTCTGTGCCTGGACGCTGTCCGCGACGAGGCCGGGGAGCGCACGCAACGCGTCCAGCTCCCTCGAGTCGCCGTCGGCGCCCGTGTAGCACGGCGTGATCTCGAGGACGGGCGTGAGGTTGCCGTCGACTCCGAGGGTCGCCTGGATGCTCAGCTCCGGCGGCGCGCCGGCGGCGAGCTCCAGGAAGCCGCGCGCGGCGTCCCGCACACCGTCGCCGCTGTAGCGCAGCGTGCCGCCGACGACGCGCTCCAGCTCGTGCAGCCGGAACTGCAGCCAGGTCGCAACCCCGAAGTTGCCGCCGCCGCCACGCAGGCCCCACAGCAGCTCGGCGTCGCCGCCTTCCCCGGCGCGGACGACACTTCCGTCGGGCGTGACGAGCTCGGCAGCGACGAGGCCGTCGCACGTGAGGCCGTACTGCGCCGTCAGGTGGCCAATCCCGCCTCCGAAGGTGAGCCCGGCGACGCCGGTCGAGCCGACGACGCCTCCGGGTGTGACGAGGCCCGCCGTTTGCGTCGCCGTGTCGAAGTCGAGCCACGTCGCGCCGCCGGCGGACCGCGCTCTGCGCCCGCCGGCGTCCATCTCGACCTTGCGCATCTGCGTCAGGTCGATCACGAGCCCGCCCTCGACCACGCAGTGCCCTGCGGGGTTGTGTCCGCCCCCGCGCACGGCGACGTCCAGGCCGTGCATGCGGGCGAAGTCGAACGCGGCGGCAATGTCACCTGCGCCAGTGCAGCGCGCGATCACGGCAGGCCGGCGGTCGACCAGCGCATTGAAGCCGCGCCGCGCGGAGTCGTAACCGGGATCGTCCGGCCCGATCACGGGGCCTGCCAGCGATTCGCGCAGCTCGCTCGGATCGATCACGCGGCGCGCTCGTACGTGAGGATCGCGATGCCGTCGCCGACGATCTGGGAGTTGGCGAGCTTGAACGACTTCTTGTCGGTCGTTCCGCCGAACAGGCGCTTGCCCGTTCCCAAGATGACGGGAAACACCATCAGGCGCAGTTCGTCGACGAGGTCGTGCTCGACGAGCGTTTGCACCAGCTGCGCGCTCCCGTGGACGAGGATGACACCGTCGATCTGGTTCTTGAGCTTCGTCACTTCCTCGGCGACGCCGCCGCTGAGGATCGTGGAGTTGTTCCAGTCGGCGCTCTTCAGCGTCGACGAGACAACGTACTTGGGCATCGAGTTGAACTTGTCCGCGAAGCCGACCTCGTCGGTAAAAGTCGGCCACGCAGCTGCGAAGCCCTCGTACGTGACGCGGCCGAGCAACTGCGCCTCCGCCTCCATCGTCTCGTCGAGCTTGAACTTGTCGCCCTCGTCACCGCGGTTGATCTCGAACGTCCAGCCGGCGTGCTTGTAGTCCTCGCCTCCGCCAGGCGCCTCCATGACGCCGTCGAGCGAGACGAACTCGGTTACGACGATCCTGCCCATGCGGGCCTCCTGTGTCCGGGGAGCGGGTTACTATATTCAACCGAGAGGTTGAAGAAGTGGCACAAGACATGCTGAGCACCACCTTCGCAGCGCTGGCCGACCCTACGCGTCGCGCAATCCTCGAGCGACTCGCGCAGGGGGAGGCGACCGTCAACGAGCTCGCAGGACCTTTCCCGATCACGGTGCAGGCGGTCTCCAAGCATCTCCGCGTGCTCGAGCACGCCGGCCTGATCGCGCGCGGTCGCGAAGGGCAGCTGCGTCCTTCCCGGCTGCGCGGCGCGCCGCTCGGAGAAGCCGCCGCGTGGCTCGCGTCGTATCGACGCTTCTGGACGGGGCGGTTCGACCGGCTCGAGGGTCGGTTGCGAGATGACTGAGTACGGAATCGAGGTCACGCGCGTCTTCGACGCTCCGCGGGAGCGGGTCTGGGCCGAGTGGACCGAGCCGGAGAGCTTCGCGGACTGGTTCGGCGGGCCCGACGCGGACGTGCCGCTCGATACGGTCGCGATGGACGTGCGCAGGGGTGGTGCGTGGCGGCTGACGATGTTCGCGGAGCGTGGCGAGATCCACTGGCACGGCGAATACCTCGAGGTCGACCCGCCGGAGCGCCTCGTCTTCACGATCTCGGACAACACGGGCGACCGGTACGAGCTGGTGACTGTGCTGCTGACGGAGCTCGACGACGGCCGGACGGAGATGCGGTTCGAGCAGCGCGGACAGCTTCCGCCTGAGGTGTACGAAGCGGCTAAGCAGGGCTGGGGCGTGTTCTTCGATCGCCTCGCAGAACGCCTCGCCGCAGGGTGACGGACAGCAGCGCGGCGACCGCCGGCACGACGAGGTACATGGAGGAGAAGACGGCGACAACGGACACGAGCACGAGCGCGACGACCGCGGCAGCGCGCAGGCGGCCGGAGAGCATCCGCGCAGCGGCCGCCAGCGCAAAGACATAGACGAGGATGAAGCATGCGGAGGTCGCGCGGATGAGGCCGCTTGTACTGCCGATCCCCGCCGCCAGCGCCGCGAGCAGGACGCTCGCAGTGGCTGCCAGCGCAAACAGTGGACGCCGCGGGATGCTGCGGTCGATGTCGCCCGCCAACCAGATGGGTAGCGCACGTTCCGTGGCCAGCGCGGCGGCGAGCTTTGCCGCAGCGCCCGTGTACACGTTCATCGTTCCCATCGTCAGCGCGACCGCCAGCACCGCCGTCGCATCGCGTCCCGCGCGTCCGAACCCGACCGCGATCAGGTCGGCGAGCGGCACGCGCGAATTGCTTGCGGTGGTGACGATCGTCGCGACGGCGAGGCCTGCGTAGAGCGCCGTGATGACGGCGAAGGCGAACGCCATCGCACGCGGGAGCTGACGCGCCGGGTCGCGGAACTCGCCGGCGAGCTGCGCCATCGCCTCCCAGCCGATGAAGAGCCAGATCAGGATGTTGGCGGCGGTCCCGACCGCCCACCAGCCGTGCGGCGCGAACGGCGTCCAGTTGTGCGTGGCGTGACCCGGGAGCGCGACGCCTACCGCGACGGCGACGATGCCGACGAGCACCGCCGACAGCGCGAGCTGGAAGCCCGACGACAGCCGCAGGCCCGCGACGTTCGCCGTCAGGACGACCGCGTACATCGCCACCGCGACCATGACCGCGACGCCGGTGCCGGAACCGGTCAGGTCAGCGACGTAGTAGCCGCCGATCAGGGCGACCGCCGGCCCTCCGAAGACGACCGCTGCCAGGAACCACGCGCCCGCGACGGCCGCGGCCGTGCCGCCGAACGCCTCGCGCACGTAGGTCGAGACGCCGCCGGCAACGGGATGGCGGATTCCGAGCGCGGCGAACGTCACGGCGAGCGGAGCGGAGAGCACCAGTAGCCCCGCCCACGCGACGATCGACGCCGGGCCGGCCGCGTCCGCAGCAAGCGAAGGGACCAGGAGCAAGCCCGGCCCGACGAGCGCGCCGATGTAGAGCGCGGCACCACGCGGGACGCTCAGCACGGGCGCGACGCTAGCCGACAAATAGGGCGGATTCGGCCCGCTATTCATGCTTGACTGGGGCCATGCCGTCTCCGACGTCCAGGCTGCTCGAGCTGCTCGAGCTCCTGCAGGGGCAGCCGCTCGTCACGGGACGTGAGCTCGCCGACCGCCTCGCCGTCGACCGCCGCACCGTCCGCCGCGACGTTGCGACGCTGCAGCGGCTCGGGATCCCCGTCGAGGGTGAGCGCGGAGTGGGCGGAGGCTACCGCCTTCGCCCCGGCTACCGGCTGCCGCCGCTGATGCTCAGCGAGGACGAGGCGGCCGCAGTCGTGGTCGGGCTCGGCGCCGCAAGCCGGCTCGGACTGGGCGACGCGGACGGAACGAACGGCGCGCTCGAGAAGATCCGGCGTGTGCTGCCCGACGCGCTCCGTCGGCGCATCGAGGCGCTCGAGTCCGCGCTCGCATTCACGGCGCGCGCCGTCACCGGCGAGCCGCCCGCCGGGGAGACGGCGTTGCTGCTCGCGGAGGCGATCGGCCGCCGGCTGCGCGTCCGCATCTCCTACCGCTCGTTCGCCGGCGAGGAGAGCGAACGCGAGCTCAGCCCGTACGGGCTCGTCGTGCACGAGGGCCGCTGGTATCTCGCGGCGCACGACCACCTGCGTAAGGCGCTGCGCACGTTCCGCGTCGACCGCGTGGGCCGCTCCGAGCTCATCGCGGAGCCCGCGCACGGCGCGCCGGACGACTTCGACGCGCTCGCGCATGTGAGTAGCTCGCTCGCGCAGGTGCCGTGGCCTTGGGAGGTCGAGGTGTTGCTGGAGCTGCCGCTCGAGCAGGCGAAGCTCCGCATCTCGGGAACGCTGGCGGAGCTGGTTGCAGAGGGCGAGGCGACGCTCATGCGGATGCGTGTGAGCTCGCTCGACTGGGCCGCGTCGTTTCTCGCGGGACTCGGGTGTCCGTTCCACGTCAGGCGACCGCCCGAGCTCGGGGCCAGTGTCCGGACGCTCGGTGCCCGGCTGGCCGAGTGGTCAGGCGTCTAGCTCGTTCTGCTCGAGCCAGGCTTTCGCCACGCGTTTCTGCGCGCGCGTCAACCACGCTTCCGCGACGAGTTCGTGCAGCTCTGCGCGATCGATCTTCGCCAGATCCGGAATGCGCATCAGCACCGCGGGATACCCGTCGAAGTGCGGCGTCGTGAAGTAGATGCCGCGGGTGTCGGAGAGCAGGAGCTCCTTCACTCCGACGTCCGCCACCCGGAACATGAGCACGTCGTCGAGCCGTTCCTGCGTCTCCGGGTCGATCGCGTCCTTCCGCCGGCCGCGATGGAAGCAGAAGAGCTTGCCGTGCACGAAGTACGCGGGCCGTCCGTCGCCGGAGACTTCCTTCGTCGCAAGCGGCATCTCGAGCGCGAGCTCGTCGAGGTCGGCCATCGTCGCCACCGGCGAACTCTCTCACCGCCTGGCGATGAACACGCCCGCGAAACAGAGCGCGCCGCCGGCGACGGCGAGCCCCGGCGGCGTCTCACCGAGCAAGAGCCAGCCGAGCAGGATCGCGATCGGCGGGACGAGGTACGTGGTCGAGCCCATCCGGCCCGCGGTCGTGCGCGCAAGCGCGTAGCCCCAGGTGAGGAAGCCGATCGCCATCGGCACGATCGCGAGGTACACCATCCAGCCGATCGCCGTCGCGTGCGTGTCCGGCAACTGGTGCACGAACGTGCCGGCGAACGGGAGGCAGACGACCGCTCCGAACGTGCACGCGAGCCACGTCACCTGCAACGCGGACACGCGTGTGAGTAGAGGCTTCTGCGCGACGACTCCGCCCGCGTAGAAGAGCGCGGCGGCGACGCAGAGCAACGCGCCCCAGCTCGGCGTGAATCCGTGAGAGATCGCGCTGCCGATCACGACCGTGCCCGCGAAGGCGACGGCGCAGCCGGCGAGCAGGTAGCGGGCGAAGCCTTCGCGCAGGATCACGCCGGCGAGCAGCGCGATCAGGATCGGGCCGATGTTGACGAGCATCGCCGCGGTGCCTGCGTCCACTCGTCGCTCCGCCTCGTTGAGAGCGATGTTGTAGAGCCCGAACCAGAAGATCCCGGTGAAGGCGATCGCGGGAAGATCCCGCCGCGCGGGGAGCGGCTCGCGGCGGATCAAGACGAGCACTCCGAGAGCGACGCTCGCGATCGCGAGCCTCCCCAGCGCGAGCGCCTCCGGCGAGAACTGGCGCGAGGCCGAGCGGATCCCGACGAACGCCGACGCCCAGAGCGACACGGTCACGAGCGCCGCGCCGAGGGCGAGCAACCGCTCGCGCTCGCCGGGCAGGGAAGGTGTCGCCTCGAGCGTGGCCATACGGATGAAACGCGGCGCCGCGTCGTTTAGTGAGAACGTCGCTGCGGCGGATTTCCTGCCCGCGCTAAGGTCAATGGCGATGGGCACTCACAGCGCCGAGCTCGTCGTGCAGGACAACTCCGACGACCTGCGCTACGAGCTGCTCGCGGACGGCACGGTCGTGGGCGCGATCCTGTACCGGCGGTCGCAGCTCGACGTCGTCGCGCTCGTCCATACCGAAGTGTCACCGTCCCTCGAGGGCCGCGGCCTCGGTGCCCGGCTGGTGGCGGGCGCGCTCGACGACATCCGTGCGCGCGGGCTGCACGTCGTGCCGATCTGCCCGTTCGTCCGCGCCTACATTCGCCGTCACCCGGAGTACGGCGACCTCGTCGTCCGCGACACGCAGGTGCCCGACTGACACGCGCGCCGGAGCTGGAGCGCGGCCCCTCGCGTGTCTACACCGGCGAGGCGATCGATGTGCAGTGGGAGCCGCGCCTGTGCATTCACATGCGCAACTGTGTGCGCGGACTGCCACAGGTCTTCGATGCCGAGGCGCGGCCGTGGGTGCGCGTCGACGCGGCCGACGCGGACGCGATCGCCGCTGCCGTCGAGAGCTGCCCGACCGGCGCACTCCACTACCGCCGGCTCGACGGAGCCCCCCAGGAGCAGGCGCAGGAGCCGCCGACCGTGGAGCCGCGTCCCAACGGCCCGCTCTTCGTGCGCGGCCAGGTTCGCATCGTCGATCCGAACGGGGACGTCGTCCGCGAGGACACCCGCGTCGCGCTGTGCCGTTGCGGCGGCTCGGAGAACAAGCCCTTCTGCGACGGCACCCACCGCCGGATCGGGTTCACCACCGACTGATGGCCGACGACGAGATCCACGAGCGCATCGAGCAACTCGTCGCCGAAGAGCACGAGCTCTACGAGCGCGGCGCACAGGGCGGCCTGAGCGACAAGGAGCATCGGCGGCTCGAGTCGATCCAGGTCGGGCTCGACCAGGCCTGGGATCTCCTGCGCCAGCGCCGTGCCCTCCGCGAGGCGGGTCGCGACCCGACCGCCGCACGCGTCCGCGACCCCGACGTCGTGGAGGGGTACGAGCAGTAGCTTCCGCGTTGCAGTTCGACACGAAGATCGCCGTCGTCCTCCGGGACGACCTCGCCGTGTGGCAGAAGACGAACGTGACGGCGTTCCTCATCAGCGGAATCGCCGGGACCGTGCCGGGAGTCGTCGGGGAGCCGTACCGCGACGCGTCGGGGAACGAGTACCTGCCGATGTTCGTCCAGCCGGTGCTCGTCTACGAGGCCGACGCCGTGGCGCTGCGACGCGCCTACGAGCGCGCCATGAGCCGGGGCATCACGCCGGCGGTCTACACGAAGGAGCTCTTCGTCACCGGGCACGACGAGGCGAACCGGGCGGCCGTCGCGGCCGTGACGGCCGCGCAGCTCGACCTGGTCGGAATTGCCTTCCGCTCGGATCGGAAGACGGTCGACAGGGTCGTCGACCGCCTGCGGCTGCATCCCTGACGTATGCGAACATATGTTCGCAGATGGAGGCGACGATCCTGCACGCCGACGCCGACTCGTTCTACGCGTCCGTCGAGCAGCGGGACGACCCGCGCCTGCGCGGCCGGCCGGTGATCGTCGGCGCCGGGGTGGTGCTGGCCGCGAGCTACGAGGCCAAGGCCTACGGCGTCCGTACGGCGATGGGAGGCAGACAGGCGCGGCGACTCTGCCCGCGCGCGGTCGTGGTCCCGCCCCGGATGTCCGCGTATTCGGAGGCGAGCAAGGCGATGTACCGGGTGTTCGACGACCTGTGCCCGATCGTCGAGGGGCTGTCGATCGACGAGGCGTTCCTCGACGTGCGCGGGATGAGGCGGATCGCCGGAACCCCGGCGGAGATCGCGGTCCGGTTGCGGCGCGCCGTTCGCGAGCGCGTGGGCTTGCCGGTCACCGTCGGCGTCGCGCGCACGAAGTTCCTCGCGAAGGTTGCGAGCGGCGTCGCGAAGCCCGACGGGCTGCTCGTCGTTCCACCGGAGCGCGAGCTGGCGTTTCTCCACGCCCTTCCGGTCGAACGACTCTGGGGCGTCGGCGTCGTGACGGCGGACAAGCTGCACCGACTCGGCATCACGACCGTCGGCCAGGTGGCGAGCGTGTCGGAGAGCGTGCTCGTGTCGATCTTCGGACGGGCCGCAGGGCGGCAACTGCATGCATTGGCGCACAACCGCGATGCCCGGCGCGTCCAGCCCGGCCGGCGGCGTGGGTCGATCGGTTCGCAATGCGCGCTCGGCCGGAGACGCCGGTCACCGGAGGAGGTCGACGCCGTCCTGCTCGGCCTCGTCGACCGTGTCACGCGACGGATGCGCGCGGCGCGACGCATCGGCCGCACGGTCGTCCTCCGGTTACGGTTCGACGACTTCTCGCGCGCGACCCGATCCTTCACGTTGAGCGATGCAACGGCTGAGACCCACACGATCGTCGACACGGCCCGCGCACTGCTTGCGACGGCGATGCCCATGATCCAGCGCCGGGGGCTTACGCTCGTCGGTGTGTCCGTCGGGAACCTCCAGAACGACGCGCCGGCACAGCTCCTCCTTCCGTTCGGCTGTCGCGCGGGGCTGGAGCTCGACCTCGCGATCGACGAGATCCGCGAACGGTTCGGGCTCGGCTCGATCACGCGCGGTGTCCTGCTCGGCCGCGAGACCGGACTGACGGTCCCGCTGCTCCCCGACTGATGACGCTGCTCGCGGACGTCGCCGCAGCCTCGAAAGCCGTCGCCGAGACGAGCTCCCGCTCGCGCAAGGTTGCGCTCCTCGCCGACCTGCTCCAGGCGCTCGAGCCGTCCGAGGTTGCGATCGCCACCGGCTTCCTGTCCGGCGCCCCGCGCCAGGGCCGCATCGGCATCGGCTACTCGATGGTCTACGGGATCGAGCGGCCGCCCGCCGTCGACCCTTCGCTCACGGTCGAGGCCCTGGATGCGGCCGTCGTCGAGATCCAGGACACGACCGGGCCTGGCTCGGCGACGGAGCGGCGGCGGCTCCTGGCTGAGCTGCTCGCCCACGCGACCACCGAGGAGGCGGACTTCATCCGGCGCCTCTTCACCGGCGAGCTGAGACAGGGAGCGCTGGCCGGGCTGATGATCGACGCGGTCGCGAAGGCGGCCGGGGTGCCGGCCGACCTGGCGCGGCGGGCGCTGATGCTGTCCGGCGACCTGCCCGGCACGGCCGAGCTCGCGCTGACGGCCGGCGCGGAGGGCCTCCGCGGCGTCGGCTTCGAGCTCTTCCGGCCGGTGCAGCCGATGCTCGCCTCGACGGCCGAGAGCGTGCCCGACGCCGTCGCCGGCTTCGAGCGCGCGTCGGTCGAATGGAAGCTCGACGGGATCCGGATCCAGATCCATCGCCGCGACGGTGACGTGCGCATCTACACGCGCAACCTGAACGACATCACGCACGCGCTGCCCGGGATCGTCGAGGCCGTCTTGCGGCTGCCGGTGCAAGAGGCCGTGCTCGACGGCGAGGCGTTGTGGATGAGCGACGACGGCCCGGCAGCGTTTCAGGAAACAGTCGCGCGCATCGACAGCGAAGCGCGGCCGGAGGGCATCGCCACCTTCCTCTTCGACGTGCTGCACGTCGACGGCGAGGACCTGCTCGACACGCCGCTCGCCGAGCGCGCGGCGCGGCTCGAGGCACTCGCCGCACAGCTGAAGATCCCCGGAGCGCTCACGTCCGACCGCGACGAAGCGCAACGGATCCTCGACGAGGCGCTGGCGGCAGGGCACGAGGGCGTCGTCGTGAAGGATGCGGCCTCGCTCTACGCCGCCGGCCGCCGCGGGAAGGCGTGGCTGAAGGTCAAGCCGGTCCGGACCTTCGACCTCGTCGTGCTGGGTGCGGAATGGGGTCACGGGCGACGGCAGGGCTGGCTCTCCAATCTCCACCTCGGCGCGCGCGATCCGGCCACGGGTGCGTTCGTGATGGTGGGGAAGTGCTTCAAGGGCCTGACCGACGAGCTGCTGACGTGGCAGACGAAGGAGTTGCTCGACCGGGAGGTGGAACGGCGCGGGATCGCCGTCATGGTCAGGCCGGAGCTCGTCGTCGAGATCGCGCTGGACGGAGTGCAGGCCTCGACGCGCTATCCGGGCGGCGTCGCTCTCCGCTTCGCCCGCGTCAAGCGCTACCGGCCGGACAAGAGCCCGAAGGAGGCGGACACGATCGACGAGCTGCGCGCTCTTCTGAGTGCGAGGACCCGGCGGTAGGCTTGGAACGTGGCCGAACCGCGCGCTGACCAACGCAAGGACGCGAGCCCACCGCCGTCGCCGCGCGGATCGACGCCCACGGGACCGCAGTGGCCTCGACTGGGCCGCGCCTGGATTGTTTTCGGGCTCGTCCTCCTCGGCGTCAACTTCTATCTCGGTTCGCGCGCGACGCAGCCGGAGTCACGCGTTCGCGTTCCGTACAGCCCGTTCTTCCTCGACCAGGTGCGCGCCGGTCACGTCAAGGAGATCATGTCGAAGGGGACGGCGATCCAGGGCACGTTCACGCAGAAGGAGCGCTACGGAAAGTCGAAGCCGACGACGCGCTTCCGGACGGAGATCCCTGCGTTCGCCAACAACGACGCGCTGTCGAAGCTGCTCGAGGACAACGGCGTGGTGGTCAACGCGCAGCCGCTCGACACCGGCGGGCCGTGGTGGCAGAGCCTGCTGCTCGGCTTCGGCCCAACGATCCTGTTCATCTTCTTGCTCTTCTGGCTGATGCGGCGCGCCGGCAGCGCACAGAACCTGCTCGGAACGTTCGGCCGCTCGCGCGCTCGTCGCTATCAGCCCGGGGGGGATCGCGTCACGTTCGAGGACGTCGCCGGCATCGAAGAGGCGGAGGCGGAGCTGACAGAGGTCGTCGACTTCCTCCGCCACCCGGAGAAGTACCGCAAGCTGGGCGGGCGGATCCCGCACGGCGTGCTGCTGTCCGGTCCGCCCGGCACGGGCAAGACGCTGCTCGCGCGCGCGGTTGCGGGCGAGGCGAACGTTCCGTTCTTCTCGTTGGCCGCGTCGGAGTTCGTCGAGGCGATCGTCGGCGTCGGCGCCTCGCGCGTGCGCGATCTCTTCAAGGAGGCGAAGGAGGCCGCACCTTCGATCGTGTTCATCGACGAGCTCGACGCGATCGGCCGCTCGCGCACGTCGGGTGTCGCAGGCTTCAGCGGCGGCAACGACGAGCGTGAGCAGACCCTCAACCAGATCCTCACCGAGATGGATGGGTTCGACTCGTCCACGAGCGTGATCGTGATCGGCGCGACCAACCGCCCGGACGTGCTCGACCAGGCGCTGTTACGGCCGGGCCGGTTCGACCGCCGGGTCGCGGTGCAGCCGCCGGATCGCGCGGGGCGCGAGGCGATCCTGAAGGTGCACACCCGGGGCGTGCCGCTCGACCCCGACGTCGACCTCGGGCGGATCGCCGCGACGACACCGGGGATGGTCGGGGCTGATCTCGCCAATCTCGTCAACGAGGCTGCGCTGCTCGCGGCGCGACGGAGCCACGACACCGTCGAGGAGGCCGACTTCACCGACGCGCTCGAGCGGATCGTGCTCGGCGCCGAGCGGCAGGTGATGATCACCGCAGAGGATCGACGGCGGACGGCGTACCACGAAGGCGGCCATGCGATCGTCGGCATGCTGACCGAGGGCGCCGACCCGGTGCGCAAGGTCTCGATCATCCCGCGCGGCCTGGCCCTCGGCGTGACGTTCGCGGCGCCCGAGAGCGACCGCTTCAACTACCGCAAGCCTGAGGTGGAAGCGAGGATCAAGGTCGCGCTCGGAGGTCGCGCTGCCGAGGAGGTCGTCTTCGGCGAGACGAGCACGGGGGCAGAGTCGGACATCCAGCAGCTGACCGAGATCGCGCGGCAGATGGTCGGCCGCTGGGGGATGAGCTCGGCGATCGGCCCGGTCGCGGTGATCCCGCGCGACGGGACGGGCCCGTTCCTGCCCGGCGCCGCGGAGGTCGCGCCCGAGACGCAGAAGCTCGTCGACGACGAGGTGCGCCGGGTCGTCGAGGACGCGCATCAGCAGGTGATCTCTTTGCTCGAGGACAACCGCGACAAGCTCGACTCGCTCGCCAACGCCCTGCTCGAGCACGAGACGCTCGACGAGGACGACGCGTACGCCGCCGCCGGTGTGGAGCGGACGCCGACCCCCCTCGCGGATTCGTACTCGGCGGCGGCAAGTTCAAGAATCGACTAGAGGGGTAATCGCCTCCGCGTTGGACACAACCGGCAGGCGAATCCGGATCCTTATCTCACTGCTCGGCCTTGTGGTCGCCGGCGCGCTGCCGGCCTCCGGCGGGGCGCTCGCCGAGCCCCCGCTCGCGGCGTCGAGCAACGTCCACCTCCTCGCCCACATCGCCGGCACCGCCGCGGGCATGAACTTCAAGGATCACTACGCTTACGTCAGCGGCTGGGGTGGGATCACGGTGCTCGACATCGCCAAGGCCGACTCGCCGCAGGTCGCCGGCGCCCTGCCGCTCCCGCACTTCGAGAACGAGGACGTCGATCTCTGCGGGAACATCCTCGTCGTCGTCAACGACCGCGAGGCTAAGGACCTCGGCTCGATCATGTACGTCGTCAGCATCGCCACTCGGACCGCGCCGAGCGTGATCGCAGTCCTCCCGCTCGGCCTGACCGGCAACGGTCGCGGCTCCGGTCACATCGCGAACTTCGTCAAGCCGGACTGCACGCAGACGTGGGTCGACGGCGGCGACCACGTCGAGGTCGTCGACCTGACCGTGCCGACCGCGCCGAGGTCGCTCGGGAAGTTCGAGTCGGCAGCGTCGCTCAGCGACAAGTTCAAGGTCTCGCACGACACCGAGCTCGACAGCACCGGCACGGTGTGGAACGTCGGCGGCGGCAGTGCGGCCGGCTATCGCCTGACCGCGGACCCGCTCGCGCCCCAGCTGCTCGGTACGACGGGAACGTCCGGGCGCAATCCCTCCCCGTACAACGACTTCATCCTCCACAACTCGCAGCGCCGCGGAAAGACGCTGCTGGTCACGGAGGAGGACTACATCGACACCGACGAGGTGCCGCCCGGCGGCTGCCGCGGCCAGGGCAAGTTCGAGACGTGGGATCTCTCCCGCCTGAACAAGGGTGCGATCACGCCGCTCGGCACGTGGGAGACCGAGCTGAACGGCATGTTCACCGGCGGCGCGGTGGATTCGAAGGCACCGGTGACCGTCAACTGCTCGTCGCACTGGTTCGACGCGAAGGACGGCGTCGCCGCGGTCGGCTGGTACGAGCAGGGTGTGCGCTTCCTCGACTACCGCGCGCCGACCGACATCACGCAGGTCGGCTACTACATCCCGGCGAACGGCTCGACGTGGGCGGCGTACTGGGCGCCCACCGATCCGAACGGCGAGATCGTGTACACCGCGGACGCCTACCGCGGCGTCGACGTGCTGAGGATCGACGGCGGCGGACTGACGGGGAAGAAGGTGAAGGCGCCGGTCCGCAACGAGTGGTTCGGCAGCCCGACGCTCGACTCGACGTCGTTCCAGACCTCGTACACCTTCGGCTTCATGTGCCCGCTGCTGAAGCCGGAGCTGAATACGCCCTAGTAAGGGACGCTCTGCAAATACACGTCCAACCTGCCGGGAACCCCAAGGCCCGGAGCGTAAGCCGAGCGAAGCCGGCTTACGCGCAGGCGAACTGATGCGGCGCGGCGACGCGCAGCATCGCCGCGCCGCACGGTAGAGAACGTCCGCCGACCGCCTTTGGAGCGCACGGGCTGAGCCCGCGAGCTAGCGCTTAGCTGCTTCTGCGGCGGTGCGTTCGGCCGTCGGCTTCGCTTCGAGCCGCTCGTCGGGGATGGGCTCGCCGCTCTCGATCGAGAGACCGTAGGTTCCGTCGAGCAGGCGCGCCTCGGCCCGCTCGACCGCGGCGAGCTCTTCCCGTAGATCGTCCGCGAGCCCCTCGTCGAATTCGTCCTGGTACAGGTCGGATGCCTGGTTGGCGGGGTCTTCTTCGTCCGCCGGCTCGCCCGTGTCCTGGTGGCCGAGCCGGGCCAAGGCCTGCTCGATCCGCCGACGCTCTGCGGCGAGGAGCTCGCGGGCGCGATCGGGATCCATCAGGTCACGTTAGCGCGAGTGCGCGACGCTTGTTGAAGCGCTCGACGCGTCCGCCGCTCGTGACCGTGCGCCCACGCCCGGTGTAGGCGGGATGGCAGTTCGAGCAGACGTCGACCGAGATCGCCTCCGCCGTCGAGCGCATGTCGAAGGTGGCGCCGCAAGAAGAGCAGCGCACCTCGACGAGATGCATGTTCGGATGCTGCGTCAAAGGGTTCCTCCTTAGGTAACGACGCCGCTAAGCGGCGTCACCTCATAAACGACTGTGGCGCCGAAGATGTTCCTCAGACGTGAGCGAGGAGCCGCTCGAGCGGCCGAGGGACCTGAGCGAGGTCGAGCGCCTCGACGAGCAGCTGGGCATATCTGATCTTCCGCCTGCCGCCGCTGCCCATGAAGCGCCGCAGCTGCTCGTGGCGCGGCCGGCCTTGCCAGGCGGCTTGCTTTTGGAGTGTGCGGAACGCTCGGAGGTCTCCCTGCTCGGCGATGACCTGCTCGACGGCGGTCACACCGAGTGCGCGGATCAGCTCGTCCTCGAGGTCCGCGTCGCAGACGAAGAAGCCGAGCGTTTCCAGATCGGCGCGTGTGAGCTCCGAGCCGAACCCGGCGTGCTCGAGCGCGCGCTGGAAGTGGCGCTCTTCCCCGACGTCACACAATCCCGCCAGCCTGACCCCGGAGTCGTGACCCCCGAGCCGGCGCAGGAAGCTGCCGATCTGTTGCGCGCCTCCGATCGGCTCGACGGACACGCCTTCGGCCTCGAGGTCGCGGCCGTGCCGCGCCGCCAGCGCTTCGAGCGCGCGGCGGTCGCTCGTTCCCTCGACGATGACGATGGTTCGCACGGCACCACGAACGATAGGCGGCGATACCGTGCGCTGACCGTGATCGCGCGAGCTTCCGGCTTCTCGGGACGCACGGCCTGGGCGCGGGCTGCACAGACGCCGCTGCGCGAATTCCTGCGCACGGAGACCGGCGGCGCGGCGGTCCTGCTCGCGGCCACCCTCGCCGCGCTCGCGTGGGCGAACATCGACGCGTCCTCGTACGGCCGTCTGTGGACGACGATCCTGTCGATCGACGTCGGCGACGCAGGTGTCAGGCTGGACCTGCGCCATTGGGTGAACAGCGGCCTGATGACGCTCTTCTTCTTCGTTGTCGGCCTGGAGGCACGCCGGGAATTCGACCTGGGGGAGCTACGGGAGCGGCGCCGCTTTGCACTGCCGCTGTTGGCCGGGATCGGCGGGATGGCCGTGGCTGTCGGGATCTATCTCGCCTTCAACGGCGGCCGGGGCTCCGCCGGAGGCTGGGGAATTGCGATGTCGACCGACACCGCGTTCGCGCTCGGTCTGCTCGCTCTCGTCGGGCCGCGCTTTCCGGATCGCCTGCGCGCCTTCATGCTGACCGTCGCCGTCGTCGACGACCTCGTCGCCGTCGTCGTGATCGCAACCGTCTACACGGAGAGCCTGCACGTCGTTCCGTTGCTCGTCGCGGCGGGTTTCTTCGTGTCCATCCTCGTCGCACGTCGCCTCGGCAGCCGCGCCGGCGTCGTCTGCGGCCTGCTCGGCACGGCCGCCTGGGTCGCGCTGCTCAAGTCCGGCGTCGAGCCCGTCGTGGTCGGCCTCGCAGCCGGCCTCGTGACGTACGCCTTCACAGCGCCGCGGTCGAGCCTCGAACGCGCGAGCGAGCGGTTCCGGGAGTTCCGCGAGCAGCCGACTGCGGAGCTGGCGCGCGTGGCCGGGCTCGAGCTGCGCGCCGCCACCTCGCCCAACGAGCGGTTGCAGCAGATCTTCCATCCGTGGACGAGCTACGTGATCGTGCCGCTGTTCGCGCTGGCGAACGCCGGTATCGCAATAGACGGGAGCTTCCTCGCGCAGGCTTTCTCGTCGCCGGTGACGCTCGGGATCCTGTTCGGCTACGTCCTCGGCAAGCCGGTCGGCATCTTCGGCAGCTCGTGGCTGCTGACGCGGCTGAGCCGCCGCCGGCTGCGTCCGCCGGTCGGCTGGGTCGCGGTCGCGGGCGGCGGAACGATCGCAGGAGTCGGCTTCACGATCGCGCTGCTGGTGGCGACGCTCGCCTTCGACGGGCGGCGGCTCGAGGAGGCGAAGGTCGGCATCCTCGGCGCCGCTCTCTGTGCGGGGCTGCTCACGTGGCTGCTCTTCCGCGCGACCGCGCGGCTGCCCCGCCGCTTGCGCATCCGCGCGCTGCTGGGAACATCGGAGCCGCTGGTCGATCTCTACGTCGACGTCGACCCGGAGCGCGACCGCTTCCGCGGCCCGGTCGACGCTCCCGTCACGGTGGTCGAGTACGGCGACTTCGAGTGCCCGTACTGCGGGCGGGCCGAGCCGGTGGTGCGCGAGCTGCTGCGGGAGTTCGGCGACATCCGCTACGTCTGGCGGCACCTCCCGTTGAGCGACGTCCATCCGCACGCCCAGCTCGCGGCGGAGGCGGCGGAGGCCGCCGGCGCACAGGGCGCGTTCTGGGAGATGCACGATCTGCTCTTCGACCACCAGGACGCGCTACGTCCCGCCGATCTCGTCGGCTACGCGGAGGAGCTGGGCCTCGACGTCGAGCGGTTCACAGACGACCTGCGCGAGCACACGGGCACCGCACAGGTGGCCGAGGACGTCGACAGCGCCGACCTGAGCGGCGTCTCGGGGACGCCGACGTTCTTCGTCAACGGCCGCCGCCATCACGGCGCGTACGACATCGAGGGGCTCTCGGCCGCCGTGCGGGTCGCCGGCGCGCGGGCGACATTGGAGTCGCCGGCTTGAGCCTCACCCAGTACTACACGGCGACGACGCTCGACGGCTTCATCGCCGATCCAGACAACTCGCTGGAGTGGCTGTTCACGCGTGAGCGCGAGCCGGACGGCGCTTTGAACTACGACGAGTTCTTCGCCGCCGTTGGCGCGATCGCGATGGGGTCGACGACCTACGAGTGGATCCTCGACTACGGGAAGTGGCCCTACGACGTCCCGTGCTGGGTCTTCACGCACCGGCAGCTCCAGGTCGTCCCCGACGCGCAAATCGAGTTCACGAGCGCGGACGTCGCGACCGTTCACAAGGAGATGGTCGCCGCAGCGGACGGTCGTAACATCTGGATCGTCGGCGGCGGTGATCTCGCCGGTCAGTTCGCCGATGCAGAGCTGCTGGACGAGGTGCTGGTGTCGATCGCGCCGGTGACGCTCGGCGCGGGCGCGCCGCTACTGCCGCGACGGATCGAGCTACGCCTGGAAGAGCTCGGCCGGAACGGGGACTTCGTGGCCGCGAAGTTCTCTGTGCTTTACTCCCGGTAACAGCGCCGACCCAAGGAGCGGAGATGCGCACAGCGTTCATGTCCATCGAGGAGGGCTTTGTGACCTACTTGGAGGGTATGACGCTTGCTTCGCAGAACGCTGAACTTGGGAATCGTTGCGCATGTAGACGCCGGTAAGACAACTCTCACCGAGCGGCTGCTCTATGCAGCCGGCGTCATCGACGAAATCGGCAGCGTCGACAAGGGAACGACGCAAACCGATTCTCTGCCGCTCGAGCAGCAGCGTGGGATCACGATCAAGGCGGCGGTCGTCTCGTTCGAGATCGACGACCTCACGGTCAACCTGATCGACACGCCCGGCCATCCCGACTTCATCGCGGAGGTCGAGCGCGTGCTGAGCGTGCTCGACGGAGCCGTGCTCGTGATCTCGGCCGTGGAGGGCGTGCAGCCGCAGACGCGGGTGTTGATGCGCGCGCTGCGGCGTCTGCGCATCCCGACGCTGCTGTTCGTGAACAAGCTGGACCGCACCGGCGCGGACTTCGAGCGTGTCGTGCGCGACATTGCGGAGCGGTTGACGCCGGCGGTCGCCGTTTCCGACGGGGACGCCGACGCCCTCCTCGACCTCCTCGCCGCGCACGACGACGACCTGCTGGCGGCGTACGTCGACGGCGACCTCTCCGAGAAGCGCGCACGCGCCGCCCTCGCGGAGCAGTCGCGGCGGGCGCTCGTCTACCCCGTCCTGCGCGGCTCGGCGATCAGGGGCGAGGGCGTCGAAGAGCTGAGCGCGGCGCTCGGCGAGCTTCTTCCGTCCGCCGTCGGGGATCCCGACGGACCGCTCTCGGCGACGGTGTTCAAGATCGAGCGCGGGTCGGGGGGCGAGAAGGTGGCGTACGTGCGCATGTTCTCCGGAACCCTGCAGGCACGCGAGGTCGTGGGCGAGGACAAGGTGACGGCGATCGCGGTTTTCGAGCACGGCGGGTGCGTGCAACGGCCGGCGGTGTCGGCTCGCCAGATCGCGAAGGTTTGGGGCCTCAGGGAGGCTCAGATCGGGGACACGCTCGGGGAGCCGCCGCCGCGCAGGCCGCAGCGCGAGTTTCCACCGCCGACGCTGCAGTCGGTCGTCGTTCCCGGCAACGCCGGCGATGGCCGGCGCCTGCGGATCGCACTTGCCCAGCTCGCCGAGCAGGACCCGCTGATCAACCTCCGGGACGAGCCGGACCGCGAGCTCACACTCTCGCTCTACGGCGAAGTCCAGAAAGAAGTCATCGAAGCGACGCTCGCGCAGGGCTTCGGCCTCGACGTCGAGTTCCGCGAGACGATTCCGATCTACATCGAGCGTCCCGAGCGGAGCGGAGAGGCGCTCGAGGTTCTGCATGCCGAGTCGAACCCGTTCCACGCGACGATCGGCCTGCGCATCGACCCGGCCGCGGACGGCTCGGGGATCGCCTTTCGGCTGGCGGTCGATACGCGCACTGTCCCGCTCTACGTCTACAAGACGCGCGAGAGCTTTGCCGAGCACATGGCGGAGTACGTCCGCGAAGCGCTGCAAGCTGGTCTCTTCGGCTGGGAGGTCTCCGACTGCCTCGTGACGATGACGAGGTGCAACTACAGCGTCGCCGACGGGCCGCCTTCGAGACGAGGGCCGACGAGCACCGCCGCGGACTTCCGGAAGTTGACGCCGCTCGTCCTGATGCAGGCGCTCGAGCTGGCCGGCACCGTCGTCTGCGAGCCGACTGTCAAGGTTCGCCTAGAGGTTCCGACAACCACGATCGGCGCAGTCATGCCCGCGTTGGCGCGGCTGGGCGCCGCGGTCGAGACGCCGCTGCCGCAGGGGGAGCTGTCGACGATCGAGGCCGCCTTGCCCGCGCTGCGAGCAGACGATCTTCAGCGAGAGCTGCCGGGGCTGACGGGTGGCGAGGGCGTGCTCGAGTCGAGCTTTGCCGGCTACCAGCCCGTCACCGGGGAGCGGCCTTCGCGTCGAACCGAAACCGCGCCGGGGGCGAAGCAGCTTGGCACGCAGTAACCCTCGACGAAGGAGCTCTCGATGCGCTTCATCCCGACGAAGTTCCACGCGCCGCTCGACTACATCGTCGGTGCAGCTCTCATTGCCGCTCCGTGGCTCTTCCAGTTCTCGGAGCACACGGCGGCGACGGTCGTTCCGATCGTCCTCGGCATCGGCCTGATCGCCTACAGCCTCTTCACGAACTACGAGCTCGGCGTGTGGAAGGTCGCGCCGATGGCTGTCCACAACCTGATCGACATCTCGGCCGGCGCGCTTCTGGCTGCGTCGCCGTGGATCTTCGACTTCGCGGACGAGACGGCAAACGTTTGGGTCCCCCATCTCGTGGTCGGCCTCGCGGCCGTTTTCCTCGGCCTGACGACGAGGCAGCAGGGCGGCTACAGCTACCGCAAGGTGTCGGAGAGCGCTTCGGTTGCGCGCTGACCGGCGCTCGAGGTGCGCTGGAGAAAGTCGGCGATCGTCTCCAGCGCACGCTCGTCGTACTCCGCGTAGATCTTGTTCATCGAACGGTTCATCCCGGCGTAGAGCCGCATTAGGTCTGGATAGCGCTCGCGCCTGACACCGACGAGGACGGCGCGGCGGTCGGCTGGGTCGCGCTCGCGAGCCACCCAGCCGCCGCGCTCGAGCCTGTCGAGGATGCCGGTGATCGTGGCCGGATGCAGCCCGGCCAGCCGGGCGAGTGCGCTCGGAGTCAGCGGCCCGAGGCGGTCGATCATGTCGAGGCAGTCGATGTCGACGTCCTGCAGCTCGAGCTTGGCCCCGATCTGGTGGTTGAGCAGCGAGAGCTGAATCGCCAGCTCGCGCAGCGACTTGCCGATCGCGCCCGCGAGCCGGCGTCGCCGCCGTGCCGCCTCCACGCCTCCCGCGTCAGATGCTCGGGAATACATACGGTATGAGATTCGTATTATCTCCCATCCAGAGAAATCTTATCTCGACCCCAGGAAGGAAGCCATGTCCTCCCAGACATCGACTCTCTCGTCACGGCGCGGCGTCGCCGTCCTCCTCCTACTCAGCCTCGTCCAGTTCATGGACGTGCTGGACGCCTCGATCCTCAACATCGCCCTGCCGTCGATCAAGCGCGACCTCGACTTCAGCCAGCAGAGCCTGCAGTGGGTCGTCAACGGCTACATCCTCACCTATGGCGGCTTCCTGCTGCTCGGCGGCCGGATGGCCGACCTGCTCGGCCGCCGTCGGGTCCTCGTCACCGGCCTGATCGTGTTCGCCGGCTCGTCCCTCGTCGGCGGTCTGGCCCACAGCAGCTCGCTGCTCGTCGGCGCGCGGTTCGCCCAGGGCCTGGGCGCCGCGCTGCTGTCGCCCGCCGCGCTGTCGACCCTGACCAGCACCTTCCGTTCTACGCGGGACCGCAACACGGCCCTCGGCGTCTGGGCGGCCGTCTCCGGCATCGGCGGCGCCGCAGGTGTCCTGTTCGGCGGCCTGCTCACCGAGGGCCCGGGCTGGCGCTGGGTGCTCTTCGTCAATGTCCCGTTCAGCGCAGTCGCCTTCGTCGGTGCCTTCCTGCTGCTGAGGCGCGAGCGAGGCTCCGCACGCCTGACGAACTTCGACGCGCTCGGCGCGTTGCTCGTCACCGGCGGAATGCTGCTCCTGGTCTACTCGCTGGTGAAGGCGCCGGACGTCGGCTGGGGCGCGACCCGCACGATCGCCGGCTTCGCAGTGGCGGGCGCGACGTTGGCCGCGTTCGTCGCCAACGAGCTGCGGGTGACCAACCCGCTCGTCCCGCTCTCGATTCTGCGGATCAAAGGCGTCGCGGCCGCCGACGCCACCCAGATGGTGGCGCTGGCCGGCTTTCTCCCGATGTTCTTCTTCCTCACCCTCTACATGCAGACGGTGCTGCACTACTCACCGATCCAGACCGGCGCCGCCTACCTGCCGCTGACAGGCGGATTCATCATCGCGGCGAGCATCTCGTCGCAGCTGTTCGCGCGCATCGGCACCAAGCCCGTCGTTCTCGCCGGCATCGTGATCGGAGCGAGCGGCCTCTTCTGGCTCTCACGAGTCCCGGTCGACGGCTCCTATGTCTCCGACATCCTGCCCGGCCTGCTGGTCGTCTCGATCGGCCTCGGCGGGGTCTTCACCGGGCTGACCACGGCGGCCAACGCCGGCGTCGGCGAGGACCGGGCCGGTCTCGCCGCCGGGCTTCTGAACACGGGGCAGCAGCTCGGCGCCGCCCTCGGCCTGGCGATTCTCTCCGCCCTGGCCACCGCCCGCACCAGCTCGCTGCTGCACGCCGGCCACGACACCGTTGCCCAGGCGGCAACGCAGGGTTACCAGCGCGCGCTGCTGGTCGGCTCCCTGCTGATGCTGGCGGCCGGCGCCGTTGCGCTGGTGGCGCGGAACACTCGCGAAACGACGCCCGTCGCCGAGGAGGAGCCTGCGCTCGAGCTCGCGGCCTAGGTGACTCTGCGCAACCACGAGCGCACAGCGGCGTTCACGGCCTCGAGGTCCGCCTTGAGGCCGTGATCGCCTCGCACGTGCACGACCTCCCGCGCCGGGCCCGCAGGCGGCATCCCGAACGGATCGCGCTCACCCTGGACGACGAGCGTCGGCACCGTCACCGCGTCGAGCTCGGCCAGCCTGCTCTGCGGCGGCTTGCCGGCGCGTCGTGGAGGCTCGAGCGGATACGCGAGACAGAGGATTGCGACGGCGCCGGTCTGCTCGACGGTGCGGCACGCCACACGGGCACCCAGCGAGCGGCCGCCGGCGAGGAGCGGCAACCCGGACAGCTCATTACGCCGCAGGTGCGTGAGAACGGCGATCCACGCGGCATCGAGCTGGGACGCGGGAGCCGGCGAACGCCGGCCGGCTACGCGGTACGGCTGCTCGACCAATGCGACGCTGACGCTCTCCGCGAGCGCGGCCTCGGTCGTAGTTACGAGATCCGGCGCCCCGACCCCGCCGCCTGCACCGTGTCCGAGGACGAGTGCTGCGCGGGGCGCCTTTGCATCGTGGATGTGAGCGTGCGCCGGGCCGTGGGGAGTGTCGATCATTACGATCGCCAGCGTGGCATACGACGAGGCCCTCGCGGATCGCATCCGCGCCTTGCTCGCCGGCGAGTCCGGTTTGACCGAGCAGAAGATGTTCGGCGGGCTTGCCTTTCTCGTCGGCGGCAATATGGCTGTCGCCGCGAGCGGCCAGGGCGGCCTGCTCGTTCGCGTCGACCCGGCGGAATCGGATGCCCTCGTGGCGAAGACCAACGCGAGCACGATGGAGATGCGGGGCCGGCAGATGCGGGGCTGGCTCCGGGTAGCTGCCGAAGACGTGCGGACGAAGCGCGAGCTCGCGAAGTGGGTGGAGCGCGGCGCGACGTACGCGCGCTCGCTGCCGGCCAAGCGCTGAGGGATTTAAGGGTCTCGTAAGACAAACGCAAGGTCTTCCGGCCTATCCTCGCCGGCGCCGTGAGCACGAGATCCATCGGGCTGGTTGTCTGCGCGTCGCTTGCGTTTGCCGCGCCGGCGCTCGCGTCGAGCACGGCAGCGGGCAGCTGGACGGCGACGGCGAGCATGTCGGTCGCACGCGCACACATGACCGCCACGCCGCTCGCCAACGGGCGCGTCCTCGTCGTCGGTGGCGCGGGTGAGTTGACGGCCGAGCTGTACGACCCGCCCACCGGCACGTGGCTGCCGGCCGGCACGCTGAACGAGTCGCGCGGGCTTCACGTCGCCGTTCGTCTGGCCGACGGGCGCGTCCTGATCGCCGGCGGCGGCTTCTACAGCGCCACGGCCGAGCTGTACAACCCGGCGACGAACAGCTGGACGCAGACCGGAAGCATGAATTTCGGCCGGATCTCGTTCAGCGGCACCTTGCTCCGCGACGGGCGCGTGCTCGCCGTCGGCGGAAACTCGCTGAGCGGTCTGCAGGCCGGCGCCGAGCTGTACGACCCGATCTCCGGCCGTTGGACGTCGACGGGCAGCCTGCGGATCGCGCGCCGTGACCACACTGCGACGCTGCTTCCCGACGGCACCGTCCTGGTCGCGGGCGGAGCCAATTCGAGCGGCTGGCCGCGAGATGCAGAGCTCTACGATCCCGCGCGCGGGCGCTGGACCCGCGCCGGGACGATGACGACCGGTCGCGAGCAAGCGAGTGCGACCCTGCTCGGCAACGGCCGCGTGCTGGTCGCAGGCGGCGGCAATCCAAGCGCGCTCACCTCGGCCGAGCTCTACGATCCGAGCTCCCGACGTTGGAGCACGACCGGGAGCATGAACGCACCGCACGGCAGGGCCGCCGTTCTCCTCCAGGACGGACGCGTGCTCGCCGCCGGGGGCGGCACAGGTGACGTCTACTCACCCGCCACCGGCACCTGGACGGAGACCGGACCGATGGTCTACCCCTACGCCTCCGCCGCGGGCGCGCTGCTTCCCAGCGGGCAGGTCCTCTATGCCGGCGGCACCAAGGTCAAGTACTGCGGCCAGTACTCCTGCGACGAGCCGGTGGCCGACGCCGAGCTGTACACGCCTAGCTCGACTACTTGATCGTGACGACTGCGCTGTAGCGGCGGTCGCGCGGCGACCACAACCGCAGGCGCGAACCGCGCTTCGCGGTCACGACGCGTCGCAGATAACCTCCGGGCGTCGTCAAGCTCGTGCCGCCGAGCCACCGCCAGTGGCCGCCGCGGAGTTGCTGTAACCGGTACGGCTGCGCACCCGACCGCGGCCGGACCTGACCCCAGACGGTCACGCGCGCGCCCCGGCGGGAGACCTGCGCGAATGGAAGTGCGTACCCCGCGAACGACGGCTTCACCTTCCCGCGGCTCGTGAAGAACCCACTGGTCCAGCGTGACGCGTTCGGCTCGTCGCGCACGAGGAAATGGATCAGGAGGTCGACGCGCGCAGCGAGGTACGCGCGCAGCGCAGCCTCACCCACGTAACGAGCCTGCACCGAGTTCGGCACGCCGAGCCAGCGGCTGGGCGGCTTGGAGTTGTTGCCGTACTCCGTCAGCCAGATCCTGGTCCGCGTTCCGAAATTCCTTCGCACTTCCGTGATCAGCTTCGGGAGTGTCGCCATCGTGATCTCAGTGCAGCGCCAGCAACCCCCGGACGACGGCGTCTCCCCTGGGCGCACCGGATACGGGTTCTGCGCGTACGCGTCGAGCAGTGCGTGTGCGGCGCGCATGCCGCGGATCCACGCGATCGGCGAGACGCCGCTCGGCGTCTTGCGGGGCGACGTCACACCGCCTGCGACGAGGTTGCTCGGGCTCGCTGCCTTGAGCGCGCGATACGCGGGGTTCAAGAGCCTGGTGACGTAGAGGCGCGGTGTGTTCGGGATCAGGAACAGCCGCACGTTCGGCTCGTTCCAGATCGTCCACCGTGTGATCCAGGGATACCGCGTTGCCGCCGCGTACGCGAAGTCCGCGAGCGAGCTCGCGCTCGTCGGCAGGGCGTTCGGCTTCTCGCTCTCGCTCGCCCAGGACGGCGTTCCCCACAGCGACAGGAGGACGTCGATATGTGCCGCGCGCAGCCGCTGCAGCATCGGGTCGTACAGGTCCCAGTCGTAAGCGCGGTCGTCGGGATTTCGAGGTTCGGCAGGCTTGCGCTGCGCCACCTGGTCCCAGCGCAAGGTCAGGCGTACGACGTCGACGCCCAGCTGCTGCAGGATCTGAATTCTCTTCGCGGGCGTCTCAGGCGGCCCGTACAGCAACCAGGCGTCGTCCTGGACGCCGTACTGGATCTGGCTCGAGGCCGTCGCGCCCGCAGGTGCAAGCAAAGCCAATGAGCTGAAGCCGACGATTGTCGCAAGTCGAATACGCATGTGAACGCCCGAGGCTAGGCGTTGCGATATTCAGAAGGCGTAAAGATTCAGTTCGGCTTCGAGCGGTTCGCGGCGAACCACACAATGCGTTGAGTCGTCAAGCGGTCTCGGCCGCGGCTTGTTGCGAACGCAACGGCATGTCGCGCACGAGCCACGTCAGCGCAAACGCGACGACAGAGACGCCGGCGGCGGCAAGAAAGACTGGATGCAGAGCGAGCGCGTACGCGTCGACGACCGCTCCGTGGACTCCCGCTGGGAGGTGCCGGATCGTCGCCGGCGCCATCGTCGCCGGATGCTCAGTCCCGGCAGGCAGGTGCTGCGAGAGCTCGACGTGGAGGCGGTTCGCGAAGATCGTCCCGAAGACGGCGACGCCGATCGATCCGCCGATCTGGCGGAAGAGCGTCGATCCGCTCGTTGCGACGCCCATCATCCGGCTGTCGACGGAATTCTGGGCCGCGAGCACGAGCACTTGCATCGTCATCCCGAGCCCCAGGCCGAGCACGAGGGAATCGACGGAAGCCACCCACAGCGGCGTGCCGACGCCGAGGCGCGAGAGCAGGAGCATCGCGACCACCATCACGGCCGTGCCGACGATCGGGAAGATCCGGTACCGGCCGAGGCGCGTGATCAGCCGGCCCGTCCCGATCGACGCCACGAGGACGCCGGCCATCAACGGCGTGAGCTGCAGGCCGGAGACCGTCGGGCTCGCGTCCTTCGTCACCTGCAGGTACAGCGGCAGGTACGTGACCGCGCCGAAGAGCGCGAAGCCCACGACGAACGCGACTGCGCCGGTCGTCGAGAAGATGCGGTTGCGGAAGAGCGAGAGCGGGAGGATCGGCTCGGCCGCACGCGCCTCGACGAGGATCAGTGCGGGCAGCAGTGCGACGCTCGCCGCGATCAGCGCCAGCACCTGCCACGAAGTCCAGGCCCACGTCGTGCCGCCGAGACTGGTGAACAGGACGACCGCCGAGAGCGAACCGGCCAGCAGGAGTGCGCCCAGGTAGTCGATCGCGTGGCGCCTGCGCTCGGTCGGCGATCGGAACGCGACGGCGATCACCGCGAGCGCGACCGCTCCGACGGGGAGGTTCACATAGAAGATCCAGCGCCACGAGAGTTGGTCGACGAAGAAGCCGCCGAGCAGCGGCCCGATCACCGTCGAGACGCCGAAGACGCCGCCGAAGTACCCCTGGTACCGCCCGCGTTCGCGCGGCGCGACGAGGTCGCCGACGACGGCGAGCGTCACGACGATGAGGCCCCCGGCGCCGAGGCCCTGCAGCGCGCGGAATCCGATCAGCTCCGTCATGTTCTGACTCAATCCGCAGAGCGCCGACCCGGCGAGGAAGACCACGATCGCCGTCTGCAGGACAAGCTTGCGGCCGTACAGGTCGCCGAGCTTGCCGTAGAGCGGCCCGGTGACGGTGGAGGCGAGCAAGTATGCGGTCACGACCCAGGACAGGTGCGTAACGCCCCCGAGATCCCCGACGATCGTGGGCAATGCCGTCGAGACGATCGTCTGGTCGAGCGACGCAAGGAGCAGGACCAGCATCAGGGCGGCGAAGATGAGCCTGACGCGCTGACCGTGAATCTCGGACACGGCGGTATGATAGCCCCAACATGAAACTATTGCAAGATGGAACGAACTAACCAGAAAGATCAGACAGTCGAGATCCTCATGGACCTCTCCCGGCTGATCCGCAGCCTGATGCGGTTCGCCGGCGGACGGGCGGACAGCCCGGCGATGACGGCGACCCAGCGACTCGCCCTGTTCGAGCTCGGCGATGGAGGGCCGCTCCGCCTGAACGACCTCGCCGAGCGGATGGGCGTCAGCCCGCCCACCGCAAGCCGGAGCGTCGATGCACTCCACGAGGTCGGTCTCGTCGCGCGCGTGCCCGACCCGCAGGATCGCCGCGCGCTGCGCATCGACCTGACTCGGGCAGGCAAGAAGCTGCTCGCGGACGCCAAGGCGAGGGCGGAGACGGCGTTCGCGCCTGCGGTGGCCGAGCTCTCGGACGCAGAGCGGGCGACGCTCTCGGCGTTACTGCGCCGGATGGCGGACGCCGTCCGGCAAGACCCGCCGTAGCTCGAACAGCTCCTCGTGAGCGACGTCGAGGTGCTGGAGCCCATGTGACTCGGCGATGTGCCGAAACCACGCTTTCGCCTCCGGCACCTCGTTCACGTGTCTGGCTGCCTGCTCGGCCTCCTCGCGGCTAGCCCACAGGATCACGTCGACCCACGAGCCGTCGTCGCGCCTTGCGAGCCAGCCGCCGAGCACGCCGGGGAAGGCCCTGCCGAGTGCGGCGATCATCTGCGTACGCTCGGCTACGAGGGAGTCGGCCTCACCCTCTCGCACGGTGAACGTTGCGAGCTCGAACGTCGGAGCCATCAGTCGGGGAGCCAGCCGTTGCGGTAGCGCGTCGACACACGTTCGGGAAAGGTGGGATTTGCGGTCCGCTTGTCGTTCGTCTCGTGCTCGACGCCGGCACCGTGACGAACCGCGACTTCGTCCACCGGATAGCCACCCCACTCCTTTGTTGGTGCGAGCCGCCCGTCGGTGGTCGTGTGCATGGTCTTCTCGCGCGCGCCAACGGCGAAGACAATGCATGAGCGATTGCCCGCTCCGACGATCGAGTGCTTCGTCCCCGGCGGACAGTGGAGGAAGTCCCACTTGCGCAGCGGTCGCTCGTGGCCTTCGACGATCGCCAGCGCCTCGCCGTGGAGGACGAGGAAGTCCTCCTGGTCGCTCTCCCAGTGGTACATCGACAGCGGCTCGCCAGGTTCGAGCACGGTCAGACCGAGCCCGAGCTGCGGGAACATCGCTCTCGTCCCCTCGAGACGCGGCCACTTGCCGCGCCCGTGCCAGACGCGCCACTCAGCCTCGCGCGCGTTCAAGCTGAACCAGCCCTCGCCGGCAGGCAGCAGTCCGTGCTCGGTGTGTTCGACCGCCGCCTGAGGAACCATCACGTCATCGTAGGCCCGTGACGCCATACCCGAAGACCGAACTGCACGTGCACTTCGAGGGAACGTTGCGCGTAGAGACGTTGAGGCAGATCGCGAGGCGGAACGACTACGCCTTGCCGCCCGATCTCGAGCTGGGCAGGTTCCGCGACTTCACTCAGTTCGTCGAGGTCTTCGGGCTCACAAGAGATGCGCTCCGGACCTACGACGACTTCCGGCGGGTCGTCGTCGAATATGTCGCGGAGGCAGCCTCGCACGGCGCGGTCTACCTCGAGGGAATCTTCTCGCCCTGCCTGTGGCGGGGGCTCGACCAGGACGAGGTCTTCAGCGGATATTGCGACGGCGCGGAGGAGGCTCGCGAGTTACACGGCGTCGAGGTGCGACTGACGCCGGACCTTCCCGGCGTTTACTCCCCGGAGGAAGCAGAGAAGGTCGCGACCTTCGCCGTCAAGTACCGGTCCGGAGTCGATCCGCGTTGCGCTCGACACCCTGCATGCCGATCGCATCCGCCACGGCATCCGCGCCGAAGAGGATCCGGCGCTCGTGTCCGAACTTGCCGAGCGCGGAATCGTTCTCGACGTCTGCCCTGTCTCAAACGTCCGCCTCGGCATCGTTGCCTCTCTGGCCGCTCATCCGCTGCCGCGGCTTGTTGCCGCCGGGGTGCGCTGCTCGATTTCGACCGACGATCCGACGCTTTTGGGTACTGACCTCACTCTGGACTATGAGGCGGCCGTCTCGCTCGGGCTCGAGCCGCGCTCGCTCATTCGACTGGACAGCGACGGAGGGTCGGGTTTAGCCGAGTTCCGCGAGGACGAGGCGGTAGCCGACATCGAGTTCGGGCAAGGTCAGCAGTGAGGCGTAGCGGCTGTGCCAGGAGCGATCGGTGAGCTCGCGCGCGAGCCGAGCGACACCGTCGGCCACGAGCCGACCGTCGAGCAAGGCGAAGCTTGACATGTTCGCCCGTATGGCTTCGTCGAGATAAGCGGTCGGCCGCCGCCAGTAGGCGGCGGTGAAGCCGTCCGTGCAATCGGCGGGCACCGGCACGGGCTCGATCCTGACGCGGCCCAACGCCTCGAACTCGACCAGCTTGGGGTAGCGGGAGGTTGTGGTGCCGGCGAGGCCGGGGAAGTAGTCGTCGAGCCAGCCGAAGGTCGCATCTGGGTCGTGCGTGAAGAAGACGGCGCGCCTCCGCACGACGCGGCGGATCTCGCCGAACGCTGCTGGACGATCCGCCCAGTGATGGGCGGTCAGGACTGCGAGAGCCGCGTCGATGCTCTTGTCGGGCAGCGGTAGCGCCTCAGCTACGCCGCGGACTGCTGGTGGGAGCGACGGAGGCCGCTGCCGGATCATGAGCTCTGACGGCTCGACCGGGACGACCGCGAGATCGGTCGGTTCGTAGGAGCCCGAGCCGGCGCCGATGTTCACGACGGAAGTGGCGTCGCCGAGTGCCGCACGAATCACCCGCGCGATCCTCGGGTCGGGGCGACGCGTCTCGGCGTATCTGCCGCCGATCCGGTCGTAGAAAACGTTCTCGATGAAGGGGCAGCCTAGCGCGCGACCGCCTTCGGCTTGGGCCCGCGTGCTTTACGTTCCCGCCCAGCCTGAACGTCGTGGCCTAGAATCCGGCGTCCACGAAACCAAGAGGAGGCGAGATGGCGGTTGGAGTCCTGACTGCAGCGCCCGAGTTCACGAAGCAGATCTACGACGACGTCACCGAGAAGATGTTTGGGCACGCCTCCCCTATGCGGGAGGACGAGTCGCCGGAGGGGCTGATAGTCCACAGCGCCGGCCAGGGCGAGCAGGGCTACTACGTCTACGACGTCTGGGAGTCGCGTGAGGCCTTCGAGCGCTTCATGGAGGAGAAGCTCGGTCCGGCGCTCGCAGAGGTCATGGGCGGCCCGCCACCTGAAGGCGGAGCGCCGCAGTACTTCCCGATCGACGTGCTGGTCATGCCAGGCTGAGGCCCGACACCGGGGTGATCGGCCTATCGAGCGGCCCTTTGACGCGAGTGCGAATCCCTCCTCCGGCCCGTTTAGGCGAGTCGGAGGAGGATCCGCTCGAATGCGTGGTTCTCCAGATCAGCTAGAGGCTTGATGTGAAAGTCGGCCGGGTTCGCAGGGACCCGGCTTTCGACGAAGAAGGGCTTCCGGACCATGTGTCCCCTCGAGATTGGAGCTCGAGATGACGGATCTGGAAGCCCTTGTTGTCGCAGCGTATGTGTTCGCTGACGAATATCGGGTCCCTGCTCGCTGCGGTCGGCCGCCGCTGGTCAGTGATGCTGAACTGGTTGCGCTCGCTGTTGCACAGGCCGCGATCGGGATCAGCTCCGACCGGCAGTTCCTCGGTCTCGCCGAGCGGATGCTGCCGGGCTGGTTTCCACATCTACCTGACCAGTCGCAGTACAACCGGCGCCCGCGGGCGCTCGTCGAGCTGATCTCGATCGTGCAGCAGCAACTCGCGCGCTGGCTCGATCGCGGCGGCGTCCGTCTCGCCGACGGCACCCAGCTCGCAGTCGCCAGCTATCCCGGCTGCCGGCAGCGCTCCGACTTCGCCGGCTTCGCCCGCTACGGCTACTCCAAGTCGCAGCACCGCTTCGTCTGGGGCGTCCGGCTCGTCCTTCTGACCGACGAGCGCGGACTGCCGCTCGGCTACACGATCGTGCCGGCAAACGAGAAGGAGTACGAACCACTCGCCGACCTGCTGACTGGCACCCCGGCCGAAGTCGTGATCGCCGACAAAGGCCTCTGGGGCCGCGGCTACCAAGCACGACTCGCCGCCGACCAGATCCGGCTGCTCACGCCCGACTCCGGTCGATTTGCATCTCATGTGCTGGTACAGCCGGCCGGAGCGCGGCGGATTCAGGCCGCGAGGTTGCCCTCGGGCGCATCGCGATCGTGGGAATCGATTCCCGCGCAGCGGGCATCGTAGAAAACGATGCCCCAGTCGATCGACCACATCGAGGTCCGCCGGCTCATCTCCGAGGAGAACGCGCAGCTGGTCGAGGTGCTGCCGGCAAAGGAGTTTTCCGAGGAGCACATCGCAGGAGCGATCAACATCCCGCTCAAGGAGCTCGACGAGCGGGCGCCGCGGGAGTTGGAGCGCAAGCGGCGGGTGATCGTCTACTGCAACGACTACCAGTGAGACCTGAGCCCGCGAGCCGCGTGGCGGCTCGAAGCGATGGGGTTCGCGAGCGTCTACGACTACACCGCCGGCAAGAAGGGCTGGGGCTCCTATGGGTTGCGGCATGAAGGGACGAACGTGCCCGAGCGGACGGCGGGCGACATCGCGCACGCCGACGTGCCGACCTGCGCGCTTGACGAGTCCCTCGCGGAGGTCCGCGTGCGGGTCCGCGCCGCCGGTTGGGATACCTGCATCGTCGTCAACGAGGAGCGGGTCGTGCTCGGCCGGCTGAGGCGCAAGGCGGTGGCCTCCGACGGCGACGAAACAGTCAAGGAGGCGATGTCGCCCGGACCGAGCACCGTCCGACCCAGCATCGGCACCGACGCGTTGCTCGAACGGATGCGCCAGCGGAACCTGACCAGCTATCTCGTGACGACTCCGGACGGCCGGCTCGTCGGACTCGTCCGCCGCAACGAGCTCGAAGCAGCCCGACGTTGAGTTAACAGCCGAAGAAACGGAGGAACCGCATGGACGTTGTCTTCTTGATCGGGCGGATCGTTTTCGCGCTCGTTTTCCTCTTCTCCGGGTCGACGATTCACCTGCTGCAGGCGCGTCAGGGCATCGACTACGCACGCATGTACCGCGTTCCGGCGCCCGAGCTGCTCGTGCCGCTCAGCGGTTTGATGGCAGTGCTGGGAGCGCTCTCGGTCATTCTCGGGATCTGGGCCGACCTCGGTGCATTGCTCCTCGTCGCCTTCTTGGTGCCGGTGGCGTTCTTCATGCACGCGTTCTGGCGGGAGACGGACGAACAGATGAAGGCGAACCAGATGGCGCACTTCATGAAGAACATGGCGATGGCCGGCGGCGCGCTGGTGCTCTTCTACACCTACAACCAACTCCAAGGCGACGCCGGGCTCTCGATCACGAATCCGCTCTTCGCTCGAGGCTGAGAGCCTACCGACCGGTCTCGAGCGCCTTCCGTGCGACCGGCGCCCAGAGGAGCGAGAAGTGGGGGTTGATCGCGAGGGCGCGTCGGAACCACGGGCGTGCTGAGGCGGCGCCTCGGCAGCGCTCGATCATCGCTCGGTGGAAGATCAGGAGTGCGTCGCGCGTGCCGAGCCTGAGCACGTGGGAGGAATGGGCCCTTGCTTGTTCACAGCGGCCTGCATGGAAGAGGCCCCAGGCGAGCGCGTCCTCTGCGTAGATGCCAGGCGCGGACGCATAGGCGGCGCGAGCGCGTGCCAGGGCGTCGGTGACACTGCGGTCGTGGTCGAGGTCGAAGACGGCCGTCTGCAGTTCCGTGCGCACGCCGTTCGCGGCGAAGAGCCGCTCGATCGCCCCGACGAGCGCATATTCGCGACGCGCCTCCTGTTCGTGACCCGAGGCGTGGAGGACGTCACCGAGCATGACCACGTAGGCGGGGATCGGGAGCACCCCGACGACGCGGCGCAGCCGCGCGATCGCGATCCGGTAGCGGCCCTCGGACGCCTCTACACGCGCCAGGCCCGCCTCGGCGTGGACGTACCGTGGGAGCTGCACGAGCGCCTTGCGGTAGGCGCTCGCGGCTTCGGCGAGCCGGCCCATGTTGAAGTAGACGTTGCCGAGCTGGACGGTCGTCCACGCGACGTGCTCGGGCACTTGGGAGTCGGTCTCGAGCGCGAGCAGGTCCGCTTCGGCGGCGCCGGTGGGCCGCCCCAGGAGCTCCCGGGCGTTCGCGACGCGCGTGTATGAAGCGACGCCTGGGGCGAGTAGCGCCATCCGGTCGTAGGCCTTGAAGGCGTCCTGGTAGCGCCCGAGGTTGAGCAGCGCGTCGCCCAGCGCACCGAGGGCGGCGCCGTTCTCGGGATCGAGCCGGATCGCCGAGCGCGCGAGCCGGAGGCCGTCGTTGAAGCGGTGACGCGTGTTGGCCAGCGAGGCTTGACCCTGGACGATCAGCGGGAGCGGGCCGCCTGTGCTCGAGGCCTTCTGCAACGCCTTGCCAGAGAGCTTGTAGAAGGCCGGGTCGCCGGTTTCGCGTCCGCGCTGCTGATACGAGAGGCCGAGGAGCGTGAGCGCATCGGCGTCCTGCGGGTGGGCGGCGATGCGCCGCTCCAGCTTTCGCACGTAGCCGGCCGTGTCTCCGGTAGAGAGGCCCGCGAGTAGCCGGCTGAGCGCGTCCTGCTTTGCAGCAGCCGGCCTTGCCGCCGCGACCGCGGCCCTGATCGGGTCAATCGCGTCAGAGCTGGAGAAGATTCCTCCGAACAGCAGCACAACGGCGGCGATTGCCGCCGTGCCAAGCCCGAGTAGGACTCTCGGTCGCCTCACCCGTTCCGTTCTCCCTTCCGCTCTCCGCGTCGCGGCACATTCGTCCGGCGCGCGCCGGCGGTTCGATCGGCGCGTTGTTCGCCGCCGAACCAAACAACACGGTCGCGCGAACCAGGAGGGTCGCACAGGGCAATGGGGGACGAACGAAGGGAGAGATGGCATGACTGCAGGGAGGCTCGTACACAAGAGGACGCTCGTGCTCGGGGCGCTTGTCGCTGCGATCGGCGCGACCGTTCTCGCCGCATTCCTCGCCCAGAGGGCGGGGCCATCGTCGGCCGGCGCAGCCGATCACCTTGACGCGCCGGGGCTCACACCACCACCCGGCGGGGACGGCATCGGCACGGACCTGACCGACATCTACGCGTTCCAGTCGCCGGCGGATGCGAGTAAGACAGTCCTGATCATGAACGTCAACGGCCTCACGACCGACGACCTCACCAACCCGCCGGGCCCCGACCGCGCGTTCGGGACGAAGGTTCCGCTGGTTCAGGGCAATCCGAACGTCTCCTACTACTTCCGGGTCGACTCGAACGGTGACGCCGTGCCGGACGTCAATATCCAGGTCCGGTTCGGCCAGCTGAGGACAGACGGGGCGCAGCAGATGCGGGTCAAGATCCTCGGTAGCAGCGAGGACGAGAACGAGATCGAGTTCGAGGGTCGCTCGACCGGCTTCGGCCAGGCCGCGGTCGTGAACAGCGGGCCGCTGGGTATCAAGGCCTTCGCCGGCCGGCGCGACGATCCGTTCTTTTTCAATCTGGTCGGGTTCCTCAACGTTCTCGACATCGGTGGCCAGTCGTTCGTCGGCTGTGGCGCGGCCGACAGCCATCCGGAGACCGACACCTTCAAGGGTCAGAACGTTTCGTCGATCGTGCTCGAGCTTCCGAGCGCGCTGCTCCGAGGCGGCGGTGACTCCAGCATCGGTGTCTGGGCGACGACGAACGTCGGCGACTCCCAGATCGACCGCATGGGTCGCCCCGCGATCAACACGGTGTTCATTCCGAACAACCCGTTCCCGCCGGATCGGGTGGCGGACGGCAAGCCGTCGAAGAAGACGACGTTCAACCATGGCCAGCCGTCGACGGACGTCGCGAGCTGGACCGGAGAGGTTGTCGACACGCTGCAGACGACCTTCAGCCTCAACGACGCCGGGGGTGCTCTCGGCGGCACGGACGATCCGGCGGACGACCCGGGCAAGATCAGCGGCCTCGCCGCAGTGCTGTTGCCAGACATCCTCACTGTTGACGTCTCGAGCCCGGCCGGCTTCCTGAACGGCCGCAAGCCCGCCGACGACGTCATCGACGCCGAGCTCGGGCTGATCACCGAAGGCTTCGTCACGACCGACTGTGTCGGCTCGAACGATGTCGCCTTCCCGAGCACGTTCCCGTATCTCCACGCTCCGCACGCGACGCACCCCTAGCGCGCGGAACCGGCACTCGAGGGGGCGGCGTCAGCCGCCCCCTCGACGCCTGGAGAACCACTCGGGGAACTCTTGGGTTCGCGCCTAGTTGCTCATCCCGACAACAGCTCGTTCTGGCGCACCGGGCGCTTGCAGCAAGACCCGGGTCGTGCTGCAGAATCTCCGGCCGAAACCAGAACCTACGGGGATTGGGGATGGCGTATGGCCGAGCATGCGGTGGTGGTAGCCGGGGGAGGCCCGACGGGGCTGATGTTGGCGGGCGAGCTGGCGTTGGCGCGGGTCGACGTCGCCATTGTCGAGCGGCGCGCGGGCCAGGAGCTCCTCGGCTCGCGCGCAGGCGGTCTGCACTCACGCACCATCGAAGTTCTCGATCAGCGTGGCATCGCCGATCGGTTCCTGTCGGAGGGGCAGGTGGCGCAGGTCGCAGCTTTCGCCGGCACCCCGTTGGACATCAGCGACTTTCCCACCCGACACCCCTACGGGCTCGGGCTGTGGCAGAACCACATCGAGCGCATACTGGCCGGCTGGGTCGACGAGCTTGAGGTGCCGATCTACGGCGAACGTGAAGTGACGGGGTTCGCGCAGGACGACACCGGCGTCGACGTCGAGCTGTCCGACGACACGTCGCTGCGGGCGGAGTATCTCGTCGGGTGCGACGGAGGACGCAGTCTGGTCCGTAGAGCAGCCGGCATCGAGTTCCCCGGATGGGATCCGACAACGAGCTTTCTGATCGCCGAGGTCGAGCTGGCGGAGGAGCCCGAATGGGGCATCCGCCGCGATGCCCTCGGCGTCCATTCCTTCGGCAGGTTGGAGTACGAGATCCGCGACGGCGAGGTGGTCTACATGGACCGGGGCCCGGTGCGGGTCATGGTGACGGAAGAGCACGTCGGACCCACGACCGAACCCACCCTGCGCGATCTGAGCGAGGCGCTCATCGCCGTCTGGGGTACCGATTACGGGGTCCACAGTCCCACCTCGATATCCAGGTTCACTGATATGGCTCGGCAGGCTGTGGCCTACCGCGAACGACGGGTGCTGCTGGCCGGCGACGCCGCACACGTGCATAACCCGGTGGGTGGCCAGGGCCTCAACACCGGTGTGCAGGATGCGGTGAATCTGGGATGGAAGCTGGCTCAGGTTGTCAACCAGACATCGCCAGACAGCCTCCTGGATACCTACCATGCCGAGCGCCACCCGGTGGCCGCCCGCGTGCTGCGCAACACGCTCGCGCAAGTCGCGCTTCTCCGCCAAGACGACCGCATCCAGGCATTGCGCGACACCATTGCCGAGCTCCTCACCATGGACGAGCCCCGCAGACGATTCGCCGCGATGATGTCCGGTCTGGACATTCATTACGACCTCGGTGAGGGACACCCGCTGCTCGGACGCCGCATGCCCGATCTCGACCTGGTCACCCCCAACGGCCAACTGCGGGTCTTCACCCTCCTGCACGATGCCCGGCCGGTTTTACTCAACCTCGGTGACCCCGGCGGCCTCGACATCACTCCATGGGCAGACCGAGTGTTGGCGATCGACGCCAACTATGCCGGCGATTGGGAGCTTCCGGCCCTGGGCCGAGTAGCAGCCCCCGCTGCCGTGCTGATCAGACCCGATGGATACATCGCCTGGGTGGGGGACGGCACAGATACCGGATTGCGCGACGCGCTGACTATCTGGTTCGGATCACCATAACGCGAGGCGATGCTCGGCCTAAACGGCTCCATACCCACCGCACATTCGACGCGGAGCAAGTCGAGCTGGCTATCAGGTCGTGACCGTACGCGAAGACGTGCAACGAAGCGGGTTACGGCGAAGGTCCCGCCGGGGACGGCGGCAAGCTCAAGATGCAGGTCACGAGCCTCCGGGGCACCGGCAACGCCGCCCAGCTGACGCTAACCGAGTGGATCACGGTCGGAGACATCTCGTTCACAGCCGAAATGAACGGGCATGTTAGCCCGGCCGGGTTCATCGTCCTGAACGGCACGGTCACTGAGGGCTCGTTCGCGGGCGCGCAGGTCCACCAGCGAAGCAACCTCGTGGGCGGCAACGAGAAGACGACGGAGTGGACCGGAGAGCTCCAGCTCCTGCCGGCGAGCGCGTGAGCCGGATCACCGAGGCGGGGGAGGGGCTGGGCTGGATCCGTGCCCCTCGCCGGCGGTGTCGCTGCGGGAGTGGTCGCGGTCGTCGGTTCTGCTCCCGCGTCGCCGCGGCCGATCAACGAAGAAGTGCGTCATCTCTGCTGAGGGCGGGAAGCAACCACGGAGCAAGCGGATTTGTCGGCACCTCACTAGGGCTGATCCCGCATGCTGCTCAGGCGCCGTCGTCTTCAAGAAGGATCTCCGCGACGCGGGCGGGCTGTTCCAGTGCGGCGAAGTGTCCGGTGTCAGCAAGTGAGATCGATCGGGCGTCACGGAGCAGGGCCAGGTTGGCTTCACGCTCCGGGATCTGCGACCAGTCGTGATCACCGTAGATCAGGGTTACAGGGGCGGTGACGCGACTGTAGAGCGCTCGGGCGGCGTTCATGCTGTCCACATTGCGAAAGACTTCGCGCGCCACGCGCGGATAGCCGCGACGACGACCCACCCGACGCAGCTCGGCGAGATAGTGCTTCGGCAGCTTGGTCCCATCGAGCAAACCGCCCCGGAGCACGATGCCCAGCACGGGCTTGTTCTCCATGCTCGTGACTGCCCGCCCGATCGTCGGGAGACGGGCAGCGCCGACATAGATCGAGGCGACGAGGTTGGCTCGACCGACGCCTTTGGGGTAGTCGTACGTGTTGAAGGCGACGACGCGCCGCACGCGGTCTGCGAGCTCAGTCGAAGCGGTCAGCGAAACGGTCGCACCCATCGACTCGCCTGCCAGGGTGACGTCGTTGAGGTCCAGCGTCCTGACGAACTCTACGATCGCGCGGCGCAGCGCCGGCTCGGTGTAGCTCACGCCCGGAGTGATGTCGGACCAGCCCATGCCGGGCATGTCGATCGCGTAGACGGTGAACGCGTGCGAGATTTTCGGAATCACGAGTTGGAAGTGATCGAGCTGCGTGCGGACGGTGTGGAGCAAGATCAGCGCCGCCGGGCCTGAACCCGCCTCCAGGTATCTCAGCCGCCTTCCGTCGGCGAGCTCGGCGAACTCGATCTTGCCCGATGGAGCCCATGTCTTGGTGTAGTCGCTGTTCGGCCGGGATTCCATTCGCATCGTTAGCTCCTGATCATCCTGCCGCTCCGAGTGCGGCGCTGGTCGCAGCGATGACCGCTCGTTCGGTCGCGCCCGCCGCTGCCGGTGGACCCAGCAGTATGCAGCCACCAAACCAGGCAGCACTCCTCTCGGCTTGGAAGAAGCCCATCGCGAGCTGAAGATCTCTCCCGCCGAGCTCGACGAAGTCGCGGCTGAACTTGGGCGAACGCTGGACTTCTTCAAGGTGCCCGAGCAAGAGAAAGGGGAGGTTCTGGCTGCATTTGCTGCACACAAGGGCGAGGTGACTGAGGGATACTCGCAGTAGCTCCGGCGGAGGTCAGCAACTCGGAGGACAGCTACCGTCCTCTCCGCCGCAGTCTGGTTGTCGGAAGAGGTACTGCGGCGTCGGTTCGTTACTGAGCGTGCACGATGCGCACGATCTCGTTCGGTGGACTGGCGATCGTCGCGGCGGCGGCGCTGGCGGCTCCGCTCGCCCTCGGACTCTTCCCGAGGATCCGGTTGCCGGAGATCGTGCTCGGGATTGTGATCGGACCTCAAGTGCTGAGCTGGGTTTCGTTCGACACGCCGATCCAGGTGATGAGCCTACTGGGGCTCGCTTTTCTACTTCTACTCGCAGGTCTCGAAGTCGAGTACGAGCGCTTTCGCGGCCGCCTGCTCCGCCTCACCGCACTCGGGTACGCGATCTCGTTCGGGCTCGCGCTGCTGATTGGTCTTGGCCTGCACGCAAGCGGGCTCGTCAAGTCGCCACTTCTCGTCGGCATCGCCCTGTCCGCCACCTCGCTGGGGATTGTGATTCCGGTCCTGATCGGGCTGTTCGGGGCGTTCGTGATCGCGGTCGGTGTCGCCGTCCTCGGCGCCGAGCAGTCGATGCGCATCTCAGCGACGCTCCTGCGCCTGCAGGACACGACAGCGGAGATTCGCATCCGCGGGTCGTTCCTCCTGCTTGCCCTCTTTGTTGTGCTTGCCGAGCGGCTCGGCCACCAGACGATGACCCACCCGCAGTCGGCGCACGCCCCACGGCGGGCAGCCTCTCATGGTGGAGCTTGAGCCGCGACGTCGCGGCGAGCAGGTGTCGCAGTCGCCCGTGGACTTCGTCTGGAGGGCCGCGATGTTCTCCCGTGCGTCGGTGCCCAGTCAATCGACTTCGGAGTCCACCGCCTCGAGGCTTATGGTCTAACTGGTCCCTGCTGCCCGATGGCGGGTCTCGGTGAGGGTCTTGAGGCCGGCCACGATTTCCGTGCACACCTTTTCAAATTGCCGGTGCATGACGAGCGTGTTCAAGAGGCTGTAGATCGGGCTTCGCGGGGTGTAGTGGGTTTCGAGGGTGACGTGCGTCTTTTCGGAGTCCTCGGATTCGAGGCTGATGGCGAAGCCGTAGTGGTCGAACATCATCCACATCCCGAAGGTTTCGTTGTCGACGACGTAGGCGATGCGTGTCATGGGGGTGAACTCGATGCAGCGTTCGACCATGCGACCGGACTTGCCGGCGAGCGTTGCGTTGCAGTGCCGGACCTCGCCGACTGCTTCGCCTTCGCTCGAGCATTCGGTGACTTCGTCGACGGCCGGCACCCACTGGGGGAGCAGCCTGGAGTCGGCTACGTTCGCGCTCTCCGGACCGATCCCGCCGAAGGAGATGGGCGTCATCCTCGCGGTTGCAGTGCTGCTCGACGCGACGCTGATCCGCCTCGTGCTGCTGCCCGTCGCCCTTCGGCTGCTGGGTGCCCGCGCCTGGTGGATCCCCCGCTGGCTCGACCGGATTCTGCCCGAGGTAAACCTCGGTCACGGCGGCATCCGCGAGACCCCGGCACTCGAAGGACGCCAGGCGTAGCCTCGCCACTACCGCGGACGACCCGCCTTACATGCCGCTTCGCCTGCAGCTCGCCGGATTCAAGCGAACTCCGCGGGTGCGGCTTGAGCCGCCCCAAGACCTCTCCCCAACGCGCCGCCGCGACTCACTTTGAGCGCGGCGCGAATGGGCCTGGGGCCGAGGACGTGACTCGGCGAACAGTCGTCGGCGCAGCCGGTGCTCAGCCTTTCGCGTACTCCTCGGCTGTTCGCGAGTCGAACTCGAATCCGACGACGGCTTCGTCGCCGACGACCCAGGCGTCGGGCCCGGGCTCGATCACGTACGCCTGACCCGCCCGGATTTCCTGCTCGGTTCCGTCATCGTGGAAGACGTGCATCGTGCCCGACTGCAGCAGACCGACGTGGTGGGCCTGGCAGCGCTCGCCTCCCACGATCGGCTTGACGCACTCCGACCATCTCCAACCGGGCTCCAAAGCGCATGCGGGACGCATTCGCGCTGCCCACGCGAACCACCTCGATCGTCGTCTTGTCCGGCGCCCGAGTCTGGTCGGGTGGTGAGCCGAAGTCGCCTACCTCCACACCCGCCATCTGAGCCTCCTTCGATTGGCATCGGGCACCGGTTGAGGGCGATCCTAAACGGTGGCCACGGGGTCATCCAGGTTTCCCTGAGCCGGCGAGCCGTGCGGGACCCCGGGTTTCGCGGCCGCACCGATCCTGTTCTGACTCCGACACGATTCGGGCTCACCGGTCGAAGCCCGGTGACCGAAAGGTCGGCGGCTTCGGCATTTCTCGCCCCTGGTCTACAGCTCGATGCCGAGCTTGCGTCTCGACGCGCCGCTCTGCGCCAACGGACCGTGTCCGGAGAAAACAGCAGCGTGAACGGCATCCCGTTCGCCTTGCTGAGTGGCTTACCGTCGCGTCGGAGGCGGTAGTGCCCTGGCGTCGACTCGACCGTGAGCCCCACGGCTTCGAACCGGCGGATGAACTCGCGCACGTCCTTCCTCATTTCGGGCCTGGAGTTCGAAATGAGGAACCAGCTTGCCAACTGCGACCGCCGCGTGGACACACCTTCGCCACCTTCGCGCTCCGTGCCGGCATCTCGACTTTCGACCTCTCCCGCTACATGGGCGCCAGTCTGACGATGATCGACCGCCACTACGGCCACCTCGTCCGCGACGGACGCGAACACGCGATGCGTCTGCTCGACGAGCTGAGCGCCGGTCAACGTCCACGGTGGACGCTGGTGGACGCTGCGTGGACGCCGACGGACGCTGGCACCGCCAGCGTTGACAACGGAAAGAGCAGCTAAGCAGGGCGAAAACTCGAAGCCCTCTGACGGACTCGAACCGTCGACCCCCTCCTTACCACGCACGCAACCGGTGGCAATCCACGGCAACGCTTTTCGCTTGTTTTCGGGACTTTGGGCGGTGGGGCATTTGCGACCGGTTGCCGCTGATTGCGACCACGGGGCTCCATAAAGGCTCCATACCGCGGCCGCAGTAATCAGCTCTACACGTCTGGAGCGTCATGTCCTCGCTGCTAAGTTCTGCTTCGCCGTGCATCGACTTCTTCGATTTACGGCGGTGGGGCTAGCGGCCGCGGTCGCCGCCGCGGTTCTGGCAGGCGGTGCGTTCGCGGCGCTGTTCTTCCTGTTCAGCCCGACGTCAGCGAAGCCGGGAGATCGTGTTTCCCTCCGCACTCCTGGTACGTCGTTGAGTTTCAACGTGCGGACGCGAGGAGCGAGGCCGCTCCAACGCCCGATTCGTCTTTACCTTGTCGCGAATGCAGTCGCAGGCGAGGTTTTGTCGCCGAGTGATCCGCGCCTCCACTACATCGGATCAATGGCCCTCGACCGACGAGGGCGCGGCCTCCTTCGCTTCACCGTTCCGGACCTTGTGCCTGACACCTACGCGGTCGCCGGCTTGTGCATTCAATGCGCGCGCTACAGCTCTGGGCGAACGTTCTTCGTTTTGCACGTCAGCGAGCAAGACATCGCTCCCCGGTGGCGACCGCTCATGCTCCTTCGCATCGAGGCGAGCTGACTTTGCTTCTGGCGCGCTCGATCCGCGGCCGACTGCCTGCAGGCCCTCCCCACGTCGACTCCGTGCCATACGCTCTGAGGTGCGCCGTTGTCGCCGCGGTCGCGCTCCTACTCTTCGTTGCGAACGGCCGCGTTGCGCATGCTGCCGGGAGCGGCACCGTCGAGATCTTCCCAGCCCAGCCGCGCGTCGGAGAACGCGCGACAGTACAGGTACGCACGTTCGTTTTGCTCGACCGGTTTGCGCCGACGCCTTCGATTTATGACGTTCCTCTTGCCGTCGGCGCGACCTTGCAAGGAAAGCATGAGCTCCTTGTTCGTCTCGTCCGCGAGCCAGGCGATCCTTACCTCTGGAGCGGAGTGCTCCACTTCCCATCCCGTGGCCGCTGGAGCCTCTGTGCGTTCGACTTGCGGACACGCGCGCGTACCGCAACGTGCAGCGGCCACAACCTCCCCGGGGCGGAGGTACAGGTACAAGTGCACGCAAAGCGTGCGCCGGTCGATGTATGGCACCGCCTGCAGCGGCCACTACACATTCCCTCAATCGCTAGCGGCAGCTCGTGCCCGACTACCTCGAGCGACCCGAAGGGCGATCTGAGCCGAATCGGATTCACGGGAGTTGCCTGGGGCGGGGGCCCTGCATATCCGGGCGGCTTGAGTGCCGAGGAAGGCAGGCCGATCCTCCGCTACCTCGACCCGATCCCTCGCGAAAGCTTGTTCTACGGAAGCAAGTGGTTCGGGAACAAGGTTCTCTGGATGCTTGACCGCAGCTATCGCGGGCCTTTGCTCATCCGTGGGCGCCAGCTCGATGGGCCGAACGAGCTTCGCTTCGACCGCGGCCTGCTCCCGCCGCGCGATCTAAGAATCCGCGCGGGGTTGGCTCGCGATCGACCCTCATTTACACGTGTACAAGCAGCGGGCTGCTACGCGTACCAGGTCGAAGGCAGCGGCTTCAGCTACACGATCGTCTTCGAGGCTCAACCCTTTCCCTGACGCGACCGAGCCGCCACCCATGGGCCACGCCATGCGGCCGTAGAGATCGTCGCGCGGCTGACCCGCGGCGCGATCCGCGCTTGCTCGATAGCATGGAAAAATGATCCGTCAGGCATGCACAGGTTGCGGTTGCGACCAGTGTCCGTGCCCGGACTGCAGCGGCAAGAGGTAACCCCTCTCCACAACCCGCGGGCGGCAGCCCACCGCAGACGCCCTGCTTACCATGGAACTCCGAGCGCAACCGGTCGCAACCCACGGCAACGCTTTTGGCTTACTTTTGCGCTTTTTCGGCGGTGACCATTTGCGACCGATTGCGACCGGTTGCAACCACGGGGCTCCATAAAGGCTCCATACCTGCTCGCACGGATCCGGTAGGGCCAGAACTTCGAACGGCTACGACGCATGTCGCACGCATCTTCGCCAAGCTCGTTCTGCACGACCGTGCGCAAGCCGTCGTGCTCGCATACGAGAGCGGCCTCGTGCAACCGGGCGCGGCTGCGGCTGCGTCTACGTAGCACGCCGGCCTCCATGGAGCGCGCAGCAGGGGCAGGCTCGTACTTGCCATCTCAGTCGACGAACCTCAGCGCGAAGTAGAACGCGGAGACGCGGCCCCGGTGGACCTCGATGAAGAACCACGGCTTGAGGAAGTTATGAACGGTCGCGGGAAGCGAACGCGGCCCGCGGCCGACCTTGACCCAGCAGCTGCACGGCTTCTCCCGCACCCACGCGTTCCAGACGAACCCGTGCCAGCGGTGCTCGCAGCGGTTCGTGCTCGTCCGGTGACACGGCCCGAGCGGGATCCGGCTCCCGACGCCGAAGCCACTCTTCGTCCGGTAGTAGGGAGTCGAGAAACGGATCGCGCTGACACGGCCCCGGTCGAACGTGACGTCCACCCTGCTTCCATGCAGCCGGTAGCCGTACCTGGGCTCGGGGCCGTATTCGGCCTCAACCTCGACCTTGGCGCTGTGGTAATCGCCGAGCGAGATGTTGCCGATCCTGCTCCACGGAACGAAGATCGGAGGATCCGACCCTTGGGTGATCACCCAGCGCGTGAACGTCGTCGAGCCGGGGCCGAATGAACAGGCGGCCAGGTCGCCGCGCTGCCACGGTCGCCGCTGCGGGAAGCACGCGTCGTTGCGTCCGAGCGAAGGGTAGAGGCAGCTGACCGCGGATCTGGCCGTCTCTTCGGCGAGGAAGCAGCGGCCACGTTGCCCGCCCTTGAAGCGGAGGCCGGGCCGGAGCTTGCCGCTCGGTGTCCATGGGTGGATGTAGCCGTCCACGCGCGGGTAGCGCTCCCACGCGAGGGGCGGCGCCGGGTGCGTTCCCTTCAGCGGCGAGTCGAGCTCGAGCACGCCGCGCCTGTCGAGCGTCGCGTTTTCCGGCAGACGCGGCCCCGTGGCCTCGTGGAGCGGGGGACACCAGTAGGCGCTGGTGCTCGACTGCACGCAGGTCCACGTTCCGTCTCCGATCGCGATTCCGACGATGCACAGGCGGCGCGAGGACAGCTCGATCGAGGAATGCTCCTTGGCATTGGGTCGGCGGAAGGCAACGTTCGCCGGCCCCGGGCCCCAACCGACCATGTTTCCCCGGTTCCAGCGGTCGACGCACGTGCGCAGCGCCTGGGCGTCCGACGGCTTGTGCCCGCACGAGACGGCGGGTAGGAGCAGCGCGGCGAGCGAGACGCAGAAGCTGCTACGCCACGCGGCAGTACGCAGAGGAGTAGCCGTCGAAGCCTTCACCGCTGAGAGCGCGGACGCCAGCTCATCGTGGATTCCTTTCCTGACTGTCCACTCCAGTAGGCCACAATCGTCGAAGCAGGGCTCCTTTGAGGCGCGCTGAACGGATCCTTCGACCTGAAGGCTCCATAAAGGGCTCCATACCCACCACACGCTGCACCTCGTGCAAGTCGACTCGAGAGGAAAAGCCCCGTCGTGCGGGGCCTTGCAACCGGTGGCAACCGGTCGCAAATGCACCGCCTCGACGGGGCCGCGCTTGGCTGGCCGCTGAGCCGGGCGCACGGAACCGGCTGGTCGCGCCTCACACGGTGATGACGATCTTGCCGCGAGCGCGGCCCTCTCGGAGGTAACGGATGGCCTCGGGGACGTCGATCAGCGGTAACGTCCTGTCGACGACGGGCGTGACCTTGCCGGCCTCGAGGAGTTCGTGCAGCTCCTCCAGGTCCCTGCGGTTCCGCGCTCTGACAGCGTCGCTCCTCTGAGCAACGCCTGAAACGGCAGTGACCGAGCCCACCGTCAGGATCAGCAAGTGGTCGCGGATCGGGAAGAAGGCTTAACCGTCCCCACCTGTAAAACGGCGTACGATGTTCTGACTGGTCCTGCAATCAGGTTCCGGCCGGAGCCCGCAACACACCAACGCGCGAATGCGCGCGAGGCAAGGAGCTTCACGGCGAACGGACTTTCATTGCGGGGCCAGCCTCTTGAGCGCCTGAAACAGTCGTGCGTCGTGGGGCGACGTGAAGTCGCATGCGACCGAGAGCCACGCACGCACATAGCTTCAACTGCCGCCTCTCGATGTACCCATGGCGCGTATCGATGTATTCCTGTTTCGCGCGCGCGCAAGTATCAGAGATCGGAGAGGGGCGCAAGTTTCAGCTGACCCTGCGAGTGGCCTTGCTGCAGCAGGGTCAGGTCTTCAAGCTCGGGCGTGATATCGACGCGTATCGCTATCGGGTCGGTGGCCGCGGCTCGAGGCGTGTCCAGCGGGGTGGTTTCGTGTCCTGGCGGGACGCGAGCGAGGCGCTCGAGCGGGCGCTCGAGCGAGTGCGCCGCGCGCGAGGCTGCGGAACCGCGTTGACGCTCGCAGAGCTCGTCGCCGAGTACCTAGCTCAGCACGATGGCGAGCCCGAGACGACCGGGAAACTGAGCTGGCTGCTGAGGAAAGCAGTCAAGGCGTTCGGCACGCGTCGATTGCCCCAGCTTCGCTCGCAGGAGATCGCCGCTTGGCGGATGACGATCCCGCCCGGACACCGCTTCGAGGCGACGCAGGCGCTCCGGCAGGTGCTCGCACGAGCCGTGGTCTGGGGGATGATCGATGCCAACCCGGCCAAGCAGGGGTCGATAACCCGCAGCGACGCTACACCGAGAAGCGACCGTTCGACTCGTGGGCCAAGCTTGGCCGCGGTCGCGGCCAAGCTTGGGCCTCGCCATGGGCCGATGGTGATGTTCGCGGCCGCGACAGCGCTGCGGCCGGGGGAGTGGATCGCGCTCGAGCGGCGTGACATCGATCGCGACGCGCGCGTCGTCTACGTGCGCCGCGCCTATCGGAACGGCCGGCTCACGTGCACGAAGACCGAGGCCAGCCAGCGTGCGTGCCGTGCCGCTGCAGGCGATCGCGCTCGCCGCGCTTGAGGAAGTTCCCGCGGCACGAGCAGCGCGGCTGTTTCCCTCGCCTCGCGGCGGGCACCTCGATCTGCACAACTTCCGCAACCGCGACTGGAAGCCCGCTCAGCTCGCTGCCGGAATCACGCCGCTACGGCGCGTCTACGATCTGCGGCACACCTTTGCGACCTTCGCTCTTCGTGCCGGCATCTCCACCTTTGATCTCTCCCGCTACATGGGCGCCAGCCTGACAATGATCGACCGCCACTACGGCCACCTCGCTCGCGACGGCCGTGACCACGCGATCAACCTTCTCGACGCCTTCACGGGCTTTGACGCGGGCAACGTCCACGCGGTGGACGCCGCGTGATCAGCTAAGCAGGAAGAATCCGGAAGCCCTCTGACGGACTCGAACCGTCGACCCCCTCGTTGCCATGTCTTCGCGCGGTGACTTGAGTGCCCGCGGGTGCCCGCGCGTGCCCAACCTGATGTACCCGTCTCGTACCCGCGTCCTGTTGTCTGTTCTCACAACAGAGAACGGAGAGCGTGGACGCGACTGATCACCGCAATGAACTTATGCGCGTTGGCGTGCGGTGCGTCCGGGGGGTCCGGTGGGCGGGAGCGTCGGGGCTTCGACCCGCCAAAGAGACGCACTGCGGAATCGTGCTAGCGGCTCGAGTCGATCAGGACCCGAACCAACGTGCACGTCGGGTCGAGGCGAACGCTTCCTTCTCCGCGGCGAGTTCTCGAGATGGCCCCACGAGCCGTGCTGTCGGAGCCGGCCCGCCGAGGAAGTTCGCCTCGACTTTTCCGACCAGCCCCCGGCCGAACTCTATGTAGCAGCTGCCGGCGCCTTCGTAAGGCCGCTGGAGCACGCCGCCCCGCAGGCGCGCGCCGATGTCGTCCGCCACGACCGCAGCGGCGGCCTCGGCGAACACACCGGCCTTTGCGATCGGGACGCCCGACACGTCGCCCAGCGCGTAGACGTCGGGGAACCGTGTCGTGAGGTTGGTGTGATCCACGGGCACCCACTCGTCAACGGCGAGCCCGGAGCTCTCGACCACTGCAGGCACGCGGTGGACGGGGATCCCGACGAACAGGTCGTATGGCACGGTTCCGCCGCTTTCGAGTCGCGCCTCCTTGCTGTGCGTGTCGAGCTCGACCACCCGCTGCTTGGGCACGTACTCGATCCCACGCTCGTGGAGAGCATCGAGGATGCTCTGCGAGACCTCCTTCGTGATCGGGACTGGCGCCGCCATCGGACCGATGACGCGGATCTCTGCATCTGCCC